>Ga0307478_10002931_pt1 | contig 13037 bp, 10 predicted proteins | sample atmos_gasesECM4C_2_FD_203713 | JGI IMG/M metagenome (GOLD analysis project Ga0307478, IMG submission 203713) | Hardwood forest soil microbial communities from Morgan-Monroe State Forest, Indiana, United States - atmos_gasesECM4C_05 | ecosystem: Environmental > Terrestrial > Soil > Temperate...
ACTCCTCAGAAAGGCGGCCGATGACAATGAATACAAAGAAACTGATGATCATAGCCCTGGGAAGCGTGATGTTCGCCTCCCCGGCTTACGTTATGGCACAGCAGGATCAGGACAGCGTTGTCGATGCGGCTCGCAAAGCCCAGGCGGATAAAAAGGAAGCCCCCAAGTCAAAGCTGGTAATCGACAATGACAACCTTGGAACACTGACAGGTACAGTCAACGTGGTAGGAGAGGCGCCCGCTCCTCCCGACGACCAATCCAAAAAAGATGACAAGGCCGGCGGCACGAAGGCACCGGTCAAGGGTGAATCATATTGGCGGGATAAATTCGCTGCCGCGAACAAGAAACTCGCAGATGACGCTAAAGAGTTAGATATTACCCAGCGTGAACTCAACCTGAAGCAGGAACAGTTCTATACCGATCCGATGGCGTCCCTGAAGCAGGATTACTCACGCCAGGACATAAACGATTCCAAAACAAAAATCGACCAGCTCACGCAGAAGGTTGCGCAAGATAAAGCGGACATTTCGGATCTCGAGGATCAACTGCGGCAAGCGGGCGGCGAACCGGGGTGGGCGACGCCTCCCTCTCAGCCGTCACAGTCCGCTTCGACTTCAGAAACGTCGCAACCAAATGAGTCGACTCAACCGACTGGCGCGGCCGCGCCGCCTGCTGCTCCGGCGGCCCCGGCGACACCGGCGCAATAGTCCACCGAGGTCAACATAGAGTTTCAAAACGAGTATCCAGAGATCACCTGATAGCGGACTCCGCACAAGGCCGTGTAGGCGGTCACCTCGCGGATTGAAGTCGTGATAGAAAAAATTGATGGAACCCCTGCTCCTGGTCGAAGACAAGCCTGAGCTGCGCGCCATGCTCAAGAAGGCGCTCGAGCGCGCCGGGCACACGGTGGACGAGGCTCCCGACGGATCCTCCGCGGTGGCCAAAGTCCGTGCGCGCCGCTACGTCCTCGTGCTCACGGATTTGAAATTGCCCGGATGTTCCGGCATTGAAGTCCTCCGCGAGACGAAGCAAGCCGACCCGACGATTCCCGTCATTCTGATTACCGCATATGGGTCTGTGGAAGAAGCTGTGACGGCGATGAAGGAAGGCGCCTACGATTTTATCCAGAAACCTGTGGACCTCGAACATCTGAATTTGCTTGTCGAACGCGCTTCGCAGCAGCAGGAACTGATGCGCGAGAATTTGCTCCTTCGCGAAGAGTACGCCGAGAGGTACGGCTTTCCGCGAATCGTCGGCGAACACAAAAGCATGCAGGAAGCAACGCACCAGGTGCAGCGAGTGGCCGCGACGGATTCGACGGTCTTGCTGCTCGGGCAAAGCGGAACGGGGAAGGAACTGTTTGCGCGGGCGGTCCACCATTTGTCTCCGCGGCGGCAGCATCCTTTTGTTGCGCTGAATTGCGCAGCGATTCCGGAAGGTCTCGTCGAAAACGAATTGTTTGGACACGAGCGCGGCGCCTATACGGGAGCGGGTTCGCGCAAGGTCGGCAAGATGGAATTGGCCAACCGCGGCACGATTTTCCTGGATGAAATCGCGGAGCTTCCAGTGGGCACGCAGGCGAAACTCCTGCGCGTGCTCGAGGAGCGGAGCTTCGAGCGTGTCGGCGGAACGCAGCTCGTGGACATCGATGTGCGCATCCTTGCGGCCACGAACAAGGATTTACGCGAAGCGGTGGCCGCCAAATCGTTTCGTGAGGATTTGTACTTCCGCATTGCCGCGGTGCCGATCACGATTCCGGCGCTCAGCGAGCGCGGCGAGGATGTTCTCCTGCTGGCCGATCATTTCCTCGACCGCTTCCAGCGCGAATTCCGCAAGCCGAATCTGAAATTCGGTTCGAGCGCCCGCGCCGCTTTGCGCGGCTATTCATGGCCAGGCAACGTTCGCGAACTGCAGAATACCATCGAGCGCGCCGCGATCTTGACGGACTCGGAAACGATCGAATCGGCCGACTTGCAACTCCCCGCGCCGCGTCCCCCCAATGGCGATATGCCGACCGGAATGCTCTCGGAAGAATTCGATTGGGGCGGCACGCTGCAGGAAGTGGGCACGCGCGCGGTGTCTTACGTCGAACGCTTCAAAATTGAGTCCGCGCTGAAATCCTCAAAGTGGAACAAGACGCGCGCCGCCGAACAGCTCGGCGTCTCCTACAAAACGCTCCTAAACAAAATCCGTCTGCTGGGCTTGGAGAACTAAGTAGCACAGACTTCAGTCTGTGGGGGTCCGTCGGTGAGCCCAGGCCGCTCGCGCTAGCCAAGAATTGACAAGGTATTCAAGATCAATAGGAAACCCACAGACTAAAGTCTGTGCTACCAAATTCCTCGCGCTACGATTTCCTCGCGGTATGCAGCGTCACAATCCCGCCAGTCCACCGTTCAAAACGCGCGCCCATGTAACCCGCGTGGTCGAACTGCTCCTGGAGCGCTTCGGGCGAAGGAAACTTTCTGACGGAACTTGGAAGATAAGTATAAGCGGAGCTGTTCCCTGAAATCAGCCCGCCCAGCCGAGGAAGCACCCGCCGAAAATAAAACCGGTAAAGCCCCCCCCACAATTTTCCCGGCGGCTCGGCAAATTCCAGAATGGCCGCGACCCCTCCCGGCTTAAGCACGCGAAAAATTTCAAGCAAGCCCCGCTCGTAATTCGCCAGGTTCCGGAAACCGAACGAGCAGGATACGAGGTCAAAGCAGCCGTCGCGAAAGGGAAGCGCCAGCGCGTCGGCCTCGACAAAAGTAACGCCTGCACCGAAGGCCGCGGCCTTCGCGCGCGCCAGCGCCAGCATTTCAGGCACGAAATCGGAGCCAGCAATTTCGGCGCCGACCGGCGCTTCCTTGCGAAACGCGAGCGCCAAGTCGCCCGTGCCGCAGCACAAATCGAGCACGCGCGCCTGCGGATTGTGAAGGATCGCGGTGAATCGCCTGGCCACGCGGCGGCGCCACACTTTGTCGATGTCGAGCGAGAGCAGATGATTCAGCAGATCATAGCGCGGCGCGATGCGGCCGAACATTTCGCGGACGTGGGCTGCCGCTTCCTTTTCGTCGCGAACCCCTTCAGGCCGCGTGCCGGGAACACGGCTCTCGGACGTGGTGCTCACTTGCCGCCGCCCTTTCGGGTTTCCAATTGCTCTCCAGCGATCGCGCACTCACGCAGCACGCGCACCAGCATTTCTCCCTCGGCCTCGATGCCGCATTGCACTTTGCCGATGCGTTCCGGCAGCACAAACCGCAATCGCCCAGCGCGCGTCTTTTTATCGGCTTGCATCGCGGCAATGAATTTCTCGGCGGGAATCGAGGGCCACGGTGGCAACGGCCCAACGCTTGCGATCATCTTTGAAACCCGCTCTTCCTCACGCGGGGAAAACATTCCTTTCTCTACGGCCAGCCGTGAGGCCGCGAGCATTCCCCAGCCTACCGCTTCGCCGTGCAGATAGGTCCGATAGCGCGTTACGCTTTCGAGTGCGTGGGCGAACGTGTGTCCGAAGTTCAGGATTTCGCGCAGCCCCGATTCGCGCTCGTCTTTGGAGACGACGCGCGCTTTTTGCGCGATCGAGCGCTCGATCACGAAAGCGAGCGCGGCACGCTGCCGGCGCGAAACACGGTCCATATTGTTCTCGAGAAACCGGAAGAGTTTTACGTCGCCGATCACGCCGTACTTGATGACCTCGTAGATGCCCGAACGAAATTCGCGCGGCAGCAGTGTTCCTAGTAATTCCGGATCGGCCACCACGCCTCTGGGCGGGTAAAACGCGCCGACGAGATTTTTTCCCTCGGGAAGATTCACGCCCGTTTTTCCGCCAATCGCGCTATCCACCTGCGCCACAACGGTCGTGGGAATGTGGACCAGCCCGATTCCGCGCGCGTAACTCGCCGCGACAAACCCGGCCACGTCGCCCACTACTCCTCCGCCCACCGCCACGACGAGCGCGCGGCGATCCGCCCCCGCGCGCACGAGATCGCGGCAGGCTCCCTCCACCGTGGCCAGATTTTTTGCGGTCTCGCCATCATCGATGAAAATCGTCGCGCGGCGGAACTTCGTCAGCAGCCTCTCGACGCGCGCTCCCCAGTGTTTCCACACGCGTGGCGACGAAACGACAAACACTGCGCCTTCTTTCGTAATGCGGCGCACGACGCGAGGCAGTTCTCGCAGCGCTCCACGGCCGCAGAGCACGTCATAATTCCCGTTCGCCGCCCGAACTGAAATTTTCTTCATCCGTTTTCTTCGCTGGCATTTCCCGGAGGATTTTTCCGAAGCGCCAGCGAAAAATGTAACACAGATGGCGGAGGGCGGAGGGGCGCAAACGCAGTTCTTGGACCTGCGTGCCTTCAAACTTTCATCACAGGAACTCGCCAGACGATCGCAACTTTATTTCACTGCGTCTCGTTTCGGGTCATCTCTCGGGTCTTGTTTCGGGGTTTCCGGCCGGCACATTTTCTTGCCCGCTATGGTTTCTTCTCCATTTGGGCAGACATAGGGTCCCTGAATCTCCTCGCCGGGCGCCATCATCCTGCTTCGACCCGACATCTTGTGAAGGACGGTAAACACGATGGTGAGGCCTTTGTCGTCATGATAATCGCGAGGGAAGTTCACGCTTAATTTATCGCCGTCCCAGTTTGCGGGGATGTATCCCAGTTCCGGCAGGGCCGGCTTCGCGCCCGGTCCTTTATTCGAGTCATCCGGGTCGGGCTGCTTCCACCAATAACCGTGCTTCCCGTTGGGGATCACGCATGCTCTATCAAACTCGAAACGTTCTACCCCCGCGAACATGCCGCCATGCCATTTCAAATGGCCGAGGCAGGTGACGTCGTATTCTTCCTCCGGCCCAATCAGGTGCATGAACAAACGGAACTCCCCCGGAGTAAGCAGTTGGGACTCTCCGAAGGTTCCATCACATGTGCCTGCGAGTGTTATGAAGCCGTCCGGCACATACAAATTGCGTGACGCGTCGTTGCCCAAAATATAAGCAACCGCGCAAGTCTTGGTGACAAGCAGGGAGTTCGCCGGTGCCGGGGAAGGCTCTTGCGCGAATGCCGGAACACCCGGCAAGCACAGCAGCCCCAAAATCAGCAAGGGAATGAATCGAGCCCTGTTACTCATTGGCGGTATCCAGAGGGCCTCCGTGTGAGCAATTTTACCACTGCGTACCCACACGAAAACGAAAGGCCGGGACCTTTCGACCCCGGCCCTGTCCAATGTGATACCCACAATCTAGATATCGTAATAGAGATGAAATTCGTACGGATGCGGGCGCATCCGGACGGGATCTGCTTCCGTCTTTTTCTTGTAGTTGATCCAAAGGTGGACGAATTCCTCGGCGAAAACGCCGCCTTCGAGCAGGAACTTGAAGTCCTTCGAAAGTTCCCCGAGCGCCTCTTCGAGCGAGCCGGGCATCGACGGAATCTTGGCGGCCTCTTCCGGTTCGAGTTCGAAGATGTCCCTGTCGAGCGGCTGGCCGGGATCGATTTTATTTTTGATGCCATCGAGGCCCGCCATCAGCATGGCAGAAAATGCGAGGTAGGGATTACACGAAGGATCGGGCGGGCGGAATTCCAACCGCTTTGCCTTCGGGCTCTCTGAATACACGGGAATTCGTACCGCGGCTGAGCGATTGCGGCGCGAGTAGGCGAGGTTCACTGGGGCTTCGTAGCCGGGCACGAGGCGCTTGTACGAATTTGTGCCGGGAGCGATGAACGCGGAAAGCGCGCGGGCGTGCTTGAGCAGACCTCCGGCGTACCACAGCGCCATCTGCGAAAGTCCTGCGTAGCCGTCGCCCGCAAAGAGCGGTTTGCCGCCAAGCCACAGCGACTGGTGGGTGTGCATGCCCGAGCCGTTGTCCGAAAAAATCGGCTTGGGCATGAAGGTTACGGATTTTCCGGCCTTTGCCGCCGTATTCTTGATGATGTACTTGTACTTCATCATGTTGTCAGCGGAAGCGAGGAGCGTGTTGAAGCGCAGGTCAATTTCCGCCTGGCCGGCCGTGGCCACTTCGTGGTGCTGGCACTCGACGTCCATGCCGATGGCGAGCATCTTCAGCACCATCTCGGAGCGCAAATCCTGGTAGTGATCGGCGGGCGGAACGGGGAAGTAGCCTTCCTTGTAGCGCGTGCGGTAGCCGAGGTTTTTGTAGTCGCCCTCATTGTGGCGGCCCGTGTTCCAGCGGCCTTCATCGGAATCGATGAAGTAGTAGCTGTGCTGCGGAGCGCTATCGAAACGAATGCTGTCAAAAATAAAAAATTCCGCTTCGGCGCCGAAGAAGGCGGTGTCCGCGATGCCGGTAGATTTCAGATACGCCTCGGCGCGCTTGGCCACATGCCGCGGATCGCGATGATACGGTTTCTGCGACGGCGGATCGGTGGCGTCGCCGATCATTACCAATGTGGGAGTGGAGAGGAATGGATCCATGAACGCTGAATTCGGGTCGGGGATCAGGAGCATGTCCGATTCGTGAATGGAGGCCCAGCCGCGGATCGAGCTGGCGTCAAATCCGAAACCTTCCTTGAAGGAGCCTTCCGAAAGCTCGCCGATGGGGTAACTGACGTGCTGCCAGATACCTGGCACATCAATGAATCGAAGATCGAGAATCTTCGCATCGTGCTTTTTCGCAAATTCCAGTACGCCTTTTGCGTCCATTCGCTCTCCTTAGATGTGGTTGATTTGACGGGTAGGGTAGTCCTCCAGTGGAACGGAAGCGCGAATCTACTTGAAGGGCGGAAGTCTAGTCAAGTTTTTGAATGATGAAAATTTGGATTGCTGATATCTGGAATCTTTATGAATTATTTATGATTCGAGGCAGGCCAAAGCGTCGCATTCAATGCCGGCAAAATCTTAGTCGTAATACTCCTGGCCCAAATGCGTGATCAGGTCTTCGCCCATCATCCAGCGCAGGGTATTTTTTAGCTTCATCGATTGGATAAAAAGATCGTGCTCGGGATAGAGTTCCGGCGCGCACATAGGAGACTTGAAGTAGAAGCTCAGCCATTCCTGAATGCCGCGCATCCCGGCGCGCTTGGCGAGATCGAGGAAGAGAATGAGGTCGAGCACGATCGGCGCCGCCAGAATCGAATCGCGGCAAAGAAAATCCACCTTGATCTGCATCGGATATCCCAGCCAGCCGAAGATGTCGATGTTGTCCCAGCCCTCTTTATTGTCGCCGCGCGGCGGGTAGTAATTGATGCGGACCTTATGGTGAATGTGACCGTACAAATCCGGATAGAGCTTGGGCTGGAGAATATATTCGAGGACGCCGAGTTTGGATTCTTCCTTGGTTTTGAACGATTCGGGATCGTCCAGCACTTCGCCGTCGCGATTGCCAAGAATGTTCGTCGAGAACCAGCCGTCCATGCCGAGGAGGCGCGCCTTGAAACCGGGCGCGAGGATCGTCTTCATCAAGGTCTGGCCCGTCTTAAAATCCTTGCCGCAGATGGGCACGCCGTGCTGTTTCGCGAGAGTGATCATCACGGGGAGGTCGACGGTCAAATTGGGCGCGCCGTTGGCGAAAGGCACCCCGCTCGTAATCGCGGCCCACGCATAGAGCATCGACGGCGCGATCGACGGATGATTTTCCTTCATCGCGGCCACGAATGATTCCGGTGTGTCATGCACGGCGTGCGGCTTCAGGAAAATTTCCGTTGAGCCGCACCAGATGACAATGAGGCGGGAAACCTTATTCTTCTTTTGAAATTTCTGAATGTCGTCGCGGATTTGCAGGGCCAGGTCGTACTTCGTGCGGCCCTTCTTTACATGCGTTCCCGAAAGCTTTTTCACGTAATTCTGATCGAATGCGGCCTTCATCGGCTTGATTTTGCTCAGTGTGGTCTTCACTTCGGCGAGATGCTCGGGGCTCAGAACGGCGGCGTTCTTCGCGGCGTCATACGCGCTGACGGGAAATATATCCCACCCGCCGAATACGAGGTCTTCGAGCGTCGCCAGGGGCACAAAATCCTTGATCGCCGGTGCGCGCCCTTCGGTCCGCTTGCCGAGGCGGATGGTTCCCATTTGCGTCAGTGACCCGATGGGCAGCGATTTCTTTCGCCGGATGAGATCCACTCCGGCCATGAACGTTGTGGCGACCGCACCCATGCCGACGGTAAGGACTCCGAGTTTCCCTTTCGGCAAGGCAATGCCCGCGGACCTGCGCATTCTCATTTCTCCTGTCATTTTCAAATTGTGTGGAACCATGAATCAGCGTGCGAATTCCATTCACCCTGCACGGTGATCGCGGTTCCTTGCGACAAACAACGTATCATGCGCGATAGCGCGAGGATTTGCAACGAGTGGGACAGTCACTCTTTATCCCGAGCCCCTGCGAATGGCTGGCCGTCCGATGCAGACTCGCTCCGATTCTGCTGGACAGCCAAGAGTGGCTGTCCCACAAATTAGTTGCCTTTGCGTGACTTGGTTGACGCGCGAGCCGAAGCTACCGCCGCGCGGGGCTTCTCCGGGGTGGTACTGCCAGGCTTCGGTTTCAGCCCGGCCAGCAGCTTCTCAACGCTCTGTGTATTGATGACGTCATTCTTTTCAATCCATCCGCGGCGCGCCATCTGCACGCCGTAGCGCATGGCCCGCAGTCCACGCGTCGTATGCGCGTCGGTCGAAATTACGATTTTTACGCCGCGCTGTTTCGCCATTCGCAGATGCGTATCCTTCAAGTCGAGGCGCTCCGGAGCGGCGTTGCACTCCATCACCACCCCGTACTTGCGCGCTGCGTCCAGCACGCGTTCCATATCGTATGGATACGATTCCCGGCGAAGAACGAGGCGGCCCGTGGGATGTGCGATCATCTGCGTATAAGGATTCTCGACGGCTGCGAGAATCCGGTCGGTCATCTCGGCGCGTTCCAAGTTCATGTAAGAATGGATGGAAACCAGCACAATGTCGAGTTGGGCGAGCACTTCATCGTCTAAATCCAGCTTCCCGTTTTTTAAGACGTCCACCTCGCTGCTTGCGAGTATCCGAATGCCCAATTGCTTCTCGTTGGCAGCGCGAATTTTCTTGATTTGCTCGAGCGTCCGCTTTTCGTCGAGGCCATTCGCGACGGTCACGGCCTTGCTGTGATCGGTCAGCGAAATATATTCGTAGCCGAGTTCCTTGGCCGCGAGAGCCATTTCTTCGATCGAGTTCCGTCCATCGCTTGCCGTTGTGTGCATTTGCAGGTCGCCGCGAATATCCGCGAGCTCGACGAGGCGGGGAAGACGATGCTCGGCGGCAGCGTCAATCTCACCCGTATTTTCGCGCAGCTCGGGAGGAATGTAATCGAGGTCAAGCTTGGCGTAAATTTCTTCCTCGGTCGAGCGAGCCACGGGCCGCTCGCCCTTTAGCGTCGCGAGCGCGTATTCATTCAGGGTCAGGCCCATCTTGTTCGCGCGGCCGCGCAGCGTTACGTTGTGCTCCTTCGATCCCGTGAAATAGAGCAGTGCGGCGCCGAAACTCTCTTTTTCGAGAATCCGGACATCAACCTGCATCCCGCTCTTCAAAAGGAAGCTGACTTTGTTCTCTCCATGCGCCAGTTGTTGGCCGATCTCGGGGTAATTGAGAATGTGCTGCGCGATGGCTTCGACCGATTTCGGGTTATATTTCGCAGATGGGATCGTAACGAGCAGGTCGAGGTCGCCTACCGTTTCTTTTCCACGGCGAAGCGAGCCCGCGGGAGTGACCGCCTCAATCGGCTTGCCGAATCCGCTGATAAAAGTGACAAGCTTTTCCGCTTCTTCCGCGGCCACGTCGGCACGAAACCGGCCGGCGGATCTCTTAAACGCTTCGACGGCTTTCAGAATATTTTCTTCGCTCTTCTCTCCAAAGCCGGCGAGGTCGCGCAGTTTGCCTTCGCGCGCGACTTTTTCGACCTGCTCCACCGAACCCGCCTTGAAGGTTTTCCAGAGCAGCGCGACTTTCTTTGGTCCGAGCGATTGCAGTTCGAGAAGATCGAGGATCGTCGCCGGGTATTTTTTCAATAGCTTTTGACGGAGCGAATAATCGCCGGTCTTGAGAATTTCCGCGATGTGATCGGCCATGCCATCGCCGATGCCCGGCAATTCCATCAGCTTCTCGCGGTCCTTCGCGAGTTCTTCGACGGACTCGTGCAGTCCGCCGAGGAGTTCGGCGGCGCGCTCGTAGCTGCGGTAGCGCCCGATCATCGCGCCATCGATTTCGAGAAGCTGCGCCGTTTCCCGCAAGATGCGGGCGATTTCGCGATTTTCCATGGTTGCGCCCCGGGAGTGCGTCTCTATGGGGAATCCGGATTATGGCGCGCTCGCCTTCAGGCGGGCGCGACGTAACAAATTATTTCCTGATTGCCGGCTGAAGGTCAGCGCCATGTTTTTATTGCCCGAGAATGTAGGCAAACATCAGCGGTGCGACGATCGACGCGTCGGACTCGATGACGAATCGCGGTGTGGCGGCTTCCAGTTTTCCCCACGTGATCTTTTCGTTGGGCACCGCGCCGCTGTATGAGCCGTACGACGTCGTGCTGTCGGAAATCTGGCAGAAGTAGCCCCACAGGCGGCATTTCTCGCGCAGGTCCTGCGTGATCAGCGGCACGACGCATATGGGGAAATCCCCGGCGATGCCGCCGCCAATCTGGAAAAAGCCGATCGATTCGTTCGCGGAAGTCTGCCGGTACCATTCAATCAGGCAAGCCATCTGCTCGACGCCGGATTTCACGACCTGGAACGTGGAAACATCGCCGCGCACCACATTGGCGACAAAAATATTCCCGAGCGTCGAATCCTCCCAGCCCGGCGTGAAAATCGGCAGATTCTTTTCGCACGCGGCGATCACCCAGGAATCCTTCGGATCGATCTGGTAGGACTCCTTGATCAGCCCGCAGCGAATCAGCTGGTACATGTATTCGTAAGGAAAATGGCGCTGTTTTTCCTTGTCGGCCTTCTGCCATAGTTTCAGGACTTGGCGTTCGATCCGGCGCATGGCCTCTTCTTCGGGAATGCAGGTATCGGTCACACGGTTCATGCCGCGATCGCGCAGAGCGACTTCTTCGGCGTCGCTCAAATTTCGGTAATTCGGAACGCGCTTGTAATGATCGTGCGCGACAAGATTAAAAATGTCTTCTTCGAGATTTGCCCCAGTCGTGCAGATGCCATGCACCTTGTCTTGCCGGATCATTTCCGCGAGCGAGATGCCCAGCTCCGCCGTGCTCATCGCTCCCGCCATGGTCAGGAACATTTTTCCGCCGCGCGCAAGGTGCGCGAGGTAGGCTTCCGATGCATCCACGACCACTGCCGCGTTGAAATGCCGGTACTGGTGCTTGATGAAATCTTTTACGCTCATGTCCGCCTTTCTCTCCGAAAATATTTCCACGGAGAAACACTTTTTCAAATCCTATGCTACACGCGCTCATGTTACAAGCGAAGAACGCGAATTTTCAAAAATATTTTTCCAAAATGAAAGTTTTGTCGTTCGATGCGGCGGCGAAAAGAAAAAAAATTCGGCGGAAATCGGAACGCCGGGCGGGTTTTGCGCTAGCGGGAGCGTTTCACGAACCGCGCGTAGTACAGGATGCCGCAAATGGATTTTGCGTCGCGCAGCGTCCCGCGCTCGATCATCTTTTCCGCCTGCTTCAGCGTGAAGATTCGCGGCGTGATTTTTTCGTCTTCCTCGGGCTGCGCCGCGCCCTTCGTGAGCCCTTCCGCCGCGAAGATCCACATCCACTCGTTCACGAATCCCGGAGTCGGCACCACGCGCATCAATTTGATGAATCGCTTCGCCCTGTAGCCGGTCTCTTCGATCAGTTCGCGCCGCGCGGCCGCCGGCGGCTTTTCATTCGGCTCCTTGCGTCCCGCCACGAGCTCCCATAAAAACTCTCCAACCGAATGCCGGTACTGGCGGATGAGCAGTACGCGCCCGTCATCGAAAACCGGCAGCACGACGACCGATCCCGGATGCTCGATGATGTCTCGCTCGACTTGCACGCCCCCGGGCTCGATGACGGTGTCGCGCTGCAATCGAAACACTTTGCCCTGGTAGAGAACTTCGCTGCTGAGCACTTTCGCAATTTGCTTTGCCAAATCGTCCTCCGGAAAAAGGAAATTCCTCAACGCAGGTCGCTGCAAACCTTTATGTGATCCGCAATCCACGGCTCATGGGCACGCCACGGCGATTGAAATAGTAGCAGAGGAGGGCCCGTGCGAGCCGTGGCCGAGTCTTCGAGGCCCTAAGTCCCGGAATGACGGCAGATCGAATCCCAACATTTCAACGGCGGGAACGTCCGCTCAGGTGTACAGGTTGAACGCTGTACCCCGCTCGCATATACTTTCGCGGTACCCAATCGCCCAGAAATGACTATCTACACACTCATCGTCGACGACGAAAAGCCCGCGCGCGACGAATTGGCGTACCTTCTGAAAGGTTTTCCTGATGTCCATCTCGTCGGCCAGGGCAAGAATGGCGTCGAAGCGCTCGCCTTGATCAAGGAACATTCCCCAGACCTCGTGTTCCTCGACGTGCAGATGCCCGGCCTCAACGGGTTCGACGTAATCAAAAAGCTCGTGGACCGTAAAGGAAAACTCCCTCAAATCGTGTTTGCGACCGCTTTCGACAATTACGCCGTGCAGGCCTTCGAAGTGAACGCCATCGATTACGTCCTGAAGCCGATCGAAAAAAATCGCCTGGCCCGTGCCATCCAACGCGCGAAAAAGGCGCTCGAGGCCGAAGCCTCGCCGAGCGAGCGCCTCGAGACACTAGTCAGCCAGATCGGTGCCGCGAAGACGCCGCCGGTGAAGTTGCTTGTGAAGACGCAGCAGCGGCTCTTCCTCGTTGATGCCGAGGACATCATCTTCGCTTCGATCGAAGACGGGACGATCACCGTGGTCACGCGCGAAGTCGAAGGCACGTCGAGCTACCGGACGATCGAGGAGTTGCAATCCACTCTCGAGTCGGATGTTTTCTGGCGTGCGCACCGCTCCTATCTCGTGAACATCAACCACATCAAGGAAGTCGTGCCATGGTTCAAGTCCAGCTACATGCTCAAAATGGACGACAAGCGCGCATCCGAGGTCCCCGTCAGCCGCGCG
>Ga0307478_10002933_pt1 | contig 13027 bp, 9 predicted proteins | sample atmos_gasesECM4C_2_FD_203713 | JGI IMG/M metagenome (GOLD analysis project Ga0307478, IMG submission 203713) | Hardwood forest soil microbial communities from Morgan-Monroe State Forest, Indiana, United States - atmos_gasesECM4C_05 | ecosystem: Environmental > Terrestrial > Soil > Temperate...
CCTGAAGCCACTTCTGCAGCGGCAGTTCGTGGTCGGTCAGGAAATAATGCTGGCGCGGGTGCTGCTGAAAAAGGGCTGCCTTGTCCCCGAGCACAGCCATCACAACGAACAACTCACCTACATCATCGAGGGCGCATTAAAGTTCTCGATCGATGGACGGGAAATTGTCGTTCGCGCCGGGGAAGTACTCTGCATTCCCGCGAACATGCCGCACAAAGCCGAGGCGCTCGAAGACACGGTCGACCTTGACGTATTCAATCCTCCTCGCGCCGATTGGATCAACAAGACCGACCAATATCTCCGAGGGCAGCGATAATTTTCCATTCCATGCCTCCCTCCGTCACTTCTGCAAAAGACTCTGCCCCAGGCCAGGCCACGTTTCGTTTCCGGTGCATCGGGTGCGGTTCGGTCAACGCCACAGCCGCGCAGGATTTTCGCTGCTCGGATTGCGGCAACCTGCTTGAGATCACCGATTCGTCCTGGAATTCGCGCAACCCCACTGCCCTGAAGACACTGTGGCGGGAACGCCGTATATTAAACGAAGCCATCGACCTCAGCGGCGTGTGGCGATTCCGCGAATTTCTTCCCGCACCACAATCCGAGCAGGAAATCGTCACTTTGCGCGAGGGTAACACTCCTCTCTACGACCTTCCGCAATCGTCTCGTGTCACTGGGGTGCCGCGCCTTTACGCCAAACATCAGGGCCTGAACCCCACCGGCTCGTTCAAAGATGCGGGCATGACGGTCGCTGCCACCTTCGCCCGCCAAGCCGGGTACCGCTGGGTAGCTTGCGCCTCCACCGGCAACACTTCGGCATCCATGGCGGCATACGCCGCGCGGGGCGGCATGCGCAGCCTGGTTCTCGTGCCCGAAGGCAAAATCTCCTGGAGCAAACTTTCCCAGGCCCTCGATTACGGAGCGCTCACCTGCCAACTTCGCACCGACTTCGACGGCTGTCTCCGCCTGCTTCAGGAACTCGTCCGGCAAGCTCCCGTCTACCAGTTAAATTCGATCAACCCGTTTCGCCTCGAAGGGCAGAAGACTCTCGCTTTTGAGTTGCTTGAGCAACTCGATTGGGAGCCGCCCGATCACATCATTGTGCCCGGAGGCAATCTCGGAAACAGTTCCGCGATTGGCAAAGCTTTGCTGGAAATGCGCGACGTTGGCCTGATCCCCCGCTTGCCGAAGTTATCCGTGATTCAAGCAGAAGGCGCGAATGCTCTAGTTCGCACTGTGCGCGAGACACAGGGCAAGCGTCTGGTCAGCATGCAGCCGGAAACTCGGGCGACAGCGATCCGCATCGGCAACCCCGCTTCGTGGGAAAAGGCGGTAAAGGTTCTTCAGGCCACGGGTGGCGCTTGTGAACAGGTCAGCGAACTCGAGATCGCGCAGGCTAAAGCCGAAATCGGCGCGGAAGGCATTGGCTGCGAGCCCGCCTCAGCCGTCACTCTGGCAGGCTTGAAGAAATTGCTGCAGCAGGGTTTCGTGAAGCCACAGGAAACCGTGGTGCTGGTTCTCACCGGAAGCCTGCTCAAGGATCCCGACTACACCATGGAGTTCCACCGCGGCGATTTGTTTAAGGGCACGCCGCTCGAGCAGGAGAGCGCGAAGCTGAATTCCTTCCGCCACCCTCCCGTCGTTCTTGATGCTACGCTGGACGCCGTGATCAAAACGCTGGAGCTAGCAGAAAAATCCGATCCCGCGCGCTCGAATGAATAAGAACTAGAAACGAATGTCCAAGAAGAAGAGCAAGAAAAATACGCGCCGCGCGACTGCGCTGCATCTGGCCCTTCCAGCCACGTCCGCCAATCTGGGCCCGGCTTTCGATGCCGCAGCCCTGGCGATGGATCTTTACATTTCCATCCATGCTCGTCCGGCGTCGGCCTTCTCCATCACGGTCACGGGGCGCGACCAGGAAATCTGCCGCAACCTCGAGGATCACCTTATCCTCAATACCTACAGAGAGATTCTCCAGGCTCACGGCCAGAAAATCGTTCCTCTTTCACTTCGTATTAACAACGACATCCCGATCGGCAAAGGCTGCGGATCGTCCGCCGCCGCCCGCCTCGCCGGCATCGCCCTGGCCAATCACTTCGGTCGTTTGCAGTGGAAGAATTCCCAGATTATCGGCGAAGCCTCGCGCCGCGAGCACCACGCGGATAACGCCTCCGCCTGCTGGATGGGAGGTCTCACCGTCGCCCGAATGTATGGCAAGGCCGAAACACAAGTGGTGTGCATCCGTCCGAAAGGGAAGTGGCCGCTTCTTCTCGCTATCCCCGATCAAGTCTTGTCCACAGTAGAAGCGCGCCGCGTGCTCCCGACGCAGTACTCCCGTGCCGACGCGGTCGCGAACATTCAAAATTCCATGTTCCTGCTCGCGGCCTTCACGCAAGGCAATCACAAACTGCTATCTGTCGCGCTCGACGACCGAATCCACCAGCCTTACCGCGCTTCATTGTGCCCCTTGCTGCCATGCCTGCAGGAGTTGACCGGCCGGCCGGGCGTTTTGGGCGCAGCGCTGAGCGGCGCGGGGCCGTCGGTCATTGTTTTCCTTGATCCCGGTTTCCCTGCTAAGAGAACGCGAACCGTAGTCGCCGCGCACCTCGCGGGCAGAGGACTCCACGCCGAACTGCTCCTCACTTCCATCACGCGGCGCGGTGGGCGCCGCTGATCTCTCATTGATCGGTGATCGATTAAGCGCTGATCCAGTATGCTGATCCATGATTTTTCCCACATACCACTAAAGTGCCATTTACACGGAAGAGTCAGGCCGGATAATTTCAGTTTCCCCCTAAAAAGGCAGAGCTAAACGCGCGCGGCGCACGTGTTTTCAGCGCAGCATACGGCGAGATTTTGTTGGAAGCAACGCTTCTAGGGGTGAGTAGGAAGTCCAAAATGCACGGTCAAATCCAGCCAAGTCAAATCAAGCCAACGATTGCGCCGTCGCGCAATGTACAGGTTCAACGGGAGATACAGAATTTTCTTCGGGCTCTAGATTCCTACCCTGCCCGCGTTGCCCGGGAGCCCCGCCTCAGCTTTCACCAGCATTTGTGCAGCGTATTCGCCGCGGCTCGCGACCATCGACGAGACCCCCGCGGTCATCGCCCGTAATCTGGGCCACACCCAATCTAGCGGCTGGCCGGCGGCACGATGCCGTTCATGCGCAGGTATTCCACCATCTGCCCGTAATGGTTGGAAGCATGCGCTGAGACGCTCGTGGCGAGGCTCAGGCGCGTCACTGTTCCTTCTCCAAACGGGCTCTTCAACGGTTCCACCAGATTCTTGTCGTTGATGGTCAGGATCGCTTTGTGTACGTAGGCAAACGAATCTTTCAGGTAGGTCATGATCTCGGCCTTGGTCTTGAGCGATGCCGGCCCGGATTCATCGCCGACATCGACTGGAACTTTTTCGTCGAGGATCGCCGCCCCGAACATGTAATTGACCGCCGCCACGTGCTTTATCTGTTCGCCGTAGGTTCGCACTCCTTTGAACTCGCCGTTAGTGGGAGCGAATCCGAATTTGTCGTCCGGCATCGCGTCCGCAGTGGAAACAAACTCGCTCTCAACACTCGAAACCGAATGATCGAGCACCTGTGTGACTGTGCGATGTTCATCTTTGCTCTTGTTGGCCTGGGCCGCACCTACCGGTGCTAGCGCCAGCAAGCAAATCAAAAGACAGCCAGATCCCTTCGCCATGATGATTTCTCCCCCTAATCCCTGACCACCGCCGGAGCCATCTTCAACTCACGCCCGGTCAAGCGATGCCGCAAGATGCTGGTCAACCCTACCACCATTGCCAAAGCGGACCAAGCCAGTGCCACGGGCACTCCCTTGCGCGCAGCCAACTCTCCCCAGACTGCGCTGCCGATCGCCATTCCTCCCTGCAGCACCAGCAGGTACATAGACAGAGCTCGCGCCCGCATCCATGACGGGCACATGGTCTGCGCTACAACATTGAAGCATGCCAGAATTCCGATCCATGCTGCGCCCGCGGTGAATAATACTCCACAAAGCCACTCAAAGGCATGCACCTGCCCCGCCGCGAAGGTCATTGCCGCGAACACCACGGTCGCCACTGCAACCAGACCATCCACCGAATACCGCAAGCGCAGGCGCGGCAGCAGAGCAGCGCCAGCCAGTGCTCCCACGCCAAACGAGGTCAGCAGAAATCCATACCCTTGCGCTCCATGCGGCTGGCAAATCAGCGGGAGCAGAGCCAGCAGGGAAGTTGCGCCCACGCTGAACGCCCCTGTGCGAATCAGCACTGATCGCACCTGCGGGGCTCGGCGAACGTACCGGAAACCTTCCATAATCGCATCACGCACGCGCTGGGTCGGCAGCGCGTCGTGGGGAGCGCAACGCCAGCGGCACAAAAATAAGATCACGCCGAAGAACGACACCGCATTCAGCAGAAACGACCACCCCGACCCAGCCGTCGCGACCACGATGCCGCCAAGAGCGGGCCCCACCGCGCGCGCCACGTTGAATCCCGCCGAATTCAGCGCCACCGCCGAGGCGTGTCGCCCTGGCGAGACGATTTCCGGCGTAATCGCCTGCCACGCTGGATCATTTAAAACCGCGGCCACTCCCAGGATCAGAGTAAAGAGCAACAGGCTCCACGGAGTCACCGCATGCAGCAAAGTCAGTACACCCAGCCCAGCCGCCGCTGCCACCATCCAAGTCTGAGTGAACAACAACAAGCGCCGGCGGTCGACCATGTCGGCCAGCGCACCCGCCGGAAGCACCACGAAGAACACTGGAACCGCAGCCGCTGCCTGCACCAGGCCTACCATCAAGGGCGAGGTGGAGAGCTGCGTCATCAGCCAGCCTGCGCCTACATTCTGCATCCATGTGCCGGTGTAGGAGATTACCGCAGCGATCCACAACGACCGAAACAGAGGCTCGCGCAGCGGCGCCCATGCCGCATCGGCATGCTGAACTGCGATGTTCTCCACTGCCGGAACTGAAATATGATCAGCCACGCTAATGCTTTACCCTGTGTACCCCTGCGGTAGAGGTTTTGATCTCGACCTAACGATCAGCCAGAAGAGTTCACCACGCCAAAAGGCCACTCCCGGCTTCTCCAGGCACGAATCATGTAAATCGCCAGCCCGGCCAGCAAAATTACCACCGCGTATCGCATCTCCTTCTGCCAGTTCTCGCGACCGAACAGAATAAAAAGAAATCCCGCAATCGCCACCAACGCGGGCAGCGGATAGAGCCACATCCGAAATGGGCGCACCACCTCCGGATGCGTTATCCGAAACACAATCAATCCCACCGCCTGTACCAGAAACTGCAAAATCAGACGAATCACCACCAGAGCCGCAATCGCGTCCCGGAGCCGCAAGAAGCAGAACATCGCTGCGATTACCCCCAGCGCCACCAGCGACACATACGGGAAGCGGTACACGGGATGTACCCTGGCAAATACCCGGAAGTAGTTCCCGTCGAGCGCTGCCGCATAAGGAACCCGCGAATACCCCAGCGTCAGCGAAAAGACCGAGGCGAACGCGGTCACGATTACCAGCCCTGTGACGAGCCGCGCCGCCCACGGCCCATAAATCCTCTGCATAAACAGAGACACAACGTACAGTCCGCTGTTGTTATGCCCCGCCTGCAGCATCTCGCGCCACGGGACCACAGCCAGGATGCACACGTTCATCATTAGATATAGACAGGCGACCAGCAGAATAGAAAGCAGAAGAGCCCGCGGAATATTTCGCGTAGGATCTTTTATTTCATCGCCAAGGTAGCAAACGTTGTAGTAGCCCCAATAATCGTAGGTGGCCACCAGGAGTGCTCCGCCCAAGCCGGTGAAGAACGCGGGTGATAGGCTGAACGAGCCGGGAGGAAAATCGAAGGCGCGGGCCGCGTTGAAGTGCGTGAGCCCGGCGAAGATGATCCAACCGATCGTCCCCATCACGCCCAGCCACAATGCTTTCGAAAGGCGCCCAATCACGGTGATGCGCCGGTAGAGCAGAAAAACCGTGAAAAGGCAGATGAATATCGCGAGCGCCGTTCCGGGCGTCACAATCCAGCTGACCTGAAGCGACCCTGCTCCAGGGATCGGCAAAGCCGCTGTGTGTGCGGCGTAAACTGTCTCCAAGCTCGGCCAGTAATAAGCAGCGTAGCCGGCCAGCCCGATGCACCCACTGGCAATCGACAGCGGAGCACTGAAGGAAAGTTGCCAGATGAAGAGAAACGAAATCAGCCGGCCCCATTTTTGCGGCCCATAAATCTCGCTCAAGTAGCGGTACGATCCACCCGACCCTGGAAACATCGAGCCCAGTTCCGCCGACCCCAGCCCATCGCATACCGCGAGCAGCGCGCCCGCGATCCATCCCAGCATGGCCTGCGGCCCGCCCATCGCGCCCAAGACCAGCGGCATGGTGATGAACGGTCCCACGCCAATCATGTCAATCATGTTGAGCGCAGTTGCGCTCCCCAGACCCATGCCGCGAATCAGGCCGGGCGAACTCGAATCGTCTTGAGATGGGGCGTGCATTTCTGGCTGCGCCGGATGTCTCCACCACAGCTATGGAAGCAGCAGGATCCTCCCGCTCACCTGTCGCCCTTCAAACACGGCATGCGCCTTGGCGGTATAAGCCATCGGATACGTCTGGTCGATGCTGATGGAAAGTTTGTCCCGCTTGATCCAGTCCCCGGGCCGGGAACAGGCGTGGGAAGTTCTTCCCAGTGCATTGCCTCTGGAACGCCGTAATGAATACGAGTAGCTTGCATTGCGTTTATTTTGTCTTTTCTCTCAGAAGTCGCTGGCAGCTGGCGGATCGCAACCGGCTAATTCTTCTTCTCATGCCCCGCGCTCAACAAATTCACATAAAGCCGCACCGCTCCCGGCACTCCCGCCGGCAACTGGCGGAAGAACGCGTATCCCGTATAGATATAAGTTCCCTTGCCATACTGTGCCTGCAGCAGTCCCCCCTTCTGCGCGTCCTCGCCGGGATCATGGCAGCTCAGCAGCGCCTTGAAATGGTCATCCCATTTATCCATGAAGTAGAGCCCGCGCTCCTGGATCCAGCCGTCGAAATCGCGAGCCGCAATTAGGTTCGGATAATGAAACACTCCATCTTCGGGCGCCAGAATCTCCACCGGAGCTTCTTCTACGGAAACCCGCGCCCGGCTCAGTTCCGCGGGATACGGGGTGAAATGGCCATTGTTGAAATCTCCCACCCCAGTGTTGTACTGCACGATCAGGGTTCCGCCTGCAGCGACATAATCGAGCAGCTTTTTGTTGTTCGCAACTACATCTGGTTGCGTGTCGTAAGCGCGAATCCCCAGCACAATCGCTCCGTACACGCTCAAGTCTTCGCTCGCGAGCTTCTCGGCCGGAATCAAGGTCACATCCATCCCCACTTGTTTCAGCACAGTGGGAATATCGTCGCCGGCGCCCATGATGTAGCCAATCTTCAAATCATGTGGCACCTGGACATCTACCATGCTCACCCGCTGCACTGCGGGCTGGTAGTAATAGAAGGAGCCAAGGTCCTCGCGCGTCACCAGCGTATAGCCCTCGCTGAACTTGTCGCCGCCAGCCTCGAGCACAGCCCGAATCTTGGCGCGACCTTCCTGCAAGCCGGCAGGGAAGACCTTGAACCGGAAATCCTGTTTGTCTCCGCGTCGCGCGAAGTGCACCGCAAGCTGGCCCGGCTCCGAACGCCATCCCACGGGCAATTCCAGTTGCAGCATGCCTGGCGCCTCATGTGTAAGATTGCTGGTCACACCTACCGTCACCGTCGTGCTCGTGCCGTTGTGGGTGGAGATCACCTGCGTCCCCGGCTCCAGCGCAACTGAAAACGCCGGCACCACGGCCAACGGGCGCGCGCTTGGCTTGCCAGCATCGTCCGCGAACTCTGTGACCACGGTTGTCGCGATGCTGCTCTTCGCAGCCGCACCGCTTGCGTTGGTAACCGAATAATTCGCTCGTGCCCGCAGCACCGGAGGCGGGAACGGCAGAGTCGCATATTTCTCGTCGTCAACGTGATTCAGACTCTCGGTATCGGGATCATCGCGGTGCCAGTATGGGCGCGTGTACCCAGCGTTCTTCGGCACCCGCAAGCGAAAAACCACGCGCTCGTCGCCTCCCGGCTTAATCGCCTGCTGCTTCGTTTTGTCCGAAATTGTTGCCCAACCTTCCGGCACTTCCAGCTTCATGCCGTCAATGAAAATCCGGTCTTTCGATCCATTATGAAAGTCGACGGCAACTAGAAATTCCTGTCCCGGAGAAACCGTGGTCGTCGCGTCCTCGTCTTTTTTCAGAGCCTCCTCTACCGGTTCACCATTCGGCCCCACTCGAGAAACCACAGTCGCCTGCAGCGTTACATTCAGGGCCAGATCCAGAGCCATCTCTGCCTGCTCGCTCTTCTGCTCCAGCCGGGCGATTAAGTCGGACTCCGCGCTGGCCCCCAATCCGGCCGTCCTCACATCGACGCTAAGCTGCTTGAATGTTGCGGCCAGTCCCATAAGTGGGATGACCGCGGCCGGGGCGTCGTTTCGATTCGCGCTTTCTGTGGCTTTGGCGATCCTGACTGCGATCTGTTGGAGTTCATACCTCAATTTTGGGAGTTTGGATTCTTCTACCCCATTGGCCAAATCCGGCAGCGAGGTATCGATCCCGTCAAAGAAGTCCTTCTCGTGCCCATCTTTATCCAGCTTCGCTGGCTCTACCGAATCCACCAGCTTGTAGAACGTAAACCGGTCTCCCGGCTCCACAGTCCAGTTCGCCGATCCCTGCGAGAGCTGATGCCGCAATCCCTGCATCGCGAACTGCACGTACGATCCTCCCAGGTCCGCGTTCGTCTGCCCGGTATTCAGCTTCACAGTCCAATTCGCATCCGGACAGGTCGCGGCCCCAAACCCGCAAACATTCCCGATATAGAGTTTCTTTGCTTGCCAAGGTAGGAGTCCTTGCGCGATTTGTTCAGGGAACCGTTTCGGATCGGCCGCCGCCCCAAATGCCTCCTGCGTCAGGATGCTCGAAGCCTGATGATGCCCGTGCCCATCCCGCGATGTTCCGGAGAACCTTGCCACCAGCACATCGGGACGAAACGTTCGAATTACCCGCACCATGTCGGCGAGTGCTACGTCGTGTCCGCCCCACTTTGCGAACGTCTCCTCCGCGCTTTTCGAGAAGCCAAAGTCCGCCACGCGCGAGAACCGCTCCTGCACTCCGTAATATTCGTCCGCAGCCAGCAGTTCCAGCGTTCGCAGAACACCCAGCACATCCGACAAATTGCTGCCCACCTTGTTCTGGCCGCCCTCGCCGCGATTCAGCGTCATCAGCAGCACGCTCGCTCCGCGCCCGCGCGACTGGAGCGTGAGCATTCCGCCGTCTTCATCATCGGGATGCGCCACCGTCTGCATCAGCCGGGCGGTCGTCGCCAGCCGCCGCAGCATTAGCCGCAGGCCGGGGATTCCTCGATCTTGAGGGAGTTCAGGCGGAGTACCCTGGTAGGGCAGTTGCGGAAAATCCGTGGTCAAAGCCCGCTGATCCGCATGCGAAGTTGCGGCTGCCGGCCGGGTCGAGCTTTCCGCAGTCTGCTGTGGCGAAGCCACCACCAGAACCGGCAGCACGGCGAAAGCAAATACGAATAATGATCGAGCGCTCAAATTGTGGACGAAAAGTTGAACGAACCGTCCCAGACGCCCGGCAAGGTAGTGAGTTCTCGCAGATTTCACCCTAACAGGATGGGGCCTACCCCCGCTCCGACGCAAATTCTTTCCCCTCGATCAAATTAGACGCCGGCACGAATAAAGAGTAATCCCCTCGGCCGGGAACAATGTCGAATAACTGGCAACTCAAGCTGAGGACTACTGCCGCCCCTCCTTCAGTGCCTCCTGGCAGGTGCTCGCCGCGGTCAGTACCTGATTAAAGGCCGTGTCCTTGCGCAAGTCCTTAAGCAGGGGATCCCCCAACAGCGCCGAATATGCGCAATAATTCTGTTGCACCGCAGCTTTCAGCAAACGCAAAGACGCGTCCTTCTGTCCACAATACGCGAGGAGCGCGCCTACGTGATACCACGCCTCGGGGTCTGGTTCCATCATGGCCGATGATTCCGCCTCCCGCACAGTCCGGTCCATGTCAGCCGGCCGCTGCGGTTGCGTGCACGCTGCCAACAACTCCCGGTGGTAGATTGGAGCCTTCGACATGTTCTTCACGCTCTCTCGCGCCAGCAACACGTTCCCCGCAGCCAGATGAACGTACGTCGAAACCCACGCCGCCCACTCCGTGCCCGCGTCCAGATGCACGAAATCCATCGCCTGGTCTGTCTTTCCCAGTTCCAAAAAAGCCCACGCACATGACCGGAAGTTCGAGTTCCCTGGATCGAGCGATCGCGCGGTGTTGCACTCCTGTGTGGACTTCTCCTGCATGCCCGCATAACGCAACACGTAGCTGAGCGCGAAATGCGCATCGGCACTCTGGGGTCGACGTCGTACTAAGTCTGTGGCGGCGTCAAAGGCCCGACCCAGTTCGCCACGTTCCACACGGTGGGCGATCAAACTGCTCGCCGCATCGACCCGGTTCGGATCCAGGGCCAGAGCCTTCTCATAGGCCCGATTCGAGCGCTGGAATATCTCCTCGCCGCCCCCGCCATAATAAGAATCGTAATAGTACCTGTATCCCAGCGCATCCCACGCCGGCGCGTAGCCAGGATCCTCTCCCACTACATGCTCCAGCACTACAATTGCGTCCTTGTTCTGGACGACATCGTGGGATAGTGCGAGGCTATGCAGGTAGAGGTCATACGCCTCCGGATTCTTGGGGCGCGACGCCGTATCCAACTCTCCTCCCCCGCCGCCGAGCACGGGCAACAGCCCTTGCTGCACCTGCGTGGTCAATTTATTCTGCAGGGAAATCAGGTCATTCACTCCTGACGTCACGTTCGCTTGCCACAGCAACCGGTCGTTGGTAACGTCAATGGCTTCCAGCGTCACGGTTAACTGCTCACCCTGGCGCATGAAGTGACCCGTCAGCAGCTTGCCCACATGCAATTCCTGCCCAACCTTGCGCGGATCAAGGTCCACTTCCACGTACTTTCGTGTGACGGACGAAGGCCGTACTTCGAGCGATCGCGAATAGGTCAGCCCGCTGGTGAGTTCGTCCGCGAGCGCGAAGCGGAGGTAATCCACAGCAAAATCGCCGTTCATGTTCTGCAACGGCAATACGGCGATCGCATTCGCCTCCTGCAGGGTTACCACTGATCGATGCTTAAACCAGTATGCTCCAACCGCTGACAACACCGTCACCAGCACCGCCGCTGTTCCCAGCAGCACCCACAACTGCCACCGGCTGGCACCGGCACGGCCAAAGGTATTGCTGGCAACCCGCAGCTTGGGCGGATGCAGCCCGCTCTTTACCTGTCCAGACTCCTGCTCCCGCTTCAACTGCTGCAGGTCCGCCTTCATCTGGATTGCGCTCTGATAGCGCTCCTTGCGGTCCTTCTCCATCGCCTTGCCGATGATGCCTTCCAGTTCCACAGGCAGTTTTGGATTCAATTCTCCTGGTGGAACGGGCTTCTCATGCAGCACCGCATCCAACGTCATCAGCGAGTTTCTACCGGTAAACGGTTTCTTCCCGGTCGACATTTCGTACATCACCACGCCAAAGGAAAACAGGTCGCTGCGGAAGTCGATTTCATCGCTGCGCGCCTGCTCCGGCGACATGTAAACCGCCGTCCCGGGAATCACCCCCACGGCGGTCAGCGAATTGTCCGCCGCCGCCCCTCCATCGCTGTCGGTACCAACGTTGTGGACCAGCTTGGCGAGTCCGAAATCGAGCACCTTCACCTGACCACTCGGAGTCAGGAAAATGTTTGCCGGCTTGATATCCCGGTGCACAATCCCCTTGGCATGCGAAGCCGCCAGCGCGTCCGCCACCTGGATGCTGATGTCGAGCACCCGCTCGGTCTGCATCGGCTGCCCGGAGATGGCCTGTTTGAGGCTTTCGCCCTCCAGCTTCTCCATCACAATGAAAGGATGGCCGGCGTTATCTTCAATGCCATGAATAGTGCAGATGTTCTGATGATTGAGCAGTGACGCCGCCCTCGCCTCCCGCGTGAAGCGTTCCAGCGATTTGGGGTCGCCCACAAGGTTTTCGGGGATGAACTTCAGGGCCACATGCCGCCCCAACTTCAGGTCCTCAGCCTCATAAACCACGCCCATACCACCACCCCCGAGCTTGCCCAGGATGCGATAGTGGGATACGGTCTGGCCGATCATGAGTAGACCCAACTCCCGAACGCGGTAATGGTAGGCTCGCCAACGGCTCGGGTCAACTGGCCCGTTTTGATCGCAATCGTTCCCAAACTGAAAACCACATTGTCCTTTTGTGTCGCTAAGGGGGCTCGAGGTTGCCCTGCGACGACTACTATGAAGCTATCAACTCTGAATGAGTGAGGCGAGTCTGATATGGCGCGGGGCTCCGAGAATTACTCTCCTGAAATGCAAGAGGCCATTCGCTGCCGCGCCACCGAGCTTTACCATCGGAAGGGAGCCGTCGAAGGTCACGACTACGAAAACTGGTACCAGGCCGAAGCCGAGATCCTCCGCGAGTCGGCTCCTTACCTCGTTCGCCGCGCCGTCGTTGTCAATGTAGAAGGCGTCGTTTACACCGGTGAATACGATTCCACCGTAGCTGATGGCTACACTCCCGGCGAGTGGAAGCCAGGCGATCCCGTACCCGTTCGCCTCGCCGGCGACAAACTCTATCTTCGGCGCCCCAACGGACAGGAACTTCAAACCACTATCGTAAAGCGAATCGGCTGACGCACCTTACTTGCTCTGTCATCCTGAGCGGAACAAGATGCCCACGAAGTGGAGGTCTTGCCTAGTCGAAGTATCCCTCTCACTGCTGCGCTGCTCCTGGCTTCGCAGGGGATTTCTGCCCCGGGGTTTCTGGCTCGGGCGCCGGCAGCTTTTACTCCTCCACCCACAACCCCGCCGAGGCTCCCACCCACTCCATATTCCGATTGTGATCGACGCCCATCATCAATCCCCGCCCCATGCGG
>Ga0307478_10002935_pt1 | contig 13015 bp, 14 predicted proteins | sample atmos_gasesECM4C_2_FD_203713 | JGI IMG/M metagenome (GOLD analysis project Ga0307478, IMG submission 203713) | Hardwood forest soil microbial communities from Morgan-Monroe State Forest, Indiana, United States - atmos_gasesECM4C_05 | ecosystem: Environmental > Terrestrial > Soil > Temperate...
AAAGAATCTCGCGGCGATGAACCCCCAGGAACTCGCCGACCATCGCAGCCACACGGTGGGAATGGTGTTTCAGGCGTTCAACCTGCTGCCACGCATGACGCTCGAGGAAAACGTCGAGCTGCCGCTACGGCTCGCCGAAGTGGATCGCGCCGAGCGGCCGGGGCGCGTGCGCGAAGCCGTCGAACGCGTGAAGCTTGCGGCGCGGCTGACCCACCGTCCTAGCGAGCTTTCCGGCGGGGAACGGCAGCGCGCGTCGCTGGCACGTGCGCTGGTAAATCGCCCCACAATTTTGCTGGCCGATGAACCGACCGGCAACCTCGACAGCGCGACAGGCGACGCCATCATGCATCTTCTACAGGAAATCAATGTGTCGTTGGGGATGACGATCGTGATGGTGACGCACGATCGTGCGCGGGCGGAACGATTTGCGCATCGCATTATCGTCATGGGCGACGGAAAAGTGCTGGACGGTGCAGTGAGCGGCGTCATTCCTGGGAGCGAGGGAAGCCGGCCATGAAGTTGCGCGACCTTACTGAGCTCGCCGGGCGCAACTTGCGCGAAGCGATGCTGCGCAATTCGCTTACGACTCTGGGCATTGCGGTCGGCGTCGCGTCGCTGGTGGCGATGCTTTCACTTGGCGTAGGTTTGCAGGAATTGGCCAGCACGCGGCTTTCGAAAACCGGCCTCTTCGATGCGATTTTTGTGATGTCTCGCGCGAATCAGCGTGCTTTTGGGGGGCGTCCGCAGCCCGCAGCGGATTCGAATCAGCCGGTGCGGCGGCTGGATGATGACGCGCGGCAGCAACTCGCGCAGATCAAGAATGTGGTGGAAGTATATCCCGAAGTTCGTTTTCCCACGGAAATTCAATTCGACGGCAAGCCGTACATGACTACTGTGGCAGGTATTCCGGCCTCAGCGCGCGCCGATGGCTCATTCGACGGCATGAAGGGAGCGTTTTTTTCGGGGCCTGACGCCGACGAAGCGATCCTGCAGATCGAACTAGCGAAGGATATGTCGAAGGCATCGGACTCACTGATCGGCAAAGAGATCACGCTGCGTTACGCGGAGCGGCAATCACTTCCCGCCGAGCCGGAGCCGGCGACTGGCGCGACCGGCAAATCTTCCGCGACTGCGGCCTCTACAGATACCGCGGAGTTGTCTCCCGGTTTTTCGATCATTCCGCGTGAATTGAAGCTGCGAATCATTGGGATCGTCGAGACCGAGCCCGCCGCGGGTTTTGGCGGACTTGGCCGCGGGCGGTTACTGATTCCGCAGCAAATCGCGCAGAAGCTCCGCATCGCGCAGCCTACGGATTTGCGCGAGATGCTGCGAGGAATTAACGGCAAACCTACGTACGAGAGTTTGACGGTGCGCGTGACCAGCCCGAAGGCCGTGCAGGGCGTCGAAGATGCGATCAAGACGATGGGTTTTGGCACGTTTTCGATTCTCGACGCGACGAAGAATTTGCAATTGTTCTTCACCGTGTTCGACCTGTTGCTCGGAATTTTCGGAAGCTTGGCGCTCACGGTATCGTCGCTCGGGATCATTAACACGCTGGTGATGGCGATTCTCGAGCGCCGCCGCGAAATTGGCATCTTAAAAGCGCTCGGAGCCGCTGACCGCGACGTCCGCGGGCTCTTCTTCGCTGAAGCCGGCGCTATGGGCTTGGTCGGCGGAATCTGCGGAGTAGTGCTGGGCTGGCTGATTGGGCGCGCGCTGACGCTTGGCACGAATGTGTATTTGGCGCGGCAGCAGCTCCCTTCGATTGATCTGTCTTCGGTGCCGTTATGGATGGTCGGCGCGGCGATCGCGTTTTCGTTTGTGGTAAGCCTCGCCGCAGGAATTTACCCGGCCGCCCGCGCGGCGAAGCTGAACCCGGTCGAGGCCCTACGGTATGAATGAAGCCCGCCGGCGGGCGCTCATCCTTTGCTGCGCGCTGTTTGCCATAGCGATGAGTGGGGCCCCAGCGCGTGCTGCGGGGCCCGGACGCGCAGAATGCCGGTCGGTTCCCAGCAAGATTCTGGGTCATCCCGTTGCATACTGCGTCATCCTTCCTTCAAATTACGACAGCGATAAGACCGCGGACTATCCAGTGCTTTATTTTTTGCACGGGCTGGGCGGTAACGAGCAGTTGCTGCTGAATTCCGGCGGCATGGACCTGATCGAGGATCTGCGCTCGCAAAAGAAGATCGGCGAGTTCCTCGTGGTCGCGCCGAATGGCGGCCGGACGTTTTACATCAACTCGCGCGACGGGAAAGTGCGCTGCGAGGATTTCTTCATTCGCGAATTCATTCCGTACATCGAGAGCCACTATCGCGTTCGAACCGGCCGCAAGACGCGGGGCATCACCGGAGTTTCCATGGGTGGCTACGGCGCGCTACACATCGCCCTCCGCCATCCGGATCTTTTTGCCGCGGTCAGCGCGCACAGTCCGGCGTTGATCGAGAAATTGCCCAAGATGCAGGCGACGAGCGAACAAGCTACCACTGTGGCGATGATTCTGGGAGGTGCGTTTGGATCGCCGATTGATCCGGCGTTCTGGGAGCGCGAAAGCCCGTTCACGATTGTGCGCGGCGGGCCGCGCCCCACGGGGCTGCAGATTTATTTCGATTGCGGGACCGAGGACGATTTCGGATTCAACAGAGGCGCGCAACAATTCCACGACCTGCTCGACGCTCGCGGCATTCCCAACGAATTTCATCTCTACCCTGGCGGCCACGACTGGAGCTATTTCGCCGAGCACCTTCCGGCGTCGCTGGCTTTCCACTCGCGTGCGTTTGGATTGACCACGGTGGGGAAGTAGCCTAGCGACTTCTATCGCCCGTCGTCCGCCGCGAATTCGAAGGCTCGAACGCTGGACGCGTGCCCGCTGCCGCTGGGATTTCAGCCAGCGCGAGGCCACGGATTGTGCCGTAACTCTCTCCGGAGTATCATCCCCCCGCTCGGTTCGGATCATCGAAATCTGCATCGAGACGTCTACGGAGAACGCGTCATGAAGAAGCGTTTGCTCAGGTGGCTACCCGCGGCGGTAGGGCGCGGCGCGAGGATTGCATTGGCGATTATATTTGTGGCTGTTTCGTCGTTTGCGCACCCGCCGGTGTCGCTGGGCGGCGGGAATGGCCGCGCCGGTACAAACGCTCAGGGCGGCGCGCTGTTTAACGTGCCGCAATGGACCTCGCTGCGCATTCGTATGGACGACACTTTGACCAGCCAGTACTCCATGGAGGGTGATCCCTTCAGCGCGACGGTAATGGACGCAGGCGAATATCAAGGCGCTCGCGTGTACGGAACAATTCAGACGATTGATAATTCCGGGCGATTTCGGGGTCACACCACGATGATTCTGGTCTTTAATCGCCTCGTGATGCCTGACGGCCAGCGCGCTCCGATCTCCGCTGAAATCGTGCGGCTGTACCATGCGCCTTCTGGGGAGTTCGTGGACGTCGAGGGTGCGATTGAATCCGGCGGACGTGGCAAAAAAACTTTCATCCGAACGGGTATTGGCGCCGGAGCCGGGGCGCTGCTTGGTGGAATTTTTGGTGGCGGCCGCGGTGCGGGGATCGGTTCGATTGTAGGTGGCGTTGCGGGGCTAGGAACTACCGGATTCAGCGGTCCGCAAGTGGTGAAGCTCGATCGCGGACTCGAGATGCTGATTCGGGTGACCAGCTCAGGACAATAAGGCGGGTCTTGAATTGACGCGACGACAATTGCCGGTTCTTCAGCGTCGTTGTCTTTGTGCCTAGCGAGGGCAAAGGGAAAGAGGGTGATGATGATCGGGAGGCGGTTCTTTCTCGGCGGATTTCTCGGCGCGCTGGCTCTGGTGATTTGTCTTGTTCTGGATGGTGCGTCGGCTGGCGGGTGGGTACAATCTTCCGGCGCTGCTCAGGCGCAAAAAGGGACGGACATGACGAAGCACGCCACTGGAACGTTTGATGTGAAAGTGATTCCTGACGGGCCGGAGGACAAGGTTGCAGGGTCCACGCTAGGCCGCATGTCTATCGATAAGCAATATCACGGAGATTTGGACGGATCATCCAAAGGGCAGATGCTGACTGCAGGGACGAACGTAAAAGGCTCGGCGGGTTACGTCGCGATGGAACGCTTTACCGGGACATTGAACGCGCGTAAAGGAAGCTTTGTGCTGCAGCACACCGGCACAATGGACCGCGGGGCGCTGCAACTATCCATTACCGTGGTTCCGGATTCGGGTACGGACGAGCTGGCTGGCGTCACAGGCAAGATGGCGATCATCATCGCCGACGGAAAGCATTCCTACGATCTCGAATACGCGCTCCCCGATACAACTCACATACCGTAGAAGCCCGGGCCGACTCGCAAGTGGTGATGCCACGCGATCGGAAACGCCCAAAAAATAATCGAGCCAAGGATCGCCTGTCCGATAGCCAGCGGGATGATGTTGCGATGCCGGCCAAAAAGCCACGCCATCGCGGTCCCGCCCATAAAGGTGAGCGGAACCAGAACGGGGTTCGGCCAATGGCACGCGCCGAAGATCAGGCCGGTGAGCGCGGCGCTCGTCCTCCCGTTCTTCACCAATGACATCATGCGGTTGTGCACCAGCGAACTGAGCGCCACCTGCTGCAGCACGCAGAAGGCGAAGTAGCCCCACAGCCGGTGCCACGAGATGAGATTTGGCGGCAAGCGCGGCATCACAGTAAAAGCAGCGCCGTGCGCGGCGCGAAGCGCGAAGCCGATGACGACGAGTCCGACGGCCATCGCGCCAATCACAAGGGCAGCTAGTTTCGTTGCGGGCAGCAAGTTATCCGCCCGCCACCCAAGCGTTTTCGGCGTGTCGCGGTGCAGCAAGAAACTTACCGACAGCCAGATGACGAAGATGATCCAGGTCCAGCGCGCTGCGAACTGCAATTGCCAGATGAACCAGAGTATGAACGCCGGCAACAACGTCACGTCCGCGAGCGAAAACCAACGCAACCCGCTGCCCTTCATGATGTCGTTTCCGTCGCGATTGCGCGCAATTTCGCGATTAGAGCTTCGAGATCAGCACGACGAACGTCTGCGGATTGCGCATGCTGCGGCGTGTCGCTGGCAAAATATGTCGCCCACTGAACGTCTGGAAATCCCATTCGAGTGGCTTGCGCCGGAAGTTGATGTTGCAATTCCGACGCATCGCGACCCGGGAGCCTCGCTAGAGCCTCGAAGACGATGCGATGTTCTGCGTCTCGCCAGTTATGCGACGAGAGCTCAGCGATGGCACCGTTTCGTGAACGAGCATTGGGATCAGCGGGGGGCGAGGTGTCGGTGCGTTCGCAACACAGAACGCGCAGGATTTTTCGTTCAAGCGCGATGATGGCAGGCGATTTGTCGGCAGCAGACATAGAGAGAGCGCAATCGCGCGAACAGGCAAGCTCATTGTAGTTGGATGCACAGCGCGAGAGGAGCGGCAATTGGTTTTAGGGGGCGGAGAGAGAGGAACGAACAAAAAAAGGGGCCCCCAGGAAGGGCCCCGAATTACGGAAATTACGCTGCGGTGGAGACTATAGGACGGACAAAGTCGATGCGGTCAATCGCCGCAGCGACGCCATAGACCGGCGTCACTTCACCGGCCAATTGGGACGTGCGAATCGTTTTTGCACTGGCGCGGACCAGGACCGACGTGCCACGATCCCTTTCCGCAGGCAGTGAAAATGTCAACTCCAGACCGGTGCCAGAATCAATCGGAACCTGCGAATGGAAGAAAATACCGGTGCGCGAAACGTCGCGAAGTTGCCCCGTGTGATACTCCAGCGGACGCTGCTTGGACATGCAAACCTGCACAGGCAGGTAAACCTCATAGCGTCGTGCTTTCCTGCGTTCACCCATAATGCACCCCCGTGAAGCGGTTGCAACTGGCATGCCACGAAGGATTTATAGAGTTATCGCTGATATTAAAGGCTTTAGCGAAGAGACCGGCAGGCTAAAGTTACAGCCATATTGCAATTTTTTCCTGGTTAGGGAAATAGCTCCATGCCAATACGGTTCCGTACGGGGCAGGGACAAACGCCCGAAAGTGCTGCATGCGCTTTGCCTTACAGGACGGGTTCGTGCAGAACCGACGTGCCTTCCGCTTCTGTCAGGATGCCTTTCCCGATCATCAGTCGAACAAGTCGGACAACGGAAGTCCACTCCGCGCCGCGATGCGGGCCACCTGGAGCGGCGACGGTTTGAGTGGCCCGAGCAATCTCCTGGATGACCTGCCGGTCGCCGGTAATATCCGCCAGCCATTCTGCAAGCGCGAGGCGCTGTTCGCTGTCGTGATCCTCGAACGCGATTCCCATTCCGAGGCCAACCTGGGAGTACACGACGGTTCCACATGTCTCAAAGGTGTTCTTCCCCTTTTGCAGGGCGATGCGCAATTTCGAGCCAACCGGAAAGGGCACGGTGGTGTCCACAAAGCAGCCGCCGGGACCGAGGTCCGTGGTGCGCGTGCAAAAGCGCGCTCCCGAGACCAGTTCGACCACTTCCGCGGATGCCGTGAACATATGGCGCTCAGCGATGCGGCGCTCTGACTCCTTCACCTCGACGGACTTTCCCAGAGTATGAACATGGTGGCGATTCGACGAACTGTGCATCATTTTGTCCTTTTTGCAGCCTGCCGAGCTTGGCCGACGCATGAGCGCCGCTGAGTCGTAGGTTGCTACGTGCTGTCGGGTATTTTCCCCGTTCCCAAACTCGAAGTGGCGCGAAGTTTCCGGTCCACTAAAGCAAAAAGCGCACCGCGATTCCTGCGGTGCCATCGGGCCGGTCTTCCATCCGCACGATGCTGCCCAAGAATTTCTTGTGAGCCGATATCTTTTCGCCGAACGGGAATGTGACCAGCAGCCGCATTCCCACGAAATAGTGCGGCATGCATGTGGCGAAAAAGAGGCCGTCGCGGGTGAAGTCTACGACTTCGCCAACGTCTACAATCTCCGTGAAGCGCGCGTCAAACGGGCGCACTTCCAGCGGCAGCGAAAGCTTCAAACGTTCGCGTCGGCGAGCGTCTTTCGTGGCCTTTTCTCGCGCCGCCGAATAGGCCGGGACATTCGGTGTACGCACTGCCGTCGCCATGGACGCCCTCCGGATGCAAAATGCAGTCCTTGCTGCTGAATCTACTGTAGGTGGCGAACACACCGGATCCTATAGCCCGGCAGTACTACCGGGCACCTACCGAAGTTCATCTACAGTCCAAAACGGGAATGAGAGAAAGACCTTAAGGCACCTGTTTTCAACGTAATACGGTGGCGTGGACCGTGTCTGGTTCTGTGCCTGCTTCTGCGACTGGAACTTGCGCAACCGGGCAGGAGTCGAAGCAGAGAGTTCGCAGGAAGGAGCAAAATCTCGCACGATGAAATTGATGCTGGCCTTTCCCAGCCGATAGTCGCGCTTCGCTCGCTATTTTTGCTGAGGAAGATCCGCGGAAGCTTCCGCGGCGGTGGGGTACATGGAAATTACGCGGTTTACCTGCGTCATTTTCAGGACACCTTCGACCATGGGGCTGCACGCGGCTAGCCGCAAGGTGCCTCCAGATTTCTGCACCCTGCTGAACGATTTCACGATCTGACCGATCACCGCGCTGTCGATGTGATCCACGCCCGCCATGTCCAGGATGATGGAATTTTCGTGGTGGTCAATGTGATGGTTCACTTCGTGGTCGATGCGTTTGCAGTCGGGGCCCATCTGCACGCGGCCGCTTAGTTCCAGCACCCAAACGCCCGGCTTGATCTGCTTTTTCGACAGCATCATGTCCGTTATCCCTCGAATGGAAATTGCCGGATCAAGCGCATGCAATCCGCGAGCGCTTTCAGTACTGAGTCTCCCCAACCCGACGGCACGAACCCCGCAGTGCTTTGGTTCACTTGCTTATCCGCTTCCGCGAAGAACCGCAGGTGTTGCCCTTTGGGAGCCACGGCAAATTCCTTTACGACAACGCCAAACGGAATCTCCCGGCCGTCCTGGTGCTTAACCATGGTGAAGTAATGAAGCTGCGCCAGTTCTTCGGTACGGTCGGCTTGCGCATACTGCCAATCTTCCACGGTGCTCCTCCGGGTAGTCGGTGGCGAACGTAGTAATTCCTGGTGGCGGGAATCTTAGGATGCCCTGCCCGGCAAGTCAATGAACGGCGCGGTAGCTGACACCGTGTTTCTGAGTTACGTGCTCAAACGACAAGGGCGCGTCCGGCGGCAGTTGCTGCTGATCCGCCGCCCGACAATCGCTATTGCCACTCGATCCGATTGAATATTGCGCGCAGGCGCTTTCCTTTCGCCGGACTGATCGCCTCCACGAATGCGACGCGTCCCTCCAGTTGCGCGCGGAACTGCGGATGGGATGCACGATTCTGAGTATCGCAACCTCGCCGAACGCAGTTTGTGAGCGTGGCCCTTAGGCGGTCGAAGTCCTTGCGCATCACGTTTAGGTGATCGTTGACGACCACGCCGACGAGGTGTTGGCGCACACCTTGCCGCATAATGCGCGTTTTACGGTGATGGATCCTGAAACCTTCCGCCATCAGAATGGCGGCGACATGGATGGAGAAAAGCTCGATCTTTCGTTTGAATGTGTCGTCCCCGGAAAACGCCAAGTCGTCGGCATAGCGCGTGTATTCAGCTCCGACCGATTTGGCAAGGCCGGTTAGACGGCGGTCCACACGGTAGCAACAGATGTTGGCAAGCGCCGGAGACGTCGGAGCGCCTTGAGGCAGGTGGGGCGCAAAGTAAGGCGTGCTCGCGTCGCGCAGATGCATAGCGTTGGCTTGCGAGGCAGGTTCTCGCCATACACGCCGCGGCACGGCATTTGTGCAAATACCGCCAAGCAGATCGGCGACCGCTTCGGGATAGCCTATCGTGCGGAAAAGCGCTTGAATCCGGGCCCCCGATAGGGAAGGGAAGAAATCAAGCAGGTCCATTTTCAGCAGCACTCGTCGCGCGACGTGTGGGGCGACGAACGTTTTGATTGACCTGTGTTTCACAAACCCATGCGCTGCGCTATGAGGAGGGATTTTTTCAAGAATCTGCGTGAGAATCTGCCGCTGCAGCGCTTTGAGCCGCGGTTTGGGAGATTCAATGAGTCGAATGGTGCCGGATTGCTTTGACAAGACTCTGTAGTGATAGTGTTCAAGCGGCGGAATGCGCCGCTTGTACGCGAGTCCTTTGAGATCCGCGAACCACTCCAACTCGCCGACGGTCAGGCCCAGCCATTCCGCCAGCGCCCCCACGGATTCGATTTGCGGAACCGGCCATGCCGCCGCGACCGCCGCCGGCTGCATCTGCTGTGGGCCGGTGACCCAGTGCGCGACGGTAAATTCCTCAGAATATTTCGACCAAGCCCGTTGGAATCCTTCGTCGCGAATTAGAAATGCGATAACGTCGCGGCGGCGCGGACGCGTCCGGGCGGCAAACGCGTTGACGTAGCGCTTCGCAAGAGGCTTGAGCCAATGCCATTTCCTGCCGAGGACTCGCGCGCTACGAAGTTCAATCGCATCGGCCGAGGGCTGCCCGGCAAGGAAAGACGCGGCGAGGATTCTCAAGAGAGCGGAATTCGGCATGACGGGCGATGGCGGAATGCCCCAACGAGTCTGACCCTGCGTGAGCATTCCTGCGCGGTCGCGCAGCGGCGCTCACGCGACGAAATGCAAGTTACTTACGTTCCCCTGGGGTAACCCCAGAGAGGCCTAACCAAGCCCAAGGGCTCGATCCAAGCCAAGCTTGGGGCATTCCGTCGTCTGGGAAATTGTAGCAGCGTTCGCGGCGCGCTAACGCGCAAGAAGCCAAGCGTGTTGTTATGTCAGAACCGGGCCGGCGTAGTTGTGTTCGAGCGCGGCGCGGTCCCATTTGGCATTGATGGCGGCGGCCTCGTAGGTGCTTTGGCAGAAGTCGAGGACTGCGGCCTTGGGATCGGGGGACGAACGTACATCGTCGTAAGAGAGCAGGAATTCGTTCAATTGCGCGCCATAGAATGCGCGCGCGGGAAGAACCTTGCTCTCCTTGAAGCCCGGCGGTTCGGGCGCGCTATAGGAATAGAACATCGGCGTGGCGACGTCTCCCGCGCCTGGCCACCATCCCACACTCGAAACTTCGTGCGAATAAGCTTCCTTGGTAATTTTGTCGGCACCTACGCGTTCCGGTGCGCGGCGTCCCGAAAATCGCGTGACCGCGAAGTCAAAGCTTCCCCAGAAAAAATGCACCGGGCTGGCTTTGCCGATGAAACGGCCGCGGAATTCCTTGAAAATCGGATCGAGCGTGGTGAGGATCCGCCAGAAACGATGGGCGTAAACCGGATCGTAGGCGCAGTGCGTGACGTCCAGATCGAAACGTATAGGATTCTGAATTTCCACTGGCATGGGCCAAATCTTCACGCGGATGTTCAACGAGCGCAGCAGCTCCATGAACTCGCGATAAAATCCCGCTACCGTGCGATGGTAAAGTGAGACCGTGCGATGCTGGCCGTCGCTGGTGGCGATATCGAGTTTGTGGTCAATGAAATCGAAACTGATCTCAAATATTCCGCCGGCGTAGGGAATCGGGGATGTGGTCAGACCGCTGGCAGTGACGTACAGCGGGACTTCCCACCAGTGATTCACGTACGGCGTCAGCGCCAGGCGAACCTTGCCAACGATTTGCGTCCACATATGCAGGGTGGCGCGCGTTTCGTTCCACGCTTGCAAGGGTAGCGCGGGCCAGAATTGTTCGCGCGGATCGGCAGGTTGGTTCATAGCAGTTGACTCCGTTATGTGTCGAGCAGGATGCTCATTTTACAGAATCTTCGGCGTTAAGCTAGAAAATCTGCAAGGAAAGATTTGTGAATGCGGAGCAGAGCGCGCGTCTCACACCGCGAACGGAATGCACCGCGCGACCAGATGAATCCTGAAAGAGTGAGACGCCTCTCGCGCGATGAACTGCCGATGAAAACGGTGAAGCTCGCGCGGTTCCTGATCGGCAAGACTCTTGTGCGAGAACTGCCGGCCTCGCGGCGCCTCGCTGGCCGCATCGTCGAGACCGAAGCATATGTCGTGGGCGACGCGGCGGCCCATTCTTTTCGCGGCCAGACGGCTCGCAACGGTGCACTGTTTCTGGAGCGCGGCCACGCCTACGTCTATTTTATATACGGCAATCACTTCATGTTAAATGTGTCCGGTGCGCGGGAGGGTGTCGGAGAAGGCGTGCTGCTGCGCGCCGTCGAGCCGCTGGAAGGTGTCGAGCGTATGGAGCTCTATCGCGGCACGCAGCGTCTCCTCGATCTCGCGCGAGGCCCAGGGCGGCTTGCCGAAGCATTTCACGTGACGCGCAAGCTTGATGGAGTGGATTTGTGCGGGCCCGGAGAGCTTTGGCTAGGGACTGCGGCCCGCGCTACGGGGACGATTGGAGTGAGTGTGCGGATCGGAATCACCAAGGAAGCACATCGCCCGCTGCGCTTTTTCGAACGAGGCAGCCCGTTCGTGAGCGGCCCGAAGCACTTGCACGAAGGCCTACGCTTGCGGCGAAAGGACTAGTTCGGCTGATCCGAGCGCGCGATCTTGCCGCTGATGACGTTCACCTCGAACTGGTCGCCGCCAGTGGCGCGCCACGACGTCAAATCGAACTTCGCATCCGGTGCGGCTTGCACCTTAATCACCTTCACGTGCCGAACGGTCAGAGGCTTTCCAAACGCGCATTCATCAGGCAGGTGATCAAGCGTCAGGAAATACGCAGCGCCTTTCCCCGCGACGCGGGCCTTGCCTTCCGCGTCGACTATCACAGCAGTGGTTTCGTCGATGCCAATTCCGTGCACTGAACTCGCCCAGCCGTCCTGCACGATGCGAGACATGAAAGCGATCGAACGTCCCATACGTTCGCGCTGCGAAAAATGGCTATCCGTGATGACGCCCTTGAGTACAGGAATCGAGAGAAATTCGCGCGTAAGAGTGACGAGGGGGCCGTAAGGATCCGCCATCGCTTCAGGGCTGGTGATCGTGTCAATCATCGAGGAAAAGACGAACTCGCCTTGCACCGCGAGGCCTGCGCTGACGCCGCCCAGGGGCACCCCGCGTGCGAGCGCTTCGTTGATTTCGGTTTGCACAGGATTGCCCGTCCAGAATCGAACGTAATTCGACTGATCTCCGCCGGCGATGAAGATCGCGTGCGCGCCGCGTAGTGTTTCGGCGACAAACGGCTGGCCAGCTCCGTCGCGCGTTGTAATCACGAGCGTCGTTACCGTGTTGTGGGGGCACGCGGCGTGTAGTTCAGCATTGTACTCATCCGCGTAGCTGGCCCGCAGCACCACCAGGTTACCACCGCCGGAGTGTTCGCAGAGCGCGCGGGTGGCCTCGTCCACGTCGCCATTTCCGCCGAGGAGCACGCCGACGTAACTGGGCGCGCGCAAAGGTTCTGGCGCGCCTGCGGCCGTAGCGTAGGCAACGTAGCCGTCTCCCCTCTGTGTTTCGGTTTGCGCGACGGAAGAACGAGTCGCAACTAAGGCAAATAGCACCGCACAGCACGTCTTGGCTATCGGATGGCAGCGCATTGTGCGGCGAAGTATATGCCAACGGCAGACGCGTCGCATGGCTAGTTCGCCATGGCGCGTTCACAGCGCACGAGCGTTGTGGGGGAATCCTTGCTATGCTGAGTCTCGAGCGGGGCCTGCTTTGCAATCCGTTCGGCGGGCCGGCGCATCTAACCTCGAATGCCGCGACGGCCCAAATCGAACCTAGTTTCCAACGTCTTCCAAGCGTCTATCCGCTCGGGATTTCGCCGTGCTTACCACGGTGTCCAAGTAGACCCGCAGAAATACCTGCTGCAATTCCGCAAAGCTCACCGTCTGCCGATTCAGGTCTGGTCGGACATGTTCAATATCGAGGAATCGGTGGTGAATCGCTACGCCGACCGCGTGATCAGGTCTTCTACACGGACGGCTGCGCTCGAAGGGGCGGGCTTTGGACTGGGTGGAATGTTGACGATCCTGCCGGACGCCGGGATTTTGTCCGCCATCACAGTGCGCATGTTGCAGAAACTCAGTCTGATTTACGGCTTTGAATACCAAACCGAAG
>Ga0307478_10002937_pt1 | contig 13012 bp, 12 predicted proteins | sample atmos_gasesECM4C_2_FD_203713 | JGI IMG/M metagenome (GOLD analysis project Ga0307478, IMG submission 203713) | Hardwood forest soil microbial communities from Morgan-Monroe State Forest, Indiana, United States - atmos_gasesECM4C_05 | ecosystem: Environmental > Terrestrial > Soil > Temperate...
GCGCGTGATGTGCATGTGCGGAGGCTGCGAAGACTCCGCTGGCCTCTGCAGCCATCCCGGCGGCACATTTTCCGGCCCTTGCGACACCGCGCGCGGCATGCAGAAAGATCTCGACGCCCGCGTCGCACGGAACGAATCCGACGACGCAATTCTCCAGGCCTACGTCGAGCAATACGGCCCCACCGTCCTGGTCGAACCGCCGAAAAAAGGTTTCGATCTGCTAGCGTGGGTGATGCCGGTCCTGCTGCCGTTGATCGCGCTCGTCCTGGTCTGGCAGGTGGTACGTCGGTGGAAACAAAAAGCCGCCCTGGCTCCTGCAGGCGGCCCGCCCATTGACGCCACCTTCCTCGAGCGCGTCCAACGCGAAGCGGGCAGAGAACCAACCAAGGACCACGATGAGTAGCGTAGACATCGCCGTAGCTTGCGTGCTGCTCTCCGCCGTGGCGATTTTTTTCATTTTCAACGTTAAGGTGGACGAGTCTGACTCCGCGCCCCATCGCACCAAGCTCGATCAGCTCATGGATCGGCGCGACGCCATTTACGAAAATCTGCGCGACCTTCGCTTCGAATTTCGCGCCGGAAAATTCTCTGAGCACGATTTCGAGGAGATCAAGCAATCGCTGGAAGTAGAAGCCGCGCGCGTCTTGGCGGAGATGGACCAGTTGACCGGCGGCGCGCCCACACCCGCTACGCGTCAAGCTTCCATGCGTCAAACGCCCGCGGAACTAGCAGCCATGGAGAAGGCGCGAAATTCATGAACCCTCGGCCCACCAACCAAATATCACAGCTCGCACAGCACAATCGGGTCGTAGGGGCACGGCATGTCGAAGATCCGCCGTGGCGGTCCGCGTCCGCTGTCGCCCGCACAACGATGCTATTGCTGTTTTCGTTCGCACTCGTCCTGTCACCGACCATCGCGTCCGCCGGCACGCTAGACGGCACCGTAAAAAATGGCACCAATGGAAAACTCGCCGTCGGCACCGACGTAATCCTGATCCAGCTTCAGGGCGGCATGCAGCCAGTTGCCAACACCAAGACAGACGCCCAAGGCCACTATCACTTCGATAATCCGCAACTCGGCACCGGCCCCATGCTCCTGCGCGTAGTCTACAAAGGCGTGAACTACCACGAGCCGATTACGCCTGGCAAAACCACCGCCGACATCGAAGTTTTCGAACCTACCGACAAGCCCGACGCCTTCAGCGTCGCCAATCACGCCATCATCCTGCAACCGAACGGCTCGGACCTTATGATCGGCGAAGAGTACATGATCGCCAACAAAACCCAGCCTCCGGTCGCCTACTACCGCGAAGACGGCTCGTTCAATTTCACGCTTCCCGATGGCGCGGACTTCAATCAAGCCTCCGCCTGGGGAAGTTCCGGTATGCCCGTAGTGCAGGGAACGATTGATAAGGGCAAAAATAAATTAGCCATTGCCTTTCCGTTCCGCCCGGGCGAAAGCGGCGTGCGCCTCTCCTACAAAATGCCCTATTCCGGAAATCATTTGACGCTGCGCAACGTTTCGCCCTACTCCACCGAACGCCTGATCATCGCCGCCCCGCCCACGGTGCAAGTCTCCGGCAGCGGAATTACGCCCGCGGGCCAGGACCAGGGCTTCAACGTTTACATGCGCGACAACGTCGCGGCCAATTCACCGATTGACGTTTCCGTTTCCGGCACGGCCCCGCCGCCTCAATCGAGTTCGAACGGTGCTGCAGGCGCCGGCGGAGGTCCCGACAACTCGCAAAATCCTTCGGTGAACTCACGCGCATCCGATGCGGGAGGCGCCGAAGCTCAATCGGTCAGCGCCACCACGATTCCCGCGCGCCTCGACAGCCTGAAGTGGATTCTCACCGGCGGCTTCGCTTCCATTTTCGTCCTCGGCTTCGCCTATCTCTGGCTCAAGCCCCGCCCCGCCATCGCTTCGAATGGCTCGGAAGAAATCGCGGCCGACGTGCCCAAGCTTCGCACCACAAAAAAGTCCGCAGCACGCTCAAACTCCGCTGCAGCCGCCGCCGAGTCGCCCGCTCCTCCCGTCACCCGCGTCTCTTCCTCCGAATCAGTCTCGGCCATTGACCACGAAGTCCGCGGCAGCCTCGACGAGCTGAAAGACAGCATCTTCCGCCTCGAACTCCGCCGCCAGGCCGGCACCATCAGCGAAGAAGACTACGTGCGCCAGCGTGAAAGCGTCGAGAAGATGCTCCGCGGCTTAGTGCGCGGCTAGGCGCAACGCGTTGCCCGCACCGAGCGTGTCTTCGCAAAATGCCACGACATCGCCGCTTGGCCTATTGTTCCAATCCGTCGAAAAACGCTTCGGAGCCTTCGCCGCTCTCCGCGATATCACGCTGGAAATCCTTCCCGGCGAATTCGTCGCGCTCCTCGGTCCAAACGGAGCAGGGAAGACCACCCTGCTGCGAATAGCAGCTCTCCTCGCCAATCCCAGCCGCGGCACCGTACGTTTCACGAATAGACCGGCCCCCACGAGCGCACATACCGAAGCACAGTCACCAGCGCTCAGACCGCAACGGGCCATCGGCCTGGTTGGCCACAGCACTCTGCTCTACGACGATCTGACCGCCTCCGAAAATCTTGTGTTCTTCGCGAAACTCTACGGCCTCGACGCAATCCCGCGCCGCGTAGCGGCCGCGCTGGAAGATTGCGGCCTCAGCCTACGCGCCGGGAGCCTCGTGCGAACTTTCTCCAGAGGGATGCGCCAGCGCCTAGCCATCGCCCGCGCGCTGCTGCACGGACCGAGTCTGCTCTTGCTCGATGAACCCGCCGCCGGCCTCGACCGCCAAGGCCTCGAATGGTTCAGCGCCAGGCTAGCGCGCCTCAAACAAGAAGGCTGCACGATGCTGATGAGCACTCACGCGCGCAACGAATCCCTAGACCTAGCGACCCGCGCCGTAGCACTGGCAGGCGGCCGCGTCCAACACGATAGCGGCTCCGGCGGCGATCCCGCCCCGCTGCTAGCAGAGCTGCGAGCGGAGGTCTAAGTGCGGCGAATGCACATACCGTCCTCATCCGCCAAAATCGATTTCGCCCAGGACGATCAAAGCGCCTATTCATCTGGCGCTATCAACAACGGATTGTCATCCCGAGCGCAGCGAGGGATCTTCTTTTGACGACCCTAAGAACCGCCGCGATAATCCTAGGCAAGGAACTCCGCCTCGAATTCCGCGCGCGTGAACTCCTAACCGCCACCGTCGTCTTCGCACTAGTCGTAGTCGTGCTCTTCAGCTTCGCCTTCGATCCCACTCCAGCCGAATCCCGCCGCTATGGTCCCGGTCTGCTCTGGATCGCGTTCCTCTTCGCGGGGTCGCTGATGCTCAATCCATCCTTCGCGCGCGAACAATCGAATGAAACCCTCGACGCGCTGCGTATGGCACCCGTCTCCAGGTTCGCAATCCTGTTGGGAAAAATTCTCGCGAACTTCATCTTCATGTCCCTGGCCGAACTTTTGCTCGTTCCAATTTTCGCCGTCCTCTACAACGTCTCCCTAGCAGGCATCGTCGGACGCCTCACCCTTGTCCTCGCGCTAGGCACCCTAGGGCTCACCGTAACCGGCACGGTTTTCTCCGCCATCTCCGCCCATGCCCGCATGCGCGAACTGCTCCTCCCGTTACTGTTGCTCCCCATCCTCACGCCTCTCCTGATCGCTGCGGTAGAATCCACCGCCGCTCTCTTCGCCGAGCAGCCGACGATCGACCGCACCTGGGTCGCATTCCTGGCCGGATTTGATATTGTGTTCCTTACAGCGTCCTGGCTTCTGTGCGATTATTTGCTGGAAGACTGAAAGAGAAATGAGGTTCCGCAACGAATGAAGGCCCGCTTACCCCTGACGATCCTCACCGCCCTGCTGATTTTCGCGGCAGGCTACGCCGCTCTGTTCATCGCGCCCGATGAAAAGACGATGCACGCCATCCAGCGCATCTTTTATTTCCATCTCCCCAGCTGGATCGCCATGTTCTCGGCCTTCACTGTCGTTTTCTACGCCAACGTCGCCTATCTCATCACGCGCAACCGCAAATGGGACGCCTTGGGTGTCTCCGGCGTCGAAGTCGGAGTCATGTGCTGCACCATCGGCCTGATCACCGGTCCGCTGTGGGCGCGTCCCGTATGGGGCATCTGGTGGACTTGGGACGCTCGTCTTACCTCCACCTTCATCCTTTGGCTGCTTTTTATTTCCTATCTCCTACTGCGCGGCCTGATCGAAGACCCCGAAAAGAAAGCGTCGCTTTCCGCCATCTTCGGGATTTTCGCTTCGCTCGATATTCCACTGGTTTACCTTTCGAACCGCCTCTGGCGCACCCAGCACCCGCAACCCGTAATCCTGGGCGGTCCCAACTCCGGCCTGGCGCCGATGATCGCCAAGGTTTTGTTGCTTTGCGTTATTGCCGTCTTTTGCGTAATGATATTGGTGCTCGTGGACCGCTACCGGCTGGAAATGCTGCGCAACGAATGCGCTGAACTGCGCTTCAAAATCGAATCCCGCGGTTCCGAAACTGGATCATATGGATTGGCCGCGAATCAGCCCGCGATGGGAAAGGCCGGACGATGAAAAATTTCGAATTTCTCTTTACGGCGTGGATGGTCGTCTGGGTCGTTTTTTTCGTCTATGAAGTCAGCGTCGCCCGGCGCATCTCGCAAGTGCGTCAGGAAATCGAGCGGCTGAAGCAGCAGTTGCAGCAAGGGCAAGACTAAGATTGCCAGAGGTGCGTCATGGCTGGGGCCAAAAGAATTGCGGTAGTGCTGTTCCAGCTGGGAGGGCCGGATAGCCAGGCCGCCGTCGAACCCTTTCTCTACAATCTGTTCTGCGATCCAGACATCATCAATTTCCCCGGCGCCTTCCTCGCGCGCAAGGCCCTCGCTAAGCTGATTTCCACCACCCGCTCAAAAATGGTCAGGCAACACTACGCCGAAATCGGCGGAGGCTCGCCGATTCGCCGCCTCACCGAACAGCAAGCGCGCTCCCTGGAAAAAGCCCTCAAGCTGCACATTCCCGCCCGCACCGTCGTCGCCATGCGTTATTGGCATCCCAGCACCTCGGAAGCCATCGCAGCCCTTGATCGCGAGACCTATGACGAGCTCGTCCTGCTGCCGCTCTACCCGCACTATTCTTTTGCCACCACGCGCAGCAGTCTCAACGAATGGAACCGCCAATACCAGCCGCGCACGCCCGTAAAGATCATTGACCATTTCCACGACCATCCCGATTACATCGCCGGAATCGTCGAGCGCATCAACGAAGTTCTCTCCACGCTCGATCATCCTGATGACGTCCATCTCGTCTTCAGCGCGCACGGCCTTCCCCTGGCTCTCGTCGAAAAAGGGGATCCCTATCCGAAGCAGATCGAAGAAACTGTTCAACTCGTTCGCGAGCTGGGTTCTTGGGAAAATCCCTACGTCCTCTGCTACCAGAGCAGAGTCGGTCCGCAGAAGTGGCTGCAGCCCTCGCTCACTGGAACCATCGAACGCATGGCCAAGAGCGGCATCACGCGCATGCTCGTAATCCCCATCGCCTTCCTCACCGAGCACATCGAAACCCTGCACGAAATCAATATTGAAGCCCGCGAACACGCCGAATCGCTCGGCATCACCGAGTTCCACATGATGCCTGCCCTCAATGATTCGCCGCTCCTGATCCGTGCGCTCGCGGACCTCGTCCTTCGCTCCGTAGGCATGCGCAGTGGCGTCGCCTCCCTCACCACGTAGCCACAAGCGTGCGCAAGCAACCACGGCGAGCCTTGCTCCGCATAATCCTCGCGCACTCCTTCGCCGCACATTCACCGCGCACAAATTTTCTTCCAGAATGTCTTGACACAGCCGCTCCCAAATCATATAACGCACTGTTCATTTCTTCGGACTGGTCGGCCATCTTAAATTCATAGTTGTGGTTTGTGGGACAGCAATCTCAACGGGCCTATGGCAGAAATTTCCGAAGGGAAGCCGGGACAACCCGCAGCGCCGCCAGTAGCGGCGGCGGCGACCCCGTCTCAAACTCCCGAAGCACAAGCCGCCGCCAAGGCGGTCAATACGGGCCGCCGCAGAATTGTATGGGCGTGTATCTGGGGCTACCTCGGTGTGAACTTCCTGATGTTCCTCCGGTTTTTCTTTCCTCGCGCGTTGTACGAACCCAACACCACTTTCAATATCGGCTTTCCGTCCGATTTCGCTCTCGGCATTGACCAGCGCTTCTTGATGACCAATCGCGTCTGGGTCGTTCGCGAACCGGACCGCCTCTTCGTCATCTTCGCGCGCTGCACCCATCTTGGGTGCACGCCTGAATGGAAGCCCGCGGAAAATAAATTCAAGTGCCCATGCCACGGCAGCGGTTATGACAGCGAGGGTGTCAATTTCGAGGGCCCAGCCCCTCGCCCCATGGATCGCGCCGACGTTTCACTCGATCCCACCGGTCAAATCACGGTGGATACCAGTCGGCTCTTCGTGGATGATCCGCGCGCCGGCGTCAACCATTTCAATGATCCGGGAGCTTTCTTGAACGTTTAGCGCGTGCGAATGCCCGCACTCGGCCAATCAGATTTGGATTCGGAAGGGGTCAATACCGAATGCCCGAACAAAACGGAGACGGCAAGCCGAAAACCGGCGTCCTGGATAAAGTCCAGGATAGCGCTGCCGCTCTTCGCGACACGCTGACGGCGAAAGCCAAAGAGCAGGCCGACGGGCTGAAGGAGCCGGAGAAGACTCAGCTCTATCGCTCCATCTTCCGCGTCAAGCACGATGAAGAGCCGCGCAACCGCGCTCTCAGCGTGCTCTCCAACGTATTTTTTCACTTGCACCCCGCCAAAGTTAATCGCGACGCCACGAAATATAATTTTACCTGGGGCATGGGCGGCATCACTTTCTATCTCTTTATCGTTCTCACTTTCACCGGCGTCCTGCTGATGTTCTATTACCACCCCAGCAAAGTGCAGGCCTTCCGCGACATCCTTTATCTCGAGAACGACGTCCCCTTCGGCAAGCTGCTGCGCAATATGCACCGCTGGGCCGCGCACCTGATGATCATCGCCGTCTGGCTGCATATGTTCCGCGTGTTCATGACCGGCTCTTACAAACGTCCGCGCGAATTCAATTGGTGCGTCGGCGTGCTCCTGATGGTCTTGACCATGCTCCTCAGCTTCACCGGATATCTTCTGCCCGATGATCAGCTCGGCTTCTGGGCCGTCACCGTCGGCACCAATATGGCCCGCGCCACTCCGCTCTTAGGACACGAGGGGCCGTTCGGCGCGCTCCTCGGTATGACGCCGTACAACGACGTCCGCTTCGCACTTTTAGGCGGCTCCATTGTGGATGCCAACGCGCTTTTGCGCGCCTATATCTGGCACTGCATAGCAATCCCGCTGATTGTCTCGATTTTCCTAGGCGTGCACTTCTGGCGCGTCCGGAAAGACGGCGGCATCTCGGGCCCAGCCCCCGTGATGCTCGAAAACGAAATCAAAGAAGAACGAAACCCGAGGCCGGTGGTGCTGCGGCCAAGCGGCATGGGCATGCACGACAAATGATAACGCGGGCAAAGCACAACGAAGCCGTAGGGGCACGGCATGTCGAAGATCCGCCGCAGGAGGACCGTGCCTGCTCCAACCCTTCCCGAATTCTGAATCCGGGAATCTGTAACTAGAAACGAGCAGGAGACTGACGGATGGATTGGCGTCAAATCTGGGAAATTGCCTCGGCCCCCGACAACGTCCCCATCGTTGCCTTGCTCTTCTTCATTCCGTTCTATCTCTGGTACGCCCTCAAGCAGGGAATTGAAAACGATAAACTGATCGCCATCCTCGAATCCGACGCCCAGCTAGCCAAAACCAAATACCGCAAAACGCAGGAGTGGGATCCCAAGTGGGACCGCGAAGTACACACCTGGCCGTACCTGATGCGCATGGAGTTCCTCGTCGCCATCATCATCACGGTCCTGCTGATGGTCTGGTCGCTCACCCTCAACGCGCCGCTAGAAGAGCCCTCCAATCCCAACGTCACCATGAATCCTGCCAAAGCCCCGTGGTATTTCCTCGGCCTGCAGGAAATGCTGGTTTACTTCGACCCCTGGATCGCCGGCGTGGTGATGCCGACCCTCGTCATCATCGGCCTGATGGTCATTCCGTACATTGACGCGAACCCCCTCGGCAACGGCTATTACACTTACAAGCAGCGCCGCTTTGCAATTTGGACGTTCTTGTTCGGCTTCATCGGCCTCTGGATCTTAATGATCGTCATCGGCACGTTCATCCGCGGCCCTGGATGGATGTGGTTCTGGCCCGGCAAAACCTGGGACGCTGAAAGAGTCGACTACGCGGTGAACCGCAACCTCGACCAGGTTGTAGGCATTGACGGCTCGTGGTTCGCCTCAATTTTCCATATCACCAAAGACCAAGGTGCTATCTGGGCCCGCGTCGTCTTCGGCATTTTCCCGCTCGTCCTGTTTTTTATCTTGGCGGGATATCTGGTCCACTGGCTCTGCATGCGCACCGAATTCAGTCGCAAGATTTACAAGCGTATGAGCCTTTTGCAGCTTGTCACTATGTATACGTTCCTGATTTTCATGTTCTCGCTGCCCGTGAAAATCCTGCTGCGCCTCATTTTCACGATCAAATACGTTTGGGTAACGCCGTGGTTCAGCATATGACGATCCAGCAAACACCCTCATTCCGAAGGAACGCAGTGACGCAGGGCTCCGCGTGCGGCTTCCAGCGCACACCAACCACATCGAAGGAGGTTCTTGGTGCCTGATCGTTCTCCTGAAACCGGCCCTGACGATCCAATCAAGAGCAAATCCTTCGCGCTCCCGTTGTTGATCGCCTCTTTCTTGCTGATTATCACCGTGGCGTGGTCCTTCTACGTCGAATTCTACGGCCTACAACCCTGGCGCGAATATCAAAGCCGCTTCGCCAAGGCCTATTCCGGCTACCTCGAGAAATCCGTCAAGAGCCAGAAAAAGAACGAAGACGTCGTCTACTCCTCCGCAGAATATAAAGCCCTCGTCGCCAAAGTAGACGCCGCGGAAAAATCTACCAAAGCCCAAGATGCGGACATCGCCAAACAAATCGCGCTCCTCGATGATCAGCGCGCCGCCATGGGCGACGCCTTCAAGGACGCTCGTGGCAAAATCGGCTCGCTCGTCTACCAATACGAAATCGTCCCTGATTCCGACAAATCTACGAAAGCCGCACGCAGGAAAGATCTGGAAGACGCGGAAAAGGGCATCGGCACTATCTGGAAAGTTGACTGGCCCCTAGCCGACGGCACCATTCAGAAAAATAAGACCTTCACCGGCGATCAGCTCAACGACACCTTCACCAGCATCATCGCCCAGCGCGCCGCCCTGGTCGCGAAACGTGGCGACATCGACAAGCCCGCCAAAGACGCCCGCGCCGAACTCGCGCAATACACTTCCGAGCACTTGCCCGGGCTCAGTTCCACTTCGCTCGAAAGTTTGCAGCACGCCATGGAAGATTTCGACGAGAACATTATTCAGATCAACGTCAATCCTCCCGGCGCTTCGCTCAATAATCTCGGCGGCGCCGGCCTCGTGGACCGCTGCCAGTCCTGCCACGTAGCTACTGACCAGAAGTACGTTCCAGCGCAACTCACGCTCACCAAGGCCGACCTCGGCATGGCCAAGAGCGCTGACGCTCCGTTCACCAGTCATCCAGACTTGAAGCTCATTGACTGGCATCCGCTCGAAAAATTTGGCTGCTCGCCCTGCCACGGTGGCAATGGACGGGCAATTAATTCCGTCCAGCGTGGTCACGGTCGCTACGAACATTGGCTCTGGCCGCTCTACTATCCCGAAAATTACGATGCCGGTTGCCAGCAGTGCCACTCCGCAGACATGGTCACCGAACACGCCCCAGTGTTGAACGAAGGAAAGCAGCTCTACCGCCAGAAAGGCTGCATCGGCTGCCACCGCTTCAATGGCTTCGATAATCAGGACGAGCAGCTCGTCAACGCCCGCCAAACCATTTTGCAGTTAGCCAAGACGAAAGCCGACGACGAACTCGAAATCCCGCGCCTGCAAAAACTCGGGGATACCGCCCCGGACAACGCCGCCGCCGACAAGTATTATTCTCAAGCCACCAACCTCACCGTCGAAATCAGCCGCATGGACGCGCAAAGCGAATCGCTCGAAGTCCACAGCCACGATCTTTTACAAGAAATTAAGAAGGTTGGCCCGGATCTGAAAGAAGCGCGCCAGAAGCTCCGCAAGGAATGGATCCCATACTGGATCGGGCACACCACCGAATTTCGTCCAACCACCAAGATGCCGCAGTTCAAGCTCACACAAGACCAGATTAATGCGATCGCTGCTTTCATCTGGCAGGATTCGCTATCCGGTCCGCCGCTCGAAAAGGAGCCAGCCGGAAACGCCGACCACGGAAAAGTTCTGCTCGAATCGCGCGGCTGCCTCGCCTGCCACGCCATCGGTGAAGGCGCGAGCGCCGTCGGGGGCACCTTTGCGGCCAATCTCAGCCGCGTCGGTGAAAAAGAAAATTACGATTACCTAGTGCGCTGGGTACACAACCCGCGCCAGCGCTCGGCGCCCTATTGCCCCTACGAAAAGAAAGACCTCGGTCCGCAAGACTATGCCAAGCACAATCTGCCGTACGTCTTCGATCTCGATCACTCACGCTGCCCGAACGATGGCCACGAACTCGTCGTCCAACAGCCGACGATCATGCCAAGTCTGCGTCTCTCGATCGAAGATTCGCGCGACATCGCCAGCTACCTGATGACCCAGAAGCATGCCGACGCCACCTACCCCGCGGCCAGCTACATGGACGATCCCAAACTCGCCGCCGAAGGCAAAGACCTTGTCCGCCACTTCGGTTGCGCCGGCTGCCATGAAATCAGCGGTCTCGAAGACGAAGGCCGCATCGGCACCGAATTAACCAACGAGGGCAGCAAGCCCATCGAGCGTCTCGATTTCGCGCTCTGGACCGAAGACGCCAAGCGCGGCGTCCTCCCAGACGGCAAGCCCAATATCCGCCAAGGCAAGCAGATTGCCTGGTTCGATGCCAAAGGCTTCTTCGAAGAAAAAATGAAGAATCCCGCCGTCTACGACCAGGGCAAATACCACGCGAATCCGATGGACACGCTGCGCATGCCCAAGCCCAATCTGCAATCCCAGGCAGAAGTCGAGGCGCTCGTCACCATGCTCCTCGGCAGCACCGATCCCACTCTCCCGCCCGAATATATGTACAAGCCCCAGGATCGTCGCCGCTACATTCAAGACGGCTGGTGGATCGTCACGAAATATAATTGCATCGGTTGCCACCAGATTGATGTCGGCCAGAAATCCGTCCTGATGACTCTGCCGATGTATCAGGGAGAGAACAAAGCCAACCTGCCTCCGGTCCTCACCACCGAGGGCGCGCGTGTGAATCCCGATTGGCTGCGCCAATTCCTGGCGAATCCCTCGCTCAGCACCACCGATACGAACCGCAACGGCGTGCGCCAATATCTGCAAGTCCGCATGCCCACTTTCTATTTGTCCGACGACGAAATCCGCAAGCTCACCCTTTTCTTCGAAGCGATGTCGGCCCAGCCCGACCCCTTCATTCCGCCCAAGGTCGAACCGCTCACTGATACCGAGCGCGCCGCGGCCCGCGGCTTGTTCACCAGCCCAGCCGCGCCATGCTTGAAGTGCCACATGACCGGCAACGAAGCGCACGACAAAAACGCGTCCGCGCCGAATTTCCTGCTGGCCCGCGAACGCCTGCAGCCGGCCTGGACCGCTCGCTGGATCACGGATCCGGCAAAAATTATCCCGGGCACAGCCATGCCCTCAGGCCTGTTCCACAAAGACGGCGATAACTGGGTATTCTCAGGACCAGTCCCAGGCGCGATGGCGCAATATCACGGTGACCAAGCTGAACTCCTGGTTCGTTACATGTTTTCGCTAACGCCGCAAGAACAAGCAGCACTACTCGGCAGCACGCCCAAAGGAGGCGGCGCCGGCGCAGCAAAATCATCAGGCGGCGCCGGCGGCAAGTAACGCAGCACTAGCGTGCGTCGTAATCCTGAGTGCAGCGAGGGATCTCTCTTCGATCGCGGCATCGGCACGAAGCGCGCTGCCTCGCCCGCGACAAAGAATTCGCATATCGGCACCGTATGAAATTGTTAGAATACCCAGTCATGTACAAGGAGGCTTTTCCCGCAATGAGCAATAGATACTTTCATCTCGCACTAGCAGCCATCGTCGCCATCGCCATCACCGGCTGCGGCAAAAAAGAGAGCAGCGAAACCGCCGAGCAGCCCGCCGCCACATCCGCGCCCGCCGGTAAGACGGTAGACGCCTCGACGGCCGGGACGATAACCGGCAAAGTCACCCTCGACGGCAAGGCGGCCAAAGAAAAACCAATCAACATGAGCGCCGAGCCTTACTGCCAAAAAGCAAATTCCGGCCCGGTGGTCCCACCGACGGTCGTCGCCGACGATAAGGGCGATCTCGGCGACGTGGTTGTCTTCGTGAAGGATGGCCTTGGCGACTATGTGTTCACCACGCCGACAGACGCCGTGCCCCTCGCCCAAAAGGGCTGCATGTACGATCCCCACATCGTTGCTCTGATGACCGGCCAGACGTTCGAAGTGAAGAACGACGACCAGACCACCCACAACATCCATCCCATGCCGAAAGACAATCGCGAGTGGAACAAATCGCAAGCGCCCGGCACCTCGCCCATTGACGAGTCCTTCGCACGCGCTGAACTCGCCATCCCCGTAAAGTGCAACGTGCACCCATGGATGAAAAGCTACATTTTCGTCTTCAAGAATCCGTACTACGCCATCACCTCGAAAGACGGCACGTTCGAACTGAAGAACTTGCCCCCGGGCACGTACACCATCGAGGCCTGGCAGGAAAAGTACGGAGTAAAAGATCAAACCGTCACCATCGGCCCGAAAGATTCGAAGACGGTTGACTTCAAATTCGACGCGTCGGCCGCCGCCCCGCCGCCCGCCGATTAGCAGAGCGGTGAACACGATAAGCACGGCGTGA
>Ga0307478_10002938_pt1 | contig 13010 bp, 10 predicted proteins | sample atmos_gasesECM4C_2_FD_203713 | JGI IMG/M metagenome (GOLD analysis project Ga0307478, IMG submission 203713) | Hardwood forest soil microbial communities from Morgan-Monroe State Forest, Indiana, United States - atmos_gasesECM4C_05 | ecosystem: Environmental > Terrestrial > Soil > Temperate...
TGCCGGTCAGTCGCACACCATTCCGGATAATGTAGCGTATCTCTCCGTCCGTCAGGTTCTGCGTTTGAGGCAAACGCAAATCCGGAACTTTGGGGTAAAGGTTGCGACCGACGCCCGTTTCCCCGGCGCCGTCGGGGCCGTGGCACACAGCACAGCGGTCGAGGAAACTTTCTCTAGCTTCTTGGAGGACTTCCGGCGTGGCCTTCCATGGATTTACCTCGAGGCGGGCCCAGCGCGGGATTGCCAGGTTACGCGCCGCGCGAGCTACCGTTTTTTCCAAGTAGGACGGTTGATCCGCGGTACTAAGACCAAGCCAAATCAGCCGGATGATATACAGGCCAAGCACCGCGGATGCCACAGCGCTGACCAAAGCAAGAAGTTTCCAGGTTTTCATAGAGGCAGTTACTTACAACCCAGATCTTGCGGGAAACACAAATTCACGAATTTCTAGCGAGATAGAGTTCGTGACCCTCGACCTGGCGAAGGTGATAACTCAACCATCAATCTTAGCCTCCCGCAGTTGTTTGACGGCAGTCTCGGAGCTCACCGGCGAATAGTAAACCTCCTTGAAGGTGTACGAGCGGGCCTTGGTGGCGAGGACCGGCATGATCTCGATGTGCCAGTGGTAGTCGTCGTCGATAGTCTTCCAATAGCCGAGAGTCTTGGACGGATGCAGGCTGTTGGGCGAGGTGTGCAGCACGAGGTGGAAACCTTCGGTGACAGTGCGAATGCGTTGCAGGGTGCGGCGGAGAAGTGCGGCGAGATTCGTGCGCAGTCCCGGCTTCGACAATCCCGTGCGCTCGAAGGAGGCGTCGTGGTTGCGTGGCAGAATCCAGGTTTCATAGGGTACGCGTGGAGCATAGGGCCCGAGAGCCACATAATCGCCGCGCGCCTCGATCACTCGCGAGGCCTGGCGTTCCTCCTGGTTGAGAATGTCGCAGAAGACACAGCGTTCTTTTTCCGTGAAGTATTCGCGTCCCGCCCGCAATTCGTAGAGCACCCGGCGCGGCACAAACATAGTGGCCGTGAGCTGCGACGTGGGATGGCTGAATTCCTGGCCGGCGTTGGGACCGTAGTCCTTGTAAAGACTGACGTACTTGATGCGTGGATCGCGCTTGAGGTCGAGGATGCGTTCGGCCGCGAGCCGCAGGAACATCCCGATTTCGTCGTCGCTGGCATGCCAGAGCTGGCGGTCATGCCGGGGATTCTCGACCAGCACTTCATGAGCGCCGACCGAATTCATGCGGTCGTAGAGGCCGTCGCCCCGGCGTCCGGGCTCGCCTTCAATGTGGTAGAGCGGCGCAGGATGCACCATCGAGCGCGCTGACCAGCCCGCGGCGCTGGGTAGGGCGGAAATGACCTGCGTGGCATCGGGGGCATCCGGGCAAAAACGGCAAGCGGTTTCCGGACGCAGCGAGCTTTCCGTCGGCTCGTCTCCCGTCATTACCCAGGAGCGGGTGATGGGATCTTTGCGGAGTTCCATGCATTAGGTAACCACTGCGGGAGAAGCTGCGTCAAGCAAGGTCTCAAGGCTCAAGGTTTCAAGGCTGGAAAGTTTCAAGGTTTCAAAGACAGCTTGCACAACGTCGCTTTTGAGACATTGAAACTTTGAAACCATGAAACGTTGAAACCTTGCTACTTTGAACTTGTTATAATCCGCGCCAGCCGCTGAAACAATGACTGAGCCGTCCACTCCGCTGATGCGGCAATACGCCGCCGTTAAGAAAGAACATCCAACTGCGCTGTTGTTCTTCCGGTTGGGGGACTTCTACGAGCTCTTTTTTGATGACGCGATTGTTGCCTCGAAAGAGCTGCAAATCACGCTCACCTCGCGCAATAAAGAGAAAGGCATCGCGGTGCCCATGTGTGGAGTGCCGCACCACGCGGCGGAGGGCTATATCGGCAAGCTCATCCGCAAAGGCTTCAAGGTGGCGATCTGCGAGCAAATGGAGGATGCGCGGCTGGCTAAGAAGCAAATCGGAGCTAAATTAGTCCGCCGCGAAGTGACCCGGGTGGTCACACCAGGGACGGCCGCGGACTCGCTGCTGGGTTCGGAAGAAAACAATTTTCTGGCAGCGCTGGCGCAGGTGGGAGAGCGCGTGGGCTTTGCCGCACTGGATCTTTCCACTGGGGAGTTTCGCGCGACGGAATTCTCCGGAGAGGGAGCGCTGCGGCGGGTTCAGGAAGAACTGGAGCAGTTACGGCCGAAGGAATTGTTGTATGGGTCGGCGGCGCCGCTGTTCGAGGTCAAGACGAACCGCTCTTTGTCCGCGCAGCCGCTTCCCACCCAGGCGCCGCAGCCCCGGGCGCCTGGGGCCACTTGTGCGGAGACTCCGCTCGACGACTGGATCTTCGCTCCCGACCATGCGATTCCCCTGCTGGAGAATCATTTCGGAGTGTTATCGCTCGAAGGATTTGGGTTGGCGGGGCGGACGGCTGCGGCGGCCGCGGCGGGGGCGATTCTCTACTATGTGCGTTCGACTCAGCGGGGATCGCTCGATCACGTCGACCGCATCGGCTGGTATGAACGGCAGAACTATCTGGTGCTGGACGCGGTTACGGTCCGTAACCTCGAATTGATTGAACCTTTGTTTGCCGGGACGGACGCGGGAGTTACCCTGTTTCGCTCCATCGACGCTGCGGTCACGCCCATGGGCAAGCGTCTGTTGCGGGCATGGTTGCTGCGGCCTTCGCTCGATCTTGCAGAGATCAATGCGCGCCTGGACGCAGTAGAAGCGGGCGTGAAAGACATCATCGCGCGCGAGGAGCTGCGCCGCGCGCTCGATGGCGTGCTCGACCTGGAGCGACTTTTGAGCCGCGTGACCCTGGAGACGGCGAATCCGCGGGATGTGCTGGCTCTGGCCGCGTCAATCGGAAGGATCCCGGCGGTTAAGGCTGCAGTAGGACGCTTGGCGGCGATGCGACTAGGGATTTTGCACGGATTGCTCGACGAACTTGGCGACCTGCGCGACCGGATTGAAAAGACGATCGTGCCGGAGCCCCCCCTGAGTTTCGCCGATGGCGGCGTGATTGCCACAGGCGTAGATCATGACCTTGACGAACTTCGCGAGCTTTCCCGGAACAGCAAGCAGGTGCTGGCGCAGATCGAGCAACGGGAACGCGGGCGGACCGGGATTGGTTCGCTCAAGGTTAAGTTCAATTCAATCTTTGGCTACTACATCGAGGTTTCGAAGCCGAATTTGCACCTGGTGCCGCAGGATTATGAACGGAAGCAAACTCTGGTGGGCGCGGAGCGCTTCACCACGCCTGAGTTGAAGGAATACGAAGCGAAGATTCTCGACGCACAGGAAAAGATTGTTGAGATCGAGCGGCGCTTGTTCACTGAGCTGCGCACCGCGATTGCGTCCGAGGCGAAGCGAATCCGGCAGACGGCGCTGGCGCTGGCTGAGGTGGATGTGCTGGCCTCGCTGGCGCACGTCGCCGCGCTGCGGAATTACTGCCGGCCGCAACTTATTGCTTCGGTCAACGCGGCTTCGACTGACAAGGCCTCACCGGACAGGGGCGACCTGGAGATCGTCGAGGGACGGCATCCAGTGATCGAGCAGCAGGAGTTGGCCGGAGGCAGCGAGCGCTTTGTACCCAACGATCTTTACCTGAATTCGTCCACGCACACCATTTTGCTGTTGAATGGGCGGCAAGTCTACTTATCTGCGGCAGACGGCGCTGATCGTAGTTCTGGCGCAGATGGGCTCGTTCGTTCCGGCGCGCTCGGCGCGGCTCAGCGTGGTCGACCGCGTCTTCACCCGAATTGGCGCCAGCGACAATCTGGCGCGCGGGCGCTCGACCTTTATGGTTGAGATGACGGAGACGGCGGCAATTCTGCATACGGCGACGGCGCGTTCGCTGATTCTGCTCGATGAGGTTGGCCGCGGCACCTCGACTTACGACGGCCTCGCGATCGCCTGGGCTGCGATCGAGTATCTGCATGCGCGTGTGCGGGCCAAGACTCTCTTTGCCACGCACTATTTCGAGCTGACGGAATTGGCCGAGCAGCTGGCGGGAGTGAAGAATTATCACGTCTCAGTGAAGGAGTCCGGAGGCGGGATCGTCTTCTTGCGCAAGGTTGAGCCCGGCGCAGCCGACCGCAGCTACGGCATCGAAGTCGCCAAGCTGGTAGGGTTGCCGAACGAAGTGATCACGCGGGCACGCGAGGTACTGGCAGAGCACGAATCCGTTGAGCGACTAGCGACGGGACATCTTTCTCCCGGAGCTTCGCCGCCGGCAACGCAGTTGACCATCTTCACGCCGCTGTCGCAGCCGGTGCTGGAGAAGTTGCGCGAGGTGGACTTGAACCGGCTCACGCCGTTGGAGGCGCTGAATTTACTGGCAGAGTTGAAGAGGCAGATCGAATGAATACCGACCGCAGTAGCTGGATGTTCCGCAGAGTCGCGGAATGCGCAATTTTCATTGCCGTGTTGGGCGCGCAGTGTTTGTCTCAAGGAGCGCTGCCTGAAGTCTGCCGACTCTCCGAACATTGCTTTGGCATGATCCATGAGCTCGCGGATCCGGTCTTGGTGCGTTCTGCAGAGGGCGATGTTAGGCTCTCGGGCGCAAATCCTGATCAGCCCATGCGTGGCGCGACCGTGGAGGTTTTTGGTCCAGCAGACTCGACGGCGAAGCACTCCACCGAGACTGACGCGCACGGCCGGTTTAAGATCGAAGGTCTGCCACCCGGAGACTACAGATTTGATGTGTGGGCTTCTGGGTTTAATTCGGTTGTTGGTAGGCTGACCATCTCCAAGCATGCCCTACGGAAGAATAAACTCCATATTGAAATGACCCTCGGGGTCTGATGACATTTTTCAGAAAAACCACGTTTTCTCCTCCACGAATCGGCCAACTTCTTATCGTCGGCTTCGACGGCACGGAGATGACGCCGCGTCTCAGTTCCCTGCTCGAGCGGCTGCAGCCCGCGGGTGTGATCCTGTTTGCCCGTAACATAACGAGCGCCGAGCAGACTTGGCGACTGTTGCGCGATTGCCAGGACTGCGTTTCGACGCCGCTGTTTACCTGCGTCGATCTCGAAGGCGGGCGCGTGGACCGGTTTCGCGACGTGCTGGGACCGACTCCTGCGGCGGCCGAAGCGTTCGCCACAGGCGATCGCAAACTTTTCCGCAGGCATGGGCAAGTGATCGGAGAGAACTGCCGCGCTCTGGGATTCAACGTTGACTTCGCTCCCGCGCTCGACCTGGCATTTGAAGCCTCACGCAGCGTGATGAGTTCGCGCTCGGTTTCGCCGAGTCCGCGAGAGACCGCTGCTTACGCGCGAGAGTTTCTCGCCGGGCTTCGCGCGGCCCACGTGCTGGGATGCGGCAAGCACTTTCCCGGTTTAGGCGAGGGTACACTCGACAGCCATCACGAATTGCCGGTGATCGAGAAGTCGATGAAGAAGGTTTGGGTTGAAGATCTTTTGCCTTACCGCATGCTCCGCGCACAGCTGCCGTTGGTGATGATTTCGCACGCGGCCTATCCGCTGGTTACGCACGATCGGACCCCGGCGTCGCTCTCGAAAGTTTGGATTAAAGACATTCTGCGCAAACGAATCGGCTACCGCAATCTGATTGTGTCGGACGATCTTGAAATGGGCGGAGTCTTGTCGGCCGCCCCAGTGGGACAGGCCGCGGTTGAGTTCGTTCGGGCGGGCGGAGATCTGTGCCTGATCTGCCATCGTGCGGATTACATCGCGAAGGCTTATGAAGAGCTGGTAAAGACCGCGGAGCGCGACCCCAAGTTTGCTCAACGTGTCAAAGAGTCGACGCAGCGTGTTCTGGCATTTAAGAAGAAGTCTGCAAACATATTGCGCAGGACGAAGGCTCCATCTGCCGCGGCGGTTGAAAGGCTCTCAAGGAAGCTGTGGGAATTCAGCGAGCAGGTCCGATTGGAAGCTCTGAATCGATTGGAGAATGACCGTGAGGAGAACGATCGCGAGAGGAATTATCGCGAAAACGCACGGCGGCCGCGGGCATGATGAAGAAGGAAATGATCGTGGCCGGGGTGATGAGCGGGACTTCAGCCGATGGCATCAACGTGGCGTTGGTGCGGATGGACTCGCGAGCTTCGGGTTCGCCTCGAGCCTCTAATAGGAAGGTCGAGTTGCTTGGACACGCGGAGTACTCCTACCCGAAGAGGGTTCGCCAAGCTGTGCTTTGCGCGATGAATGCCTCGCGAGCGAGCGCGGCCGATCTCGCGCGGCTGAATTTCCTGCTGGGCGAGCTTTATTCTGACGCCGTGCTGGCCACCGAGCGGCGGTTCCGCGTGAAGGCGGATCTGGTCGGCTGCCACGGGCAGACGCTCTATCATCAAGGCGAGGCGCAACCCTTTCTCGGGCGCAAAGTGGCTGCAACGTGGCAGACGGGCGAGGCGGCGATCGTCGCAACGAGGGTGGGGGTTCCGGTGGTCTCGGATTTTCGTCCGGCGGATATGGCAGCTGGAGGCAAAGGCGCGCCGCTGGTTCCCTTCCTCGATTACATGCTGTTCCGCGATGCGCGCGTGGGCAGAATCGCGCAAAACATCGGCGGTATCGCGAACCTTACGGCAATCCCTGCCGGCGCCGCGGCAAGTCATGTTATCGCCTTCGACACTGGGCCGGGTAACATGGTGATCGATGCCGTCACCGAGAAGTTGTTCAGGAAACCGTTCGATCGCGGGGGGAAGATCGCTGCCTCAGGGAAGGCTCTGGATAGAGTCGTCCATGGAATGTTGAAGCACGAGTTTTTCCGGAGAAAACCTCCTAAGACCGCAGGACGCGAGGAATTCGGCCGGGAGTTTGTGCTTGACTTCCTGCGCAGCTGTGGACGTTGCCCCAAGGAAGACATTGTGGCAACGGCAACTGCGCTGACGTCAAAGTCAATTGCGGATGCAGTGCGGCGGTTCGTCCTGAAGAATTCGAGATCGGCGCAGAAGCCAGGTTTTCAGGAACTAATTCTTTCCGGCGGGGGGGCCAAAAATCGCGCACTCGTGGCGATGTTGACCAGCGAACTCGCTCCGCTCGGATTGCGATTGCGATTCTCGGACGAACTTGGCCTGCCTTCGGTGGCGAAAGAAGCCGTGGCCTTTGCGGTTCTGGCGTACGAGACCTGGCATCGGCGCCCCTCGAATATTCCTTCCGCGACGGGCGCGAGGCACGCCGCGGTGCTGGGTAAGATCTCGTATCCTTGCTCTTAGCGAACAAGTCTTCGGGTACAGATTGGTTCATTTATGCCGATTTACATTTCAATGCTTCGCGGAATTAACGTGGGCGGGAACAGGCGAATTAAAATGGACCGGCTCCGCGCGTCGTTCGAAGAACTGGGTTTCGAACAGGTGAAGACCTACATTCAGAGTGGCAACGTGGTTTTCAAGAGTGGAAAACTTTCCGCGGCCGCGTTGTCGACCAGAATCGAGGAGAGAATCCTCGCCGACTTTGGTTTTTCCGTCTCCGTCATTTCGCGGACCGCAGACCAAATAACAAACACGATCAAGAACAATCCCTTCCTCAACCAGGCAGGAATCGATCCCGAGAAACTTCATGTCGCATTTCTGTCGGAGCCTCCTGCTCCATCGGCCTTGAACAAGTTGGCGAAGCTCACGCTGAAGCCGGACCAATCTCACTGTCTCGGCAGGGAACTTTATCTCTATTTTCCGAACGGAGTATCCGGCAGCAGCTTGTGGAAGCATCCACTTGATGGCGTGTTATCTGTAGTCACGACCACCCGCAATTGGAAAACCGTCAACAGCCTCGACCGGATGTGCCGGGACTGCCGCTGATGAGTCGGGCTTCGTCAGTTTTCGCTGCTCTGGTGTTGATGGCATCGCTGCTGTCCTGTTCGAGCAAGCCTGATCCCGACATGCTGGTGATGGTGATCGAATCAAGCCCGACGAATCTGGACCCACGAGTGGGGGTCGACGCGCAATCAGAACGTATTGACAGTCTGATTTTCGACTATCTGGTCTTGCGCGGCGCCGACCTGAACGCCACACCGGGACTGGCCGAGCGGTGGGAGGTTCCCGATCCGCTGACCTACATCTTTTATCTCCATCACGGCGTGAGGTTCCATGACGGGCGTCCGCTTTCCTCGCGCGATGTGAAATGGACATTCGATTCCCTGCTTAGCGGAAAGATCCGCAGTACGAGGGCGGTGGCGTATCGCTTTGTCGATCACATCGATGCACCGGAGGATTTCAAAGTCATATTTCACATGAAGGAACCGGACGCCGCGCTACTGTGGAATCTGACCGATGGCGCGGTAGGCATCGTCCCTTTTGGTAGCGGAGATGAAATTGCCCGGCATCCTGTAGGCTCTGGGCCGTTTAAGTACGTCAGCGCCGAAACCGACAAGGAAGTAGTAATCGAGCGCAACGACGATTACTGGGGCGAAAAGGTGAAGCTGGCGCGCGTGCGTTTTGCCGTCGTGCCCGACGCAACGACCGCGGCCCTCGAACTGCGCAAAGGAACCGGTGATATCGCCAGCAACTTCCTCACGCCGGACACTGTGCTCACGCTCGAGCGCGAACCCTCCCTTGCCGTCGAACGTGCCCCGGGCACCGAGGTCCAGTATCTGGGATTCAATCTGCGCGACCCCATACTGAAAGATGTGCGGGTGCGCCAAGCCATCGCCTATGCAATCGACCGCCATCCGATGATCGAGTATCTGTGGCGCGGGGAGGCGCAACCCGCACGCAGCGTTCTTCCGCCGCAAAGTTGGGCCTACAACGGCAACGTGCCTGCCTATGATCACGATCCCGATAAAGCTCGCGCGCTGCTGGATGCGGCCGGCTATCCTCTGGCGAACGGCGTGCGTTTCCACATCACCATGAAAACTTCTACTACTGAGAGCACACGGTTGATGGTGGCGGTGATGCAGCAGCAGCTGCGCGAGGTGGGGATTGCGCTCGACATCCGCAGCTTCGAGTCAGCCACCTTCTTTGCCGACGTGACTCACGGAGCGTTTCAGCTCTATGGATTGCGCTGGGTCGGAGGAAATCAGGATCCGGACATTTTCTACGTGTTTCATTCCTCGAGATTTCCGCCGAATGGTGCGAACCGCGGTCATTACTCGAATCCGAAAGTGGACGCGCTGATTGACCAGGCCCGCCGCGAAGTCGATGCCCGGGTCCGCCGGCCGATCTACGCCGAAATACAGCGCATTCTGGCCGAGGAGCTTCCTTACATCGATCTGTGGTATCTGGATAACGTTCTGGTGCACAACAAGCGCGTCGTGAATCTGAAGTTGAACCCGGCGGGCAACTACGATTTTCTGCGCACGGCAGAGCTCGCGAAGTGATGGCAATCGACGACCAGCCTACCTGATTGCGCGTGTTACCATCAATTTTCGCAGACGATTGCGAAATGCCGGAAGGACACCTGCGCTACCATGCGGATTCTCTTCATTGGCGACATCTTCGGGCGGCCGGGACGGACCATCGTCAAAGATCGGCTGCCGGGCATTGTCCGCGACCAGGCGATCGACCTCGTGATTGCCAACGGGGAGAACTCGGCGGCGGGTTTCGGCATCACTCCGGCGCTCGCCGAAGAGCTTTTTGAGCTGAATATCGACGTCATCACCACTGGGAACCATGTCTGGGACAAGCGCGAGATCCTGGATTACTTTCAGATGGTCGAAGGCAACGGCCACGGTCCGCAACGGCGCGTGCTTCGTCCGGCAAATTATCCCGCGGACATGCCGGGCTGGGGCGTCTATCAGGGGCACAAGCACAAAATCCCTTATGCGGTAATTAACCTGCAGGGGCGGGTGTTCATGGCTTCGAATGACGACCCGTTTCGCATCGCCGATCAGCTCTTGCAGAAGATTTCCGCCAAGGTGATTTTCGTGGACTTCCACGCCGAAGCTACTTCGGAAAAAATTTCTCTGGGCTGGTATCTCGACGGACGCGTAACGGCAGTCGTGGGCACACACACGCACGTGCCTACTGCGGATGAGCGGGTTCTGCCCAACGGAACCGCGTATGTCACTGACGTCGGCATGACTGGCCCCTACGACGGTGTGATAGGCGTGAAGAAAGAGTTGGTGGTCAACAAGTTTCTCAACGGTATGCCGGTGCGCTTCGAGCCGGCTACGGGCGACGTCCGGCTGTGTGCGGTGGTGATCGACTGCGACGAGAAAACGGGCAAAGCGCGGGACATTGAGCGGCTCATGCTGAGTTGAGTCGGCGTGTCTGCAAGAAAGCTAGACTTCCCCGTTCTCAACTTGCTGCCTGCTCCATTCCATCCCAGGTTATAACCGAAGGTACGGGGACTATTAGCTTCTCGGTAGAGGGCAGGGCGCGGGTTAGAATCAGATTCGATGCGAAGAGCGTGGTCCATTCTGGCGGTCGGTCTTCTGGCGGCAATGCCGGCCGTCCCGACGTTTGCCGCAAACGATCTGCCGGTGGAGGCGCCGAACATCTCCTGCGGCAATGGCGTCCCCGGCGGTATCAACTGCACTCCGTCCAAGAAGGATCTCAAGGAGGCCCGCGCCGCTTATACGCGCGGACTGAAACTTCAGGATCACCAGCATCTGGAAGACGCCTTTGCCCAGTTCGACGAGGCCCTGCGGCTGGCTCCGGAGGACGTGAGGTTTCTTTCGGCGCTGGAAATGACGAAGTCGCAGCTGGTTTTTCAGCACACCGAGCGCGGCGACTCCCTTCTGGCCGCAGCCCAGCCAGAGCAGGCGGCGGCTGAGTTCCGCGCGGCACTGAAACTCGATCCCGAGAACGCCTATGTGGAGGAGCGTCTCACCGAAGCGCTGCGCAATCCGGGGGCGTCCCGGCTAGGCGGAGTCTCGGCGACACTAGCCGATGCCGGCGAAATCGACCTTCAGCCCAAGGCGGAGCGGGCGACGTTTCACTACCGCGGCGATATTCGCGGCCTGTTTAGCGAGCTAGGCTCCGCCTATGGCATCAGTACCGAATTTGACGAGTCCGTTCAAGCGAATGCGGCAAAGACGGTGCGTTTTTACGTGGACGATGTGGATTTCTTTACCGCGCTCCGCCTGGCATGTCGAGTGAGCAAGACGATGTGGACGGCGCTCGACCTGCACCAGGTGCTCATCGCAGCTGATACTGCGGAGAATCACAAGCAGTTTGACCGCATGTCGTTGGCGACTTTTGCGGTGCCCGGAGCGAGCACGCAGCAGGAGACCACCGAACTGGTCACCTCCCTGAAAAGCATTTGCGACTTTCAGAAGATCAGTTCAGGTCAGGGTGGCGCCGTGGAAGTGCGCGCACCGCAGGCGACGCTGGCAGCGTGTACCAGGCTCCTGCACCAGCTAACCAACGATCACCCGCAAGTGGCGTTCGAACTTGAGGTCTACCAGATCAGCCACAACTTCACGCGCGAAATCGGCATGCACATTCCGGATACGTTCAACGTCTTCAACATCCCGGTGGCCGCGGTGGCAGCGGCGGTGGCGGCGCTCGGCGGCGGGCAGAACCTCCAGTCGCTCGCTAACCAGCTGATTTCTTCTGGCGGCATTAACGCCGCCGGGAGTTCGGCGCTGTCCGGGCTGCTGGCGCAACTGCAGAACCAGACCAGTGGCATCTTCAGCCAGCCTCTGGCAACTTTCGGCAACGGCCTTACCTTCTCGGGAGTGAGCCTCGATCACATTACGGCAGCTCTTTCTCTCAACGAGTCGTGGGCACGCAGCCTGAGCCGCGTTACTCTACGCGCAGCGCAAGGCAACGAAGCAACTTTCCACCTGGGGGAGCGCTATCCCATCCTGAACGCATCCTACGCTCCCGTCTTCAACTCCTCGGCGATTTCCGCGGTGCTGGGGAACCAGAGCTACGTCCCGCCTTTTCCTTCGGTAAGTTACGAGGACCTGGGACTGAGCCTTAAGGCGAAGCCGGTCATTCATGGCAGTGGAGATGTGAGCGTAGCGCTCGAACTGCAGGTACGCTCGCTGACCGGGCAGAGTTCGAATGGCGTCCCGGTAATTGCCAACCAGGAATACAAGGGCGGCATCCGCCTCCGCGATGGCGAGACCGCCGTGGTGGCGGGAGAAATCACCACCAACGATCAGCTCTCAATGGCTGGCATTCCAGGGATTGCAGCTATTCCCGGCTTAAATCAAGGCGCGACCGACAACACTCGAATGAAAGAAGAAGACGAGTTGCTCATTCTGATCACACCGCACGTGTTGGAAAACCGCCACCACGCCACGGATGAGATCTGGATGAGCGAAAAGTAGACCTTCCGCTTGCGGCAGAACACTGCCGCTACTTCGCTTCCTTCGCTGCGAAATCCACCAAACCCTTATAGACATCGGCCATTCGCGGATCGAGATTTCCGATGGAGCGACCGTTGATAAAAAGCGTGGGCGTTCCGGTTACGTTGACCGCCTTGCCCAGGGCCAGAGACGAATCGACGTGAGCCTTGGCTGCGGGAGTGCTGGCGCATACTGCAATGTCCGCGCCTTTCACGCCCGCGCCGTCTGCCAGAGCTGTCAACTTCTCATCGGCATTTTCGGCAGTGATGTCGGCCTGAGTTTCATAGGTCTTGGCCACGAATTTCCAGAACGCCTCATTCGATACCTGCCCCACACAGTCGGCGTAAGCCGCACCTTTTGCCGCCCAGTTGTGCATCTCGAGGGGAAAGTTCTGGAAGACGAACCGCGCATTGGGTTCCGCCGCGACCAGTCCCTCGATTACCGGCTGCGCCGCTTTGCAGGCCGGACATTGCAGATCACCGAACTCGACAATCGTGACTGCGGCGTCTTTCGGACCTCGCGACGGGCCAGTGATGCCCTTCTCCAGCGTTTTCCGGGCCGGATCGAAGGGCTTGGCTCCGAATGGAATGATGTCGCCAACCACGGCGTGCTCGCCATCCGCCGTAACGTAGAAACGGCTGAGTTGCTGCCCTTGCGGATTCGCCAGAATCACGTCGACCTGCGCCAGACCCGGCACCGGCGCCGGTTTGATGACGGAGATCTTCCAACTCACCTGCGACTCATAGCCAAAGGTCTGATGCATAAAGGAGTCAACTGTGGCTTCCGAGGGGAGAGTAACGGCCG
>Ga0307478_10002939_pt1 | contig 13009 bp, 9 predicted proteins | sample atmos_gasesECM4C_2_FD_203713 | JGI IMG/M metagenome (GOLD analysis project Ga0307478, IMG submission 203713) | Hardwood forest soil microbial communities from Morgan-Monroe State Forest, Indiana, United States - atmos_gasesECM4C_05 | ecosystem: Environmental > Terrestrial > Soil > Temperate...
AGGTTATGCGCGTTCGCTTTGCTGGCGGCAAGCGTAGCACTTGCTCCACTTGCCTATGCCGGAGCTGCGCAGCAAAATCAACCGGACCCGCAACAACAGCAGGATCAAACCTCCAAAAATACAGCGAAGCAAAAGCAAGCAAAGGAAAAAGATCTCTATAAGGAACTCGATTCACAGTATAAGAAGTGGCTTGATGAAGACGTCGTTTACATCATAAGTCCCGAAGAGCGTAACGCCTTTCTTCACCTCCAGACGAACGAAGAGCGCGAGCAGTTCATCGAGTCCTTCTGGCAGCGGCGCAATCCCGATCCCGATTCTTCCGAGAACGCGTTCAAGGAAGAGCACTATCGCCGCATCGCATACGTCAACGAGCATTATGCCGCGGGACTACCCGGATGGAAGAGCGACCGCGGCAGAATCTATATCATATGGGGACCGCCGGACAGCATAGATGAGCATCCGACCGGAGGGGAGTACGAACGTCCCTTCGACGAGGGCGGCGGAGAAACCTCCACGTTTCCTTTCGAAGACTGGCACTACAAATATCTGGAGGGAATCGGCGAGAACATTGACCTGGAATTTGTGGACACCACGATGTCCGGCGAGTATCACTTCACCACGGACCCCAGCGAAAAGGACGCGCTGACGTATCTTCCAGGCGCAGGATTGACCGAGCTGGAAGAGGATGGCGGAGCCACGAAAAACGACCGGTTCCATAACTCTGACGGGACACACTTGGAAGAGCTGGATGGGCCCGGAAACATGCCGTCGCATTTGAATGAATTCACGCGCGCCCAACTTTACGCCAGCGTTTTTAAACCCCCGCCGGTGAAATTTACGGACCTCGAGGCGGTCGTCACGTCGCGTCTGGTGCGCGATCAAGTAAAATTCAGTTATCGCTATGATTTCCTGCGGATCACTTCGGATACGGTGCTGGTGCCCATCACGGTGCTGATATCCAGACGGCAGATGAGTTTTCAGGAAAAGAGTCAAGTGGATTCAGCGACGCTGGATCTTTTCGCCAGGATTACGAGCCTGAGCGGGCGGGTGATCCAGACGTTCGAGGATACGCTCAACGCGAATACTCCGGTTTCGCTCTTGCAACACTCTCTCGCGGGTTCGGAAATTTATCAGAAGGCCGTGCCGCTCAGCCCGGGCCTCTACCGCCTGGACATCGTGATCAAGGACGTAAACAGCGGCAACGTCGGCGTGGTGAACGCGCGGCTTCCCGTGCCGCGCTTCGAGGACGGCCAGTTGAGCTCGAGTTCGCTGATACTGGCCGACGAGATCATGCCCGTCTCGATGAAGGATATCGGCATCGGCCAATTTGTTCTGGGCGACGTGAAGGTGCGGCCCAAGCTGGACGGGACCTTCACCCAGAGCGACTCCATGGGAGTCTATATTCAGCTATACAACCTGAAGGTGGACGACAAGACACACCGATCCAATGCCTCCGTGGAGTACCGTGTCATGACAAGCGACGCCAAGCCGAAGGCTGACGGATCCGAAGCGCCTCCATTGTTGAAGTTCGATGTGTCTTCGGATAAGCTGCCCGAGCACGGGGAGGAACTCACGCTCGAAAACAAGATCACGCTGGGCTCGCTTGCGCCCGGCAAGTACAGACTCGAAATTGCCGTCACTGATAATCTCGCCAAACAGACGATTACGCCCACGGCGGACTTTACCGTGAAGCCCGCGCCGGCGCAGACGGCAGAACAGGCTTCGCAGGGGAGGTAAGCGGTTTTGAGTCTCCAAGCGATTCGCGCCCTCGCAGTGGGAGCTCTGGCTTGCTCATTGGCGCTGCCGCTTGCAGCGGCGCCGAATACGGGCAAGATTTCCGGTGTCGTGGTGGCTCCGGATGGCACTCCCCAGATGGGGGCCACCGTCGTCATTTCCTCCGACCAATTGTTCAACGCTTCGCCCCTCCTCTTGCTGACGAACGACCGAGGAAACTTCCTGACGGCGAGTCTCCCGGCCGGCTTCTACTCTATTAAAGTGACCCTCGCGGGATTCCTCCCGGCGATCGAGCAACACATTGCGGTGAATGGCGAGCGCACCACACTGCTGGAAATCGTTCTCGGCTCGGTATTCTCTTCGTTCGAAAGGCTTCGCCGGCAACCTGGCCAGCAAGTTTCCAACGATGACTGGACATGGGTGCTGAGAACATCGTCATCCACGCGGTCCGTGCTGCAATTTCAAAATGGCGCGATCCCCGTCGCCGGCGAATCTCCTGAAACGGTCCAAACAGAGGCGCATCACGGCCTTGTCGAAGTCACCTCAGGGGGAGACCACCCCGGCTCGATCGCTGATGGGTCCAGTGCACCGGGTACGGCGTTTGTCTACGACATGGGGATCGGGTCGAAGCAGCAGCTTTTGGTGGCAGGCGAGTTCAGCTCCGAGGGCGATGGAGTTCTGCCATCGACCGGTTTTGCGGGCGAATGGCTGCCATCGGGAAAAGAAGGGGTTGGCCCGGCAATGACCTTCGTCATTCGTGAATCTCACCTGGGACCCGACGGCCCGGTCTTTCGAGGCTTTTGGACATCGTACGACAACCAGTTTGCGCTCGGTGATGGCATAAGCGTGCGCTATGGCACCGAATACATGCTCGCTGGCTTCGAGGGAACTGCAAAGGCATTGCGGCCGCACGGCGAAGTGGCCGTGCAGCTGGGCGAGAACTGGCGGTTGTCCGGCACGGTCACTGCGGATCCCTGGCGGGATGGGGCCGGTTCACCCGATGCCATGGTATCGGCGCTCGATGCTCTGGATGCTTTTCCCACTCTGATGGTCCGCCATTCCCGGCCTATTTTTGAGAGCGATCTGCATGAGGAAATCGCCCTGAATCGCGGTTTGGGCCGGAAGGCGAGTTTGAGTGCAGCAGTGTTCCACGACGCTTCCAGTCACACGTCCGTCATCGGACGCCGCGGCGCGTCGGCCCCCGATTTCCTGCAGGCCTACTACTCGGAGGCATTCGCCTATGATGGAGGTGTTTCCGACTCGACGGGAGTCCGCATTGCCTACCAGCGAAAATTCACCGACACCCTAGGCGCCACGATTGTGTATGCGTACGCGGGGGCGCTGGCTCCCGACGGGAGCGCCGCCAATACAGCTCTGCACCTGCGCGATGAGTTGGCAACTCGATATCGCGATAGTCTGGCCGGCCGGGTCTCGGCCACACTGCCGCGTTTCCACACCAAGCTGACGACGGGTTACAAATGGCTCAGCGGAGCTGCCGTATCCCAGCAAGATCCCTACGGGCAGACCCTCTATCAGCTCGATCCCTATTTGAGCATGGAGTTATGCCAGCCGCTCCCGGCCTTCTTCCCGGGCCATATGGAAGTCTTGGCCAATGTGGGAAACCTGCTGGGGCAGGGATATGTCTCGGTTCCCACGAGTCAGGGAAGTGTTGTCCTCGTTCCCTCATACCGCTATTTTCGAGGCGGCTTGAGCGTCAAGTTCTGAAGCTTTCCCCGGCTATTGAAATTGGGAATATGGTTCCAGAAACCGAATACGGGGAGAAGGTGCCTTTGGAAGCGCCGCTGACGCACACAAAAGAAACGGTTTATCTCAATCAGAATGCGTGAATTGCTGGAAGCCCACGTGCTAGCATAGTCCCAGAATTTATAGATGGTGAGCACTCCGAAATGAACAACAGTCCTCGAATGCGGCTGGGGGCAGTGATTCTGGCGCTCCTAACCGTGGCCGCGTTCATTTTTGCCGTCCTAAACTTCCAGCAGCGTTCCAGGTTTATTTCCCCAGACGACGGCGTCACATGGATGGACACAGCTCAGGGCGTGATGGCTTTGCATGTGGCCGCCGGATCGCCTGCCGAGCAGGCTGGAATCCGGCAGGGGGACTATGTCGAATCCGTTCGCGGCGCGGCGATCCATCGCGCCACGGACGTGACGCGATTGCTCTGGCGGGCGGGCCCGTGGACGGAAGTCCGCTATGAAATCCGGCGCAGCGGCGAATCGTTCCAGGCGCCGCTGGTTACCGTGCCGCAGGAGAATTCCGCTTCGATCGAGAATTACCTGCGCATCACGGCGCTGCTCTATTTCTTCATCGGGCTGTTCATATTGTGGCGCCGGTGGAACGCGCCGCGCGCGATTCACTTTTACGTTTTCTGCCTCGTATCCTTCATCCTCTATAGCTTTCATTACACGGGCAAATTGAATTCGTTCGATTGGACCATCTACTGGGGGAACGTGGTGGCACTGCTTCTGCAGCCGGCGCTGCTCGTCCATTTCGCGCTTGTGTTTCCCCAGCGCCGGAGCGCGCTTTGGCCCAAGCTTTCCGCCGTCTACGGCTTCCCGGCTGCCCTCCTGATTCTGCACACGTTCATATCCAAAGGCACGCTCGACTTCCTGCCTTCGATCGGCAGCCGCATCATTCTGGACAGAATCGAGCTGCTCTATCTGGGCGTCTATTTCCTGCTCGCAGCGGCAATTTTCCTGGCGAGCTACCTGCGCGCGCCCAGCGGCGTGTTGCGCCAGCAGTTGAAATGGGTGACGGGAGGAACGCTCGCCGGCATTCTGCCGTTCTTTTTGTTCTATGTCCTTCCGCGCCTGAGCACCGTGGCGCCCCGGCCGTGGATGAAGCTTTCCGTTTTTTCGCTCGCACTGATCCCGCTCTGCTTCGGCTACGCGATCATCCGCTACCGGCTGATGGATGTGGACATTATCTTCAAGCGCGGCTTGGCTTACACATTTGCCACCGCCGGCGTGTTGGCCGTCTACTTCGCGGGGATCGCCCTGATCGGCGAGTCTTTCCACACGGCCTGGCCGGCGGGCCCGGCAGGGGCCGTGATCGCCGTGGTGGTGGCTGCATTTCTATTCCAACCGTTGCGCGACTGGGTGCAGACGCGCCTCGATCACTTTTTTTATCGCGACCGGCTCGATTACCGGCGCACGCTGATCGAATTTGGGCGCACTTTGACCAATGAAGTGCGTCTCGACACTCTGGTGGGTTCGGTGCTCGACCGGGTTTCGCAGGCTCTCCTGGTGGATCGCCTGGCCATTTTTCTCGAGGACGCGGCGGAACCGGGGCATTTCGTTCTCTCGCGTTCGATGGGGCTGTCGCCCGAAGGCCCGCTGGATTTGAGTTTTCTCGGCGCATCGCGCCCGGCGCTGGAGCGCGGGTGGCTGTTCTTTGAATCCGCGCGCGCGGCCACGGAGGAAAGCGCCCCGGTCCGCCGAACGATCGAGGAATTGGGCCTGAACTATTTCATCGCTTGCCGCTTCCGCGACCGTACGGCTGGCGTGCTGGGCCTGGGCAAAACGGTGGACGGCGATTACCTTTCGAGCGACGACCTCGAATTGCTTTCGACGATCGCCGGCTACGTCGCCATCGCCATCGAAAACGCGCGCCTCTACCAATCGCTCGAACAGAAAGCCGTGCAGATCGAGCGCCTCAAGGATTTCAGCGAGAACATCGTGGAATCGCTGCGCATCGGCGTGGCCACCGTGGACCTGGATGGCCGCGTGGAGTCCTGGAACCCGCAGATCGAGGACCTGCTGGAGATTCCGCGGTCGAGCGCGCTGGGCCGCAAGCTCGGCGAGGTTCTCCCGAGAGACCTGGACGCGGAAGTAGCGGTGCGCGCGGAGAGCGAGCACGTTTCCGGTATTTACAAATTTCATCTGCGCACGCAGAGCGGCCGGCACCTGGTGGTGAACGCTTCGCTGGCGCCTCTGCTGGGCAAGGATGGGGCGCGGCTGGGCCGGCTGATTCTGCTCGACGACATCACACAGCGCGTGCGCATGGAAGAGCAGATGCTTCAAAACGAAAAGCTCACCTCTCTCGGCTTGCTCGCCGCAGGCGTGGCGCACGAGGTGAATACCCCGCTGGCGGTGATCTCGAATTACATCCAGATGCTCGCCAAGCAGATTCCCGCGGACGACCCGCGGCAGAAAACAATCGAGCGAATCGTGAAGCAGACTTTCCGCGCGAGCGAAATCGTCAACCACCTGCTGAATTTCTCGCGCACCGGCGCGGCCGATCCGGCCGAATTGGATTTGAACTCCGTGCTCGAGGAGACACTCGCGCTGATCCAGCATCCCTTCAAGACCGCGCGCGTGACGGTGGTCAAGGATTACAGCGAAAAGCTGCCGCGCGTCCTCGGCTCGTCCACGCGCCTGCAGCAGGTTTTTCTGAACCTCTTCATGAACGCGCGCGACGCCATGCCGGCGGGCGGCATGCTCGAGGTGCGCACGGCGGCACGTAACGGCTCGGTGGAAGTGGAAGTGACGGACACCGGTATCGGCATCCCGCCCGAGCACCTCAACCGGATTTTCGATCCCTTTTTCACCACCAAGGCCTCCACGAAAGGCACAGGCCTCGGTCTTTCGGTGAGTTACGGCATCATCAAGGAACATGCGGGCAAGGTGGACGTGCGCTCGACGCAGGGCAAGGGCACGTCTTTCCGCCTGGAATTCCCCGCCGCCAGAAAAGCCGTGCATGCCTAGAGGATCCATTCTTGTCGTGGATGACGAAGCGGAAATCCGCGAAGGGCTCGAAGCTCTGCTCACTTCCGAAAGCTTCGACGTCACACTGGCGGAAACGGGCGAAGCGGGCCTTCAGAGGCTCGAGGACCGGCCGTTCGATTTGATGCTGCTCGATGTGAGCCTGCCCGACCGCAACGGCCTGGACATGCTCCGCGAAATCCGCCTGCGCGATCCGCATCTCTCGATCATCCTGATCACGGCCTATGGCTCGATTGATATGGCGCGCGCGGCCTTCAAGAGCGGCGCGCAGGACTACATCACCAAGCCGTGGTCGAACGACGAGCTGATCGCGCAGATTTCCCTGGCCATCGAGGGCCGGCGCCTCCGCGAAGAAAACGTTCAGCTCAAGCGCGCTCTCAAACAGCGTTACAACTTCCCCAACATCGCCGGCAAGAGCGAGAAAATGCTGGCCGTGCTTGATCTGGTGGCGCAGGTGGCGCCGTCGCGCTCGACCGTGCTGATTTCGGGCGAGAGCGGAACCGGCAAGGAGCTCATCGCCAAGGCCATCCACGCGGCCTCGTCGCGCGCCGACAAGGCATTTATCCCCATCAATACCGGCTCGATTCCCGTGGACTTGCTCGAGTCACAGCTTTTCGGGCACGTGAGGGGCGCGTTCACCAGCGCCGTCGCATCGAAAAAGGGCTTATTCGAAGTGGCGGACCAGGGCACGATTTTTTTCGACGAAATTTCCACCATCGGCCCCGAAACGCAAGCCAAGCTCCTGCGCGTGATTCAGGAGCGCGAGTTCATGCGTCTGGGCGGCACCGAGACCATCAAGGTGGACGTGCGCATCCTGGCTGCTTCCAACGAAGACCTGCGGCAGCTTGTCCGCAACGGCCGCTTCCGCGATGATCTGTATCACCGCCTGAACGTGATCTCGATCCATTTGCCGCCGCTGCGCGAACGCAAGGAAGACATCCCCCTTCTGATCGCGCGTTTCCTCGGCCAATTCTGCCGCGAAAACGGCAAGCCTCTGTGCGGATTCACGCAAGGCGCGATGAAATTGCTGATGGATTATGACTGGCCGGGCAATGTGCGCGAGCTGGAGAATGCCGTCGAGCGCGCCGTCGTGCTCTCGAACCAGCAAACGATTGACGCGGACCTGCTGCCGGAAAGCGTCCGCGCGTGCGAGATCGCGAAAGGAGTGCGGCTGCAGCTCGCCGAGTTTCTGCCCCCCTTGCCGGCGGCTCCCGGCGCCCGCGCGGCCGAGCCTGCCCCATCGCTATTTGAAATTCTCGAGGAGGTCGAGCGGCGCATCATCGTGGAAATGCTCGAGCGCACGAAGGGGAACCAGACCGAGGCCGCCGAGAGTTTCCAGATTCCACTCTCCACGCTAAACCAGAAAATCAAGCGCCTCGGCATAGACATTCACCGCCGCTCCGGCGCCGGGCGCGCCGCTCCCGGCAATGGCGGCGAATCCGCCGAATTCTTGGCCGGAAAATGACGTCCCCCTGAGTTCTTGAGCGCCAAAATTAATCATAGTTGAGTCTCCCAATTCAATCCCGGCAGCAAGCCTTGGGCTCCTTGGAAACAAAGGATATACGGCGACTTAGCTGGCCCCGCATTGCAACTTAAGCGACACATCCAAACGCCGCGCTTGTGCAGGAATGTCTCCCCGGCTGAGAATGGACTTAGGGTCATTACAGACGGTTCAGACCGGCTGATAGCCAGCGCTCTGCTGGCAGGTGGAGTTCAGTTCATGGCAGTGGAATTCAACGAGTCGCAACTGGATATTCTGGAGCGGCGCGAAGGTCACTTGTCAATCCTGGCGGCCGTCATGGTCCTCGTCATGGGGGCCGGCGTGGCGCTGCTGATGTACCCCCTCGTGTTTGGGCACCCGGACGAGCCGAACAAGTGGACCATGCGGTTTGCCTTCGCCGGTTTTTGTGTCCTCACCCTGTTGTTCGACGCCTACCTCCTGAGCCACCGGCGAACCATGCGGCGCCTGAAACAGCAGCTCGTATCGGAACTCAAGCGCAATCTCGATCTGCGCTACCAGGCCAACGTGGATCTGCTGCACAGCATACCGGACTTGAACCAATTTCGCGACCGTCTGGCAATGGAGTTCCGCCGGGCCGTGTCCATGGAGCGGACGCTTTCGATCCTGGTGGTCAAGGTGAAGCTCGCCACCGGTCTTTCCGACGCGGGGGAGAAATCGGGCATGGGGGAAGCGGCCCGGACCATCTCGCGCAATTTGCGATCAAGCGATTCGATGTACCTGTTTGGGCCGGGTTTGTTTGGCGCGGTAATGCCGGATACGAACACGGCGAGCGCAAACCACATCGCTCAACAGATGGATGAAACTCTCCGATCCCTGGGACCGAAAACCAAATTCTCCTTTGAAACCTCCGTTCACAACTATCCCGAGCACGTGAAAAGCGCGTATGAACTGGAACAGATGGTGTCCTCCCTGGTTCTCGAAAAAGAGCCGTGGGAGAGCGTGGACGTGGGCTGAGCGGCCTTGCTGACCCGATTTTTTTGCTTCTTTCCAAAGCAGGTATTCGGTGAAGATCCCCCCGGGCAATCCAGCCCCCGCGAGATTCAGGAGACCAACGAGCGGCCGGCGATATTTTCCAATATGCGGTAGGGAGAGTGCTGCGGCGCGGCCAGCGCATTCGGCGGGATGAGGAACGTCTGCTCCAGGGCATATTGACCGGACATGGCGGCATGCGCCACTCCGTCTGTAAAAACAATCCACGTGGCGAGCGGCGGAAATTCCAAAAGAGACTTCGGGCAGCTGGATTGAAACTCCGCGTTTTCCTTCAGGTAATCGTGGAAACGCAGCATAAACGTGTCGTAAGGCGTCCGGGCCGCCCGGAGGCCGAGCCGCGCTCCCCAATTCTCCACCGTCCGGCTGAGAAACGATTCGTTCGCGATTTTGCGAAGGCCGGCGTCCTCGGCGTACCGGCCGGCCAGGATTTCAAAGGGTCCCGTGGTTTGCCACACGCGCGCCTTCACGGGATTCAAATTGGTGAAGACCCGCAGGATGCGTCCGCCGCGCGTGGGCCGCGAGGGAAATGCGTCCACGTGCAGCAGGTCGTTCCGCTTATGCAGCGGAAGCGCGCGGCCATCCTCTTCGAGCGGGCGGAAGCTCGCGAAATCCAGAATCCATCGTCCGGCATAGGGCGAAAGGAACGCGCCCAGGAATTCGATCACCTGCGCGCTGTAGTTTCGCATGATGGAATGAAGGCGATGGACGGTTTCGGAATCTCCGGGGACGCCCCGCAGCACGTCTTTACTCGGGCGGTAGGAGACGTTCTTGTGCAGCCGCAATTCCGTCCATTTCTGGGCCAGCAGAAATTCGCGGTCGGCGGCGGGGAATTGAAACGGCAGGTCGCGGAAAAAAAGAATTTGCCCGCTCTCGAGAAGTTCGCAATACGCGCGGGCCCGCGCATCGCTTCGCTCGGGAGGCACCCACCCGGCAGCCAGATTGTAATCTTGGACTTCCGTCCAGGGCGCGTTGGTCATGGCCGCTAGTTTTTCGCAGCCCCGGGGGCTTTGTAGCCGCGCGGGAGAAGCGTCGTCGAAAGGTCGACGCCTGAAAGGTCCACGCCTTCGAGGTTCGTCTCGCGCAGGATGGTGGTCTTCAGGTTCGCGCCCCGGAAATCGGCGCCCTGAATTTCCGCGCTGCGGAAATTCGCCGCTCCGAAATCGGCTCCGCGCAAATCGGCTCCGCGCAAATCGGCGCGGAAAAGCTCGGCGCCGCCCACTTGCGCTTCGGTGAGGTCCGCGCCATTCAGGTTCGCTTCCGTCAAATCCGCGCGGCGCAGATCGGCGCGGCAGAGGCGCGCCTTGCTCATATCGGCGGAACCGAGCTTGGCCTCGCGGAGGCTTGCGCCTTCGAGATTGGCCCCCTGAAAATTCACGTAGGCGAGATTGGCGCCCTCCAGATTCGCCCGTGAGAGGTCGGCGCCCGCCAGATCGGCGCGCGCGCTGGCATCCTGCCCCAGCGCGAATTTTTCGTGCGCGGCGAGAATTTCGGAGAGCTGCCGGCCCTTGTGGCGGATTCTGGCGGGCGACTTCAGCCGCGCTCCCTTCCATATGCTCAAAATGCTCATGATTGGCTCACGAATGGATTCGCAATCTACGGCATCATTCTACTAGAGATGGATTTGTTCCGCACGGTCTGCTCGAAGGCTGTTGCCCGCCTGCTGCGCCAAGGTAAACGGCATGGAGCTGCCTGCCGGGAACCTGCGGGAGCGCGGGAATGTGTAGCGTGGTAAAATAAGGGGACCAACGGGGGCGACACGGTTTCGACGGAAGCTGTCGCGGCCCGAAGGCATGCCGGGCGCCACCTGCCCGCAATCGGGTGGAACAAAACAACTGGCAACTCACAGTTGGCTCTCGCTGCCTAAATAAAATTAGGTAGCGCGTCTCCCCAATCGTCGCCTGTGCGGCTGGGATGAGGCGTCACATAGCAGGCTGGCTGCAGCGTTTCGGTCCGTAACGCGGCGGCGAGATCATCGGACTAGCCGGCGGCGTGTCTTGCCCGCTCTGAGCGTCGTTGGCGAAACCCGCGGTTTGCCTTTACCGGCAAGCCGCACCCGGAACGGGCTAAGCATGTAGTCTTCGGGTGGCAAGGCTTCTCGGACGGGGGTTCGACTCCCCCCGCCTCCAAAATTTCGCGAAGCGAAATTTTGTCCTGAGCAAAGTCGAAGGGCAAAATGCATTTTTGCTACATCCTGCGCTGCGCCGATGCCTCTTTTTACGTGGGTGTGGCCGAAGATCCCGAGCACCGCTGTCGGGAACACAATCAGGGAAAAGGAGCGGTGTGGACGGCCGGACGCCTGCCCGTCGAAATTGTTTGGACCGAGGCGCATGATTCGCTCTCCTCGGCGCGGACGCGTGAGAATCAGCTGAAGCGCTGGAGTCACGCGAAGAAGGCAGCTTTGGTTGGGGGTTCCCTTCGACTACGCTCAGGACTGGCCTAAACCGCCAGCGACTCTCCCGCCTCCAGAATTTCACGAAAGAATAACGCGGGATTGAGATGGCAGAGAGCTGCACGACAGATCTCCCATCTGTCGTGCAGCCGAAACCGTTTCGCGAAGCGCTACCTGTTGTTGTCTTGGCCCAATTTCTTGCGTCCAAGCAGGACGAAACCGCTTAGGGCAAGAAGGCCTATGCCAACTAGAGCGAAACTGCCAGGTTCCGGCATTGGGGCCGGATCTTGGCAGGGTATGTTGGTGTCTTCATTACATCCCTGGGTTTGAGCATGGGCCGGCGTTGCGGGTAGTACTAGGAAAGCAATCGCGAAGGTTATCGGCAGAATTAGTTTCTTCATCGTTGGACCCCCCTCGAATAGCTGGGATTTAGAGAATCACTGCCGCGTCATAAGGCAAGTAGAAGGCCAAATAATATATCTGCGCCAGGCTTATCAGGAGACGGTAAGTCTCTATGTATCTTATGGTTGGTAAAATCAAGTTTCCTTGAAGTTCGGTCAGTCGCATGAACGCGAAAAGGGTTGCATATATTTGGAGATACTAGTCATTATTTGTGCACTTGGTCAGGCCGTGAGCCGGTTTAGCTGCGCAGGTCATGGATTGCCGGACGGAGGCGATGAACGTCAAACCAAAAGAGGAACATCATCCCAGTAGCAAAAGGAGCCTCCATGAAACTCACGGAAGAGCCCAGCATCGTTACATGGCCGGAAACCCATTATGTTTTTATCGAAAAGACCGGACCTTTCCAACAGACTGCGCCGCAAGCGTGGCAAAACCTGCATCCGTCTGTTCCGGCGATTTCAGAACACAACAAGGTCACGGGATATATGAGCCTTTACAAAAGAGGGCCGAAGATATATCGCGCAGGCGTTTCAGTGGCGGGAGAGCCTAAAAACTTGCCTGTGAACCTGCAATATGAAAAATTCAAGGGCGGCAAATACAGCCGCTTTATTTTGACAGGGTCTTATTCAAACCTGGCGGAGGCGTCCGGACGCGTTTTTGAGATTGTATCCGAGAAGAACATCCAAGTTCGAGACGACTACTGCATCGAAAATTACGTCAATGATCCCAGAAAGACGCCGGAGGAGGAATTGGTCACGGAAATACTGATTCCCACGGTGTAGATGTTGTGTGCAGGAAGGCTCGGTCGAGACAGCCGCTGCAAGAGCAAAGGCGGAGAAAAAGACCCACCCTCAGAGACCGAGGATGGGGCACCCGCAAAGGCAAAAGCAGGCGATATCTTGAACCAAGAACGGGTGCGAGGAATGGGAGTTGACACCCTCCGGCGCGGTTTCCATAATCGCAGATGAGGCCAGTGAATCGCTTGGAAAAGCACACCAAAAAATCGGCGGAACACGTGCTGGAAGAGGCGGTCGCGCGGGCGCTGCGGGATAATCTGGTCCCGCTGCAGCGCACAGCCGACGAGCTGCACCAGGCCTATGCCGATCTCGTGGCGGCCTGCTCGTCGAGCCGGCCGAGCAACGCACTGCCGTCCATGCTCCGCGCGCAGACGACGGCCGCGGCGCTGTCGGCCGGGCTTTCCGTGCTGTCGAATTTTTTGGCTGTGGCGCT
>Ga0307478_10002940_pt1 | contig 13008 bp, 13 predicted proteins | sample atmos_gasesECM4C_2_FD_203713 | JGI IMG/M metagenome (GOLD analysis project Ga0307478, IMG submission 203713) | Hardwood forest soil microbial communities from Morgan-Monroe State Forest, Indiana, United States - atmos_gasesECM4C_05 | ecosystem: Environmental > Terrestrial > Soil > Temperate...
AACTTCAGCACCGAGCCGGTCACGCGGAACCAGAAGGTCTCAGCCTTGCTCTTCGCATCGATGTCTACAGTAGTCTGGTCGAAAACCGCTGGCATAATCTGCGACGCGACGAAGCGCTGCCAGATCAGCTTATAGACCTTGAATTCATCCTCTTTTAGGTACTGCTTGACCTGGTCGGGATGCCGCATCGCCGAGGTCGGCCGGATGGCCTCGTGCGCCGCCTGCGCTTCCTTCTTCTCTTTATATGTATTCGGCGTCTCAGGCAGATAGGCTGCGCCGTATTCCTTGCCGACGTATTCGCGGACTTCCTGAATCGCTTCCGGCGCAACGCGAGTTGAGTCGGTACGCATATACGTAATCAGTCCGACAAGACCTTCTTCGCCGAGTTCCACGCCTTCGTACAAGCGTTGCGCGATCATCATCGTGCGCTTCACGCTGAAGCGCAGCTTGCGCGAGGAGTCCTGCTGCAACTTGCTCGTAGTGAAGGGGGGCGCGGCGTTGCGGCGGCGCTCTTTCTTCTCGACGGAGCGCACGAACCAGTCGGCTTTTTCGAGAGCCGCTCGGATCTTTTCCGCGTCCTCGCCGTTGGTGACTTCGATCTTCTCTTCGCCCTTACCGACGAAGCGCGCGTCAAACGAAGGAGGTTTGCTGGCTGCGAGGTGCGCGTCGATGGTCCAGTATTCTTTTTTCTCGAACGCCTTGATTTCGCGTTCGCGCTCTACGATCAATCGGAGCGCGACAGTCTGCACTCGTCCTGCCGAAAGACCGCGGCGAACCTTGTCCCAGAGCAGCGGCGAAACCTGATAGCCGACGAGGCGGTCGAGCACGCGGCGTGCCTGCTGCGCGTCTACGAGATTTTGATCGATGGCCCGCGGATGTTCGAAAGCGGCCTGAACCGCACGCTTGGTGATTTCATTGAAGGTGACGCGCTGAATGCGCGGAGGCCCTTCTACTTCGTCTTTCTTCTTTTTCTTTTTTGCTTTCTTCCCATGGCCGTTGGTATCAAGTTCGCCCGCCAGGTGTGCGGCAATCGCTTCGCCTTCGCGGTCCGGGTCAGGCGCCAGATAGATCGCATCCATGCCCAGGGCCATCTTCTTCAGCTTGGCCAGAACTTTTTCTTTGCCGGGAATGACGACGTAATCCGTCGCGAACTCGTCGTCGGTATCGACCCCCAGCGTGCTCTTGGGCAGATCTTTCACATGGCCGAGCGAGGCCTCGACACTAAACCCCTTTCCCAGATATTTCTGGATGGTCTTCGCCTTAGCCGGCGATTCGACAATGACTAAACTCTTCAGCAATGGTTCCTCAGTTCTACCTTTATTCTTTTCGAATTTGTCTCGAAGCTAGCACGAATGGGACTGCGGCAACAAGTTACTGTCCGGAAAGCTCCTCGCTTCTAGCGGCTAGCTCCTAGCTAAAACCGTAGCGTTCAGGCTTTGCACGAGCGAGGCTAGCATGCGCTGGATTTCGAAGACTCTACCTTCCAAATCCTTGTGCTCATCCGCAGTTAAAAAATCCAAATCCCTTGCGAGCAGCAGGTGGTATTCCACCTCGTTAGCCGAGCCGCGAGCGATTTGAACAAACCGTCTCATCTCCGCATCTGATCTCCGGCCGCATCCCTCAGCTATATTTGCTCCAATCGACGCGGAGGCACGTCGCAGTTGGCTTGTTACGCCATACATTTCCTCTTTTGGAAACGCGCGCGTCCTTTGGTAGATAGCTAAAGTCAATTCATGCGCCTTAGCCCAGACCCGCAAGTCCCTGAAGTTTTCCATCCGTACAACGCCTCGGTTGAGCTAGAGGCCAGAAGCCAGTAGCTAGGAGCTGCTCTCAAAAGCTTTTCACGAAATTCTTACCCGGCATCTGTCGAACCTTGCCACCAAGTTCCAACTCAAACAACGCCGCGAAAATTTCAGATGAAGACATTTCGTTTTCCAATCGTTCCACCAGTTCATCGATGTGGGTGGCTTCGTCAGCCTTCAACAGGCTCAGGATTCGCTTTTCGTGAGGAGGAAGGCCTTCGTCCGGGAATAGAGATGCCGACGAGTCGCCGCCGGATTCAGGTGAGAGCGCTGGGGTCAACTTAAGTTTCACTTCCTGCGGAAGATCTTCCCACACATCTTCCCACGTCGCGACCAGCTTCGCACCCTGCTTAATCAGTGTGTTCGGTCCCCAAGAATTCTTGTTCGTAACGTTGCCGGGCACGGCGAAAACATCGCGATTCTGTTCCAGCGCGCAACGCGCCGTGATGCGCGTTCCGGAATATTCCGCAGCCTCGAGAACGATAACCCCGATCGACATCCCGCTGATAATGCGGTTGCGGATTGGGAAATTCTGCGGAAAAGAAGCGGTGCCGAGAGGAAACTCCGAAATGAGCGTGCCGCCCAGCGCGAGAATCTGCTCCGACAAGCGCGAATTTTCTTTCGGATAAATCACGTCGACGCCCGTGCCAAACACCGCGATGGTCTTGCCTTTTGCTGAGATTGCCCCGCGATGGCTGGCCGTATCGACGCCACGAGCCATGCCACTGATAATGACGAGCCCTTGGGCCGCAAGATCGCAGCCCAGACGCTCCGCCATCCCCGAGCCATACGGCGTGGGATGCCGCGTCCCCACCATAGCAATTCCCGGCTGCGTCAGAACCTCCGGGTTGCCGCGCACGTAGAGCACCAGTGGCGGGTCGTAGATTTCTTTGAGCCGAGAAGGGTAACAGGAATCTTCCTGCGACAGGACTGTGACCTTAGCCTCGGCTGCTCGCGCAATCTCTTCCCGGGCCGTCTCCGCCGATTTTCCAGTGGCAATCGACTGCGCCGAAACCGCCTGAATCCCCGTCCCTTCCAGTTCGGTAAGCGACGCGTGAAACACTGCCTCCGCACTGCCGAAATGTTCCACCAATTTCCGCGCCGTGGTCGGCCCCAAGCCTTGCGTCAGCGAAATGGCAAGCCACTCTAGAATGTGAGTTGCGGGTGCAGCCGCTACGTTCGCCAAGTTCTCTCCAGTCCTTTACCTGATCTTCATCTGAACTGGGCGGACTGTAGTCATTCAAGCAATGTAGTGTCAAGGAAAGCCGTCACACCGGCCTTGTGAATCAGCTCTGTTAAAATCAAAACAGGAATGAGACGTCTGCGCATCTCTGCGATTTCCTACCTCAACACCGCTCCCCTGATGTGGGATTTCGTGCACGGCAAGGCCGGTCACGATTTCGACATTTCTTACACTCTGCCCTCGGCATGCGCTCGCGCGCTCGAAGCCGGAACCGCCGATATTGGAATCATCCCGGCCGCGGCCTACACGCAAATCCCAGGTCTACTAGTTTTGCCCGACGTCGCAATTGCATCGCGCAAGCCGGTGCGTTCCATTCTGCTGGTCAGTAAAGTCCCAGTTGAGAAGATTCAATCCGTCGCTCTCGATACTTCTTCAATGACATCGGTCGCGCTGACCAAGGTTCTGTTCGAAAAATGGCTGGGCGGCGGAAAAACATTTAACGCGATGGCGCCCGATATCGACAAGATGCTTGCCCACCACGACGCGGGATTGCTGATCGGAGATCCAGCTTTGCAAATTAATCGCTCGCAATATTTCACCCTCGATCTGGCGGAGGAGTGGATTCGCTACACCGGCAAGCCTTTCGTCTTCGCCTTCTGGGCGGTGCGGCAAGATGCAGTGTGTGGGGACAGCCGCCCCCGGCTGTCCGCGTCGCAAAGCGACGCCTTGGCTCCCTTGCAAGACCTCGCAGCGATCTTCCAACAATCCCGCGACCACGGCCTCGAACCAGGAAACCTCGATCAGATTGCGACCGAATGGTCGTCGCGGTTGAATCTCACCGAGTCCGACGTGCGCTCCTACCTTACCGAAAACATCTATTACCACCTTGACGCCTCCTGCCGCGAAGGCTTGCAATTGTTTTATCGATACGCGGCCGAAATCGGAGTATTGCCCACGGCGCTCGAACTCCGTTTTCTCCGCGCGGCGAACGCCGCTCTGGTCTAGCCAAATGTCCAGCACACCATTTGGGACAGTTCTCAACCGATTCCTGTAAACTCGCTCACCTGAATGCTTCTCCATCTGCATCCCCTGGCCGCCGTTCCCATCTGGCAGCGCCTTAGGCGGCTCGGAGGCCCCGGCCTGGTTCTACTGGGCATCGCCGATAATTCTGTAATCCCGCTTACCGGCAGCATGGATGTGTTAACCATCTGGCTTGCCGCGCGTCACCGCGAGCCGTGGCCCTATTACGCTTTCATGGCTACGTTGGGTGCCGTTCTCGGTGGTTACATTACTTATGCGGTAGCGCGCAGAGGCGGCAAAGAAGCGATGGAGCGCAGACTGTCGAAGAGGAAAGCCAAACAGGTATCCCAGACGTTCGGACGTTGGGGGTTTTTCGCGGTGGCAATCCCTGCGTTGATGCCTCCGCCATTTCCGTTCGTTCCTTTTCTGCTGGCGGCAGGCGCAATGCAATACTCGCCCAAGAAATTTCTGGGAGCGCTAACCCTTGGCCGCGGCGTTCGCTACTCCATCGCAGCCGGCCTTGGATTTCTCTATGGCAGGCATATCCTGCGGTTTTTCAATCAATACTACAAACCGGCGATGGCAATTCTGATCGGACTGGCCGTCGTCGGTGCGGTCGTATCGGTTGTCCAATATCTTCGGATGAAGAAAATGTAATTCCCGCCTAGACTCTTGGCTCAAGGTTGGACCAACCTTTGCCAGTCCGCTAGAATTAGGCAGGCCATGCCCCTTACCAAACAGCAAGCCCTGGAGATGTTCGAATCCGATGACCTGATCGGCATCGGCATGGAAGCCGACGCTGTCAGGAGACAGCTTCATCCCGAAGGCACGGTCACCTACATCATCGACCGCAACATTAATTACACAAACTTCTGCACTGAGTACTGCACCTTCTGCGCCTTCTACCGCCCGCTGAAAGGCCCCGCCGCGAAGGAAGGCTACATCCTCGATTTCGACACCATCTACGAAAAGATTCGCGAGACCGTCGAACTCGGCGGCACCGGCGTGCTGATGCAGGGCGGCCTGCATCCCGACCTCAAGATCGATTGGCACGAGAAGATGCTGCGCGGGATCAAAGACCGCTTTCCGAAAGTTCATCTGCACTGCTATTCCGCATCCGAGATCATCGCCATTGCCGAGTACAGCGAACTCAGCATCCGAGACACGATTCTCCGCCTGCGCGATGCCGGCCTCGATTCCATCCCCGGCGGCGGCGCAGAAATTCTCGACGATGAAGTCCGCTACAAGATTGCTCGCCTGAAGTGCCTCACCGGTGACTGGATCAACGTCCACCGCACCGCCCACCAGATTGGCATGCGGACCACCGCGACCATGATGTTTGGCGTCGGCGAAGACTACAAACATCGCATCAATCATCTTCAAGCTCTCTACGACCTGCAGGAAGAAACCGGAGGCTTCACCGCCTTCATCCCGTGGAGCTTTCAGCCGCAAAACACCGCGCTCGGCGGTCGCCACTGGGACGAAGCCACCGCCGTCGAATACCTTAAAGTCCTCGCCATCTCGCGCCTCTATCTCTCGAACTTCCTCAATGTGCAATCGAGCTGGGTCACGCAAGGCCTCAAAGTCTGCCAGATGGGCCTGCGCTTCGGTGGCAACGATGTCGGCTCGGTGATGCTGGAAGAAAATGTAGTGCGTGCGGCGGGCGTGACCAACTGCACGACGGAAGAAGAGCTTCGCAGGATCATCCGCGACGCGGGATTCCGACCTGCTCAGAGGGATACGCTGTATCGGCAGTACTTCCTGAACTAGAAATGCGTGACGGACTAAGCAGCTTTGAAGATATTCGGGCCGAGGGTATTCGGGGCTTCTCTCGGCGGAATACTCGCGGAAGCGACGGGAAGCGAGCGTCACGGGTTGGATTTTGACCTCACAAAGGAGGACTTCACCTGGTTAGTTCTTTCTCCTTGCACCTATTGCGGAAGTTTACGGATCATGCCGCGACGTCTGAGGAGGAAACCCGGATTAGTTCGATCAATTTTGGAACCCTATGTCCTAGTGCATGGCATTGACCGCGCAAAAAGCAGTCGCGGCTACACCAGGAAGAATTCTCTGACATGCTGCTGGATTTGTAACCAGGCCAAATGCGACATGCCGCTTGCAAAGTTCGAGGAATGGATTTGCAGGATCTACGAACACCGCAACTCATGGCCCTACCTCAAAGAGCTTCATCGGCCGAGCTTGGCCGACATAAGAGCCCGGGTTGCGAAAAAGAAAAAGAACAGGATACGGGCGAGGCGGTTCTACACGGAGATTTTCAGGCCTCGATTGCTGCCCCGGAAATCCTAGAGAATTGCCGCTACACGCCGAGTGCCCTTTCTCGCGTCTTTTGCGAGAATGTGGATAAGTTCTTTAACTATTGTCAGAGGAGTCTGCCAATGCCCCTAGACTGGCCAACCTGCCCTGCAGTCGAAAGCGTTCCCGGCAAACTCAGCGGCGCCTGGTAAAGGCCAATGCCACCAGAGACAAACGCGTTAAGCGGCCTAGCGCAAGCCTCGCGGCTGGAAAGCCTCGTTCTTTTTCGGATGGTACGCTACGCATCGTTGCTCCCCTGCAAGTATATGATAAATAGAATGTTAAGGACGCGTGTCTTTCCTGCTTCTTTGCTTGGTACGAGAGAAGGATCAGTCTAAAATGAAGACAGTCTTCCGATCCTCCTGGATGATATCTGGCACGACCTCCCATTTCTTCCCCACGAGTTCAATGAAGAGATTGTTCACATTCTTAATTTTCTTGATGGTTGCCAGCGCGGTCGTCGCGCAGGATGCCGCACTGTCACCTCCTCGCCACGCCAGCCTACAAGGTATCGTCACCAAAGATCCCGGCAACGAGCCGGTGAAAAAAGCGCTGATTGAATTAATCGCCGAGAGCCAGAGCGATGGCGGAAACTACACGGCCCTTACCGGCGCCGACGGCGGCTTTCACATCGAGAACATCGCGCCCGGCCGCTATCACATGTTTGTGGAACGCACCGGCTATCAGGAAATCGACAAGCATCATCGCGGTACCGATGGCCGCGTGCTTACTCTTAGCGCTGGACAGGAACTGAAAGATCTTGTCATTCGTTTGCAGGCCGCTGCAGTGGTCGAGGGTCGCGTCACCGACGAAGACGGCGACCCAATGCCCGAGGCGCAAGTTGCCGTTCTGCGCCAGTCTTTCGTTTCGGGACGCAGCCACTGGGAGCAGGTTGGGGCCGAGCGCACCAACGACCTCGGCGAATATCGCATCCCGAGCCTTGCCGCAGGAAACTACTTTGTCTCGGTTACGCCGCCGCCGGATTTCAGAACGCTGATCGAAACATCCGGCAACCTGACTTCAGTCCTGTCGGGAAACGTCGCTTCCGAAAAGGCCGCGCCCGTTTCTTATCAAACGACCTATTACCCCGGCACCAGAGATCGTGGCCAGGCTGCTCTCATTCAGTTGCACGCGGGCGATGACTTTCCCGTGAACTTTTCGCTCACGCCCGGGCCCAGCCTCATCATCCGCGGCTCGGTGGTGAATCTGCCGCCCGGCTCGACTGCGGCGATCATGCTGCAGTCAAAAGATTTCAATCTGATGTTGAACGGCGCGGAGATGCACAAGGACGGCACCTTCGAGATTCGCGATGTCGCACCGGGAGCTTACACGATTGTCGCAACGGCAGATAATTCGCCGGTACCAATGATGGCGCGACAAGCGCTCCAGCTAACTACGGGAAACGTAGAGGGGCTGCGGCTAGCGCCTCAGGCGGGCGGCTCGATTCGCGGGCGACTGCGCATGGAGACCAGCGGCAGCGCCAGATCGGATCCTAGCCAGATTTTTCTATCGTTGCGTTCTTCCGACGCCGATGACGACGCGTTCGGGACACTTACCGGCGGTGTATTGCCGACCGTGGCGCATGTAAGCGCCGATGGCAGCTTCGAGTGGAAGAACATCCCCGCAGGGCATTATTCAATTCAGATTTCTGAAGCCAGTGCGATGCCCGATTGGTTCGTGAAATCGGTGGCGGCGAGTGGGCGCGATGCGGCCGACTCTGGATTCAGCCTGAGCGGCGGCACCATGACACTTGACCTGGTTGTGAGCTCAAACGGAGCCGCGGCTGAGGGCGCAGTCACAAATCAACCGGACGGACCTGAGAAGGAGAGCCCTGTTGCGGATGCGGTCGTAGTCGCGGTGCCCGAACCGCGTTTCCGCAGCCATCCCGATCGCTATCGCAAAGCGCTCACCGATCAGCACGGACACTTTGCGCTTCGTGGCTTGCCTCCTGGCGATTACACGCTTTTCGCCTGGGAGAGCGTCGACGGCGAGGCCTATTACGATCCGCAATTCCTAAGAAATTATGAAGGCCAAGGCAAGCCTCTGCATGTGAACCAGGGCGATCACGCGAGTATCCAGCTCAAAGCAATTCCCGCGGCTGAGGACGACCCCTAATCCATCGCTCACCTTCTTGTTCCCACCCGCGATGCAGTATTCTTTTGGAATGATGAAATCTGTGCTCGCTTCTTTCATTCTGCTCATCGCCATGTTTGGCACCGTCGTTCAGGCCGAAGACACGCCTACGAATGCGTTGCTGATACTCGCGAAACAAGATGGCATGCTTCTCATCGTTGATCCTGCCAATTTGCACGTCATCGCTCACTTACCCGTTGGCAAAGATCCCCACGAAGTCATCGCGTCGACGGATGGCAAGACGGCCTATGCAAGCAACTACGGTTCAGGAGCCTTCAACACTCTGGCGGTGGTCGATTTGGTCGCCCAGAAGTCCCTGCCTTCGATCGATCTGGGCGCGTTGCGCGGTCCGCACGGATTAACCTTCGTCGGAGGAAAGGTATGGTTTACCGCGGAAGGGGCCAAGGCAATTGGAAGCTATGATCCGGCAACCAAGAGCGTCGATTGGATTCTCGGTACCGGGCAGAACCGGACGCACATGATCTACGTTTCGCCGGATATGAAGTGGATTGCGACGACCAATGTTAGCTCCGGCACCGTGAGCATGATCGAGAAAAGCATGAGTGGTCCGGGTCAAGGAGGCCCGCCAGCGGGTGGGGGTGCACCACGCGGCCCCGGCGGTCCGATGGGGCCTCCGAGGCCGGATTGGAATGAGACGGTAGTCCGGGTGGGCAATGGTTCCGAAGGCTTCGATGTTTCTTCGGACGGCAAAGAAATTTGGGTGGCGAACGCGCAGGACGGAACCGTGTCGATCATTGACGTGGCCAGCAAGCAGGTGCGGGAAACGCTGGCTGCCGACGTGGGCAGCGCGAATCGCCTGAAGTTTACGCTCGACGGGAAACTTGCGCTCATCTCGTCGTTACGCGGTTCGGACGTGACCGTCATCGACACAGCGACTCACAAGACGGTCAAGAAAATCGCGGTCGGGCACGGCGCGGCCGGAATTCTGATGGAGCCCGGCGGAGCGCGAGTTTTTGTCGCGTGCTCTCCCGATGGTTACGTCGCCGTCATCGATCTGCACTCCATGCAGGTAGTTGGCCGCATCGAGGCCGGTCGCGACCCCGACGGCTTGGCTTGGGCGACACGGCAGTAATGGCCGAGAAGGGCAAGACTCTTCACTTGTGACAGTATGCTATGATTATGTCATTCGTGGAGTGTGCATGCCAGACGAAGCCCGGACGCGTGTGAACGAGAACGGTCGTGTCGTGATCCCCTCGTCTTTTCGTAAGGCGTTGGGTATCGAGGTTGGAGATGAGGTCGTGCTGCGGATCGAAGACGACGAATTGCGCATCACGACTCAGCAGCGCCGCATCCAGCGGGCGCAGCGCCATGCGCGGCAATACGTAAAGCGCGGTACATCGCTGGTGGATGAGTTGCTCGCGGAACGCCGCGAGGCCGCCAAGCATGAATAGGATTGTGCTCGATGCTTCCGCCATCCTTGCCGTGATTAGTGGCGAGCCGGGAGCGGAGAAGCTGACTCCCGATCTGCTGGCTCGTGCGGTTGGCGGCACGGTGAATCTCGCCGAAGTACAAACCAAGCTGGTAAGCCGGGGATGGACTTCCGCGCAAGCTTGGGAAGACGCCACCAGCCCGGTTCGAGAAATGCTGCCGTTTGACGAGGAACAGGCGAAGATTGCCGGCGATCTGGTGACTCAGACCCGGCCTCTTGGGCTGTCCCTGGGAGATCGTGCTTGCCTTGCGCTGGGGATCGCCCTCAAAGTTCCCGTGTATACCGCAGAGAAGGCATGGAAGAAGCTCAGAGTGGGCGTGAGAATCCATGTCATCCGGTAGCCGGCTTAGGGGTGCGTTTGTCTGTGAGACCCACGCACCGGTTCTGCCTCCGTTACGCTGTCCTGCTTCCGATAGAACAAAGGTTTCGACCGGACCCTTGCTCCATTCTGATCTCATCTTGCCTTCAATGTTGGCCGCTTGGGCTGCCCCTAAGGGGATTGGGCCTTATCTTCGCCAGCACTTGCTGGATAAAACTTTTCAGGGTCTCTACCATACCGATGCCTTTGATCGCGCGCTGCTTGTCCCGTATTTCATCGTGCTGATTTTGCTGGCGGCGTACGGAATGCATCGTTACGTTCTGGTCTATCTGTATTACAAGCATAAGAAGAACCGCACCACCGAGCCAGCCGCGTACTTCGAGGAACTGCCGCGAGTCACGGTGCAGCTCCCGATCTTCAATGAGCAGTATGTGGTTGAGCGATTGCTCGAGTCGATCTGCAAGCTGAAATATCCGCGTGAAAAGCTCGACATCCAGGTGCTCGACGACTCCACCGACGAGACCGTAGAAGTGGCGCGGAACCTGGTCGAGCGCTATGCCGCGCTCGGTAATCCGATCAGCTACCATCACCGCACGAACCGCGAAGGCTTTAAGGCTGGGGCGCTAGCCGAGGGACTGAAAACGGCGAAAGGCGAATTCGTCGCCATTTTCGACGCGGACTTTACTCCGCCGGAAGATTTTCTGTTGCGCACCATCCACCATTTCTCCGATCCGAAAATCGGCATGGTGCAAACGCGCTGGACGCACATCAACCGCAACTACTCTTTTCTCACGCAGGTGGAGGCCATCCTGCTCGACGGTCATTTCGTACTCGAGCATTCAGGACGCGCGCGCAGCGGGGTCTTCTTCAATTTCAACGGCACCGCCGGCGTTTGGCGGCGCGCTGCTATCGACGAAGCCGGCGGCTGGCAGCACGATACGCTTACCGAAGATACCGATCTTTCTTATCGTGCGCAGCTAAAGGGATGGAAGTTCATCTACCTGCAGGATGTCGAGTGTCCGGCTGAGTTGCCGGTTGAGATGACCGCATTCAAAACACAGCAGGCACGGTGGGCCAAAGGACTGATCCAGACCGGAAAGAAAATTCTGCCGCGTGTGCTGCGCAGCGACGCTCCGCGGCACACGAAGATCGAGGCCTGGTATCACCTCACAGCGAACCTGAGTTATCCGCTGATGATTGTGCTTTCAGTGCTGATGTTGCCGGCGATGATCATTCGTTTTTATCAGGGCTGGTTTCAGATGCTGTTCATCGATCTGCCGCTCTTCATGGCCTCGACATTTTCGATCTCGAGTTTCTATCTGGTTTCGCAACGCGAGCTTTTTCCCAAGACTTGGCCAAAAGCATTGCTGTACCTGCCGTTTCTGATGGCACTTGGGATCGGATTGACGATTACCAATACAAAGGCCGTGATTGAAGCGCTGATTGGCAAAGAAAGCGCCTTCGCTCGCACTCCTAAGTACAACGTCGAATCGAAGAAAGATAAGGTCGGAGCGACCAAATACCGCAAACGGCTGGGGTGGGTGCCGTGGATTGAGTTGCTCATTGGCACATACTTCGCGCTTACCGTGTACTACGCGGTCGAAAATGAGAACTTCGTTACCATTCCATTCCTCCTGCTGTTCGTCGCAGGCTATTGGTACACGGGATTGATGTCTTTGCTGCAGGGGCGATTCGGAGGTGGTTCGCTTGGAACCACGACGCACACCAAGCCATTCCCCGTGGGAGTGTAAGTTCCCCGAGTTCGATGACGTTTGGAATTTCGAGGGATTGGTGAGAATATTGGTTTAGACGTAGAGGAGCTGCGGCATGAAATACCGAATTGTCGTGTGGACGGGTGCTGGCTTTTTAGCAGCGGCGTTCTGGGTGCTTTATTTTTTCCCGACGGCTCCAACTCCGATAACTTCAGCCGAACCGATGTGGACTCTTGCCCGTTTAACTTGCCCCGTTGTGTTTGCTAGTTTTTATTTTCATTTCCCGATCGGCGTCTATTGGGCCATTCTTGCGAATGCTGCTACGTATGCGCTAATCGGCCTTACTGTAGAGGCCCTGCGGCGACAACTTAAGCACGCAAACTAAGATTCAAAACAGCCTGCTACTCAAATGTCGGACTTGTTGAAGAGCTCTGGATCTTCTTCTAATTGGTGCGGCCCTTCCTTTCGCGCGATCCCTCGATTACAATCCACTCGCCAAACGTTCCCAGCGGGTGTCCAGAATCTCGGCACGGCATCTCGTCGGTCTGAACTCCGCGCTACGCTCCGTTGTAACTTTTTTTCTCCCGGTTGGTCCAATGGATGGGCGGAATTGCCGGAGAAGCCTATGAAGCTGCTACTCGCGTCTGCGGTCATCCTGGTTGTCGCAATAGTTCCTGCGTTTGCTGGGGAGAACCTACGCCTGAATCCCAGGCTTGATTACACGAACGACAGCCAGAACGGCCCTCTAATCACAGGAGACCGTATGAAAGATGCCGTCGCTGCGGGAAAGCCCGCGTACGTGTTCATGTACGGTGAGGGTTGTTTCAACTCCAAGCGGCAGGCGCGGCGCACTGTGAGCTTGTATGAAAAATACAAGGGCCAAGTGCAGTTTGTGATTATCGATCTCGACCACTCGCTTTCCGCCGCGCAGCAAGAGCTGCGCAAGAAATATTACAAAGGATACATTCCGCACGTGGTGGTCCTCGATTCCTCGGGTGCGGCACTGTACAACTCCGCGGGAGAAGTGGATGAGAGTGTGATCTCCCCGCTGCTCGACAAGGCGTCGCGCTAGCGCT
>Ga0307478_10002941_pt1 | contig 13004 bp, 11 predicted proteins | sample atmos_gasesECM4C_2_FD_203713 | JGI IMG/M metagenome (GOLD analysis project Ga0307478, IMG submission 203713) | Hardwood forest soil microbial communities from Morgan-Monroe State Forest, Indiana, United States - atmos_gasesECM4C_05 | ecosystem: Environmental > Terrestrial > Soil > Temperate...
GCAGATCGAGGCGCAACCTAGCCGGACGGTTGACGTTGTGGTCGTACCCAGCCAACGCCAATGCTCTTGCCCCGAGCTCGTCCGGAAGTTTCATCCGCAGGCCATTCTGTATCTTCAAGGAAAACCAGCCGGAAACCAATCACCAGGCGAGCCTGCCGTCCCTATCTGGTTCTTAGGAGACAAAGGAGCTGTAACCATAGCCCTGTCTAATAAGGACTTGGAATTGAGCGGTTACCTTGGTGACCGATTGACCTTGCGAAGCCGCAGCCGATAAATGGGAGCGTTTTCAGCAGCAAACGTCTCATCAAAGTCCGTGTTCGGGTACTCATCTTCCCAGGGCGCCTCTTGTAGAATGGAGCTCACGTTGGCTGCTATTTTTTGGATCCAGCGGAAGTATTCGGCATGATCGGTTTTTATCCAAAGCTCTCCGGTCGACTCTAACGCTATCGCGACCGCCTCGAAGAATTCTTCATCCACCAACCTGCGAGAATGGTGCCTGCGTTTCGGCCAAGGATCCGGAAATGACAAATGGAACCGTGAGACTGAGTCCGGTGGCAACAGATACCTAACGGCATAATCGATCTCGACCCGCAGCACTCGGACATTCGTTAAGCTAAGCTGGCAGGCTTTGCGCCTGGTCTTGCGCACACGTCCCAGCAGTCGTTCGATACCCAGGAAATTTCTTTCGGGATAACGTCGTCCAGCCTCGACCAGAAACTTGCCTGACCCGGACCCAAGATCGATTTCAAGCGGGCGATCGTTCCCATAGATCTCGCTCAAAAGAAGCGGCTGACAGAGGTCCGCTGGAAATACTTCGAATTGTTGGTCTTCAAGCGCCTCTGCCGGCGCCTCCCCCGCTAAACTCATCTTAAAACTAGAATTCACCACAGAGACACAGAGGGCACCGAGACAGAAGGAGGAGATTCTAAAATTCGAAGATGTCTTTTCAACGATTCTTTATCAGAATCTCCGTGTTCTCTGTGTCTCTGTGGTAAAATTTCCTACGATCCGACGAACGGATTGTGCTGGCACTCTTCCCCAACTGTCGTCATCGGCCCATGTCCTGGGCAAATAACCGTTTCAGCCGGCAGTGTCATCAGCTTCTCCCGGTTATTCGTAAGAGCGAGTGAGTATGCAGTGGGGGCTCCCCCCATCGAACCTGAAAAGAGTGAGTCGCCGACAACTGCGACCGGGACAGATAGTCCGTCGATAACGTAGGATATTCCTCCAGGCGAATGACCATTGGTGAGCCTAGCCTCAACCTTGAGGCTGCCGATCTCGAATCGGTTTCCCTCTTGTACCGCGGTGGCTCCAGAGACGGGTTCCCGAGACGGACCAAACAATCGAGCGGATGTTTTAGCGGCGATTTCTTTTAGAGCGGCAACGTGATCCTCGTGCGTGTGAGTGATAAAAATCGATTCCACCTTTAGATCTCGGCGGTCTCGAATTGCGAAAAGCGTCGCTGGTTCTATCCCGGCATCAAAAAGCGCACAACTTCGCGACGAAGGATCCCAAACCAAGTAAGTATTAACGGTAAATCCGAGCATATCGGTATTCACCTGCTCCAGACCATCCACGTTAACCGGTTCGGGCTCCCAACTCCGTTGAAATGACTCCCACAGCGGCTCCGGCTTGAGCTCCAGTGCACGGGCTAAGGCGTCGACGTCCGCTCGAGTTCCTGAACCGGTCCTCAAGCCATTCAAGCTCGATGACGCTAACTCAGCTTTGGTGGCCACTTCCTCGTCGGAAAGCTTAAGTCCACGTTGAGCTTTGCCGATGATATCCTCAAACAGGTCTTCAAGCGGGATCTTCATGATCTGGAGTTATAGTAATAGGAATGGTAAGGGCCGCAACTCCTGGAGCGTTGCCTCGGTTGCCAGGCCGTGGCCCGGTAGCGGTCCGGCAGTCGCCCATGCGCGTCAAAATAAGAGGAGGTGCGACAAGTATCGGTAGCGGCGACTCTCCATGAGGCCTACTGGTGTGCCCAACTTAACCGTTGTCTCGAAGCGACAGGCTCGCCTAACCTCAACGCCCAGTCGCCATTGGAGCGTTGATGGCGACTGGGTTTTGAGGCTAAGCACACCAGCGGCTTCGAGATCATGATGGATTTAAAGGACACCACTAAGCCTCATGGACAGTCGCCGCTGAAGGCCCGGCCTCGCAAGCGCGTCTGCGTTCCCCGGTTTCGCCTATCCCGAACTCTTCTGTAGCGTCCAGACCTCGCCGTCGCCCATTCGTTTAATGACCACTTGCGTCGGACGAATATCCAGGATGCGATAGGTTTGCCCCGGTTCGTCGGGGAGAGAAAACTCGTGGTCTAGTTCGACTTTGATTTTTTGACCGGTCGAGTTCACCACGAGAACGGCATACGCGCCATGCTCGCGGGTCGGAATCCCCTTTATTAAGGAAATCGTCTGCCCGGTACGCTCGTGACGCAGCTTGACCACTGAGGCGTCCACTACATTTCCATCCTTGTCATTGACGCTGCGAGACTCGACGTCAACAACGCGATAGCTCATGCCTTTGAGCAAGTCACCGACAGTTACCGTGTAAGTGGCGCCATCATCGCCCCGCAGGGTTGCTTTTTTCCCGTGCACTTCTTCCAGGGTCACTGGCAAGAACGCTTCTTCTACCTCCTCCACTCTGATCTTCCCGGTCACGGACGGACCGCCGGCAGCAGTGTTGGCTACGGTTGTTTGACGGGGCGACGTCGATGGAGCTGAACCCGACGGAGTCGGCATCTTCAAAATATCAGCGTCAGATATGGTCGGAGGCGTCCCGGAACTCGTGGGAGAAGCCGCCTCAGCGCTCGCACTGGGCGAAGCAGAAGCAACCGCCACCCGAGTGCGGCTCGGCGCCGGCGCGTGCCGCAGCAGCTCGGCAATATCGTTGAAGCCTTTCGCCGAAGCTACGGTTTGAGCCGTTTGCCCGGCTTGATCCGTTAAAGACGCATCTGCTCCCGCCTGCAGTAACAGTTCGACAATGTCTTTATTTCCTTTGCCTGCCGCCAAAATTAAAGGGGTACGACCGTCGCTGGCTCTGAAGTCAACCTCGGCCCCGTTGTCCAGCAAGACCTTAACCGCATCTTTCCTCTCCATAAGCGTTGCCACCAATAAGGCTCGGTCTAGCTCGAGTTTAGTGTGGCTGGCCAGTATCTCGATACACTTTGCGTTCCCCTGATAAGCCGCCTTCAGAACAGCAGTCCATCCATTATTATCCTGACGATTCGGATCAGCGCCCCGGGCAATCAGCTGTTTTACTATGTCCGGTTGATTATTTTCTGCCGCCAACATCAGAGCAGTGCCGCCGTCCCGTCCGGCTGCATTAGGATCGGCTTTGTGATCCAGCAGGAGCTTTACGATATCGGGACGCCCACGTTCAGCGGCCGCCATCAAGCCGGTATAACCGGCGGTGTTGGGCGTATTGACGTCAAAGCCGGCGGTAAAGAACAATCCCAGCGCCTTTTGATCGCCTTCGGCAGCGGAGCGCACGAAATCATCGCCGTTAAACTGGAAGTTTAGCGCGTTCAGTTCCTTAATCAGGTCGTCCTTTGACTTGCTGCAGCCGAATAAGGGCAGCAAGACAAGGAACGTCATCAGGAGCCGAAGTAGTCGCCAGAGAGAGTGTCCCGATGAACTGCATTGGGCATTGCGAAAAGAGAAGCACATAACGATTGGTGAAACCACGAACAGAAAGGTTACAGGTTTTAAGTTCTAAGTTCCAGGTTCTAAGTTACACAATTGGCGCCATCTCTTATGGCCCAGATCACAAACCTCGAACGTTAAACCTTGAACCTAGAACTTTGAACCTCGAACCCTCAACGGAACACCGTTTGCCCGCCATCCTTTCCAATCTGCCGGCGCAGGCGGAAGATATGTGCAGGACGCGAATTCGGCTCGAGCAGGACAAAGTTACGGCGACCCCGCCAAACAAACCGTTCGTTGGTTAGCAAATCTTCTACTTGGTAGGCCTCATTCTCACCTATTCCAAACCGGTCAATTGGCACCGAAGCAAAACCGCTCTGCGTATGGAAAGGATCGAGTGACACCGCTACCAAGATAATGTTATCAAGGCTGGCCGTCGCCTTCGAGTAGAACAAGATCTGATCGTTTTCCGCTGCGTGAAACTCCAGGTTCTCGTAGATCTGCAAAGCCCGGTTCTCTCTGCGAATACGATTCAGTTGCGTCAGGTATGCCTTGATGTTGCCCGGCGCGTCCCAATCTCTTTCTTTGAATTGGTATTTTTCTGAATTGAGATACTCTTCGCGATTCGGAATGGGCACGTTCTCGCAAAGCTCGAATCCGCTGTAGATGCCGTAGACCGTGCTTAGGGTGCTGGCCAAAACTGCTCGGATCAGGAATGCTGGACGGCCCCCAGTCTGCAAAAAGACCGGCAGTATATCGGGAGTGTTAGTAAAGAAATTACCCCGGAAAAAATACTTCATTTCCGTTGTACAAAGCTCCGTTAAATACTCGGTCAGCTCGTACTTCGTATTCCGCCAAGTGAAATAGGTATAGGATTGGGTAAACCCGCACTTGGCCAGAACCTTCATCATTTTCGGCCGGGTAAACGCTTCTGCCAGAAAAATAACGTCCGGATAATCTGTTCGGATCTCGCGGATTAGCCACTCCCAAAATGCGACCGGCTTAGTGTGCGGATTATCCACCCTGAAGACGCGAACGTTATGCTTAACCCAAAAGAGGATGACGGACTTCATCTCTTCCCAAAGGGCGCGCCAGTTCGCATTGTGGAAATTCAGCGGGTAAACATCCTCATACTTCTTGGGAGGATTCTCGGCGTACTTGATCGTACCGTCCGGCCGGTGAAAGAACCATTCCGGATGCTCTGTGACATAAGGATGGTCGGGCGAACAGTTGATCGCAAAATCCAAGGCCACTTCCAAGCCGCGAGCCCGGATCTCATTTACCAGCCAATCGAAGTCTTCCAGTGTCCCTAATTCAGGTTCGACTGCCTTGTGCCCTCCAAACTTACTGCCGATCGCGTACGGCACGCCGGGATCATTCGGCTCAGCCGTGACCGAATTATTTTTACCTTTTCGTTTGGTGAAGCCAATCGGGTGGATCGGAGGGAAATAAATGACGTTGAATCCCATCGCCTTGGCGTCATCCACGCGGGGAAGACAATCCCGAAACTTAGAGCCGCGATCACCCAAGCCTTGAGCACAGCGAGGGAAAAACTCGTACCACGCTGCAAACAAGGCTTCTGGTCGATCGACAATGACCTTGACGTAAGGAGAGTACTCTGTGCTCAGCGTCCGGTCCGGCGACGCCCCCATCAATCCTATCAGCTCAATCTCTCTTGCGATCTTGAACCCTTCGGCAGAATCCGCCTTCCGAAGAAGCCGTGCGAAATAGAGAAGCCGTTCCTTATCAGCCTTTAGACCGCTACGGGACGCGGCTTTTTCTATGAGGATCGCGCCTTCTGCGATCTCGGTAGCTAACTCGGTGACACCTGCATTGAATTTTTTGTCGTATTCTGCCCGCCACGACCCAAACTCGTCCCCCCAAGCCTCAATCGTGAGTTCGTACTCAGCGTTCTCAACGAAATGGGCTATGCCGGACCATCGATCATTTTCTCCCTGCTTCATTGGCGTTTCCCACCACTCCTGAACCCCCGTCGGGCGCCACTTGAGCACCGCTGCGACAAGGTCGTGTCCGTCTTTAAAAATGTCCGCTGAGACGACCAATTCTTGGTCAACAACCCGTTTCAGAGGATACCGGCCGCCATCCAGGAGTGGCGACAGATTCTCGATCACTACGCTTGGAAACCGTTCAGGGGATGATGTCGTATTCACGCCGCGTTAGGGAGGGGCTTCGGTTGGTCAGGTAGTTCAGTCAAAAAATCCTCGAAGAAACTAAAGCCTGGCAGCAAGGAAGCAACCTCGCGCAAATTTTCGATTGCCGGACCGATATGTCTGAGAAATTCCGGCTTCTGTCGGCGGACGCCAATAACCCCGTAAGCCCCGAGGGCCTGCAACAGCCTTTGCAGAGCGCAACGAAGGAATAAATCGATGAACTCCTCTCGTGTCCCGCGGAACTCAGATCCTTCCAGGTAGTAATCGATCAGTTGTTCTCGTTCCGCCGACGACAAAGTCACGTAGGGATCGTACAACAGCGAAGCCAGATCATACGCCCCTAGACCCGGGCGCATGCCTTGAAAATCAATCAGGTAAGCTTGTTCATCACAGATCAGGATATTCTGCGATTGAAAATCGCGGTGAATTAACACCCGGGGATACGCGGCTAGCTGCTCTGCCAAAGATATGAACTCAGGGCGATCCGCTATCTCTCGCACCCGGCTTTCCTCAACCCGGAAACAGAGCTGGAAACAGTTCTGGAACCCATACTCTTGTTCCCAACGGAACAAAGTAGCGTCGAATTCCGGAGGTCCGTTGGGCGGTAACCGCACCTCCGGATCTGTCTTATGGAGGATAAGGATCTCATCCAGCGTGCGCCGGTATAACTCGCCCCGAATTTCCCAGCTCTCAGTACGATGATGCCAAAGATCCTCATCCCCAAGATCTTGCAACCAGATCGAGCCCTGTTCCTCATCGTGAAAGTAGATCAGCGGGGCGTTTATACCGATCCCGCTTAAGAAGTTTGCGATCGCGACAAACCGAGCATTCTCCCCTCGATCAACCCGATACTTGACCAGGATAAGCGACACATCTCCCCCGAATCGGATCCGATAATACTTTCGATCGGACCCTCCTTTCTCGATCGGGTGAATATCGAAAGCCCGGTCTTGATAGTGAGGGAATCGCTGCCGGGTTTCGAGAATCAAAGGCTCCAAGCTCAAGCTCATACAAAGTCGTGCTCGTCAAAAACTCCCTGTTGGACCTCGCGTCCCGCAACAATGCAATGGGTCAGTGTGGCTCCAGTCCGGATGATTGAATTTGGCCAAGCGATCGCATTACGCAGCTTTGCTGCACTTTCAATCAAGGAGTTGGCGCCAACCCAACTATCTTCGCTGATTTCAGCGTCTGGACTGACTTTGGCGCTGGGATCGATCCGAGCCGGCCAATCAGGGTCCGCCGAATAGATAGGCCGCCAACCTTCGCAAGCAATGGCTCGATGGATCCGCAGGTATTCTGCCCGTTTCCCGATATTGAACCATTGGCCTTCTTCGACAACGGCGCCTCCGACCTGACAACTGCGGCTAATCCAATCAACCAGAACCGGAATAAACGAAGTCTTTTTGTTGGCGGGAATCTGCGCGATAGCCGTTGGGTCCCAGACTGAGATATTTGCAAAGTCGAACGCACCAGGGATTCCGCTTTTCAACATCTGCCGCACATCGACAACCATCCCTGCGCGGGCATCAAAGCTAACGTCGGTGGATAAACCTGTTGTCCGTAAGGCCAACGTCACAGCCCGGCCACTCGAAAAGTGGGGGCCGACAAGCTGATCAAGATCGAGATCAGTCAAGAGGTCGCCGCTATAGACCAAAAATGGCTTGTCGCCAAGTAGAGGAACCGCATTCCGGATACCGCCGCCGGTTTCCAGCAAAGCCGGTTCATAAAGGATCCTGACTTCTCTTCCGCGATAGGACCCGGTAGGGACGAGATCCTGCTTGTCCGTCTTGGCATCGAACAACTCATTTATTTGGTCCGGGAGATGGTGGGTGTTGACCACGAAGCGCTCGACTCCGTAGGCGATCAAATGATCCAGCACAAAAGTGATGATCGGTTTGCCGAATATCGGCAGCAGCGGCTTAGGAACTAAATCGGTTAACGGCCGAAGTCTGGTACCCAACCCTGCGCCGAGCACAAACGCCGTGCGAATGCGAGGAGCCATGAACGGGTTGCAGCGTAGAGAAGGAGTTCAAGGAGTTCAAGCATGGAGGGGAGCCGCTTTAACGCGTGCCTCAAGACCTGACGGCATTTGCTCTATGGTGTGTTTGGCCGAAACGGGTGGAAAACAGGCGGCTCCCAGGAACGACCCAGCGTTTGGCTGCTCTATTGGCCTATCGGACCGAGCTACTGGGTCAAAGCATGGCGCTCGGTAATTCGCGGGAGCCGCCTGCTTTCACGTTTCCCAGTCGCAACACGTTATAGGGCCGGATGCCGTCAGGTCTTGCGGCAAGCTTCAAAGCGGCTCCCCTCCAAATCGCCTCCCTGGACTCCTCAAACTCCCGAATCCCTCCAAGATTTGACTTGTAGCCTCATCACGCTAAAAGGGAGCGGCACCCCGTCACACCATGAGATTGCTCGCCTCCTTTTTTCTCTTAGGCCTCTCGTTTGTCTCGGCGCTCGCCCAGAGCTCGAATTCGCCGGTTATAACGATTCGTAAGGGAACCGCTGTCGTGATTCAAGTGAAAGAGGTCGGCGGTTCTGCCGGCGCCAACGCCACGGCTGTTTTGAAAAATGATATCGAACTTTCGGGCTTTCTTTCTCTCGGAGATAGCGCCAGCGCGACTATCGCCATCAGCGGAACCGCGCCAGGAAGCGGTTTTTCCGGGCAAGCCACCGAGAAAGGCGGAAGTGTCGTCCTGCAGAAGAGTTACTCAGGCGATACTCGACGCGCCGTCCACCAATTCATCAACGATTTGATCGAGACGGTTGTGAGTCAGAAAGGAATCGCCACCTCGCGAATCGCGTTTGTCGCCAACCGGACAGGTCACAAAGAGATTTATGTTGCCGATTATGACGGCGCCAATGCGGTTCAACTAACCCATGACAACGTGATCAGTGTCGGCCCCAACCTATCGCCCGATGGACGCAAGCTGGCTTACACCGGCTACCAGAGCGGCTACGCTGACATTTACCTGGTCGATCTCGCCAGCGGCGCTCGAAACCGGATCATAAAATACCCGGGCACCAATACGGGCCCTTCTATCTCCCCTGATGAGTCCCGGATTGCTTGCACTATGAGCAAGGACGGAAATCCGGATATCTATGTCACAGGTATTAACGGAGATTCTCCGCGGCGAATCACTCGCACCCGCGCTGCCAACTCGTCGCCAACCTGGTCCCCAAATGGAAGCGAGTTGATCTACTCCTCTGACGAGCGGGGTGGTCCCCAACTTTATCGGGTCTCAGCGGGCGGTGGTTCTGGCCGGCCGATATCGACCGGTTTTGGCTATTGTACAGAGCCCAATTGGTCGCCAGACGGAAAGAAGGTTTGTTTTAACGTCCGTAGCGGGGGTTCCTTTGAGGTGGCAATGACGGATCTGGAGTCCGGCTCCACCAAGATTGTGACCGGGGAAGGGGAACGCCCGGCTTGGGGCCCAGATTCACGCCACTTAATCTTTGCCCGAGGATCCGGTCTTTTTATCATTGACACGATCAGCGGCAAGGAGGCTCGAATTATCGGCGATCTGGGACCCATCTCGGAACCGACTTGGTCCCACTAACTCAACACGCTCGACCATGAATAAGAAAACGGTCCTACTCTACATCCTCGCCGCCGCTCTCGCCGCTTGTCACCAACAACCACAGCAGCAATCCGCCGGTGTTGAAGGTGACACTGTAAACGGCAGTCCCCTGCCGGAACGACAAGAAGGAACGTCGTTCTTCGGTAGCAACGTATCGAGAAACCAGTTTCCGCCGGTCTACTTCGCCTACGATAGCTCGGAGATCCAGTCCTCCGAAACCGGTAAGCTCCGCCAGGTCGCAGATTTCATGAAGCGATCGCCGAACAATATCATCCTAGCCGGCTTTACCGATGAGCGCGGCACGGACGAATACAATCGGGCGCTGGGTGAACGAAGGGCTCAAGCAACCAGAAATTATCTGATCTCGCTCGGTGTATCCGGTTCGAGAATTCAGACCGTAAGCTTCGGTATGGAAATGCCGGCAGATCCAGGGCACAGCGAAGCCGCCTGGGCCAAGAATCGGCGAACCGAGACGGGAGTCATTAAGTAGCAACACGGCGAGTCGGCGAAACGGCGTCGCTCCGCGGTAGCGGCGACTGTCCCGATACGCTGCACGACAAATCGGTCTTAACGCTGACGCCGGAGCGACTGGTTAGGGCGGCCTAAACACCCAGTCGCCATCCGAGCGCTGGAATGGCGACTGCGCGTTGAGTCAGGATGAAACCAACCGCTTCGATCAAGTACATTCGGCCTCAAACGCGTCGAGCACAACGGGACAGTCGCCGCTGAACCCCTCGCCCAGCGTCGCCCATTCGCCGCTCCGCGGGTTCGCCCATCCGCGCCATTCGACCGCTCACCCTTTTCCAATGCCATCCACTCCTATTCGTGTACATTCCGAGTTTACCGTGGGCGGTTTAAAGGTTACAAATCAAACAGACGGAATTAAAAGCGCGTCCCGTCCTTCGGCCACCGGCCGCAGCATGGAAGACCTGCATCTGCTCGAAGACGAAGAATTAGTAAGCCGTACTCAAGCTGGCGACACACAGGCGTTCGATGTGCTCTGGCACAAGTACAGTCCCCGGATCTATTCGCTCGTCTACAACATGACCTCGAACCACGAGGACGCCAATGACCTTCTCCTAGAGGTTTTTGCCAAAGCTTTTCGTGCCATCAGCGGCTTTAAGGGCAAATCCAGCTTTTATACCTGGATACACGCGATCGCCGTGAATATGACGATTAATTTCGTCAAAAAACGGGGGCGCCGCTTCCAAATGAGCTTGGACGACTTCGACTCGAATATCCATAATGACAAGGAATTTATCGAGTTAACCGCCTCAAACACCCCGATTCGCGAGGTCGATCTCTCAGAACTTCAACAGAGATTGAACGAAGCCATGATGAAGCTGTCTGTTGAGCATAGAGCAGTCGTGACCATGTTCGACATCCAGGGGATGCCGCACGCGGAAATCGCTAAGGTGTTGGGAGTTCCTGAAGCGACGGTACGCTCAAGACTGTTTTACGCACATCGGCAGTTGCAGAATTATCTCGAAGAGTTTAGAAAGCAATGATGCTCGACGAACAGCAGGTACAGCAGTTACTTCGACTCAAGCGTTTCGAGCAACCCCCTCCGGGTTATTTTGAACAAGCCCTGGATGAGCTCCATTATCAGATGCGAGCGGGGGCTGTAAGCCGCTCGACACGCAACCGCTCAACGCGCTTTAGTCGGTTACAGGAATTCTTTTCTAACCTTAACTCATTCCGGGTGCCCCAAGCCGCATATGCGGGCGCTTTCGCGATCTTCTTAGTGGTCGCGACGTTGCTGGGCACCGGTGTCTGGTCCCCCCGACCTAAATTTGACGTCTACAATTCGACCGCCAGTGTCAGCCAAAATGACAACGCAGGAATCGTGGGAGGCCGCATCCAGCTCAGCGCGCTAAAGTCGGGGGAACAAGATATTTTCCCAACGATTAAGCCTTCGGACAATGTCACACCGAGGTACATCCTGGGCGGTCAACCGGTTAGTTACAATACCCCTTCGAGCTTTTAAATTTTACACCTGGTGCTTAAGTCTCGATGGTTTCTGAACCAATGGAACCCCAGGTGTTCCCCCCAACCCGATGATGAACGATTCTCATGGCGATGATTGGTGGACCGACCGTTAATCGTGTCGTGAGCAGAAGAGCGCGCTGGGCGTTCTTTTCCTCCATTGTTCTGATCGCTGGTTTTACGGACTGGAGCTACGCCCAGGCCGAAGAAACTTTTTCTGCGGTCGCCAAGGACGTACAAGCCATCTTTGAGAATAACAAGGACGCAATTGTTAAGATTGAGTCCGAGGATAGTCACGGGCTATTGGTTGGGACCGGCTTTTTCGTTAGCCCGACCGGGCTCATCTATACCTCCTACCATGTTGCCGGCGAATCCACGGACATCGTTGCGGAGTTTGGATCGTGCCGATATCCAGCCCGAAAACTGGTTGCAGACATCAGGAGCGGCATAGCAATTCTGAAGATCAGCCCCGTAGCCCCTACTCCTTATATTCCTCTCGGAGATTCTGACAACATTGTCACCGCCAGTGGAGTGGTGATCCTGGGATTTCCTTTAGATCAATCCGTCACTCCGAACTATGGGGTGGTTGGAGGTTTAGATCAGGGGCATGAGAATCGGTTTTTCGCCACCACACTGATCCGGGCTAATATCGCCGCTCAGCGTGGTGAAGAGGGCGCACCTCTGCTGGATCTAGATGGGCACGTCGTCGGAATCGTCGTCGGCAGTGTGGACGATAGGACCGCGTGCTATGCGTTGCCGATCAAAGCCGCTGAAAAAGTTCGCTCGGACTACGTCCGTTTCGGGGAAATACGTCAGGGCTGGGTCGGAGTGACCGCCGTAGACCGGGAAGATACCGAACATGCTTCCAGAGTCGTCATTAACAAGGTCGAAGATGATTCGCCAGCTCACGTCGCGGGCGTGCAACCCGGCGACATTTTGCTGGCGATCGGCACGGTTAAGATCCACTCAACTTCGGATATCCCGAGTGCGTGTTTCTTCCTTACGGTAAACCAGAAAGTACCGGTTACGGTTTTCAGAGCGGGTCAAGAAGTGCAAGTGGATGTGATTCCGGGGCAGGCTCAGCAGCCGCCCGGGAACGTAATGATACCGCCACTGGTTGCCCCCGGGTATCTCATAAACAGCGATAGCTTGCACCTGCGGATCGAGAATTAGCCGGTAAGAATGAGCTGCTGCTGATCCGGGCTTTAGAGAGACTGCCGGTTTTGCGCTGTGAACTCTGGATGAGCAGGAGATCATCCCTACCGGCCGTCCGACAAATTCCACTTGTCAACTTGGGTATTCTGAGGCAAAAGCTTTCCCCCATACATGGTTCCGTCTCTGGGTAAGGCCCGTTTTTACTGGCTTTCTCGACGTTGGCACTTAAGGTTTGCAACCCACGGCATGTCTAAAATTGAGCAGAAAACGAATCTCTCTTTTGAGGCCGCCATGGAAAGACTAGAACAAATCGTCAGCCAAATGGAATCGTCCAAGCTGCCGTTGGCAGAACTGCTGCTGCGATATGAGGAGGGCACGAAGCTTATTGCCGTTTGCAACGAGCATTTGGGAGCAGCGGAAAACCGCATCGAAACCTTGAGCCGAACTTTATCTAGCAAGGTTCAGGG
>Ga0307478_10002942_pt1 | contig 12997 bp, 7 predicted proteins | sample atmos_gasesECM4C_2_FD_203713 | JGI IMG/M metagenome (GOLD analysis project Ga0307478, IMG submission 203713) | Hardwood forest soil microbial communities from Morgan-Monroe State Forest, Indiana, United States - atmos_gasesECM4C_05 | ecosystem: Environmental > Terrestrial > Soil > Temperate...
ATGGGCCCGCCACGGCCGCCAGCGAATTCCGCTTCGCCGAGGATGGACTCGATCTCACCGGTCTCTCGTTGAAGGCTGGCGGCGTTACGGCCTCTGGCGCCTTGGCGTTGCGCAAGGGCGAGCCGTCCAGCGCGGACCTGATCGTGGCCGCCGGTCCTGGCATCCTGCTTAGCCAGGGCCACGCGGAAAGTAAGCTCAAGATCGTGGGCGGGACCGGGACCGCGCGCGCGGACATCTCGCTTCAGGCTAGCGAAGCCGTCGTCCGAACCAACGGGCTCCAGATGAAAAGCCTGAGTTTGACCGCGGACGGCCCGCTGGCGCGCCTGCCGTACAAGATCGCCGCCAACGGCCCTTCGGCGGGTGGGCCGTGGCGCATCCGTGGCGAGGGCGAACTGGACCAGCGCGCCGACGATCGGCTGGCCAGCTTTTCCGGCGAGGGGCGTTTTCGTAAGGCGGATTTCCACACCCTATCGCCCGCTGAGATCCAATTCGGAAACAAGGGCTTGACCGTGCGTGCGGCTGTTGGGGCCGGCGGCGGACGGGCCGATCTGGACTTCGCGACTCTCTCCGGCGCCGCCAACGTCAAGGCGACCCTGACCGATGTCGATATGTCGCTGCTCAACGAGGACTATGTGGGCAAGCTCTCCGGTCAGCTGTCCTTATCCGGCCGGGGCGACCATCTGGCCGGTGGCCTGGACGCCAGGCTCACGGGCGCGGGGGGCCGCGACCTGCGCGGTGCGCCGCCGGTCAACGGGGAGGTGAGCGCCAATCTCGCCGGCCGGACGATGAAGGTCGATTTCCATCTGGGCAACAGTCAAGGGCTGAAGGCTGTGGGCGACCTGGCCCTGCCGGTCGACGCCTCGGCAGCGCCATTTCAGATAGCCTTCGACTATCACCGCCCGCTTCAGGGTCGGTTATCCGTCAATGGAGAGTTCAAGCCCCTGTGGGACCTGGTCATCGCCCGGGGCGGCCCGGACACGCTCTCGGGCCAGGTCAATGTCCAGATGACCATCGGCGGCACCCTGGCCGATCCCCGGGCGACGGGTCAGGTGGCTTTGGACGGCGGCAAGCTCCAGGACGAGGATACGGGGCTGCGGCTGGAAAACGTCTCCCTGCGCGCCAATCTCGCCGACAACGCTGTCGACGTCACCCAATTCACCGGCGTTGATGGCGCCAAGGGCCAGATCAGAGGCTCAGGCCGGGCGAGCCTGCAACGCGAAGGCGCCTCGAGTTTTCGCGCCGACCTGACCGGATTTCGCGTGATCGACACCGATCTGGCTCGCGTCACGGCCTCCGGGAGCATGAGCGTCAATCGCGCCGCCGACGGTAAAGTCAAGCTTACCGGCGCCTTGACCATCGACCACGCGCAGATTTCACCCAACCCGCCCGTGGCGCGCGGCGTCGTTCCCATGGACGTCATCGAGATCCATCGGCGCGACGACTTCGACGACCAGCCGACCCAGGCCATCGGCGGGGTCAGCACCCGCGAGGCGCCCGTGGCGCTCGACGTCTCGATCCGGGCCCCGGGCGGGGTGTTCCTCAAGGGGCGGGGGTTGAATATCGAGATGGCGCTCGACGCTCACGTGGGCGGATCCATGGTCGATCCGATCCTCACCGGAAGCGCCCGCGTGGTTCGCGGCGACTACGACTTTGCCGGTCAGAGGTTCCAGCTCGACGAACGTAGCGTCATCGCCCTGGGTTCGACGCCGGCGGCCATCCGGCTGAACCTGCTGGCGACGCGCGAGGATCCCAGCCTTACAGCGGTGATCAAGATCGCCGGCACGGCCGCCAAACCCACCATCACCCTCTCGTCGAATCCGGGGCTGCCGCAGGATGAGATCCTCGCTCGCGTGTTGTTCGGGGCGTCGGCCTCTCAGCTCTCCGGCCTGGAGGCGGCGCAACTGGCCTCTGCAGTGGCGAGCCTGTCAGGCGGCGGCGGCTTCGATTTGATCGGGGGCCTGCGCAGTCTCGCTCACCTGGACCGCCTGGCCATCGGCGACTCGGTTGTCACCGGCACGACGGTCCACGGCGGCAAGTACATCACCGACCGGGTTTATCTCGAACTCATGGGCGGAGGGCGCGAGGGCGAAGCCGCGCAGTTGGAATGGCGGGTGCGCAAGCACCTCTCCCTGGTGGGCAAGCTCGGCAGTCAGGGAGATTCGCAACTCGCGATCCGCTGGCGCCGGAACTATTGAATCCCGAGCAGGCTCAGTGCGTGATGCGCGGGCGCAGCTGGTAGTGGCCGGGCTGGAAGTTCTCGAAAATCAGTGAGGTATGCGGGTGCCCGACCGGCTCGCCGCTCTCATCGGGCAGCAGGTTCTGTTCCGAGACATAGGCCACATAGGTCGACTGATCGTTCTCGGCCAGCAGATGATAGTAAGGCTGGTCCTTGGAGGGCCGCACCTCGGCTGGTATCGACAACCACCACTCCTCGGTGTTGGCGAAGACTGGATCGACGTCATAGATCACGCCGCGAAACGGAAATATTCGATGTTTCACGACCTGACCGATAGCGAATTTGGCGATCCGCATGTTCATAACCGCAAGAGTGCCCCCTAAAATCTGAACACAGCCTGAAAATCCTTAGTGGCAACGCCAAGGGATGGCAAAGGCTCACCGTTCCGACTGCGGACGGGACGATTCCGTCGCGCATCAACTTGCTCTACTGTCCGCGACGAAGAGACGCGGCCCCCGAACGGGCCGCGGCCGGCATGGATTTGGGACACGGACATGAACGAGGCGCCCGCCGCAACGGCGCGTCACCGAACGCCGCGCTCTCGCGAAGGCGAGGTGTTCGCCGCGTTGGACCTTGGGACCAACAACTGCCGGTTGTTGGTGGCCACGCCGGCCGGCCACGGTTTCCGCATCGTCGATTCCTATTCTCGAATCGTCCGCCTGGGCGAAGGACTTTCCCAGAACGGCCGCCTCAGCGATGGGGCCATGGAGCGCGCCATGAGCGCGCTCAGCATCTGTGCTGACAAGATCGCGCGGCGGGGGGCCAACCACGTGCGGGCTGTGGCCACCCAGGCCTGTCGCACGGCGTCGAACGGAGCGCAGTTCCTGGCCCAGGTCGAGGCCAGCACCGGACTGCGCCTGTCGGTGATCAGTCCACGAGAAGAGGCGCGGCTGGCGGTGGCCGGCTGCCTCGATCTAATCGACCACACCGCCAAGACGGTATTGATCCTGGATGTGGGCGGAGGCTCGACCGAGCTATCGTGGCTCGATCTGCGCGCTGGCGACCTGGAGCGTCATCCAGGCCGCCGGGCCTATTGGCGCCCGCCGATCGCCGCTTGGCTCAGTATGCCCGTTGGCGTGGTCTCGCTGACCGAGCGCTTCCCACATGGCGAGGCCGACGATCTGGCCGGGTTTCGCGCCATGGTGGAGGCGGTCAAGGCCGAACTCGCCCGTTATCTCGGCGCCGAACCGTTGCGCCAATTGTTTATGGACGGTCAGACCCATCTCATCGGCACCTCGGGTGCGATCACCAGCTTGGCCGGATTGCACCTGGGGCTGGCGCGCTACGACCGAAGCCGCGTGGACGGCCTGTGGATGACCCGCGATGCGTGCGAGGCCGTGGCCCGCCGCCTGGCCGGATTGTCGGTGGCCGAGCGCGGCGCACAGCCGTGCATCGGGCCGGATCGAGCCGACCTGGTGCTGGCCGGGGCCGCCATCCTCCAGGCCGTCCAGGAACTGTGGCCGTGCCAGCGGGTGCGCGTGGCCGACCGTGGACTGCGCGAGGGGCTGCTGCTGTCGTTGATGGCGCAGCGGCGGCGCCATCGACGCCGACCCGCACGAACCCCGGCGGGACCCGCGACGTGAACGACCCGCCCAAGCGGCGCATGGTCCGCCCACCTGGCGGCGGCCCCGCGCGCGCTGCGCCCGAGCGGCTGAAATCGTCCAAGACCCGCACCCCGTCCTCCCGCGCCTGGCTGGAGCGCCAAATCGCCGACCCGTTCACAGCCGAGGCCCGGGCGCGGGGCTATCGCTCGCGCGCGGCGTTCAAGTTGATCGAGATCGACGAGCGCTTCCACCTCATCCGGCGAGGCGCCAGGGTAATCGACCTGGGATGCGCCCCAGGCGGCTGGCTACAGGTCGCCGCCGAACGCGGCGCCGTCATGGTCGGCGTCGATCTCCTGGAGACGGCGCCGGTGACGGGCGCCACGATCCTGCGCGCCGACTTCACCGAGGAGGGCTGCGCCGAGCGGCTGATCGCGTGCCTGGGCGCCGCCCCGGACCTCATCCTCTCCGATATGGCCCCCAACACCACCGGCCACCAGCGGACCGATCATCTGCGGATCGTCGCGCTCATCGAGGCGGCGGCGACGTTTGCCCTCGACACGCTCAAGCCCGGCGGGACCCTGCTGGCCAAGGCCTTTCAAGGCGGTGAGACGGCGGAGATCGCCACGCGCCTGAAGATCGCCTTCGCCGAGGTCCGTCACCTCAAGCCCAAGGCCAGCCGCGCCGAGAGCTCTGAACTCTATCTTCTGGCGAAAGGCTTCAGGGGCCGGAGCTGATTCCACCCGGGTCGAGGTTACTCCTTAAGCTTGATCGCTTTGCCGGGAACAGATGCAAGGAGCGAAACGGGCGCTACACTTTTGTATCTAGAGCAAGATTCAGCTTTGAACCGATTCCGTCTCAAGCCATCTTGCTCTAGGCTTCCGGTCGCGGCCTTGAGGGGGGCTGGGCCATAAGATGTCCGACGTATTCATTTCTTACGGCCGTTCGACGGCGAAACAGGCGCAAGCCGCGGCGGCGGCCTTGCGCCGCCTCGGCTATAGCGTGTGGCTGGACGACGAGCTTCCCGGTCATCTTGAATTTGCCGACGTGATCCAGGAACAGATCGACCAGGCCAAGGCCGTGGTGGTGATCTGGTCAGGCGAAGCGGTGAAGTCGCAGTGGGTCCGCTCTGAGGCCAACCGCGCCCGCGGCGAAGGCAAGCTGGTCCAGTTCGCGCTCGATCATGCGGCTCTGCCCATGCCATTCGATCAGATCCAATGCCTCAGCCTGGCGGGGTGGACCGGGGTAGGGGAGCACCCGGGGTGGCCAAGGGTCGTCGCCAGCGTCGAAGCCCTGGTGCGCGGCAAGGTGGCGAGCCCGCCACGCCCGACAGGGCGCGCATCGGCAGGAGAGGGCGAGCGGCGACACCTGACCGTCCTCGCGTGCGGCCTGGCGAATGTGACCTCGATCTCGACGGGGGTGGATCCCGAGGAGTGGCACGCCATCCTCACTCGATTTCACCGCCAGACGGTGGGCGCCGTAAGGCAACTGGGCGGTCACGTCGCCCAATCGCTTGGCGATGGGTTCGTCGCCTATTTCGGCTACCCGGAAGCCCGCGAAGATGCGGCTGAATGCGCCGTCCGGGCCGGTTTGGCCGTACTGGAGACGGTGAACGAACTCAATCAGGCGCTCGAGACCGAGCACGACGTCCGATTGCAGATCCGGGTCGGCATCCACGCTGGCACGGTTGTCGTCGCCCCGGGAGACGGCGAGCAGATTGGTATGTTCGGCGACGCACCGCGCATCGCGCGCGCCATCGAGGAGGCGGCCGCGCCCGGCTCGGTGGTGATGTCCAGCGTCGTCCATGAGCTGGTCTCCGGACTGTTCGTGGTCGCCGAGAGCGTCGCCGAGCATCCCAATGGCCAGGACGAGCCGATCCGACTGTTCCGGGCAATTCGGCCGGGTCTGGCCAGCGGCGGCGGCCGCGGTTTCGCCCCCCGCGAGGTTTCACCGTTCGTTGGACGAGAAGATGAACTGCACCTGCTTGCAAGCCGCTGGCGGCGCGTGCGCGAAGGCGAAGGCCAATCGGTGCTGGTGGTCGGGGAGCCAGGCATCGGAAAGACGCGTCTGATCGAGGAATTCCGCAGCTCGATCCGGGCCGAGCCCCACCTCTGGATCGGGGCGGCGGGCGCGCCGCTGTTCATCAATACGCCGTTTCACGCTGTGATCCGGATGCTCGATGAAGGCCTGGGCTGGCGCGGCGAGGATGGTTCGGACGCACGGTTCGAGCGCCTGGTGGAAGCGCTGGCGCCGGCCGGTCTCAAGCTGGCCGAAGCGGCTCCGCTGATCGCCGAACTCCTCGGCTTGGCGGTTCCGGCGACCTATGCCCCGGCGATGATCCCACCGGACCAGAAACGTCGCCGCCTGCTGGCGGCGCTGACAGGCTGGGTGTTCAGCGCCACGATCGCGCAACCGCTGGTGATCCTGCTCGAAGATCTGCAGTGGGTCGATCCCTCGACCATGGAGCTGATCCAGACCTTGGTGGATCAGGGCGGCGCTGCGCCGCTGCTGCTCATAGCCACGGCCAGGCCGGAGTTTCGCGCGCCCTGGTCCGCACGCGGCCACCATGCCCAGCTGAGTCTTAGCCGACTCAGCGATCGTCAGACGCGGGAGCTGGTCACGGCCATGGTCGCGCGCGGGGGCGTGACGACGCACGCCGAGGATCTGGTCAAGCGGGTCGTGGAGCGCACCGATGGGGTGCCGCTCTTCGCTGAGGAGTTGGCGCGCCTGATGTCGGAGGGGGCAGGACACCTCGGGGGGCGCGAGATTCCCGTGACCTTGCTCGACTCCCTGGCAGCGCGCCTGGATCGGCTGGGACGGGCCAAGGAAACCGCCCAGCTGGGGGCGGTGATCGGGCGGGAATTCACCTATGAGCTGATCTCGACACTTTCGATGGAACCAGAGGCGGAACTCGAAGCGGATCTTGCCGCCCTCGTCGAAGCCGATCTGATCGTCGCTCGCGGTTTGCCGCCGGACGCGACCTATCAGTTCAAGCACGCCCTGATCCAGGACGCGGCCTATAACGCCCTCCTAAAAAGCAAGCGCCGCGAGCTGCACGCCAAGGTCGCGCACGTGATCGTCGATCAATTCGGCGCCCTCGCCCAGGCCCAGCCGGAGGTGGTGGCGCGCCACTGGACCGAGGCCGGTGAGGCGGGGCCGGCGGTCGCGGCGTGGAAGAGCGCCGGCGACGGCGCCTACGAGCGGCGGGCCTATAAGGAAGCGGAGGAGGCCTATCGTCAGGCCCTGGCCGTGCTCGGCCGGAAGCCGGAAGCACCTGAGCGCGACGCCGAGGAGCTGGCGCTCGCCAGCGCCCTCAACCGCGTGCTTCAGCTCACCAGGGGCTACGCCGCGCAAGAGACCCTCGAGGCGGCCGCCCGCGCCAAGGCCTTGGCTGAGAAGCTCGGAGCTGTCTCGGAGCTCATCCGCGAGGAGGGTCGGATATGGCAGGCGCTCATCACCGCGGCCGACTACGCCGGCGCGGCCGCGCTCGCTGGCCACATCCTCGACCTGATTCATGTCGATGGAGATCGGCCCGGCCGCCTGATGTTTGCTCACTTGGCTCAGGTGCAGACGAGCTTCTACACCGGCGACCTGAGCGCGGTGGAAGAGCATTTCGCTGTGATCAGCCCTTTGCTCGACAACTTAGATATAACGCAAGCCCCTGGGAACAATCAGATCAGCCTGGGTGTAGCCAGTCTGGCGGCGTGGATTTCAGGCCGCGCGAGGACGGCGCGCGCCCGTATCGATCGCGCGCGCGCTTTTGCTGAGCGGTCGAAGAATCCTTACGACTTAGGGGTCCTGTTGCACTTCTCCGGTACGCTCGACATCTGGGAAGAAGACCCCATCGCCGCCGAGGCGGCTGCGAGTCAGCTTCTGGCCTTGGCCGAGGAGGGCGGGCTCACCTATCTCGCGGATCTGGGGCGCGGCACGCTGGGTTGGGCGAAGGCCCACAGCGGCGCGATGGACGAAGGCGTCCAACTGATGCGCAAGTCATGTGCGGGCCGAATAGGGGCCGCCGTCGGGCTGACGTTCGGACTTGCCCGCTTGGCGGAGGGCTTGGCGCTGGCGGGGAGGCAGGATGAAGCTCTCGCCGAACTGGAAGAATCCCTCCTATTCAATCCCCAAGAGCGGATTTATCGGCCGGCTGCCATCGCCTATCGCGGCGAATTGCACCTTTTGCGAGGCGAAGCCGATTTAGCCAAATCCGATTTCCAACAGGCCGTCACCTTGGCGCAAGGCATGGGGGCCAAGGCCTGGGAATTGCGCGCCACGTTGTCCATGGCAAAGCTGCTGCGGAGCCGGGGCGATGGCGCCGCCGCCGGCGCGATGATCGAGGGGGTGTTGAAAGCCCTGCCCGAACCGCCGTGCGCGGCCGATCAGGCGAAGGTCGCCGCTTTCCTGGGCCAGGCGGGCTGAGAGACGCGATGACCTGGGACGAAGTGCTGAGCGATCTGCCGCTGATCGCCATCTTGCGCGGGATAACGCCCGACGAAGCGGCCTCGGTAGCCGACGCGCTCTGCCAGGCAGGGCTGAAGTGTCTGGAAACGCCCCTCAACGCGCCGTCCGCCCTGGAATCCATTCGGCGCCTGCGCGCGGCCGTGGGCGAGCGGGCCATGGTCGGCGCCGGAACGGTTCTGTCCGTGGAGGCCGTGGCGGAGGTCGCGGCTGCCGGCGCGCAGATCGTCATAGCGCCCAATACCGACGAGGCGGTGATCAGGGCCGCGAGACGGACTCGAATGATCGCGGTGCCGGGGTTCTTCTCACCGAGCGAGGCTTTTCGCGCCATCGACGCGGGCGCCAACGGACTGAAGCTGTTTCCCGCCGAGGCCGCCGGCCCCTCTGTGCTGAAGGCGATCAAGGCTGTCCTGCCGCCAGCCATTCCGGTCTTTCCAGTCGGGGGCGTGACCCCCGAGGTCATGCGCTCTTATCGCGAGGCCGGCGCGGCGGGGTTCGGGATTGGCTCGGCCATCTATCGGCCCGGCCTCACGGCTCAGGAGGCGTACGAACGCGCCCTCGTGTTCGTGCAAGCCTGGCGCGGGTAGGGCCTGATGGCTTTGTTGGGAACCTGAACCCATAAATCGTCCGGTCGTGCATTGGGATCGCGCCTCCCAACCTCCGCTCTTCCCCGCGAAAGCGGGGACCCAGGTTTCTTCAGGTTTCACCAGTTCGCGATCGATGAGTACGCCCAAGGGAGGGGGGCAAGGGAAGAAGCGCTGGCGCTCCGTCGTTCGCCCCCTCCACCCTTTCGGCGTCCCCCTCCCCCCGTAAACGGGGAAGGATCAAAGCGCCCGGGTCCCCGCTTCCGCGGGGAAGAGCGGGGGGTGCGGGCTGTGCGAGCGAGCGCCAAAGTCGGCGGCCTGCGCAATCCCTCACCTTCCCATCGCTGCGCGATTGGCCCCTTCCTCTCCCCATGAGAGGTTACTCCCTACCGCCGCGAGAGTTCGCGGGTGTGGTCCACGAGTGCGATCAGGCCGGTGGGGTCGGCGGAGTGGAACTGAGCCTCCCACTTGGCTTCGGCGGCCAGTTCATCCAGGCGGCGCTCGGCGGCGGGCAACTGGGCAGTCATGGCGGCGGAAATCCGGACAAGGTCATCGGCTGACGGATCGTTCTTGCAGAACAGTGTGGCAATTTCGGAGTTCTGTATGGCCAGGGAAGCGGGCAGGGTGAGGATGCCATCCCTGAGGTCCTCCTCGCCGCCGCCGCCGAGGGACTCCAGACCCTTGACGTCGCCCACGTCGTCGCAGCCGTGATAGAGGACGCCAAGCAGGTGACCGAACTTGCGCAAGCGATCGTCCCGCGTGGCCAGGCAGGCGCAGGTCTCGAACATCGACCCGGTGTCCTCGGCGGCGATCTCCAGCCAGTCGTCGACACCGAGCGGTTTGCGTCGCAGCCGCCACTGCAGGCACTCGGCCACCCCCAGACGCTTGAGCAGGTCCGAGAACAAGGCGACGTCATGGGGGTCATGCGCCGACATTCGAAAGCCGTCGGCGACGATGTAACCCGAGGCCATCAGGGCCGGCAGCTGACCGAATTTGCGGTGCAAGGTCTGCTTGCCGCGGCGCTCGTCCGACTGGTCAACGATGTCGTCGATGATCAGCGAGACGTTGTGCATCATCTCCAGCACCGCAGCTGAACGGATGAGTTCGTCCGGCGTTGGTGAGCCGTATACGGCCCTGTAGCAGCTGAATATCGTCAGTGGACGGAAGTACTTGGGTGTAGCGACGAACTGCCAGTCGAGCATCGGCCGCATTTCGCTGCTCGATCGATCGACCCACTGTTCCAAAAGACTCTGCAGGCGGGCGACCTCGCCGCTGAAACCGAGACCGTCGATGATCTTCGTCGTGGCCGAGACTGGCGTGTCCACGCGTCCTAGCCCTTTTTGCGCCAGAACCGGCGATAGTTGGCGGGATCGTAGAGCTCGGCTCCGGCCGCGATGCCAACCTGAGCCGTCCGTCCCAGCTGGTGGGCGAAGCCGGAGATCGCCTTGCCCAGCTTCGTCTTGGCCCCGGCTGCATCGACAGGCGGCGAATTCAGGTAATCGACCGCGGCCTTGGCCATACCCTCGGCATAACCGACCAGGCCGATGGTGACGTCGTCCGTGACCGGCGCCTGAGGATCGGGCAGCACCTTCCGGGTCAGCCAGTAGGCTGTCTTCCACCAATCGAGTGTGAAGGCGACCGGCAACAGCAGCGAATAGGTCAGCGGTGAATAGCTGTTCTCGGGCGCGGCCTTCATCATCGGCGCCCGTTTGGCGGCGGGTGAATGTGAGCGGCCGATCAGGGGCTGCGCATCGACCACCGCCGCCCAGGCGGTGCACGCGTAGGCGAACGGCAGCAAGCTGAGCTTTAACGCTAGAAACACCGAGTCGCTGTAGATCTCGTGTTTGGCGGGAGCAATTGGCTCTCCCCGCACGCCTTTCGCCGTCTTGTCCTTGGCCTGCACGGCCTGAGCGGCCGCGACGCCGCTTTGGATGGCCGCCTCGACCGTCGCCATGTCGACATCGGTCTGGCAGAAATCGCCGGCGATGAAGACCCGCTCGAGAGCGGAATAGGCCGCCACCGGCCGCCATTGCCAGCTACCGACGTCGTTGACGAACAGCCGGTTACCGTCGTTGGACTGGAACAATGTCCGGTCCCAATCGATGTCGCTGTCCGGATCGCCCCAGTGTTTGCCCGGAATGAAGCCGGGAAGATAGTCGTCATGCAGCTTCCGGATGATCTGGAAGCCTGCGATATGGTCATCTTCCGAGGTGAGCGCATAGCCGTTGGAGGCGGCGACCACGAGGGCGGTGCGGGGGGGTTTCTCCAGATCAGGATAACCAGTCCACAACTGGGAGATGTCGAGCATGGTCAGGTCGCTGTCAGAGTTCTTCAGCGCCACCTGCTCATTGGGGATGCCGGCCAGCTTCTTTTTGAAGTAGATGTCGACCACCGGGATCGCTTCGCCCCAGAAGCGCCTGAGCTCCGAGAACTCGGGAACCTTGTCGACCAGGCGTGTCTTGGCCTTCCCGCGCATGGCTAGCTCGGCAAGAACGGGACCGGGGACGGCCATGACCACATAGTCCGGGCTGACGTGTTCGTGCTCCGCCTCTGATTTCGCGTCGTTCCCAGTGTTCTTGATGGTCAAGTGCGGCCGATCATGGGAATCCAATTCGATTGCGGTGACCTTGACGCCCTTGCGTACGACGCAGCCGAGGTCCCCCAGCTTTTGCTCGAACGGGGCGATGACCCTTTGGTACAGGCTCCCCCTGAGCATCCAGCAGAACGGGGCGGCGTGTGGAAACGCCATCGAATGCTTGATGAAGTCCTGGTAGGACGCGGCGGCGGTGACGTTGCTCTGGATCGACCAGATCACCATCAGGATATAGTTTTGCAGGGCGGCCACCTTCTCGGTGGAATATCCGCGCGAATAAATGAAGCCATTGACGTCCAGCCGCTCAAGCAGGTCGTCGCCGGTGCGCTGGAACGGCGTCGCCGCCAGATCGAGCATCGAAAAGCCCAGCAGGAACATGTCCGGCCAGGACTCCACCTTCGAGTTCAGGTTGGCCAACACCGATTTCAAGGTGGTTCCATTTTGCAGCTCCAGGTAGTCGGTCGCGTGCGGGTCCTGGAGTTTGACCCCATCGCGCGGGTCGAAATGCTTGGCGCGGGCGAGGTCGGGATCCATGTGATGAATCTCGCCGAATACCTGCCAGAAGTTGGCGTACCAGGGGCAAAACATATGCGGATAGACGTCGTGGAAAACGCCGTTGACCTCGTTGGCTGAAAGATTGCCTCCGAGGGTTTCCTTGGCCTCATAGATGGTCACAGCAAAGCCGCGCTGGGCCAGGCGGAGCGCTGCCGCCAGCCCAGCCAAGCCGCCGCCTACGACCGCCACGGATGGCGCCTTCGCCGCTGGGGCCGTGGATTGAGACGCAGACGGTGTGGGTTCGGCCATGTCGATCCTCTAATTCAAAGCCGCCGTGAGGGCTGGCGGGCCACCGACCCGCGGGCTCTGGCGCACGCTCCATAGGCTCGGCTGAAGCCGGGCCCATTTCAACGCCACGTCGGCCAGCCAAGCATAGTGCCAGGCCGGGTCTTCGGCGACCGATCGCCTCCAGCCTTCACGCCAGGCGCGCAAGTCACCGGCCAGGGCCGCCGGCGCCCGTCCGGCCAGCAGTTGGGCGACGTCCGTCATCCCGGCTTGGCCGACATGGGCCAGCAACCTTGACCACACCTGCTCAGCGACCGCCAGGGGGCGCAGGTTCAATCCGCCGAACGCCGCGCCGGAGACGCGGGCGAAATCTGCATCGCCCGCGGCCTCATCGAACCCGCGCGCGGTGAGGCGAAGCCAGAAGTCGCGCAGGCGCCAGTTGCGGGTAAGCGCCGCCCATAGATCCAGGAACCGCATGGATGGATCGAAATGGTGTCGGAAGTCGCGCTCGAAACCGGCAAGAAAGGCGGCGTCGAACCGACCTTGTTCCAACGCCGCCATGAGGGTCGGCACAGCGATCATGGCCGACTCCATCCCTTGGGTGATGCCCTCGCCCGTCAGGGGATCGGCGAACGAGCCTGCGTCGCCGACAAGCAATCCGCCCGCGAAGTGGTTCGGCCCGGCTCCGCCATAGGTCTTGACCACGCCGCCGAGCGGCCGGCTGGCCAGCCGAATACCGGCGCAGGCCGGGTGGCGGATGCGCAGCTTTTCGATACAGGCGGAAAACGCCCTGGGCACGGACAGGCCA
>Ga0307478_10002944_pt1 | contig 12994 bp, 7 predicted proteins | sample atmos_gasesECM4C_2_FD_203713 | JGI IMG/M metagenome (GOLD analysis project Ga0307478, IMG submission 203713) | Hardwood forest soil microbial communities from Morgan-Monroe State Forest, Indiana, United States - atmos_gasesECM4C_05 | ecosystem: Environmental > Terrestrial > Soil > Temperate...
ACTTCCGAACACCGTGTCCCTTGCCGCTAACTTCCGAAAACCGTGTAGAGATGCGGCCAACGGGCCGTAGATTATCCATTCGTTTTACGGTAGCCAACCCGACAAGTTATATGGAATTCGGTATAAATCACTTGTAAATTACACCGGTAAGATATCTCTAACCTATAATAAATACTGGACTTAGTGGGGCTTTAGGCCAGTCTTGACAGGAGTAAATATTTGGAAGATGCCGTGCAAATACATAACGCAGACTCTGTGGGTCCGGGTTTATCTTTAGTGTTTGTTCAGTCGAAGAATATGGGGGCAAGAGATGAAGAGTGCTTTGAGGTTAGGCGTTGGTCGCTTCCTGGTCCTTTCGTTGATGGCAGTTTTGCTCGGTTGCGCGCTATCTGGTCAGTTAAGCGCGCAGATCATCAGCGGAGACTTGGTCGGGACGATCCTCGACAAGACAGGCGCCGTGGTTCCGAAGGCGGCCGTCACGATAACGAATGCAAACACCGGGGTCACCCGCGCGACGGAAGCTAATGAGTCCGGTGAATACCGCTTCAACAACCTTCCCGTAGGAACCTACAATGTTTCGGCCATCGCTCCCGGTTTTGGGACCACAACCATCAATGGGTTTGTGGTTGAGCTGAACAAGACCAGCACGTTGCAGGTTACGCTGGAAATCAAAGGCGCAGTGACGTCGGTAGAGGTAAACGGCACGGCCCCAGCTCTGGATGCGACGTCGGCGCAGATTACCACCACGTTTGACGAAAGGTTGAATAGCGACCTACCGGTTTCGTCGGTTGTCGGGGGCGTTCTCAATCTTTCGCTGTTGAGTGCTGGCGTGGCCACCGGTGGAGGGATCGGTGCTGGCACGGGTCCTGCGGTGGGCGGACAGCGGCCACGGAACAACAACTTCACCATCGAGGGTGTAGATAACAACAACAAGTCAGTGACCGGGCCGCTGGTAATCGTCCCGAATGACGCGGTAGCTGAATTCTCAGTCCTCCAGAATCAATTTGCTCCAGACTTCGGCCACTCCTCGGGTGGTCAGTTCAACACCGTCATCAAGAGCGGCACAAATTCCTACCACGGCACTGCCTACATCTATTCTGAGAACCGAAACTTCGACGCCATCGACCAATCGACGATCAACAACGGCTTTACCTCCAACCCGCGCTTTGACAATAACCGCATGGGGGGCACATTCGGAGGGCCGATCTTCAAGAAGAAGCTCTTCTTCTTTGGCGCTTTGGAATACAACCCGGTCGGGCAGGCTGCGGTCCTCGGAGCGCCAATTTGTGCGCCGACTGCGGCGGGATACGCAGCGCTGGGCTCATTAGCGGGAATCTCAACGACTAACCTCTCGATCCTTCAGAAATATTTGGCGCCGGCAGGTTCGGCGGAGGTGGCCGCGACAGGCAAGAATACTTGTGGAAAGGGTCAGAATGCCGCGGGTCAGAGTTTCGAGACGGTGAACGGCACCCCCGTGACGGAAGGCATCCTGAGCTTTTCAGGGCCGAACTTTACCAACAATTGGGCGGCGTTGGGAAGCATCGACTATGACCTTTCGACCAAGGATCAATTGCGCGGGCGCTACATTTACAACCGAACGGTGGGAATCGATACGAACGCGAATTTGCCCGCCTTCTACGAAAACCGCCCGTTCAAGTATCACCTGGTGACTATCAACGAGTATCATACATTCAATGCCAACACGCAAAACGAGTTCCGGGTGGGCTACAACCGCTATTTCAACCAAACGCCCTCTGGAAATTTCTCGTTTCCAGGGTTGGACAGCTTCCCCAACCTTCAGTTCTTTGATCTCAACGGTGCGCAGATTGGTCCCGATCCCAATGCGCCTCAGTTCACGATTCAGAATACCTATCAACTGTCCGACAGTGTCTCGTGGACTCACAACAAGCACACTTTGAAGTTCGGTATTGAGGGACGCAAACTGATTGCACCAGAGAGTTTTGTGCAGCGCGCCCGCGGGGATTACGAATACAACTCGCTCCAGCAATACCTCAACGACCTGAGTCCCGACTTTCTCTCGCAACGAAGCGTGGGAGTTTTGACTTACTACGGCGACCAGTCGGCACTCTATTGGTTTGTGAACGATAACTGGCGCATCAGGCCGAATCTCAGCTTGAATTTTGGAGTGCGTTACGAATATACGACCACACCGTTTGGTATCCGCTCGCAGAACTTGAACAGCATAGCCACTGTGCCGGGCCTTCTCGACTTCAGCTCGCCGCGTGCGCCCAAGAACGATTGGGGTCCGCGCATTGGTTTTGCTTACTCACCGGGGACAAGCGGCCGCACGTCGATCCGGGGAGGGTTCGGCATCGCGTATGACGTTCACTACGACAACATTGGCATTTTGTCGCTGCCACCGGAGTTGAACGTTACAGAAAACACCAAACCGAAAGCCAACACCCCGGGTTTCCTGGCCGGCGGGGGCCTGCCACCGGGTAACGGGGCCACGAAGACCTTCCCGGACGCGGCTACGGCCAGAGCCAATACAACGACGTACTACCCGCCGAATGTGCTGGATCCAAAGTCGATGGATTGGACGCTCGGTGTTCAGCATACCTTCTGGAACGATTACACGGCCGAGGTGCGATACATCGGGACGCGCGGCATTCACCTGAACGTCCAGTCCATCATCACCCTCGGAACCGTCGTCACACCGACAAACTCTATCCCAACCTACATCGGCAATGTGCCATCTCAGGCGACCCTGGACGCGGCAACCTTGTCCGTTGGCACCCTGAACAACGAAGACAGCTTGGTTCCGAGATACGAAAACGCCGGATTCACTAACTTCTTGACGGCGTTTGAACCGGAAGGATCCTCGACATACCACGGACTAGCTGCGCAGATCACGCGCCGGATGAGCCACGGCTTACAATTCGTAGGCGCATACACCTACAGCCACTTGATCGACAACAGCACGGCGGATTTCCACAGCACGGATCTTACGCCGCGCCGTCCGCAAGACTTCACAAACTTGTCTGCGGACCGCGCCAACTCTGCCCTCGACCATCGCCATCGCTTCACGCTAGCGCTGCTCTACGATGAGCCCTTCTTCCAACACGGCAACAGATTCCTGAAGAACACCCTCGGGAATTGGGAGATTGCGCCAATTTACACTTATCAAACCGGTGAATGGATGACCGCGCAAGACGGTGTGGATGCCAACCTAAACGGGGACGCGGCCGGGGATCGGCCCATCTTCAATCCCGCCGGCGTTGGCGTGACGGGTAGCGGCGTCGCACCGCTGTGCAGGAGCATCATTCCGGCAGCGGATTGCACTCTGGCCAACGTTCTCAACCCCGCCGCAAAGGACCCGAACACCGGTGTGACGTACGACGTCATAGACAACGTCGTCGGCTATCAAGCCCTCAACCCCTCCGCTAAATACATCCAGGCATACTATGGAGCGTCTGCGAATGTCGGGCGAAACACCATTCTGTCGCCACCGACCAACAACTTCGACGTTACGGTGCTCAAGCGCTTCACGATTACCGAACGATATAAGGTGGAGTTCGCCGCGGAAGCCTTTAACTTACTGAACCATCCGCAGTTCCTGCCTTGCTGCGCAGCGGGGGCAGGTCCCGGGGCACTCGGCGGCGCCACCAACCAGATAACTTCGCAGGGCATCACGGGCTCTGCCCGCAGCGCGCTGGAACCCCAGACGGGCATTTTCAATAACTTCAGTGCCGTGTTTCCGAGTGAAGCTCGTGCACTGCAACTGTCGCTGAAAGTCCTCTTCTAAACTCAACCTTTCGCACCTAAATTCGACCGAGAGCAAAAAGGGCGCTCCCAAAATGGAGCGCCCTTTTTCGTTTTTCCGACAAAGAGCTAATTAACTCCGCCTATCCACACCGAATCTCAGATACTCTCGTAAATCATTGGACTCCAGAATCGAATTGTTATAACTTCCGCCTAATTTCTCTCTAAAGCGAGGGGTCTTCGATGACGTTCGCCGAGTTTTGGCCGGTCTACGTGCGGGCACATACTCGGCCGGCGACGCGACTGGCCCACTTAGTGGGCACGCTGGGCGGATGGATGTTGGTCGGAGCAGCCATAGCGGAGCGCCGCTGGTGGTGGATCGCGGCGGCTGTGGTGCTTGCCTACGGTCTAGCGTGGGTAGCGCATCTTTTTGTTGAGCACAACATGCCCGCGACCTTCGATCATCCGCTGCTCTCCTGGTGGGCCGACCAGCGCATGGTCTTTCTAATGGTCACCGGCCAAATGAGCAAAGAAGTAAAGAAGTATACCGTCCCGCCGCCTGGTATCCATTGAACTGGCCCTCAAACTAGACCATCGCCCAGCCTGGACTTCTCGGGGCCATTCCCGCGACTGAATTCAGAATCCGCAATTCCTAGGCATCACTTTTGGACAAAGGCAATACAGACCGGCTAATAGCGATCAGAAAAGGTGCAATAATGGCGCTGCCAGCTTGAGCCCCGGAACTACTCCATACGATCGGCAAGAATTTCTCCGCCGCGAATTTCCACCTCAATGCCCAGCGGCGGGCGCAAATCGGAGCCTTGCGCGATAGCTCCCCGCACCCATACTCCCCCCGGAATGTTCATTATCTTCAACGGGTCGAATACCGTTCGGCTGCACGGGTTCCCCACCATGGGATGCTTCGCGGCAAGAAAGCCATAGTCCGTCTTCAACCTTTCCATCTCTGCAATATACTCGAGCCGGCAATTGCCAAACGGTGCGTTTAGCGAAAACGCCCAATAGCCCGTTCGCTGATTGGCCGAACCGGTTGGCAAGCGGATCAACATCGCGGGCACATTCTCTCCGCTGAGACGGTTTTTGTAGAAAAAATCCTTCGACGTCCATGGCTTGACCATTTCTTCCACGCTCGCGACCCCTGGTTCTGCCTCCGTCGCGTGAGGCAAGGCCGCATTGGCGTCCGGGGCCGGAGCGGGAACCTCGATCTGCGGGATCGGTGCAACGGCGGCGGGCTCGGTTGCCTTCGGAAGCATCACCCAGCGCACACAAAGCAGGCAGAAGATCAGGCCGGCAAGAAATCCGATAAGTCGCACCGGCTTGAACCCGGGTTGCGAGGATTCGGGCTTCGCGGAAAGCCCTGGAATCTGCGGCATGTCCGTTTTAAAGCGCCGGGGAGTGGGCTGGTTCGCCATTTTTCAATACCTCTACCTGGCCCGCGTGGCAACAAGAGTCGCCCGAGCCGCGGACGGACGGCCACTTCTCGGCAGGTTATTGTAGTGCCCAGCTGACGGCAGGAGCAACCTACGGATTGAAGAAGGTAGTCTCAGCACTGGTAAGTGTGACGGTGATTCTGCGCGAAAATGCTAACGAGATGGGTACAATGGACCATACGAGACTTGTCTCTTCCGTAGGGTCGCCATACTGTAGTAAGAACACCCAAGAGTACCCGGGAAGCGGCTGCGAATTTGCCTAATATATGGCTACCGATACACGAGCTTCGGCACGCGCCTTCGTACGAAGCCTGAACATTCTTCTGAAGTTCGCGCGCCTCTACGAGTTCGGACACGTGCGCACGTCCGCGCAATTTGAAACCACCTGGAAAGAACTGCGCAGCGCGCTGGATGAAAGCGGCGGAAGCGGCGTGCTGCTCGGCGCCTCGGGTACGCAAATTCTCTTGGATGGCGTGCCGCTGGGATCCGCCGCCGGTGAACGCAGTTTCGCGCAGCTTCTGATTTCTTCGGGTATCGCCAGCATTCACTTCGCCCCGACCTTGACGCAACCGCAATTGGCGCGCTTCGTCCGTGCGTTCCCCAGTGGAAATTCCAAGCCATCCTCGCTCGCCGAACAATTAAAATCCGCTCTCGCCGGGGAAACCAGCATCAAGGTAAACGAGATTCGCTACGTCGCGGAAGATTCTTCGGTCGCCGGAATCAAGGTTGCCGCGCAGCTTACCGCTAAAGCTCTCGGCGCACATGGCGACAAGTACCGCGACTTCTTCGAAGATCCCAACAAGATGCTGCAGATGATTCTTGCCGCGGAAAGCAGTCGCAATGCAGGAGGAGGCGGTGGCGGCGGTGGCTCCGGACCAGGTTTCGGTCTAGGCGGCGGCGTCCCTGGCGGTGGAGGTTCCGGCACGGGTGGCCCGGGTGGCGGGGGTGGCTCGGGTACCGGCGGAGGTCCTGGCGGCGGAGGTGTGGGTGGTTCGGGCGGTTCCGGCGGCGGCGGTGGTGGGGCCGCCGTTGATGCGGGGAATTTGTGGGGCACGCCATCAAGGCAGGGCGGTGGCGGCGTCGGCGGAGGAATGCCAGGAGTAGGTGGTGGCGGCACGGGAGGCGGAGGAGGAGCTGGCGGAGCAGGGGGCGGCTACGGAGGCCCAGGAGGCGGCCCTGGAGGGGGCTCCGGCTCAGGGGGAGGCGGCGGAATTGGCGGGGCAGGAGGCCCCGGAGGTCCAGGAGGCGGTGGAATTGGCGGCGCTGGCTCCGGAGGTTCGGGAGGTGGCCCAGGGGGAGGCTCAGGAGGAGTTGGCGGGGGTACTTCGGGTTCTGGCGGCGCAGAGGGTGCAGCGCCGGGGAAATGGCTCACCGCGTCAGCATTGCTACGAGCTGGAGCGACGGCGGGTGGCGGCCCGGGTGGTACCTTGGGTGTGGGCACCGGAGAGGGCGGCGGCGCATATTCCGTCCCCGAAGAAGATGTGCGCGCCATGCTTGGCCTGTTCGCCCAGTTGGGCAAATCGCGCAAGGATCCGGAAGCGCGCATGGAAGTGCCGACCTTTCAATCGCGATTGAGCGCCTTGCCCGTACGTGCGCAATACACGCTGCAGCAAGCGTTGGCAGGATTGGCCGCGCAGGCTCCCAACGAGAAACCCGACAAGCCCATGCTGCTCAAGCTGGCCGAGCACGTGGCCATTCGTTTCGCCCTGGACAGTTATGAGCGCGGCGAGTTGCGCGTAAACGCCGTCAAGCAACTTCTCGATCGCATGAATGCGGAAATTGAAGGGTTGCGCAAGATCCTGGCTTCGCAAGAAGACATGATGGCCAACGCGGGATTGTCGGTGCAGTCCTATACCGAGCTCCTGGATCAGGAGTTTTGGGCCCAAGTCCCCGACGAAAATAAGAAGGAAGTCCTGACCTCCGATGAAGCGTGGTGCGTGCCCCCGCGCAACGTTCGTGCTTACCTGGAAGACATGTTGCGCCGCGGGGAACTGAAGACCGTAAATGAAATCTTGATGAAGTACGCCGCTTGCATCTCCCTGGATAATCCCGAAGCTCGCCGCACCACCGCGATTGGCCTTTCGGATTTAGCGGAACTCTACGGCAGCGGTGACGGTAGCGCGCTGATGGACGCCATCCGACGCCTGGGGAATCAGCTTGCCATTGAACGCGAGCCGGAGCTACAAACGCTGGTGAGCGCCGCCTTTGTGCGTCTCAGCCAGGAAGCCGCCGGCAAGCGATGCTACCCGGCCATGCAGCAGGCCCTGGCCTCGCTCGACAGCGTCGAAGCGCAGCGCCCAGGCTCGACGCAGAGTTTGCGTCCGCGTATCGGCGCCGAGGAGCGCATGCCGGAGTTCGTGGAAGAGGCCCTGCGCAGCGGCCAAATAGCCGACGGCATGATCGACATCTTGACGCTGATGCCCAAGGCTACTCTGCATTACATCACGAGTCGATTCGGTCATTGCGGTTTTCGCGATGATTGCGAGCTGCTTAGCGAAATCGTACGCGGACTGGGCGAAGACGCCACACAGCGCCTGGTGGAGACGCTGCAGACCGCTCCCGCGTCCGAGGCAGCGGAAACTGTCGGTTTGCTGACCCTGCTTGCGCCGGAGACGGTCATGAAGATTCTCCCGGTCCGTTTGTCGCAATGGCCGCGCACCTCGCACGACCGCACGATACGCCAGTTATCTTCCGCGCCCCCCGAGCGGCGCGCCGCACTCCTGGTCGCGCTCTACGATTCCCTGGACGTGTTAATCCGTCCGCTGGCCATCGATGAAATGGGCATGAGCGGCCGCCCGGAATGCATTCCCAAGCTGCTGGATTTGGCTGCCAACGAGATGACCTCCGGCTTCACTCGCGTAAAAGCGATCGAAGCCTTGGGCCGGTTGCGCGGCACAGCGGCTACCACGCTCCTGATTCACATCATGGAGGCCCGCCAGCTCTGGCGATGGCAATATCCCGAGGAGCTGCGCGTTGCTTCGGCGCAAGCCTTGATGCGCATCGATGCCAATACCGGTCTGGAAAAGCTCGCTCCCTGCGGCTTTGATCGCAAAGATTTGATCCTTGAGCCGACCGACCCCGACCCCAACGTCTCCGTGATTCGCCAGCGCCGCTATGCTCGTTTGAAATTGGGGCGCAACCTCGTCGCGACCACCCTCAACATTCGCGAAAATTTTCGCCTCTCCATCCCGGAACTGAATTTGGGGGGTGGAGTAGGTTCCGGCGAGCGGCATCTCGCGCCAGGCTCCCTGCTGACTTTCAAAATCGCCCACGGCGTACGCCACATCAAGGCCCAGGCCATTGTTCGAGGCGCCCGTCCCCAAGCGATGGCTTTTGAATTCGTCGATATGGATCTCGAAGACCGCGCCAGGCTGCGGAAGCTTTTGATGGAACTCGGCGGGCTACCCATGGCCGCACAGGCTACCAATCGCACACGCCGCCGCGGCCGTATGGCCATGTCCAAAAACTAGGCCATCTGCCCGGCGCCCCCAAGATGCTCTTCCCAGTGCTCCTCTGCGTGTTCCAGGCTCTCCCGAATTTTCTGTGCTAAGCGCTCCAGATTGGGCCCCGCATACATGTTCCCCTTGGTTTCGCAGACCTCCACTTGGCTGCCCAACGTTTCGCCCCAGCCCAGGTATTTGTCGCGCGCGAGCCCTAAAATGCCGCGTCGGCCGCGGATCAAAAGCACCGGGGAATCGTAGAGCCGTGGTTGATAGTTCCCTACCGCGGCGTAGAGAATCTCTAATGGCGTACTTTGGATCAACTGAGTTTCTATCGCAGGGCCCTTCGGTAGCCAGCGCAAATATTTGTACTCCAGCGCGAAAAACATCTTCGCCATCATTCGGGTCAGACGCGTCTGTTGCCTCATTCGTGCTGGATTTATCGTTTCCAGCAGCACCAGCAACGCCACATCCTGCCCTTGCTCGCGCAATATCTGCGCGGTCTCCAACGCGAGTACTCCATGTACCCACCCGCCGCCAAGCATATACGGCCCGGTCGGACGATTTTCCCGAATAATCTTTGCGAAATACTCCGCTATGCACCGCAAAGAGTACGGATTCTTTAGTTGCCGAAGGCATGATTCCTCGATACTCAGCCGATGAAATTCGTGCCCTGCGCCCCCTTTCGCCAGCAGCTGCGACGCCGGATCCTCGCCCAAGTAGAACAACGGAATATCCGTGCCTTCGTTTACCGGAGTCTTTCCCTCTGGGTCGTGCATAAACATCCCTAATGAGATTCCTGAGTTGCGGGTGTGTTGAGACAATATGGCAAATGCACGCCTGAGATGCTCTACTGGGTGTTCCCGCACTGCTCACAAGATCTTCTGTAGGTGCCCTGATCCCAATACACCTTCACGACCTGCCCTTTCAGTAGCCATACCGCTCTCTGGGGCAGGTCTTGAGCCGTCCCTTGGGCGCGTGACCCAGCAAGCACATGGAACCTCTGTACCATTGCTGCCCGCCCGCCATATAGCTACGGTACTAGTGAGGTAGTCCCATTCCCTTTGGGACAGGGTGTCACGCAGTTGAAAGTTGTCGACCCCAAAACGACCGCGGCACGGGCCTTCGTCAGAAGCCTGAACATACTGCTGAAGTTTGCCCGTTTGTACGGGTACGACCACGTCCGCACGCTCGAGCAGTTCGATAGCGCTTGGCGGGAACTCCGCACGGCCATCCCGGATGCCAAAGATGCGGGGCTGCTGCTTGCCGCCACCGGCTCGCAATTATTGCTCGACGGAGTGCCGCTCGAGGGCGCTCCTGCAGAGAAGCAGTTTGCGGAATTGCTCTCCGCCGCGGGCGTCGGCAGCGTGCAGTTTTTCCCTTCTATCTCGCAGGACGAGCTGAATCGTTTCGTGCGCGCCTTTCCCACCGGAAAATCAAAGCCCGCGGAGTTGGCCTTGCAATTAAAAGCCTCGCTGGCCGGCGCGCGCGGAATTCGCATCAACGAAATTTGTTTTGTGGCCACCGACTCGCGCATGAAGGAAGCGGGCATGGCCGCGCAATTGGCGGCGGCCACTCTGGGTGGCGGCGATTCCGACCAGTTCAACCGCTGGCTGAACGATCCGCAAAAATTGCTCGAAATGATCGCTGCGGCACAGGGCTCGAAAGGCGCGGGCACCCCGGGCTCCGCGATCGGTTCCTCCGGCGGTCCGGAGAACGGCGGGGCATCCGGCGGCGGAGAGCAAGGTACTCCATCCGGAAATGGCGGTGCCGCCGGTACTTTCACTGGCTTGCAGCAGACAGATTCGTCAGCCGGTTCAGGCCTCGGTCCGGGCCTCGGCTCCCAGGAACCGAGCGAAACCGAAATGTATCGCATCCTCACGGCGCTGACCAACTTCGGACAAATCGGCGCGGCCGGCGGCCCAGGCGCCCCCGGCAGCGTGCCTGCCTCGCTCCAGGAAGAGCTTTCGCAATTGCCGGTGCGCGCACAGGACGTCCTGAAGCAAGCCCTCGCCGAACTCGCCGCAAAAGCCCCCGATCACAAGCCCGATCAATCCGTGCTAATCCAGCTCGCCGAGCACTTGGCCATTCGTTTCGCCCTCGAGCGCTTCGAGCGCGGCGAGGTAAAAGTCAACGCAGTGCGTCAGATGCTCGATCACATGAACCACGAGATCGACAATCTGCGCAAAATTCTCGGCGCCCACGAAGACAAAATGAGCGATGCCGGTTTGCTCGTCGAATCGCATCGCGAGATTCTCGACCGCCAGTTTTGGGCCGCCGTTCCCGAAAGTGGCAAACGCGCCGTGCTCCTCTCCGAAGAGGCCTGGTGCATTCCTCCTAAAAACGTCCAGTCCTACGTCAACGACCTGGTCAAGAAGGGCGACGTCGCCGAGGCTGTCAGCATCCTGCAAAATTACGCCGCCTGTGCAGAAAGTCCGGACACCGAAGGACGCAAGAAGGCTGCCACCGGTCTCTCGCAGCTTGCCGAGTTGTACGCGAAAATCGATCCCAAGCTACTCGGCGACGCCATGCGCCATCTGGGCTTGCGCCTGAACCTGGAGCAGGATGCCGAGTTGCAAGCCCTGGTCAGCGCCGCGTTCGTCCGGCTAAGTCAGCAAGCAGCTACCAATCGTTGTTTCCCGGCCATGGAGCAGGCCCTGGACCTGATCGCCGGCGTTGAGAGTCAGCGCCCCGGCATTGCCCAAGCGTTGCGCTCGAAAATGGGCATCGAAGAGCGTATTCCCGAATTCGTCGAAGAAGCCTTGCGTGCTCGTCACGCTTCCGTCGGTCTCACCAACGTTCTGAAGCTGATGCCGCAAAGCACCATGGAGCAGTTGGCCAGCCGCTTCAACCGCTGCACCCTGCGCGATGATGCCGAGCACATCTCCAACCTGGCCGCTGATTTGGGCGAGGAAGGTGTTCAGTATCTGCGCAGCACGGTCCGCGGCGGACCCGTGCCGGAAGCCGCGGAGATGGTCGGTTTGCTCAGCAAAATCGACCCACAAGCCGTCGAAGTGTTTCTTCCCGGGCGCATCAAGAATTTTCCCCGCTTTGCGCAGGACCGCGTAGTGCGCCAGCTCTCCTCCAGCGGCGCGCCGGGGCGATGCCGCATCCTGTTGAAGCTGCTCGATCATGTGGATCCCCTGGTGATGCCCATGGTCATTGACGAAATCGGCGTGACTGCGGACCGCGAAGCCCTCGGCCGCTTGATGAATATCATGGATGGCGACTTGCCGGCCGGCTCCGGTCCCTTCTTACGCGTCCGAGCCGCCGAGGCCCTGGGCCGCATTCACGCCCCCGAATCGGTCGCTGCGCTCAAGCGCATCGTCGAGGCCAAGAAAGTTTTTAGCTGGGCTCATCCCCAGGAGCTTCGCATCGCGGCCTTGCAAGCACTCCAAAAGTTGGATCCCCTGTGGGCCCTCGAATTCCTGGTCAAAAGCGGCCTCAGCAAAGAGGACCTCACGCTTGCCCCCCTCGTCATGATAGGGAATAGCAAATTTGTCCGTCAGCGCCGGCATGCGCGCGTGCGATTGCAAAAACCAGTGGTGGCCTTCAGCGTTAACCTCAGTCAAAACTGCCGTATGGAAATTCGCACCGTGAGCCTCGCCGGCGGTGTGGCCACCATCGATCGCCACCTCCCGCCCGGCACCCCGGTGCAACTGAAAATGCAGCTCGGCCTGCGCAATCTCCAAGCCACCGCCCTGCTCCGCGACTATCGCGGCCAAGGCATGTCCTTCGAGATCGTAGACATGACCCTCGAAGAACGCAGCAAGCTCCGCCGCCTCCTGGCCGAAAACTTATCCCCCAGCGCATCCCCCGCCAGCCAGTCGCAAGCCAGCGCCCCAGAAGAAACGCCTAAGCCAATTGTTGCCTCTGACGTTGTGGCCGCGCGATAATCATTGCGGTCCAACCGAACTCCGGGACGCCGAAATGCTTCGTGCCGCACAGGTTCTGCTGGGAATCGCCGCGATTGGCTTCCTCCTGATGGCATCCAAAGTCGCTGTTGTGGGTCCTTGCACCGATACACTCGGCGCTTTTTCTATCATTGCTGTTGTCTTTGGTGCCCCCCCTTGGCTTAGTCCTACTGCTGTGGTCGATCACCAGGTCGCGCCGGAAGAACTCGCTATCTGAGGGTTCGCCTCCAACCGCTCCGGTGTAGACGATCCTGTTCCCGGTTCTGCGCTCGCGATTGGGTCCTTGTAGGGGTGCAGCATTGCTGCACCCCGGCTTGGCAGGATCGATCCTTCGCGCCGCCGAGCCTTTACCAACGTTTCCGCTCCTCGTTTAGGGATGCCCCGGCACATCGTATCCCCCTGCTTCGTTTATGTAGTAATCCAAGAAGACCGGCGGCAGCAAGCAGAGTGCGAGGGGCGAGCGTGGAGC
>Ga0307478_10002945_pt1 | contig 12994 bp, 13 predicted proteins | sample atmos_gasesECM4C_2_FD_203713 | JGI IMG/M metagenome (GOLD analysis project Ga0307478, IMG submission 203713) | Hardwood forest soil microbial communities from Morgan-Monroe State Forest, Indiana, United States - atmos_gasesECM4C_05 | ecosystem: Environmental > Terrestrial > Soil > Temperate...
CGTCAATGAAAGCCATGCTTGACCCCAAGATCGTCGCCGCAAGAATCCAGGGTCCCGCTGTGGCTGTTCGTTGAACGCACATCCGCCCCGACACCATCAGGGCCTCGTCGCATGGTGTTCTCATACGCGTACGGATGCGTTAGTCCGCGGATTCGGTGCGAATTGGGATGGGGCGCAAGCTTGAGTCGCGAACGTCTTTCTTTCGTGTCGCGGATACGGGCATGGAAACTCCGGCAAGAGCCAAGCCGCCATAGAAGCTCCCCGTTCTCCTAGCGATCGCCCCGATCGCGTACGGCCCGACGAACCCGCCGAGGTTCCCGACGGAATTAACTAACGCGATACCGGCCGCAGCCGAGACTCCTGTCAGAAACTCGCTGGGCAACGCCCAGAAAGGACCGTAGAAGCTGTAAATGCCAACCGCAAGCAAGGTTAATAGGGTCACAGAATAGAATGGGGAGCGAGTTGCGCCCAGCAGCACCAGACCCAGTCCTCCGGCGAAGGAGGGAATTGCCACATGGTATCGCCGCTCGAGCCTACGGTCGGAGCTGCGGGAAACAAGGATCACGGCTGCTAGGCCCAACAGATAGGGAATCGTCACCAAAAGGCCGACGATGCTACTTGAATAGCGACTGGAAAGTGATTTCACCAGCTGCGGTGCCCACGAAGTCAGAGCGTACTGACCGATCATCATCCCTACATAGATCGAGACCAGATGCCACTCGCTTGCCAAGAGCTGGAACACTGAGTATTGGTGCTGCTCCAATTTTTGCTGCTCTTCGCGGCCCAATTCCTCTCGAATCCGTTCCTTTTCATCTGCTGTCAGAAACTTGGCTTCGCGCCGCCGACAGCAGAAAGTAAGTGAGTACACCACAGACTAGGGTAGGCTTTGAAGAAATCAGGCGAACACACCGCTGTGGTTGAACCCAATTCTGGTGTCGAGGCCAAATACGGACGCAAGATATGGCATCCGCAAACAGCTTCCAGCCGGCGCTACGGCCCCACACCCACACAACGGCAAACGAAGTAGTACGAATTGATCCTGACCTCGGCCGTGACTGCGTCTGTCAAAGCTGTGCCGCCTCCGGGTAGCGCCGGCTTTTGAGCCCACTCGCCGGAGGAGGACCAACTCCTCGCGGGAGCAACTTCGGGTGCCCCGTGCCGTCGTTGCAGGTGGGGTCTTCCTCTTCTCTTGCTTATCGCTTACTCGCCATTTCTTAAAATCTGCTTCTCCTCGGAAGAAAACTGACGGTAGCGGCCGGTTTCGATTTCGCGCTCGCGAGCAAACGGCGGCATTTCGCGCAATCTTTGCAACGCTTTTTGCATTTCCGGTCGAAGCGGCGCATCTTCTTGCGGGGCGGCCCGCTCCGTGGCGGAACGCTCCGGGATTGAACTTGCGGCTCGGTAACTGCTCGGTGTTACGCTCATCCTGTCAACGGAGAGAACCGGCCCACGCGGCACAACGGCCGCGACGTTGCTGTTTGCATAGTTCGCGTTGGCTGCGCCTCCCGGTACCGGGGGTCTCCAGGATCTTGCGGGTCCGTTCCCGTTGGGCTGGGGCCGCGCGTTGGGATCCGCGGGTGGAGGATCGTCGTTCCCGTTGCCGGGATCCGGATAGCCCGGGGGATAGCCCGAAGGACCGTAGTACGGGTAAGAATAATAGAGGTTGGGCGCGTAATACCACGGGCTGTAGTAGGCATACGGATATCCCCATCCCCAATACGGCCACCCAAAGCCAAATCCCCATCCCCGGCCCCAGCCGTAACCGTATCCTCGACCCCAATATCTTCCGCCCCAGCCGTAACCGCCGTGACCTCCGTAGTAGCCGCCACGATATCCGCCGTAATAATGTCCGCCGCCGTACCCAGAGTGGCCTCCGGCGTAGAAACCTCCACCCCCGCGAAACCCTCCTCTACCACCGCCATGAAATCCTCCTCCACCCCCGCCGTGGAATCCTCCTCCCCCACCGTGACCTCCATGTTGGGCAAGCACCCGCTGCGGCAACCAACTGAGCGCAATCATCGCGACGAGGACAAAAACTACTCGAAATAAGATGGCTTTCTTCATATCACTACACTCGGCTCCAGGTCCCCTCAATCCTTAGATGACAAGTGCCCTTCTAAGGGTTTCAAAGCGTCGGTCATCGGAGCAACTTTATTCGCAGAAGTCAACGTCACTGACCTACCTACAGCAACGACGCATGCTTCGCGCGAATCCAGCTAGCGACTTCTTGGTGAAGAGATTCCGCAATCGGCATCATTTCCTGCAACTCGCGATCCGAGATTCCACCGCCAATATCATAGTTGCTGACGCTCCGCTTCTTTCGAAATGCGTCGAAGCTTGCCAAGCGTCAATGAGAGTGACTGGATGACCTGATAGTGATGGCTCTCTCGGGATGCGCGGTATCCGGCGGCAGCAAGTTGGGCCTCGGCTGAAGTTTTGGCGAACTACAACCCATTCTCGCAGATCGGCGAAGAACACGCGGGCCGCGGTGTAACATTGCATCTTCCTGGACGCTGTTAGCGGCCTTCCGTAGTGCATTCGCCTGCGCCCCACACAGGGAGCCCCCCAGTCCCCACACCGGATGTTCGTGATCATCGTTAGGCACTGTACCGCGAGATTCCGATCCCACCCTTCCGGGCCGTAATCATCGGATGTTCCACGGCAAGCCATCGACCCACGCAGAGCAGGGAGTAATAATTTGCCTTCCGGACACGCCACGAATGCCTAGCATCTTCGAAGCAGTATTGCCGTTCCCGCCGAAACCATCCGCGACGTCGTCAATTGCCTCGAAGAAGTCAGCCCTGGAATTTGATAGCGCTGGCTTCGGGCCAGGAACTTCCGGATATCCTGGCTTTCGCTTCCCGCATCTGAAGATATATCGGATTTCGCGTTTCCTTGTGCCGAAACGGCTTTGCACTGCCCCCAACGCAACTTCTTTCTGGTCTGTTTAACTAACCGTTACCTCCTGCCTCAAAATTACATCTAAGCTAATAGAGGGCAGAAAGAAGGTGCAGTATGAGGTTCTCTAGGTTCCTGAGATTTTTGAGTTTGTTTTTGGCGCTAGGTTTAGTACCGGCGTGGGCTAAGGCCGACAACCCAAGTACCGCCAACTCTAGGAGCGCTCGACCGGGAACGGTCAACTACGTCGAAGGACAAGTCTCGCTCGACAATCAAACCCTGGACCAGAAATCCGTTGGGTCGACCGAGGTAGACGCTGGCCAATCGTTGACTACTGAAAACGGCAAAGCGGAAGTCCTGCTTACTCCAGGCGTGTTTCTCCGGCTCGGCAGCGAAAGTTCCGTGCGCATGATCTCCTCCAGCCTGATCGATACCCAAGTCGAGCTCAGCCGCGGTAAAGCCATGGTCGAAGTCGATCAAATCTATCCCCAGAACAACATTCGCGTGCAGCAAGACGGTTCGACCGCCCGGCTGCTGAAAGCCGGCCTATACAACTTTGACCTGAACAAGCAACAACTCCGCGTCTTCGACGGAAAAGCCGAAGTCACCACCGGCGGAAAGACCACTACCGTGAAAGGCGGGCACGAATTGACGTTGCAAACAGACTTCGCTCTCAAGTCTCAGAGATTCGACCGCAACTCCGCCCAGGACGAGGGCTTGTACCGCTGGAGCAGTTTGCGCTCCGCTTATCTCGGCGAAGCCAACGTCGACCAAGCAGGCTACTTCGCGAACTATAGCTGGGGCCCGTGGGACGGGCCAGCCTGGGTTGGAGGTTGGTGGTGGGATCCCTGGTTCAGCGCATTCACATTTATCCCTGGCAATGGAATCTTCTACAGTCCTTTTGGCTGGGGCTTCTACTCGCCATTTTATGTCTACGGTGCGCCGGGCTTTGGCTATGGATACGCACGCTACTATCATCACTTCAGCCCCGACTACCACAATTGGGGCCCTGGCACTCACTATCCGGGCGATCCCCGCTATGCGACTGGGCTGCACAATGTGTCAAACACCACAGCTCATAATTTCGGCTCTGTTTCCGCTGCGCGCGTCGGTAGTCTGGGCTTCCACTCCGGCCCACGCGGCTTCGTAAGTTCGGGTGGCGGTGGATTCCATGGCGACTCTGCCGGAGGCGGCCACGGTGGTGCGGGCTACGGCGGAGGCTTCCACGGTGGTGGGGGCGGCTTTACTGGAGGCGGCCACGGAGGTGGCGGCGGAGGCCACGGTCGCTGAGTCAACACACAGTATTCAGCTCCATGTTGCTACTGGGCCAACCCTACGGTTGGCCCAGCTTCATCTTAGCCTCAGTTCTCCTCGCCTTTTCGTTTCTATCATTTCGGCCGCGCGCCGTTCGTATTTGGGTTCGACGGGAATTTAGGAGCATCGTGCTATGCCTTCTTCTGGTCGAATGGCTCTTGGTCTGCTATTCCTCACTGGGTGCGCTGCGAGGCGTTTCTCCCTGGTTTTCATTCGCCCGAGAACCGCAAGTCCTAACCGCCCGAAGCCATCGGTTCTCCACAAACGAGGTGCGGTGGCACGCCTGCGTCTGCTAACAGTGGGTGGGGGGAAACCCTTCCCGGCGATCAGGTTCGTGATTTGGCGACGCAGTTATTAGATACACATTCCTTGCGGGCAGCCGATAGCCTGCAGCTTCTTGCCGCGTCCTCGATCTGGTGTGAGCAGCATCCCTCCACGAGGAGTTTCATCTGTGGGGACCATCGATTGGCCATTTGCCAACTATTTGCCAACTTTCCGGGCGAGCCGATATAAACGTAATCGCGCATATCATGGCTGTGGTTCGCGAAAACTCCAGCAGACCGTGAAATCAGTAACATAGCTGCTGCCATCTCACCACCGTGGCAAATTGAAGATCGGGACTGCTTCCGATGCCGAGCGCTTTATGTGATGGCAGGGTGCATGTGCCTTTCTTGACGCTGCCCATCACAACAGTGGCTGATGGGAAGAGAGGCACCGTCTCACCCTGCCACGAAATATCGGGGGAGAGTCCGACATTCGCGGATAACAGGCGAGCCATCTCGTCGCGCCCAATTCGCAGCTATTTGCGCAGCCTCTTCGGCCCGCTCACGCGTGGATTGTCGCGCTCGTAAAAGCGCAAAAGGCGGTCCACATTGCGAGTCAAGCCGACGCGCACGCTCTTGCCAATCGCGCCGGTCACTTGCGCAGATGCGGCGAGCCAAAGCGGGCCCGCGGCACAAAGGTCGAGACCGTCCTGTCTGAGATCAACCTGCATCGCTTTGGTCAGCCGGCCCGGACCTCTGCCGAGGTCGGCCAAGCGTGTCGCACCACGGGAACCAGCCATCAGCTCGACTCCGTCAAGTGGTTCAACGGCGCGTAACAGAACTCCCGCGCCCACCCCGGGCACCTCGCTCGACACATTCAGCAAAAATGATGTTCCGTAGGTGATATGCACATAAGCATGCCCTCGCTCAAGAAAGAGCGAGCGATTGCGTGGAGTCTTCCCACGGAACGCATGCCCAGCTGAGTCGCCGATGGGGTAAGCTTCCGTTTCGACGATGCGCCCACTTAGCCTGTGGGAGTCAAGGTCATGGACCAGGACTTTACCAATCAAATAGCGTGCTAGCTGAACAGTATCGACAGGAAGCTCCGCCCGCCGGAGACGCCTCAGCTGGCGAACCGAATTCATTTGACCTAAGAGCTTCAATTTGACCTTCACAAACCGAGGTTGGTAAGCAAGTACCGGAGATGAGAGCTCTCCCTTCAACCTTCGATGCGACGCCCACAATCGGCGGACCACTCATTATCCGACTGCTCCTCCAGCCTCCGCCGAAGCCACTTCTCGCGGACTCCAAGAGCACTGGAGGAGACTCAGACACCTTTCACATGGTTCTCGAACTTCTCAAGTCCAAATGCGGCAGCCCCAAACAAGGCCGCACGCGTAGTTATCACGTGAATGGGGATACGCGACATCATATCTTTGAAGCGACCCTCAGAAACATTCAAAACGGCCTACCAAAAACGGGCCGGGAAAGCCGAGGAGACAATCATGAAACGAATGACACTGGCCCCGATCAAGGAACTACCCCTTGCACTGCGGAGGGCGTTTCAGAGGCATCTGTGTTGGCAATGAGCATGGCCCAGCCCCGCGTTTTGAGCTCGAAACGCAAGCTGAACGAGCGGATTAAGTGCTTATTTTCGAAATTGGCCCGGGCCCTGGAAGGCGATCACGAATTTCATAGGTACCTCGGGATGTAATTGAGAGTAGGCGACAACCTGCAACACGCTTTCGTAAGAGCGTTGTCGCTTAGTTCGGATTTCAGGTAGGCCACGGTTTAAAACCACCGTTGGTTAGAGGAAGTTGGAAGGATTCGGAACCAGATGGGGTTCTATGCGACCACCGCGATTGCTTACCCTTTGCGCTGTTTTTGGCTTCTCCGGCGGGTAGAGAGCTGTGTGCGAGCCGGACTCAGGCGCAGGCAGGAAGTTGTGCCGACTGGCGGGAGTAGCGCCTGCATATCACTAACGAAAGCGGAACCGGAATTACGAAGTGAGGGGGCGGTGCGAAGATCGCTGTCGAGTAATTAACACTGCCGGCACAGCGGCACAGACACAGCACCGACGCAGCCCATGCAAGGTTGGAAGTTGTCCTCTACTCACGTGCTGTCGGCACCGGGGCCAATGGCAACCACAAAGTACGTGGCGGGATTGCCGCCGACATTCTTGATGCCGTGTTCGTCATTCGAGTGCACAAAACCGACGGAACCCGGCCCAATCCGGTGGCTTTCGCCGTTAATGGTGAGCTCCACGGTACCTTCGCGAATCAGCCACATCTCCGAATGCGGGTGACGGTGAGGGGCGTGTGGCATGGCTCCAGGTTGCAGCCTCGTCTCATGCACCTCAATGGACTCACCGGTGGCCAACTTGCCCGTCAGTACGGGACGGATCTCGGCATGGTTCGCCGTGCGTGCCACGAGTTTGTCGAAGGGGTATGTGGCGGAAGGCAACGCGGTGTCGTCCGCGGGAAAGAGCTTCGGCGACACCGTGCTTGGGAGAAGTGCAGCGGGAAGCAGAAAACACATGTCGCGCCTGGTCATCGTCATCGGCGTCTCCTTGCACCCTTCAGTACTGTGGTGCAGCGGATTTCGCCGCTTCGAGCGTAACCCGTTGCTTTTGGCGGTACGCTATGTTGGCCACATGCGCTGCAATGGCCGAGCGATAGCCAATCTCCACGCTCGCATTCGGCGTTTTGCGATTGTGCATGCAATCAATCCAGTTGGCCATGTGGTTCTGATTGGGAGTTTCTCCGGTAAGGGCGGCGCCGCCGCTCGGTCGATTCACTTTCTCGGGATAGTATTGGATTCCGCTCTTGGACTTGCCCGTCACCATATCGGTCGCTCCGGAAATATGCTCGATGGTGCCATCGCTTCCTAACAGACGTTCACCCAAACCGTAGTGGCTATTGTTGAAGGTAGACTGCCATGTGACGACCACGTCCCGCGGAAACTCCAGTGTAACCGCGATGGTGTCCGGCACTTCGCGCCCGTCTTTTTCGGAGAATATGCCGCCGGACATACAGGCAGCGCTGGGCTCCGGCAAATCCAAGGCGGACATGATCCAGGCGATTTGGTGCACCATGTTCTCAGTCACGTTGCCGCCGGAAAACTCCCAGAACAATCGCCAGTTGATGAAGCGGTAGGGATCAAACCCGCGGTTCGGCCTGCCGTTAAGAAACGCGTTCCAGTCTACATTTTTGGCGGTGCAGTCGGATGGCACGGGCCTCACCCACTGGCCGGTCCCGCGCGGTGTATTGCGGCTCATCCAGGACTCAACTTGCGTGATATTGCCGGCGAGCCCTTCCTGGATCCACTTTTTTGCGTCTGCCAGAGAGCCGGAACTCTCATGCTGCAGTCCGATTTGAACGACTCGATCGGACGTTTTTGCGGCTGTGAGGCACTGCTCGGCTTCGGGAATGGACCAGGTCATCGTTTTCTCAGAGTAAAGATCCTTTCGAGCAGCGAGCACATCAAGGAAATGCCGCGAGTGAATGTGCAATGGACTGGCGACGATGACTCCGTCGATGTCCCTCATGTCCAGCAAGCGGCGATGATCGTCGAGCGTTTGAATCCCTGGGGCCATTTGTTTGGCCTCTTCACGACGTCGAGAATAAACGTCTGCGATGGCGACGAGTTGAGCATTGGGCAGTTCCAGAACCTGTTTGAACAGTTCTTGTCCGCGGCCACCTACGCCAATCATGCCCACGCGAACACGATCGTTCGCTCCCAGTACTCGCGAAGGCGGGTATGTCGCCAGAGCCGCAGCGCCGATCGCGGCCTGCTTAATGAATGTACGTCGTGTGTTCGTTGCCATTTCCGTGCCCCTTGGAACAGATTGCGGACTACCATGAACCATGAATTCGCTTCACTGCCGGAGATGCACAATGCCTGGTGCCGACTCTTGATGGTGCTAGGTTCGCGCTTGCCAGATTTCAAAGAGCTCCGGCTTTCTGTAGATCTTCCTTCATGCCCGCAAAGCTCTGGCGAGTCGATTCCTCTGGAGTGCCTGCGCCCCGCCAATGAGTTTCCAGGCTGACGGCGTATTCATACTTGTCGCGCTTGAGGGCATTGAATTGGCCGACCCAATCGATCATGCCATGGCCCATCGCCGCCCACTCGTAGCCCTGGCCGTCCGCTTTTTTTACGGCATCCTTACAATGACAATGGCCGATGCGGTCTTTCGGCAAAACGTCATAGCCATCGGGGTATGGGATCTCGCCGTGAGCAGCTGCGTTTCCGGGATCCCAATTCAACTTCAGGTATTGCGATTTCACTGCGTTCAGGACCTTGCCCGCTTCCGCACCTGTCGCGGTGTTGCATGTCATCTCATTTTCCAGGACCAGGAGCACGTTCTTTTTACCGGCGGTTTCCGCGGCATCCCTCAACTTTTCGTTTATGCCCTGGCGAAATGGGGCCTGATCATCAAGTCTCCAGAAATCGAAGCACCGGACGCGGTCGTTCTGAAAAGCCTTCGCCAGTTCAATGCTGCGCTCAAGGACTTCATCCTGTTGCTCAAAGGTGAAGTCGGCGTGGAATTGATCGCGCTTAGGGCTGAACTTCGACTGCGGGGCACCCTGCCAATCGACCTTGAAGAGCGGGCTCGCGATGTCGGTTACCCGCAGTTTGTACTTTTCCAGGATACGCCGCGCTTCCGCAATCTCCTTGGCGTCCAACTTCAGCAGGTTCTTGTTCCACATTCCTCGTAGTTCGATCCAATTCATGCCGAACTCCTGCGCGGCGACCTCGCAGGCGTGGCCGAAATCCTGTGTAATTTCATCGCTGATGACGGCAACGCGGAATGGCGATTTCATACGGTCACTCCGAGTTTCTCTTCCAGATATTTCTTGCTGATGGCTGCGGAATCCTTCGGAGTGCGGGCCTTGTCAGGCACGGCATCCAATTCGACGACCGCCCATCCGCGGAAGTTCACACCATTTAAAGCATCAAACACAGCGGGAAGGTTCACTCTTCCTCGCCCCAACTCGACAAATCGGTACGGACGTTTCGCGTTCGCGCCATCGGGAAGCGGTTCTACGTCCTTAATGTGCAGGAAAAGCAACCGGTCGTGATACTTCTTGATGGCTTCTACCGGGTCTCCTCCTCCCTGGAAATAATGCGCCACGTCCAATTCCAGCTTGGCATAGCGCGGATCCACGACTTGAAGAATCTGGTCCACTTCTTCCGGCCGCTCTCCGAGCGAGCCCATGTGGTTGTGATATCCGAGTGAGACTCCCAGGTCGGCGGTGCGCTTCCCGATTCCGGTGATCAATCGTCCCAACCGCGCGTAGTCCGCTGAAGTGATGGCACGCTCCTTGGGGCGTTGGTCGGTAACTTGAAGATAGAGACCTCCCACGTCGTGGACAAACCTCGCATTGGCTGTGTGCTTGGCGATCTCTTCAGCTTCGACGGCAGGATCGATGCTGACGCCGCCGCTGGAAAGCGCAACCATTTTCAGACGGTTTTTCTCGAGCAGTTCCCGCAACTGTCCTGAACTGTCAAATTCCTTCACAACATTTGCGCGCAACTGGATTCCGTGAAAACCCAGCGCCGCGATGTCCTCGATTGCCTGCCGATCATTTCCGCCCCAGGTTATGGACGCATAGCCCACATGAATGTCCGCGGCCGCGGGCGTAATCGGCGTATCGAAATAGGACAAATCCATTGGCGGGTACAGCGGTTGCGCCGCCAACACCTTTCCGAACGGAACAGTGGAGACCGCCGTCATGGCTGTCAGAGTTCCTATGTCGCGAAGGAAATCACGCCGCTTCATCCGATGCTTCATAACTTCTACCTCCTTTCTGGCCCATCAGTTGCGCAAAATCCGTCGCGAACACCACATACATGTATTCTCCAGTCCGATGTAGCACTCCGTTGAACCACGGCCTTTGTGTCGGTTTCTCTCACGCACCTAGAAAGTGAGCTTGGCGCCGAGTTCGAGCACACGCCCGCCGGTGGCACTGGTAATGTAGCCGAAGCTGGTGCTCCCTAGCGTCACGCCCGCCACTGTGCCATTGCCCGTGCCGAAGTAAAACTGCGGCGTATTGGTGGCGCCGAAGGCCTCGAGGCGCAACTCGAGGTTCAGGCGTTCGGTGAAGCGGATCGACTTGGCTAGCGAGGCATCCAGGTTAAAAAACCAGGGACCGCTGAGAAAGTTCCGCCCCACATTACCGAATGTATCTGCTGCCGGAGCAGTGAAGCTCGATGCGGAGAACCACGGATGAGTGGGTCCAACACCATGAAGGATTTGTACGGGCGCGACTAGGTTCGGCGTTTGCGTGTTGCCAGGCGCGAGCAGCGAAGCGGATGGAGCACTAAAATAAAGTGGAAGGCCCGACATTATGGTGAGAAAGCTGGTGACGCGCCAGTCACCGAAAATGGCGGCGCCAACTCCGGAGGTAAAGAAGCGCTTGCCCCTCCCCGCCGGGAAATCGTACACAATGCTCTGTACGAGGGTATGCGTCCGGTCGAAGTCGTTGCGGGCGTAATTGCGTCGTTGATTGATGTAGAAAGCCAGGCCGCCATCGTCGCCGGTCTGAAAGCCCATGCCCTTACCGTATGTGTACGCAGTCGTGGTCGCGAAACCGTCCGAGAAGCGGCGGTCAAACTTCACCTGCAAAGCGTTGTAGCTGGATGAGTATCCCGCAAAGAGGAGGTTTGTGGTTGCAGTGCGCCCAAAAGGACCGAACTCAGGAAGTCCCTTGTTCCCGAGGCCAACTACGGTAGCCGCATTGAGATTGTAATTGACGACGGTGTCGACAGTATGACTACCGACATACGCTACGTCGAGAACGAAACGCCCTGGCAGTGACCGCTGCACTGCCAGGTTCCACGATTCCACGTAGGGGTTCCTGAAATTCTGACTGACCACAAAGTAGTTCGTGGCGGCAGCCGGATTTGCGATGATTCCGTTCGACGGAACGGCGGGGAGAATAGGAGCTGGGAAACCGTTCTCAAATGTCGCCGGTTGGCCATTCGGAAGCACCGCGGGACCATAGCTCGCAACTGCTGGATTGAAAGCGTTGTTGGCCCGCACAGGAAAATTGTAGGCATAACTGTTGTCAGGGAAGGGTGTATAGCTGATGCCGAATCCAGCGCGAACGACGGTCGATTCCTTCCAGCGGTAGGCCAATCCTATACGAGGGGCGAAGTACTTGTAATGCGTTGTAATCCCCAAATCGTCCGGATTGCCTCCGATGCCGCTGACGATCAGAGTATTGTTCGAGGGATTGTAATTGGAAAAGCCGCCAGCGGCCGCCGGAGTGGCGGGTGGGTAGAACTCCCAACGCAGTCCGAGATCGGCCGAGAATTTGGGTGTGACCACCCACTTGTCTTCCGCAAAGGTGAAGAATTGCCAGGCTCGATAGTTTGGAAAGATCGTGGCCAGATCGCGCCCGGCTTGGTTTGGCACGTCGAGGAGAAAACTAGCGAAGTCGTTAGCGAAGCTTGTCTTGGAGGTGCCTGTAGCAGTTTTCAGAGCAGTCTGGCCATCGCTGAAAGTATAAAGACCACGTGGGCTGAACGTCTGCTCCTGAAGCAAAGCATCCCGGACGCGACGTAAATCGACGCCAAACTTGAGGGTGTGGTTTCCAAGAATCTTGGTCCACGTGTTCGCAAAGTCGATGTTCGTTTCTGCGCGAATCCAAGGCAAGCTGGCCGAGAAACCGATCAGCGGATTGGGATTGGAGAAGCCGCCGTTAATCGTAATACCCACGATTCCGCTGGTTATGGGGTTAAGATTAATGCCAGGAATGCCCAGATCTTGTGAAGTAGTTGTACCGTAATCGGTATTGCGAGCCTCATTGTGGTACCACGCTACGCCAAAGCGGAACTCCGCAACGAGGCTATTCGAGAAAAGGCGATTGTAGTTAAGGCCCGTGCTATAGGTATTCTGATAGCCGCTCCCCTCGAAGTTGCCTTGAGCCGGTCCTCCGGCCAAACCGAATATTGGCGCTTGATAAATCGATGGGCGTTGGAAACTAAACCGACCGCTCAGACGGTCTTTGTCGGTGATGTTGAAGTCTATTTTGCCATCAGCGAAATCCGTGTCCTTATGGTAAGCCAAGAGGGCAAAGTAATTGTTTGCGTTGCCTGGGGCGGTCGGAGGCGGTAAGAGCGCCAGGAGTTTGGCGGAAATGGGATTAATCAAGGCAGATGGAACGATGTTTGGGCAACCCGCGGGATTGCTGCAAGCCGGATTGAAACCATCCACCATTCCATCGGGACCTGGCACCATACCCTGGCCGGGGGCGGAGGTCGCGACCAGCGGCTGGCGGCCCGTCCCATCCGGATTGCCAGAATAAGGATTGTAGAGGGTTGTCGTCGAGGAGCTCAAATTTCCTGAGCGAAAAGCCATCGTCGGGATCGTGACCAGGTTTGTATTGGCCTCGTGGTCGAAAACCCTCAGGTAGTCAGTGAAGAAAAAGAGCTTGTTTTTCTTAATAGGGCCGCCCACATTGCCACCTAGGTAGTTGTACGCAAGATGGCCAACGGAGGGATCGAAGAAGTTG
>Ga0307478_10002946_pt1 | contig 12991 bp, 11 predicted proteins | sample atmos_gasesECM4C_2_FD_203713 | JGI IMG/M metagenome (GOLD analysis project Ga0307478, IMG submission 203713) | Hardwood forest soil microbial communities from Morgan-Monroe State Forest, Indiana, United States - atmos_gasesECM4C_05 | ecosystem: Environmental > Terrestrial > Soil > Temperate...
AATCCAGCGGCTAATAAACTCGGGCGCCGCTGCACTGCTGCCGTCATCTACAATGATGACTTCAAACGGTACGCCATCGTTTTGCTGAGCCAGCGATCGAAGACACTTATCGAGCGGCGCCCAATCTTCATAAACGGCTATGATGATACTAAAGAGCGGGTGCTCGGACGCGTGAGTCTGGTGCTCAGTCATGCGTGTTCGCAGCTGAAATCTGCCCGGATCTCCATTGTGAAAGGAGCCTCTAGCGGCACGTTCGGCCAGAGCGTGCTCTTTACGGCGGCCGCTAGAGAATGATACACACAAACTCCAAGCGAGCGTTGGTACCCTCGTAGCAGGCGTTTGTTCCAAACGCCAATAACAGGAGCGCGAAGCACGGTCTGCATAATTGCAGCTGCTCTTAGAGTGTGGTCCGGGCGATTGCAGCAATGAACTCCATAATTGAATGGTCATCCACGGAAAAAAATCCCGTACTCGGGACCAGCGAAATCCATGTCTGGCGCGCCTTCCTGTCGCTGGATCACGCGAGCTTGCGACACTTGGAATCCACGCTTGCTGAAGATGAAAAAACGCGCGCGGCCCGATTCATTTTTGAGCGCGATCGAGATCATTTCGTCGCGGCGCGAGGGATCCTGCGTGATCTTCTCGCGACATACATTTCCCGCGCGCCCGGAGCAATCAAGTTCGTATATGGCCCGCACGGCAAACCCGCGGTTGCCGATGCCGACGCAAACTTGGCCATTCGTTTCAATCTCTCGCACTCACACGGCATCGCCGTGATTGCGATTGGATTTGAGCGCGAGTTGGGCGTTGACGTCGAAATGCTGCGACCGGATTTTGCAGGCGAGGACATCGCGAAGCGATATTTTTCGGAAAAAGAGATAGGCGAGCTCGGCGCGCTTCCGAAGGAACTGCGGACCGAGGGATTTTTTCGGTGCTGGACTCGCAAGGAAGCCTACATCAAGGCCAGAGGCGATGGCTTGCATGTGCCGCTCGATAGCTTCAGCGTATCGCTCTCGGCAGACCGTTTCCCGGCACTCTCAAGCGCTGACCAGTCCCGCTGGAGAATCGAGTCGTTTGTCCCGTCACGTGAGCCTAAGCCCGGGTACGCCGCAGCGGTAGTGGCACAAGGCAACGATTGGGCGACTCGCCACTTCGAATGGAAACCGACGAAAACGGAGACGACGGAAGAGGAGTGATAGATTTGACGCTGGTGAAGAGTCGCGGGACCTTCGCGAAACGTACAACCTCACACGGCACGAGGCTTTATGTTGCTGGCTGTTCGGGAATTAAAAACGAAGGCTCATCAGAATCCGCGCCGGACAGCGAGATAGGGCAACAGAGCACATTCGACGATCCCCGGCATCGGATCTTCCCGGCTGAAAACGGCTTCCGTGTCAAAATTTCGCAGCGATTCGATGTATTCCTTAAGGCTCAGCCGCCCACAACCAACATCTATCAACCCAGTTGGAAAATCCGTAAGCAACCGAATCCACGACACCCCCGGCCTGCCTCTGCATGGCTGCTGAGGAATTCCGATTTGGTCGGCGTACAACAAGTATGGAAAATCAACACCAGCTGAAACGCCCAGCGAGTGATATCCCCACGTGCGTGGGTTGACGTCGAGTAATTTGAACTGTCCGTCCCGTGGATCTAGCTTGAATTCAACTTCGGCCAAGCCGTAATAGTTGATTTTTTGCAAGAATCGTTCGGACAACGACTCCAATGCCGGAAGGTCAATCGTTTCAACGAACGTGCTTGCGCGGCCAAATTCGTGAGGGTGCTGGCGCCTCCGGCGAGTGACCATGCTGCCTACTGCCTTGCCTGCTTTGAAAAAAGCGCAGTAGCCGAATTGATGCCTGCCATCGCCGGGAATCAGGTCCTGGACGATCGTTCCACCCGCTCCGGTGAGCGAGTTGGCACGTCGCAGCAATTCGCGAAGTTCCGCCCTATTGTTGGCTCGCCATGCTTTGACGCGAGTCGTGTAAATAAAATGTTCCTTAATCGCGGGCTTCAACGCCAACGGAAATGGCGTAGTGATCCGTTCCACATCATCCGAATCCGCTGGAAACCAAGATTCGGGAATCGGAATTTTCAACTCCATCGCCAGCTTATAGGTATTGCGCTTATCCCACATCCATTGAACTGTTTCCCATGCCGGCGTGGGCACCCGAAACAATTCCGCAAGCGCAGCGCGATGGCGCGACACAGTGGCAACAATTTCGTCGCGAGTCGGAAACAACACCCATCCCCTTAGATTCAGTCGCCTCCCCAAGTCCAGAAGTATTTCAATCGTGGCCTTCTCATTCCGCAGATCTGGCACTTGTATTCCATACTTGGTGTACCGTGAAAAACGGGAAATTGAATGTTCGTCATCGAGCACACAAATCGGAATACCTCTTTGGCCGAGGCTGCGAACTATCGCGAGCCCCTGGTAGTCGCCGCCTATCACTACGGCGCCAGGGAGGTCGCCATCGAAAGGAGTCGGGAATTTCAGGTCGGTGAGATTCACGGGAGTAAGCCAACTTGCGTCATTGTACCAGCAATTAGTTGGTCTCGGGTTTGCTCCTAATGTGATTCGCCAAATGGGTCCCCGCATACTTTGTTCCAGAAACGAAGTTCATGAGCGGCCCATAGCTCCAAGATGCCGGCGCGCCGAGAAAATGAAGCCCGGGCACCGAGGACTCGAAACCCGGCCCGAGCTGAGGGAACCCGCCGCTCAGTCGCAGGTTGGCGAGTAAGTTGGGCGCAAGAAAACCATAGCGCGCCACGTTGACGCGGTATCCGGTGCCCAACAACACGTGATCTGCCGCGCGCTCGGCGCCGTCATCGAGCTTCAGGCAGACCTCCGACGCATCCTCCGCTGCGGAGACAATCGAGCGTCCCGTCGTAATGGGCACAGACGCAAGCCGTGCCATCAACCACGACGCACCCGCTGGGCGGATCGAGCGTACGCGGAGACGATCTTGCATCTCGCGCGGAAATCTCTTCAAAAGAGCGGGGCGCGATACAATTTGGCTTATGCCCGCGGGTCCAACGTCAGTCCACGAGTAGAATAGTTTCGCCACGGGCCCGAGGCTTTGAATTTTCTTTTTCCAGCCAAGCCATTTCACACTTGTAGATCGGATGATTATTTCCACCTCGGCACCGTTTTCGTGCAGTAGCGCGCCACTTTCCAGCGCGCTCTGCCCTCCTCCAACCACGATTACTCGCTTTCCTCGAAATTGAGCCAGGTCATGATGCTGCGAAGTGTGTGAAATCCGGGGCGAGGACAAGTTCTGAAACTCGGCAGGACGCCACGCGAACGGGGCAATTCCGGATGCGACCACCACCCGTTGTGACGTTACGGTTTCACCGTCTGCAAGGGAAACACGAAAACTATTCGAATCCTTTTCGATGGATGCAATTTGCCGCTGATCCACGCCTGGCACTGCTTGCTGCTGAAACCAGAGACCGTAATTCACGAAACGTTCCAGAGAAACGGGCGAAGAAATGTGGTTCCCGTTCACTTTCTGATAAGCGTCGAGCGTAAATTCGCGTTTGGGGTCCCACAGATTGGAGGCCTCTCGCGACGATCGCAAAAGCATGCCGGCCGGCATCTGATCTTTCCAGAAACACATCGGTTGGCCGAATACCTTTACGTCGAGCCCCTGGATTTGGCGAAGGTGGGCTCCGGCCCCCAGACCATAGGGCCCTGCTCCAAGGATGACTACGTTATAGTTCATCGCGATTTTCTCGAGAAAAACGGTTCTCGCGGGCGGTGCTACCCGATTCGCTCGACCGCCAACCGGTTGGTACGAATTTACGAGCGCCGATCAGACGCGTCTCGATCATCCTGCCGCCAACCCGCTTTCCGGTTTCCGAGCAATGCCCGTATCTTGGACAGGTTCCTTGTCCTCGGATTTTTGTAGGAGAATAAGCACTGGGGCCAGGATCGCTAGTACCAAAAAAAAGAACACAAATCCGCCCTGGCGATGAAGTCTACCAGTGAGAAATCCGGGATTCACATAAACGCTTAGCAATGTAAGCGTGGTTATGCGGATGCCGTTCTTGACGATCGCCAACGGGAACGCCAGCAATACGAATATGAGCATTTTCCATTTCGTTCGCAAAAACAGATGCGCTGCGAGCAGGCAGGTGATGAACAGCGCCACGCTCGAGCGAATACCGCTGCATTCCTTCGCCACCTCGATCGTCACTCCTGGTACGGCAAGGATGAAACCCTGGCGCAGCACCGGAACACCCACCGCCTTGAACAGCAAGTAGGCAATTTCTGTCGAGCCTTGCTGCAAAAAGTAAATACTGCGCTCCAAAAGGGGCGGCGGCAGCGGGACCATCAGCAGCAGAAACAGCAACGAAAACGAAGCTCGGCGCCACGCGTCGCTTCCATAGCACAGCAGGAATCCGCCAAGCCACAGCGCAATGATACCCAGCGTCGCAACGGACAGAAATTCGTCCGGTTTCCGCGCCGACAACCAAGTTACAGAGAACGTATAGATCGCTAACGCTGCGACCGCGACTGCGCTGCCAGCGAACGGCGAGGCCCGCAATCCGCGGAAGATCCGCGATCGCTCAGCGTACAGTAGGTAGGCGCTCACCAACGGAATCAGCAAAATATGTGACGATGACTCCTCATTCAGAGAGAACACAGTCAGCGCATGGAGAGTCTTCCAACAAACCAAGACAGAGAAGATAACGAGTAACGTGAACGCGGCGTGCGCTCGTGCACTTCCCGACAGCTTGTCCTTCAACGGAGGGTTCGCCAAAATAAATGTATCAGACACACCTAGATTCATTCAGATTTCAACCACGAACTTGCCGCCCTTTGGCACATGAAAGAGAATGGACTAATCATGCCGGGCGGCAGCGATCTCACACACCATGTTCCACTGCATATGTGACGCGACCTCCGTCCAGTGTCGCGTAGGCCACTCGAGCGCGCTCATGATTCGCTCCTTCGATCTCCCAACGCACGCCGCGCTGCACCAATTTCATCTGACTCCGAGCTCTCCACCACTTATTCACTTCTCCGGGCAAGGCCATCCAAATTTTGTCGCGCTCAACCATCTGTCGTAGGTGGTCGAGCAGTGATTCATACACCTTTCGCGCGTGGGGATTAATGAGGTAATCCGGATGTGCGATAAAACTCATAAGCCCGTTCCTCGCCCGAATCAGGTCGATTTGTTTCTTCCACAGGTCGATAGAGTAGTCATTCAAAATCTGAAACAGCGAATAGTCTTGGCAGGCGGTCAGCGGAATCTCAAGTATTTTTCCCACAAAGTAGGGAAAGACGGTGCAACAACCGCCGCGCTGCGGCTCAAGATGCGCGACATTGGGCATCGACATGTCGTAGGAAAATTCGTAGGCATCGTACCAATCGAGATTTCGATACATCACGCCCGCACGGAATCCGCTGGCGCCGAACTTCTTGGCATACTCATTAATTTTCTTTGCTCGTTGCAAAAACAATTCGCGCTCTTGATAGAGCTGCCCGTCGTGATTCAAGTCGTGGATGTTGAACTCAAAGCCCCGCTCGCGCATGATGCGCACGTACTCATCGGGAACTTCGTACCGCTTTTCCGGGATCACTTGAAAGGCGGACCTGATTCCAAATGATGCGTCTAGGTCCATTAGATCAGAACTGAAGTCTCGACCCACCGCGGTTTCGACATCGTGGGTCATGATCAAGCAATTCGGAGCGCCCTCAGGCCAAAACCAGATAAACGGGACGCGTTGCACGCCACCCGCTTCCATCGCCAGGCGAAGAATCTGCTCGTGTATCGTGTCGACCGTGAAATCGACGGGCCAGTTCGGAAATTGCAGGTTTCGCCAGCCACCCAGGTAGACTTTCTGAAGATGCTTGCGCACCGCCACCGGCATCAGGTCTCGAACCGCATAGTAGGTTTTGCGAATCAGCGGATGATCAACAAGGCGGCCTCGCTTCGCCAGTAAATGCTGCACATATCGTTCGGTGCGGAGGTTTTCCACAATCTCGCTGGGGTCGAACGGCAGCTGCACCTTGCATTCCTCCACGCGTACGCTTTTGGACGCGTCGTACAGCCCCGCACTTTCAAGGCTCGCCGATACGCCTGATGAAGAGTGTCCGTAGCAAATCGGGGCACCTCCAAATCGAAAGAACCCGTTCTCTCCCGATGCTCGTGCCGCGCATATGCGACCGAGTCCGAGTTCGTTGACGCAATAGTAATCGGAGAGAATCTGATTCACGGTTTGATCTAAGCCCCGGTATCTGAGTTAAAACTCTATTTGTCTAACGCTACTTTTGCCGCGCAGCGATTCTTAGCCGATATGGCGGTAAATCAGCTTCCCGGATGTCGCCAGCAGTCGCTTCGGCATATACGAAAAGACGCGCTTGGCCATTTTCAGTTTCCAGCCAGCCGTGCTGTCCACAAATGAGCCGCTCGGGAATCTCCAATAGGTCAGCCGTTGATGGTGGCTTACCCAGTGGTCCTTAAATGCAAGAAGTCCGGCATTGCCTTCCTGAGTTCGGCCGAGGTCGAACGCGACCGCGCCGTCTGCTTTCGCGGCGGCAATAGCTCTCCACAAGAGCCACGGAGTTGCTCCAAACTTATTGAACCGTGCGTCCGAGCATCCGTACTTGAAGTAGCTAGTTTCACGAAATCGCAGGGTGAGAATTGCCGCGATCGCAGAACCGTCCTTATACGCCACTCGTATCTCCAGCGCGTTTCCTTGGCACTGAATCAAATTTTGAAACCAAGCAAACGGAGGAGGAGGCAAATGATGCCTGCCGCGCGTAATGACAAACAAGCCGTAGAATTCTTGAAGCAATTCTTGGGACGTGCCGCATTTTTCAACTAGTCCGGCACGCTCGGCTCGCTGGACGCGGCGCTGCACGGAATCCTTGTCGAAACTTCGAAACACGGTTTCAAGATCACGACGCAGGTCCATCACGTGCAAAAAGTAACGCCCCACCGGCCGAAAGCCGGCCTCGGAGAACGTGCGTCCGAAATCCTCGTCCGTTGGACGAACCTCGAGATATTGCCGTGGCTGGGCGCTCAAAAATGCTTGGCAGCCGCCAGTCAAACTCATCATTTCTTCAGGCGACTCGCAAATCGGTTCGCAATGATCGGAGAAAGGCAAAGATACCAAGCGACTACCGGTGAGCCAGCTATTAATTTGGCAGCACAATAGACCGTTTTTCAGCACAGAGTTCGGCGGCGAGCTGGTAAAAACCACGGGCCGATATCCGTACGTTCGAGCTAGCGCTACTAACCAGGCTCGTTGGTGAAATACCGAAGATCTGGGATGGTGAGTAACGAGTTCATCCCAGTCACTGTCCGCCAGAGGATCCAGAGTACGAACGCGCTCGTGTCTCATGAGCGATGCCAACCCAGATTGACAGGTCGAGACCGCGCTGGCAACGGGCAGCCGCGCGTAGTCCTGAGCCGTATAGTACGCTGCCGAGTCTCGAATCGAATCAGCTCGATCGTTCAGGGAGGTCATTGACTTTGCCGGCGCGAGCATGTCCACGTGAACCCCGCAATTGGCCTGCCGTCTCTCCTAGCATAATGTCGAAATCGCAACGAACCACCCATGAGTTAATCTATTGATTACACAAGAGTTGTATAACGAAACCACCGCCACGTAGCAGCGGGATGGCACATGCTCGTTCGAGCCCGCATTAAATAAGACCTCTCGCGCCATAGCCTGGAGACCGATTTACCACAGCAGGTACTCACAAATTGCTAGACCGGCTCCATACTCCTCGGTGCTGCGAGCAGCTAAACCTCGATGCTAGGAAAGTCAGTCACTGACCAAACGCCGACGCGTGCTAGTGGATCAACATCGAACTGAGACCCCTCACTTTGCAATCTTGCTGAATGCCCTCTCATACGCAGCAAGCAGGTTCCCTACTGAGTAGTCCCAAGCCAGTGCTTCCTTAACCCGCTGCCTTCCGAAGTCGCCCATCCGCTTTCTTTCATCAGGCTTATCAAGCAGCCGGAGGATTTTGTCCGCGAAATCTTTCACCTGGTTTTCGGTATCCGTGTACAAAGACGCTTCCTGAGCGCTGTATCTACCTTCCTTCAGATCGAACTGTACGATGGGCTTGCCGAGCGCCATGTACTCCATGATTTTGATCATCGTGGAGATATCATTCATCTTGCATGGCTTGTCTGGATTCACACAGACGTCCGCGGTTGAGAGGATCTCCAACAATTGGTCAAAAGGAATTCTTCCGGTGAAGTTGACCGTGTCTTCGAGCTGCTTGTCTTTCACCATCCTCTGAAGTCCCGGCAGACCGGGACCTCCGCCGATACATGTGAAATGGATATCTCGCCGCCCCGAGTTTTTCAGATGAAGCGCAACATCCAGAAGAATGTCCAATCCTTCTTGGTCACTCATATTACCGACGTAGCCCACCAGATAGGGCTTGCCGTGTTTGAGAGCGGGATTTGGTGGCACGGCTTTGAAGATTTCCAGATTGGGGCCGTTGCGAACGACAAATACGTCCTCAGGAGCCAGCCCACCTCTGGCGACCGCTAGTTCTTTGTAACTGCAATTGGTCGCCATGACCACGTCACTGAAATGGTAGGTCATCTTCTCCAACCAAACTTGAATCTTGTAGAAGACGCCTTTCTTGTCGTACTTCGATAGATACAGTTCGGGGCAGGCGTCGTGATGATCGAAAATGTATTTCACGCCGAAAAGCTTGAATGGTAGGGCAACCAAAAAGATGTCGTCGGGGGGATTGCAACCCTGAACCACCTGAAACCCATGCCGCAGATAGATCCACCACGAGTACAGAAACTGCCAGAACAACGCGCTGCTATATTCGTAGATGTACCCAAGCGCGCCATTTCCTTCAGTTGGCATGGGATGCCGGAAAATCTGGACTCCTTCCAGCACTTCGTACGTCTGCTCGGCTCCCTTGCCCTTCGGACACAATACTGCGACGTCGTAACCATTCTTCTGCAGGGATTTAGCTTCCATCCACACGCGGGTATCCAACGGAACAGGAATATTCTCTACGATGATGAGGATACGTCTCGTCATAGTCAGGCTGAAATTGGTCTAGCGTAGTCTGTACGAGCTAGCAAACACGCAGAACATGATAGCGTGTATCCCATGCAGGTCGAGGTCTTGTTTACGGTCCGTGACCACTACCCATAATATTAGCAATCGTCGGTCCGTGCTGAAATCTCCTCAATGATTCGCGCGACTCCCCGTCGAATTTTGGTGACCAGTAGCTCGTTGGCCAAAATGAAGCGCGATAGGACATTCAGCTGAAGCCACCAAGAGCGTCGGAGTCGCGATGCTCCCCGATCGTCGACCAATCGGAGCATCGACAAATAAAGCCGGTGCCTCGAGACCCTGCGACAGCTTTGCGCGCCTCGCTCATCACCAACAAATGCCGGCGTACTTGTCGCCTTCGCTCCTGCGATTCGCAATGCGAACAAGGTCGACCACACCTTGGTCGCCTCGCAACCGGTTCGGAACGCTCTGAAAGTCGGGATCATTGTTGCCGATTACAATCGTCTGTGCATGATCCAAAACCGCATCGATGTCGTTGACCATCAGTCTAGCTATATGCGGAATGTGATTAAGAATGAAGTCGCGGTTGGCACCGACCAGTCGGGCGAGATTCACATTCTTGTCAAAGATCCTCAAATCGTAGCCCTTGCCGATCAGCCGCTCGATCGCCTCGATCATGGGACTTTCCCGCAAATCGTCCGTCCCGGCCTTAAAGCTAAATCCCAGTATGCCAACCTTCTTGTGGCCCTTTTGCATGATGAGATCCACACCCCGAGAGACCTGCATTTCGTTGCTCGGTAGGATGGAGGTCAGAATTGGCAATGCCAAATCTTGCATTTTTGCCTTGTATGCAAGCGCGCGAAGATCCTTCGGCAAACAGGAACCCCCAAAGGCAAATCCGGGCATGAGATAAGCAGGTGAGATGTTTAGCTTCTTGTCTTGACAGAATATCCCCATCACGGCGTGTGCGTCGATGGAGAAGGATTTGCAGAGGTTGCCGATTTCGTTGGCAAAACCGATCTTAAGAGCATGCCAGCTGTTATCGACGTACTTGACCATCTCAGCTGTCTCGAGGTCCGTCCGAATGAGGGGCGCGTCTAGTTTCTTATATAGCGCGGTCAGAATGTCACCGCTGGCGCGGTCTATTTCTCCGATCACAGTCTTAGGTGGGTTGTTAAAGTCCCTTACCGCGGAACCTTCGCGGAGAAACTCAGGATTGTTGCATATGCCAAAGCCGACTCCCGCCTTCTTGCCAGAATATTCCTCGAGAATTGGGATGACGATTTGACGCATCGTCCCCGGCAATACTGTGCTGCGAATGACCACGGTATGGTGCGCCGGCTTATTCTTGAGAGCCTTGCCAAGCAATTCACAAACGCGCCTGATATACGCCAAGTCTAGATTGCCGTTGGCAAGACTCGGAGTGCCTACGCAAACGAACGACAGTTCAGTTTGATTGACGGCTTCCGCTTCGTCGTCCGTCGCTCGGAGACGACCAGATTTCACTGCCGCAGCGATAACTTCGGGGATTTCAGCCTCGATGATGGGAGTTTGGCCGGCATTTATAAGGTCAACCTTCGTGCGAACCGGATCTACGCCGATGACTTCGTGACCTTCTTGTGCGAGGCACCCCGCAGACACCGTCCCCACATAACCCATTCCAAAAATGCTAATTTTCACAGTATGTCCCTTTGGCGAACTCGCTAGCGCTCGACATTTCGGTAAAGCAAAAGGCAAAGGCTTCTAAAAAGTTGCGCTGCGGCCCACCGGTGCATCGGCGTGTTGTCCCAACCAAGAAGCAGCTGCCGACTTCGGAACGAACCATCATGCCTTTGCCACTTCGTTATGATTTCGTCGAGAACGCTGCTTAGGTTCTCGTCTATTTTAGGGAAGCGTCCCCGCAAAAGAAGGCTTAGGTTGATGCACTCTGCGTAGTCGTACAACTCTCGCCGGTACATGGTCAAACGCGGCCGGCGCGAGAACGGCTTCGGCAATCCCTCCTCGTCGAACAAGTTCTTGACATAGTAGCCGACGCCACGCTCGATGGCGCTGGTGCACTCGGGATTGCCGGTCAAAGCTTCAATTTTCGCCAGCGCCTTCAAGACAAAACAGGTATGAAAATGATCGACGAAATCTCTCAATCCGTCAGTCGCGTAGAACCAAGATCCGTCTGCGTTTTGCGACTCGAGCACAAAGTTCAGGTTTCGTTCGGCCACCGCCCCGTATTTGTCTTCGGAGAAATCCGAGGCAGCGCAAGTCAGCAAAAAGGCTCGATAGGCATTGGCATTTACAACATTCATCGAATGTTGTGGAGACGGCGAGTAGGAACAGGATGAAGCACGGGGAGACGTTTCCCGCTCCTTATAATCGAGAAGCGAATGCTGGGCGATCGATCGCATGATCTCACGCCATTTTTCGTTCCCATCTACTTCGTATACCTGCCTGAACGCTTCGTAGACATATGGCACGGTTGTGATTAGCGGGGTTCCCTGCCAAATCGTTCCGCGCACTGTCTCCCAATTGAAGGGATAGCCCCAGCAGTAATGCTCGTAGCCCGGACACCTTGTCTCGATAAGGACTTCGAGAAAATGCACCGCACGCTCGTGATATTCCTCTTTCGCGTAAGTCTTGGCGAGCAAGCCAAACCCCATCGCGAAGTGTGCGTCTGCAATCGGAAATCGCTGCGGTATCCAGAATAACCGCCTGGCCGACGGAACAAACGCCTCACAGAACACCATTGGAGAAACTGCCAGGGTGCCGAGCAAAGGCTTCTTGTAATATAACGCTTTCGCTGCGCGCGCCAAATCGCTCGAATAAACACTCTGGAAGTCGTAAGAAATTTCTCCATAATCATTTAGCCAGTCGGTAAACCGTTGCACGGTATTTAGAATCCGATCTGTTGGAAGTGGGTTTCCACGAGCGGCTCCCTCTAAATGAACTGTCGATTCTGTCGCTGCATTCATCAGATTCCCTTGTTTCATAGGAGTGGCCCATTCATCGGTTATTGGTGTCCCAAGGTGGCTGCCGTTAGGCATGCTTGCCGCTGACGGCCAAGATTCACACCGCGGCGCTAGATCACAAACTCGAACAGGATAGCGTCTTACTTCATTTCCAATACTCTCGGACTCGGCCTACTCGAGCGCTTGCTGGTACACAGCTCGGGATATTTCACCGACTTTATCCCAGGAATGTCGCGCCGCCACGTAGTCGCGTATCTCTCGTCGGTTCGTTGCGAGCCCCCTATACAGATCGCTCTCAAAATACGTTTCGATCGCGGTGGCTAGATCCGCGGGATCGCCTCGCTTAAACACGTAACCCGTTTTGCCGTCGATGACGTCCTCCCGGATCGAGCCCACGTCCGCTCCAATCACTGGCAACCCGTAGGTATAACCCACAAAAAGTACGCCAGTTTGAAAGATATGCTTGTACGGCAGTATAAGGGCATCGGCTGCTTTAAAGTACAACTCCGTCTCTTCGTCGCGGATAAATTGCAATTTCTGAATCACACGGCCTCGCCAGGCGCTGCCGTCAATTGTTCGCTGGGTCTCAGCCAAATAGTCCTCATATCCCTTCATCGGTTCGCCGGCGATGATCAGCCGGTAGTTTGGGTTGCGAGCATATAGTTTTTCAAACGCTGCCAGCAGGTATTCCAAACCCTTATAAGGCACAATTCTTCCAAAAAAAAGCAACGCTCTTTCCTGATCGTTGAGCCCCAGTCTCTCTTTCGCGCTGGCCGGAGTCAGCTCGGTGTCGGGAAGCGAACTGTAAATCCCAAAGGGAATCACTTTCACAGCGCTTCCCTTTACGCCAAATTGATCGATTAATTCATCCTTCATTTTTTCGGTGTGGACGAATATGCGGTCAGCAAGGTTGTACTGGCACCTCAACGTTAGCCGATTCAGGAGCGAATCCTCCGAGTCTCGCGCCGCTTTGTTCACATTGTGCGCCGTGAGGATGATCTTCTTCCCCAACAGCTTGAAGT
>Ga0307478_10002947_pt1 | contig 12990 bp, 8 predicted proteins | sample atmos_gasesECM4C_2_FD_203713 | JGI IMG/M metagenome (GOLD analysis project Ga0307478, IMG submission 203713) | Hardwood forest soil microbial communities from Morgan-Monroe State Forest, Indiana, United States - atmos_gasesECM4C_05 | ecosystem: Environmental > Terrestrial > Soil > Temperate...
ATGATTCGCCGCGGCGAAGCGGATGATTTCTAGAGTCGAACGGGAGGGGAGCGGAACGCCCATCGGCAGCACTCGCGAGCGGATGGCGATCTCGCCCGCGCCGTGCTGAATCAAAGCGCGTTCCGGAACTGGAGCCCTGCTCGTAATCCAGCTAAAGATCTCGGGCAGCGCATCCCAGAAGTCACTGAGCGGCAGTAGCACGGGGAGTTGGTGCGACAGCATGTCCGACCACATCCCCTCAAGAGCTTCGCGATTAGGAATCAGCGACTGGAACGTAGGGACCGGGATTGCCTTGTATTCGCATTTCTGCCGGAGCACGTCCCAAAGCACCGTGGCCGTTGGCCGGCTGTCCGTGTGCCGGAAGAGGTTCACGACGTCGTAAAGATCGCGGGGCCGCGTGCGTTCACCGAGTGCGCGGAGTTTTTCTGCGAAGGCTTCCTCATAGGCGTAGCAATTGGCCCAGATTCCGCCTTCTGGGCGGTCGCTGTAAGGATGAAACACTTCGCGTCGCACAGAGGGAAGGACGAGCCTCTCGTCCGCCGTCAGGTCGAGTTTGATCTTCGGCCAGCCGCCTGAGGTTGGAGAAACCGGTCCGCGGTAAGCGATCTTGCCCTGGCAGTTGGGGCGGCCGCGCGGGTTGTCGTAAATATCAAATTCGAGCTGATCAGCGGGAATATTGAGACCGGATTGGTCCGTTGCCCAGGAGACGACTTCCTCGAACACTCGCCGAAGGAATTCCTCGTCTAGGTGATCCTCATTACGAAGCGTGAAGTCCAGGTCCTCCGAGAAGCGATATGTCTCGAAGTAACACTTCTTAAGACAGGTGCCGCCCTTGAAGATCCACCTTTCAGAAAGCTCCTCATGCGCGTTGATGCCGGCGAGTATCCAGCCGAGGACGTAGTCCTTCTCCACAATGTGTGGCAACAGCGAAAGCGACGACGCGGCTTCGAGGATTTCGCGCCTGTCGATCATGAGGCCGATTGTCTCCTGGCTGACGGCAACCAAAGACGCCAGGCCGTGACGAGTTTTTTCGGAGGAAGCGAAGGATCAAGCCGGGCATAACCCTGTGTCAATCGTGAGCGGCACTCGGCCGCGAGCTTGTCATCGTGCAAGCGCGTCTCTGCAAGATATCCGAGACGCTTGAACACAACGCCATTACTAAATTGCTTCGCGTACTGGATCAACGAATCACGATCAGCGGTCTTCGTAGCGAGATACGCGCTCAGGCTATCAGCTACGTGGTCGATGCCACCGCCCACCTCTGGCGCGGCGATCATATCGACCAGCGTACGCTCGGGGTCCGATATAGACACTTTGACAGAACCGCGCCACAGCGTTTTCAATCCAAAGAGCCGTTTCGGCTTCACGTTGTGCAATACAAAAACCGCACCTTGGGCGATCACGCGTTTTTCTGTAACACGCCGTGTAGTGAAGACGAAGGTCTCATTGAAAAGCTGCTCGGTCAGTTCCCAATGATGGGCGGCCGTCCAGCCGCCGATGTAGCATTCATTGAAGAGCGTTGGTACGAGGATCCAGGGGTCTGCGATCACCTGTTCGCTGCCAGCCAGGTCCAACGGCACAGGTACATAAAGCCCATGTCCTATCCGCCGGAGCCAACCCTGCTGTTTCCACCGCGATAGGAGCTTAGCCGCGGTGCGCCTTTCGATCCCGAGTGTCCGAGACGTAACATCAACCGACACGACTTCCTTTGCGGCCCGGAGTACTGCGCCGAGGCGCGCGCGGTGAGCTGGCAAGGATTCTATTCCCGATTCCATGGCTATATAACAATACTACAAGTTCGCATTTTGTGAGAACTTTATGTGATGTCATATAGTCAATTCCCTTCGCAACCCATCGATGAGTTTCCCAAGATTGCCAGAAAAGCGTGGTCAGTTCCAGGCGCAAAATTCCGCACGGCGAATTCGCACGTCTTCAAAATCCGATGTTTATAGCCGAATTGCGAGCCACGACTATATTGGTCGGGCCCAAATTCCGCGGCACAGATGGCCAGCCGACTTGCGCCGCGACCTCCTGTCTGAACCGAATCCTATACCCCACGCAGGAAACCTCAACAACTTCGACCTTTAGTTAGCGGACGCACAACACGGAGACCCTGGAGACCGAACGATCCTACAGTTTCCGCCAACTGGCTTTTCCTGAGTGGGTACTCAAAAGCGCTACTCCGCCCATACAACACGAGCGGGTAACTTTATCGCGTCCCTCGAAATCGGCTCGGCAACTTTCAGGCGCTCACCATCAGAATCAAACCGCGCATCACTCAAATCCACCTCCATCTGTGGCAGAGATTGCGGCACTTCAGAGCGATCTAACAGGCCACGCGCCTCCAACTCTTTGGCCGTGGCTCGATACATCTGCTGCTGCTCTTCGATGAACGCCAAAACCGCGCCGGTAAATTGTCCAAGCGACGTAAACTCGATGTTGGTCTCTACATCGGTTTCCCACGGAATCTCCTCCGGGGGAATACCCAACATCTCGGCAATGAAGGCGCGTCGCTGCTCTCGACCGAGGTACATACCGGCCATCCCGCAACTATTTCCGAGATAATGCGTGGACTCGACCCGAGTGACATAAATGGGATCAACGCCTCCCACCAAAATCGAAGCTCCTTCACTCGGCTCAGTGGAAAGCCTGTATTGCCCGATCTTCGGCCAATCGTCCCGCTCAGCCTCTGAAGGTTGCATGCAACTTCCTCCGACACCATATCCGATTTCCGGGCCACCCGGGGCGATGGCAAACACCTTCGCCTGGACGGTTATGTCGCCGAGTAGTTTTCTCGCAAATCCCGAACGCGGATGCAGGGCCAACAGAGCCGCGCTGACGTACTGCAAGGTAGAGTCGTCCTTTACGGGAGAACGATAGAGATCCAGGCTCAAAGGCCCGGACTCCTCTACAGGCATACGGGCAAGCATAATTGCCGCAGCAGTCTCGAAGTCCGCTGCCAAGTTGCGCAACGCGGTGCCAGGCACCGGAGCCTTCAACTGAATCAGTGCGTCCAGCACGACCGTCATCGCGTCCCGCTCCTCTTCTTGCTCCGATGAAAGATGCCGCCATCGCCCATCGTCGGAAGGAGTCTGCGGGGAAAGAGGTTGCCATTCGCTGCCGAGCGATAGTAGTTCCGACATCGCAGATTCGTCGTGGGTAAGCATGGCGTCGTAGGCTCGCCATGCGACTGCCTTCGGCTCTTCCCTTCCTACCCAACCGCCCGGGCATGAATTTGCAGTGGACGCCACGGGTTCGGATGGGATTTGTGCTTGGTTGAATGGCGAAAGTAGCGCCACCTGGCATCCAAGGGACAGCAAGCGATGAAGAAGACTCATGAGCACCTCTGCCAACTACGCAGAACCGCACGATGCTTTCCTAGCTGTATTCCATGGATGCTCCTGGCATTGCGAGTGTTGTCCGCCGCCCTCGATTTCAGCGCGCAACCAGATCCAGTCATTTCTGTGTCCAAAAGTTTGGGTATCCGGCAGAGCTCCAGCGTCTCACGTCACACCGTTTTCACTTCTTATCGTGGTGGCAAACCCGCTACTGCAAATTGGCCGCAGCCGCTCTCTCTGGAGGGGAAGCGCGGTTCGTCTAAACTGACAATGCGCCGTGTACCCGCGGTGTACCTCACTTGCGTGAATTCGATGTTTTTATAGTTTCTGCCGTCTTCTAGAATCAGCAAGTTGCATGGAATCAGCGGGGGTCCGAATTCCGATTCCCCCCGCCGGCACCACTCTTCGTCTTCATTTGAAAGGAATTACACGGCTGCGTTTCTTCGTGTACCCAGCCTGTACTTCTTGTGGCGATCCGTAAATATCCCAGTTGCGGCACACCTTAGGCACATGCTTGCGCGGGTGCAAAATTCGCACCAGAAACTCGCCACTCAAAAGAGCAGACTATCCTCGAGTTTGCGTTCGGTGGTTTTCAAAGGGGGTAAAAAACACTGAAGCCGGCCCAAAGGCCCGCTTCGCTTCCTGCCCACCGAGGAACAGGGGGGATACACAACGTATTATACTCCCTTGTCTAAGCCGATAATTGGGTCGGAATGCTAGCATTTGCTGCCAAACACGTTTACTCTTCTAGGTAGAGGCGTCTTCTCCGATGACCATCCGAGTCGAGCTCAATGCTGAGACTGAAGCACGCCTCAAGGCCGAGGCACGCGCTAAGGGCTTACCTCTGGAAAAGGTAGCCGAAGAACTTCTCAAAGAAGCTCTCACTGAGCGCAGTTTGCCACGTGGTCGGATGAGTGTTGAAGAATTTCATCGAATGCTTGACGCGATGGCGGAAGGGTCCGGACGACTGCCAGACTTGCCCACCGAGAGCTTTTCGCGCGAGAGTTTCTATGAGGACCGGCTAGATGGCAGAGATGCCGTACCTCGTCGATAGCAATGTCCTTCTCCGGTGGGTGAAACCCGACCATAAAGATTATCCCGCCATCGTCTCAGCCACGGATGCCATTCTTCGACATGATGGCGTGCTCTGTTACACCTCCCAGAATGTCGGCGAATTTTGGAATGCCTGCACGCGCCCTGTGGATCGCAATGGCTAAGGCCTCTCGCCTCAAGAGACAGACCGACTCGCAAAGTTTTTTGAGGAAAAGCTCCGCTTGCTCCCGGACAGCCTTGCCGTTCACGAACAGTGGCGCAAACTTTTGGTAACGCATGGCATCTCCGGCGTTCAGGTTCACGACGCGCGCCTTGTCGCGGCAATGCGCGTACACGGGGCTAAACGCATCTGACGTTCAATGACAAGGACTTTGTCCGCTACACCGATATCGAAGCCGTGCATCCTCGCAGTGTTTCGCTCGCCTGATCAAGACCACGAGTTCACTCCCGCGCTCGCCGCCGTGAAGGCACACCTAAGCCCGTGACTGACGTCACAGACAAACTCCTTGTGACCGCTGACTCTGCTTCGTGTGACCAGAGGCGGTTGGCGATTCGTTACGCCAACTCGACGGTTACGTGTCAAGTGATCCTTTAGCGGGTGTAGAGTGGGTGGGGCTTTCGGGCTAGGTCGGAGGCCAAGCCAAGTGATATTCCTTCGCGATTGCGTGCGAGACCTCCGTTATAGCTGGCGACAATTCGCCGCCACGCCCTTGGTGACTTGCGTCGCAGTCCTCACTTTGGCTGTCGGAATTGGCGCAAACGCGGCGATCTTCAGCCTGCTGGACACTGCGCTCTTGCAAACCCTTCCCGTGCATGACCCTGGGAAGCTGCGGACCGTCGAGGTGGTGACGCGTTCGGGCGTCGAGGTGTCCAATATCCCCTCTGAGTTTTTCGATGAGTTGCGCAAGGACCCGCAGTCCTTTTCGGGCCTGTTTGGGTTCTGGCGAGGGCAAATGAATTTTGACGCCGGCGGAGACAGCGACCGGGTTCTGGTGCAAACGGTGTCGGGTGGCTACTATTCGACGCTCGGCGTTCCGAGTTTCCTTGGGCGCACGATCGACGAGCAAGATGAGAAGAACCACCAACGCGTGGCCGTGCTCAGCTATCCGTTTTGGGCCCGGCGTTTTAGTAGCGATCCGGCCATTGTCGGCAAGAGCGTCAACCTAAACGGCATTCCGACGGAAGTCATCGGGGTGACGCCACTGGCATTTTTCGGCACCGACCAGGGCGTTTCGCCGGACATCACGATTCCCCTCGACTATCCCGTGCAGTATGCGAATGTCTGGGCGACGGTAAGACTCAAAAACGGTGTGAGCGACAAGCAAGCACAAGCGGAGGCCGATGTTGCTTTGCAGCGGGCGCTCGAATTGATGCGCCCAGGCTTGGCCAACTATCGCGAGAGCGATCGGGAAGAAGTACTGACGCAGCGCGCGCTGCTGGCGCGCGGTGACCGAGGCCTGGGATTGGAGCTGGGGTCCTACACGGACTCGCTGCAAATCCTCATGTTGCTTTCCGGCGCGGTTCTGCTGATTGCGTGTGTGAACATCGCCAACGTGTTGCTCGCGCGTTTTACCGCCAGGGCGCATGAGATTGGTGTCCGGCTGACATTGGGCGCGAGCCGGCGACGCCTGGTACAGCAGTTCCTGGTGGAGAGTGCTTTACTTTCGGCGATGGCGGCAGCGGCGGGTCTTGTGCTTGCCTTTTGGATGCAGCGAGCGCTGGTTCTTCTGCTGATGGACGATGAAGCGCGGCAAGCGATTCACTTTACGATCAACGCCCACGTTCTGGCATTCAGCGGAGGCGCGGCGATTGCGACTCTGCTCCTATTTGGGCTTGTGCCCGCGTTACGTGCCACGAAGGTTGAGGTGCTGGCTATGATGCGGCAAGAGACGGGCGGAACGCGCTGGTCGCGTTCCGTTTTGGCGAAGGGACTCATCGTGGTCCAGATCGCTGCGTCTTTGATGCTGCTTTCCGGATCGGGCTTGCTAGTACGAAGCTTCAGCAAAATCACTGCGCTTCACACCGGCATGTCCGTAGAGAACATGCTGGTGATGAAGATTGGTCTGGGCTGGCGCGAGTATCAGCAGACGTATCCCTCAACGGTGTATCAAGAAATCATAGAGCGCGTACAAGGGGTGCCCGGCGTGAGGTCCGCCGCGTTCGGCGCGAACTTCGCATTCTCCTCAGGCGATTGGGTGAAATCAGTCTGGGTGGAAGGACAGCCGCCCGAGCATGACCAGATGGCCGCGTTCAATGTGGTCAGTCCCGGTTTCTTTTCTACCGCGGGAATTCCCGTGATTGAGGGCCGCGAATTTACCGACCGCGACGTTTTAGGCGCACCTAAAGTGGTCGTCATCAATGAGGCGTTTGCGAAGCGCTATTTCCCAGATCAAAACCCCATTGGGCGGCACTTTGGCGACAAAGGGGAAAAGTCGATTTTGAAGTATGAGGTCATCGGAGTGGTGGCCGACTCGCGAAACATGTTTTTGAAGAAGGCTCCGGGGCCAATGCTGTACGCGCCGTTGCTGCAGGATGAGCACGGAGATGCAACGAACGTGGTCTTGCATGTCCGCACGAGGGGAAATCCGAAGTTGATTCTGGATCGCGTGCGGGCCCAGATTCGCGCGCTGAATCCGCACGTTCCGGTGCACGACATTATGACACTAAGCGAACGGTTGTCGCTTGCGCAGCGGCCCGACCGCATGATGGCGATCCTGGCCGGTTTTTTTGGCTCGTTGGCGCTGCTCCTGACCGCGATGGGAATCTACGGAGTGATTGCCTATGCGGTGGGACGCCGGACGAGAGAGATTGGAGTGCGTCTGGCATTGGGCGCAACGCCGCGGAACGTTCTGCAGATGATTGTGCGCGAGACACTGACGCTCGTCGCGGCGGGAGCGATATTGGGCCTGCCGCTCGCCTTTATTTGTACCCGTGTGCTTAAGAGCATGTTGTTTGGAGTTGAGCCACAGGACCCCGTTACCGCCGTGGCGTGCCTTGTCGTGCTGCTGCTGGCCGGGGTCTTGGCCGGTTACTTGCCCGCCCGGCGAGCCGCAGTGCTGGAACCTGTCTCCGCGCTACGAAATGAATAGCCCGCGCTTAACGGCTTGGAGTTTCTCGTCGCCTTCGAACCTTAGGCGAAGCCACTTGCCTGCGCTGATTCCGTGTACCCGGCGTGTACCTCACTTGGGTGAATTCGATGTTTTTATAGTTTCTGCCGTCTTCTAGAATCAGCAAGTTGCATGGAATCAGCGGGGGTCCGAATTCCGATTCCCCCCGCCGGCACCATTGATTCTAAAAGTACTTATGTCCGCTTCCGTGAGGACGATCGGATCTTGCTCCCACGCTCGCGCCAAACTCGCGTCGAGCTGCCGCTGACGGTCGCGAACTCACGGCCTGTAAATGGGTTTCCGTTATTCGGATACTCGAGTGACCGAGGAGCATCGAGACTTGCTCGATCGGTACGCCACTCAGGAGCAACTCGGTCGCAAAGGTATCGCGGAATCGGTGAGCATGGCCTTCTGGGACTCCTGCCAGTTTGAAGAGATTCCTTAGCGTTCGCTGCCAAGTACCGATTGCCGCGTGTAGGGAAGATTCGCCCGTCCAGAAAAAATAGCGTTCGCTCAAGTCATCTGGTCGTCTTCGTTAACATAGAAAATCTCGGTCACAATTCTACATTCCTGGTAAAAACGCACAAATCGGAGAAGTTGAATCGGCCAAAGGGACCTTACCGGTAACCCGAACTAACCAGGAGTTTGTCCGCCGCTGGCAGAATGCAACAGTTAGATGCCGAACGATCCATGCTAGATTTGCCGAACGAAGTTGAGGAATCGTCTCGCTAAGGCAAACTGATAGGAGGGATCGTGAGAATCGCGCGATGGCTGATCGTGGCGGGCAGCCTCGTACTGTTCCTCACCGCTCTGCTGCACGGGTCTGGCTACGCTGAAATCAGCCGTGTGGTGGAGAAGAGTGATATGAAACCGTTTCTGATCGGTGGGTTCAAGGCACTGTGGCTGATGTTTTCGATCCACCTGCTCGTACTTAGCGCAATCTTCATCGTGACGAGCCAAACTCCAAAAGGAAGGCGCCTTGTTCTCCTCTGCACACTGATTCCAGCTTTCGACACCATGCTCCTATTCCATTTTGTCGGAGTGTTCATCGGCACGGTCGCCCTTGCAGTTGCCACGCTGCTCTTTCTCGTCGGCGGGTTCCTGCTGCCGGAGGGTGAGGCGGCGGGATAGATGGCGTGTGCTCAGGTGTTAGGCTCTCATCGTCGAGGGCATGAAAAACCTTGTAAACGGATCGCCGACGTCTTCCGCAGGATTGGAACTGCCCGGCACTAGGTAGCTGTGGCTATATAGAGACAACATCCGGTTGCAGTTTGCCGGCACCTCGATCAGAAAAGTTGCGCCATCATGCAGAGTCCCCATATGAGTAGCAACGCCTGATGGTGACGCGCCCGCGCGGTGCCAGCAACAGCAAGAAGAAGAATTGCAGCTGACGCTAAGAACGTAAGCGCCCGCTTGGTTATCCGGCCGCATATGACAATCCTCCCGGACTTAAAGGTTGTGACAATTTCTGTTGCAGAACTCTCACAATTTCCGAGCATCGGCCCTCTGTTTCGGCTGCGCGGGTTCGCCGGACTCCCAGAGGCTAGAACGTGAGACGCACCCCAAGCTGAATCTCTCGCTTCGGGAATGCCGAAGTAAAGCCGAGAGGCGTGCTAGGCGAGAGAGCACTAGATCCATGCACGTGGAACGTGGTGAACCCCGGTGTGAGCCCGAAGAGCGGGCCCGCCACATTGTTCACGCTGGCATAGTTTGTATGGTTTGCGATGTTGAAGCCCTCAGCCGTAAGTTGCAGCTGGGCCTTCTCGCCAACTTTATGTTGCCAACTCAGGCGAATATCGAAACTGATGTAGCTCGGGCCAAGTCCAGTGTCGCGACCGGCTCCGATCGGACGTTCATTGGTCGTGTGATTGTTGCCGTTCACCTGGCCTCCGGCCAACAAGTTGAAAGGATGTCCGCTGTTGTATGTAAAAGCCGGAGACCACTGAAAACCAGAAAGAACGGGATTGTTCCACGGGCTGTCAAACACGCCGGCCACCACGACTTTATTGCGCTGATCGAATTCAGAAAGTCCGCGGTCCGCGCCGAGGTTTGTCGGATCTTGCGGTCCAAAATCGCTGTTGAAATCCGTCGTGGTGTCGAAGCCCTTGCTGAAAGTGTAGTTGCCAAGCAGAGTAAAGTGATTGCTGAAGCGCTTCTTGAATTCCAGAATTCCCGCTTGGTAAACGGCAGAACTAGCTGAAGTGTATTGATTGTTTTGAACGATAAGCGGATTCACAAAACAAGCGAAGGGATTGGGTGCGCACGGGAGGCCTTCCGTGCCGCCGAGGGGATCAGTCCCGGGACTTAGATTCCAGTTCCGGTAGGAAACGCTCTGGCCATTGGCCAATTTCACAGTGCTCATGGGAGCCCGAAGGAGATTGGTGTCAATGGCAACTGGGAGACCAATGGTGTGGGAGTAGATGTAACTCGCGGAAATGGAAATTCCGGCAGCAATCTCGCGCTCAATTCCGAACTCCGCCTGTTGAGAATAGGGATTCCTAAAGTTAGGTTGGTCGACGAAAACGACTTGGAGTGGCTCAAGTATTCCACTGTTGGTGACCTTGAGCCCGAACTGCGCCAGCCCCCCAGGGCCCGCGCCGGGAGTAATGCAAGCGTAGGCCCCCGCTGGCGGCGTCGTGCAGGTGATCGTTCCCTGTGCGAACAACGTCTGGAAAACAGCAGCGGAATTCAGGGCTGCGCTGCCGCTGGGTACACCGGTGAGCGGAATGATATAGATCGAGATTTCGCGTTTGCAAGGACTGCTTCCGTTACCGGGAAAGAAACCGGCAACTCCGCAGATCGCGTCCAAGTTATTCACTTGACCGGCGTTCGTTGAGTTACCAACGGAGCTGTTATTCGCGTTCAGAACTCCCAGGGATAAATCAACCGCCGGAATCTGGTCGTAGATGGGTGAGTAAAAAATCCCGTATCCGCCGCGAATCACTGTCTTGTGATCGTTGAAGGGGTCCCAGGCAAAAGACACCCGTGGAGCAAAATTCTTTTTGTAGGTGTTCAAAGGAGCGTACTGGGTGTCAAGCTCGTAGCGAAGACCGTAATTCAGGGTGAAATTGGGCCTGATCACCCACGAATCCTGCCAGTATGCCGCGGTCCACGGCCTTGTGTAATACGGGTAGACTGGATTCCCGAAACCTTGCTGGAAAACCTGCGGAAGACCAAACGAAGCCGTCTGCAATGGGTCCAGGCTGGGAAGCAAGGGTGTTAACAGATTTCCGGGGAGCGAGCCAAAGACAAACCGTCCGGGGAAGAAAGTATGGGATTCCGTATGGTTGCCGCGAAGTAGTTCCGTGCCTCCGAATTTCATGGTGTGGTGGCCGCGGACCAAGGTGAAGTTGTCCGCAATCTCGTATCTCCGGGTAATCGTGAGGCTGGGCAAAAAGATGTTTGTTCCCAGGTTATTCACAACGCCGGGGATTTGGAGTCCGGCTTGCCCAGGTTCATTCGGAATCACGTTCAGGGTGGCGTAATCAAACTGCAAGCGAAGCTCGTTCTGAGCCGTGGCGCTGAACTGATGGTACCAAGCGGCCAAGGCGTTGTTGTCATAATCATGGATCGAACTGCCGGCCGAAAAGCCCGTGAGCGATTGCACGTCGGGATTCTCTTCCAGGTCATGCCCAAACCTGTAGGTTATCGAGAGCTGGTTGGAGTCGCTGAAACGATGATCGAACCGGCCTGAAGCCAAGTACTCTCGAGTGGTGTAATTGAATAGCCCCCCATTTACTTCGAGTTCGTTCACGAGGAAAGCATTCAAAGGACTTGTGGCCGGGTTTACGGTCAAAACTCCGTTCAAGATAGCCGTGCATGCAGCCGCAGGTAAGTTCGTCGTTGGGTTCGGTGCCGGCAAACCCAGTTTAGCAGCCACAGCGGCACCCACGGGACCACTTAAGCAAGGCACCGTCCCTGTCAGGCCGCTAAGAATCGATTGTTGTGCAGATGTAGGGCGGAAAACATTTGTATTGGTCAGAATTGGGACCGCATTCTGAGCGTCCTGCAGCAGTCCTTCGAATGCGAGGAACAGAAAACTCTTGTCTTTCTTGATGGGAAATCCTGCCGTACCTCCAAACTGATAACGGCTGAGGGAATTCTTGACCGGGGTTCCCTGAATGTCAGGCTGTGACGGAACGAACGTCTGACCCGGCTGGAGCGCCTGGCTGATGGCGAACGGGTCGGCAGCATCCAGCGCACTATTGCGAAAATATCCGTACACGCTGCCATGCAGGTCGTTCGTGCCAGATTTGGAGATGATGTTGATCACCGCGCCGCTCGCCCCGCCCAGTTCAGCCGAATAATTGCTGCGGTTGATTTGAAACTCCTGAACTGCATCCTGGCTCAGCGTGAGACGCACTCCACCCGCGTCATCATTGGCTTCCCCACCGTCTACAGTGACGCTATTGCCTCGGCCATTGCTGCCATAGAACGAAAGGCCGCTCTGTGGCGTCTGTTTGACTCGAAAATCCTGATCGGACGCCAATCTCGTAGAATTCGAGACGCCCGGCGTCAAGAGAGTGAAGGTAAGGTAATCGCGACGGCCGATCGGCAGGTTGTCGATGTACTCTTTTGTGAAAGTGTTCGTCTGGCTGCCCCTCTCGGTCTCCAATACCGGCAGTTCGGAACTCACTTCAACTTGTCCTGACAGCCCCGCCAACTCAAGGTGGAAATCAAGGACTAAAGTCTGCCCAACGGTCAAACTGAAAGAGGGGATTACTCCCGTTTCAAAACCGGCGTGCTCGACGCTCAGCTTATAGTTCGCGGGAGGGAGTCCCGGGATGCGATAAACGCCCTGCTCGTCGGTCACTACGCTGCGTTGGAGTCCCTTGGCGGCATCAAGCACAGTCACCTTGGCGTTCGGAACATTAGCCCCGGAGGGATCCGTAACAGTTCCCGTCAGATCGGCGGAGGCCCCCACACCTTGCGCAGAGGCCACCTGGCCGGCCGGCAATAGTCCTAGCGCGAATACGAATAGACCTGCCAGTAGGGTCGATTTCATCGCTCCTCCTAGTTCCTCGAAGGCGTCTTGTTTACTGTTTGGTTGGAATCAAGTTTGCGCGCTCCCCTTAAGATCAGTCCTGTAGCGGTCAAGGGTTATGGCTGCCGTCACGACTTCAACTCGACCAAGAGAATGCAGCACCAGCCAGGCAAGGGATGTAAGGCTCTCGCAAGCGTTCTTGACGCCCCCTTAACAACCAAAATCACCGACGCTGACATTGTCGACACAAAAAAACAAGATATTGGGTTGGCTAGACATGGAATTCCACGGGCATCATGGCTTCTTTTCTTCCATAGCAGGCGGGCGAGTCGATTAACCGGCCCGTGCACCAGCAGATAAAGCACGATTGCCAGAGTAAATGCCGCGATAAGAAAGCCTCGATAAGCCAGGCCGTACGAGCCGTCACACACTTCCCTGACACACTTGGCGATGCTGCTCCGAGCGTTCTCGCGACGTAACTGTCAGAAGTGACAGCCTCTTGCGCAGG
>Ga0307478_10002948_pt1 | contig 12989 bp, 10 predicted proteins | sample atmos_gasesECM4C_2_FD_203713 | JGI IMG/M metagenome (GOLD analysis project Ga0307478, IMG submission 203713) | Hardwood forest soil microbial communities from Morgan-Monroe State Forest, Indiana, United States - atmos_gasesECM4C_05 | ecosystem: Environmental > Terrestrial > Soil > Temperate...
AGAACGCGCTCGGGGAGAAACCGGCGATGGTATAAGTCAGGCCGATGCCGGGTTCGAAGGATTCCTTGGCTCCATCGATGTTCTTCCTGGAGTTCCGGTCGAATTCCGGATAATCGTAATAAGTCGCGACGACCTGCGCGCTGAGATCCTTGTTCACGGCGTATTTGTATCCCCCGTAGATATCGACCTCATTTTGCTGATTGTGGAGAATCGGCTGGCTGGTCCAGAGGCCGAGATCGAAATTATTTGAATCGACCTCGACCGAAGGCTGGAAGGCTTGATCCGTGACTTTGGTGCCACGAAAGACGTATTCAGAGGTGAAACTGAAATTCGACGTGATGGAGTAGTCGAGTTTCGATGAGCTGGCTTCGCTCGGCTCATCTGCACGCAAGCTGGCTCCAGCAAGGAGAGCCGTGATAATAATCGCTGATTTCTTCATTGTAGTCTGTGTAGTTTGTAGTCTGCCGGCTGTCCGGCATATGAAGCTATCTCAAAATTGAAAATGGGCAGCGCGACAGAGTTTTTGGCGTGGAGCAAGGCGGAGCCGAGAGAGCAATCCTCGGAGAGGCTTGCTTCTCGGCGACAACGCCGCTCCCCGCCTTGAAAACCTGTCGCCCGGAGGGTTTGCGTACAAAAACGCCAGGCGGCGTTGCGCCGCGAGGAGATAGGCCCTCCGGGCATACCTCTCTCGCGCCCCGGCTGGCGCTGGTGGCTTTTGTGCGTAAACGATGCTCATTTTGAATTTTGAGATAGCTTCTAAGTGTTTGCAGAAAAGAACCCGGATTTGTAAAACGCAAATTTTACTTCACCCATTATCGGCATTGACCAACGAAGCCTGACCGGGTTCCTGAATAGTTGATATAATTGATCATGAAAAAATTACGAAGGATTTCCGGCCTGCTTGGCCTGACGGGTGTCTTGCTCGGGGCCTTCGGCGCGCATGCGCTCAAAGCCACGCTGATCGCGCGCGGCATGTCCGATGTCTGGGAAAAGGCCGTGCTTTATCATCTCGTTCATACCGTCGCGGTATTCGCGGCGACGATGACTCTGTCTGGTCCCCGTCCGTGGCTCGCCCGGGCCGCGATCAGCTGGACGGTTGGCGTCATCCTGTTCTCCGGCTCGCTTTACGCGTTCGCGCTGGGCGGCCCGCGCTGGCTTGTATATGTAACACCGTTGGGAGGGCTGCTGTTCTTGCTCGGCTGGAGCTTTGTCGTGGTCGACGGCGCCCTGGAAAAAACCTGACATTCATGCAACTGCCCGAAGATCTCCGCGCCGTGCTCGACGCCGTGCGCCGCGTTGGCCGCCCCCGCCTCGTCGGCGGGTGCGTGCGCGACTGGCTGCTCGGCCTCGAGCCGAAGGACTTTGACGTCGAGGTCGCGGGCGCGACTTTCGAGCAGCTTCATGCCGCGCTCGCGCCCTTCGGCGCCACCGACGTCGTCGGCCGCAGCTTCGGCGTGATCAAACTCCGCCTGGCGGGCGGCGTGACCGATTTCAGCCTGCCGCGCCGCGAATCGAAAACCGGCGCCGGCCATCGCGGCTTCGCGGTCGCACCCGACCCGACGATCAGCGATGCCGAAGCCGCCGCGCGGCGCGACTTCACGCTCAACGCCATCGCCTACGATCCCGTGGCCGGTTCGATCATCGACCCGCTCGGTGGCGTGGCCGACTTGCGCGCAAAGATCCTCCGGCACGCGGGCCCGGCCTTTGCCGACGATCCGCTGCGCGTGCTGCGCGCCTTCCAGCTTGCGGCGCGCTTCGATTTTTCGCTCGCACCCGAGACGGCCGCGCTCGGCCGCAGCATGGCGGGAACCTTCGCCGAGCTGCCCGCCGAACGGGTGTGGGGCGAGTGGGAAAAATGGGCCCTGAAATCGGTCAAACCCTCGCGCGGCCTCGCCGTGCTCGAGGAAACCGACTGGCTGAAACATTTTCCCGAGGTCGCCGTACTGCGCGGCACGCCGCAGGAACCCGAGTGGCATCCCGAGGGCGACGTTTTCACCCACACCCAGCTCTGCCTCGACGCGCTCGTGCAGCTGGCCGAATGGCAGGCGGTCGACGCGTCCCGGCGGCGCTACCTCGCGCTCGCCGTGCTCGCGCACGATTTCGGCAAGCCCGCCACCACCGTGCGGGCCGAACGGCGCGGCCAGCTCCGCTGGGTCAGCCCCGGCCACGAATCGGCCGGCGGTCCGCTCGCGGAAAATTTTCTGGCGCACCTCGGCGCACCGCATGAGCTCATCGGGTTTGTCCGCCCGCTCGTCGTGCATCACCTCGCGCACCACCATGGCCGCACCGAGTTCACTGACTCGAGTGTGCGCCGCCTCGCCCGCCGCCTGGCGCCCGCCGCCATCGACGACCTCTGCATCGTCATGCTGGCCGACCACGGCGGCCGGCCTCCCCTGCATTCGCCCGAGACCCTCGCGCGCATCGTGGAGCTTCGCGCGCGCGCGCGGGCCCTCGCCCTTGAGGCCACCGCGCCGAAACCGCTCATCCTCGGCCGGCATCTCGTCGCCCTCGGCCTCAAACCCGGCCCCCGGTTCAAAAAAATCCTCGAGGAATGCTTCGAGGCGCAGCTCGACGGAGCCTTCTCCGACGAGGCCGGCGGAGTGGCCTTCCTGAAAAATTATTTGCGCGAACACCCGGTGGAGGTAACGTGACGAACCTTTTGTTCTAACCCTCAACTTTCACCCGCCATGCCCGCCACCGCGCCCATCGCCACCCAGCTCACCCAACTCGACCAGCTCAAGAAATTCACCAAGGTCGTCTCTGACACCGGCGACTTCGAAAGCATCAAGGAATATACGCCGCAGGATGCGACGACCAACCCGAGCCTGATCCTCAAGGCCGTGGTGATGCCCGATTACGCGCACCTGATGGACGAGGCGATCAAGAATGCCGGCGCCGGCGCCTCTTCCGCCCAGGTTATCAATCGTCTGCTGGTGGCGTTCGGCCTCGAGATTTTGAAGATCGTCCCCGGCCGCGTTTCCAGCGAAGTCGATGCCCGCCTCTCGTTCGACCGCGACGGCAGCATCGCCTTGGCCCGCGAGGTCATCGGCCTTTATGAAAAGGCCGGCATCAGCCGCGAACGCATCTTGATCAAGGTCGCCTCGACCTGGGAAGGCATCAAGGCCGCCGAGCAACTCCAGAAAGAAGGCATCAACTGCAACCTCACCCTGCTCTTCTCCTTCCCACAGGCCGTCGCCTGCGCCGAAGCCGGCGTCCGGCTCATCTCGCCATTCGTCGGCCGCATTCTCGACTGGTATAAGAAGAACACCGGCAAGACCTACGCCGGCCATGAAGATCCCGGCGTGGTCTCCGTCGCAAAAATTTACACCTACTACAAGAAGTTCGGTTACAAGACCGAAATCATGGGCGCGAGCTTCCGCAACAAGGACGAAATCCTCGAACTCGCCGGTTGCGACCTGCTCACCATCAGTCCTCCGCTCCTTCACGAACTCAAGGCCACGAACGACCCGGTGGTCCGCAAGCTCGACCCCGACGCCGCCAAGAACGCCGACGTCAAGAAAGTCACGTTCGACGAAAAATCGTTCCGCTTCGCGCTCAACGAGGACGCCATGGCCACGGAGAAAACATCCGAAGGCATCCGCGTCTTCTCGGCCGACATCGTGAAGCTCGAGCAGCTTATCGCACAAAAGCGCGGTTGAGCCCGCGGCGCAGCCGCCGCGCATTTGAGATCTCGGATCTCAGATTTGAGATGGCGGAAGCACGCACCTCCTGCTTGTCATTCCCGGCAAAGCAAGGAATCTCATGTCGCATCAATGATGCGAGATTCCTCGCTTCGCTCGGAATGACAAAAAAAGAAAACATTCATCCCCGACCGGTTCGTGCTTTTCAGTGGGACCTCGCCCGCCAGGTTGAGCGGCTGGATTTTCTGCTGAAGTGGCTGCCGTGCTACGCGGATTGGGGTTACGAGGAACTTTACCTCCACCTCGAGGATGCCGTGGAATTCCCCAGCCTGCCCGGCGTGGCGCGGCGCGACGCCTATTCACAAAAGCAATTCGCGCGGATCGTCGATGCTGCCACTCGCATCGGCATCCGCGTCGTGCCGATCGTCAACCTGCTCGGCCACACGCAATACCTGATCAAAACACCCGAGCTACGCGACCTCAACGAGCTGCGCGCACCCGACGGATCACCGCTGGATCGCGGCCAGATCTGCCCGCTGCATCCGCGCACGATCGAGGTCGCGGAGAAATTGCTGCGCGACATCGCGCCCTTTTGCACCGCCGGGCTCGTGCACACCGGCCTCGACGAATCATTCCATATCGGAAAATGCCCGCGCTGCCGTGAGGAAATCGCGCGCATCGGACTGGCCGCGCATTTCGCCGGGCATGTTTCGCGCCTGCACTCGCTCACCAGCCGCCTCGGCCTGCGCATGGCCCTGTGGGCCGACATGTTTTACTACATTCCCGAGGCCATCGCCCGACTGCCGCGCGATGTCATCGCCTGCGAATGGTATTATTATTCCTTCACGCGCCGGCCGCGCGTCGAGCTGTTCAATTTCGCCGATGCCAACCTGGCCGCGCAGTTCAAACGGCACGGCATCGCCTTTTACGGCTGCCCAATGAACGGTGCATTCCGCTGGGAGCCGCTGCCCAGTTTCAGTGAACGACTGGATAACATTAAATCGTGGTGGCGCTATGCCCACCGCATGGGCGCTGAAGGTTTTCTCGTGACTGCGTGGGAGCCGAACCGCCTCGCGATCGAGCTCACGACGGCGATCGACGCGGCGGCCGCGTGTTTGTGGCTCGAACCCGGCATCACAGACCCGAACAAGATGCTTGCCCGAGGATTCGAGCGGGTGTTTGGCCGCGCTGGAAAATCCGCCGCGCGCACCGCACTGGCCGCGGACAAATTTCCCTTCAGCGGCTATCCGCGCTGGCAAATCAACGACCGCTGGGACGTGTTCGCGATTCGCGAACAGCCTGCGGTGAGCAAGGTCGAATCCGTCGCCAACTATGCCCGCGAGGAATCGGCGCTGCGTGCGCTGGCCCGGACGCATCACACTTTTGCCAGAGCTGATGCATCCGCTTGCGCCGATTCCCTCGGCGCAAGGCGACTTCGTCGCGGCAGCCCCGACAAAGTCGGCCCGATAGGGCGCATCGCTCATATGAGTGAGGGTGAGCGAGGCGGGCTGGCGAAATCGGCGGCCAGGCTGCCGCCCGCGTTGGGCGCGAGCCTGCAGTTCCGCCACTATCTCGCGCAGCGCGACCGGTTCGTGCGCGCTGCGGCCCAATCGGTTTTCCTCGCGCGGCGCCAGCTGGCCGGCGGAAAAGCGCCGCTTGCGGTGAAGACTCTCGCCCGGGCAGGGCGCGAGGCGGCCCACCTCGACCCAGAATTAAAATACGCGCGCCGGGCCGCGCGCACGATGTGGCGGCGCTCACGCGATCCACGGCAACATGGCCCCAACGAGGAAATGCTCACGCGCGATGCACGGCGGCTGCGGGCCTGGCGCGCCTGGCTGCGGCGCGCACAAAAAAATCCTGCATGGATCGACGGGCCAACCCCCGTCTGCGGTCGCTGGCAGTTGCAGTTTGCCATGCAAAATTTTGCGCCGGCCCTCCAAAAAATTGTCGTCGAGCGACAACTCACCAACGGCGCATGGGAAGAATTGCACAACGTATTCACGATCGAGTTCAAGGCCGCCGGCGCCCAGCCCCGCACCCGGATCGTCCGGGAAATCTCCGTGCCGGTCGATGCGGCGGATGCCAGGCTGCGCATCGCCGTGCGAGGCATCGGGCAGGTGGCCATCAGCGGGATCACGTTCACCAATGGCGTCGTCGAGCGACATCCAGCTCGTTCGCGCAAAAAAATAATTCTCGGCCAATCCGCGCCGCACAGTGGCTTCCCCTCCATCGACTGGGAGCACAACAGCGGCGAGGTCGAACTGGATTTTAAACCGCGTTTAACCGAACCCTGATTTAAACCGCGAATGGATCCTCCTTCGCCAAGGCTTCCGCCTTCGCTAATGCTATGGCGGACAAGACGGAGGACAGGCGCGAATAAAAGAAGCCTTTTTGCCGCGGATCACGCGGATAACCAAACCAGGGTTGTGAACCACTGATTAGCACTTATGAGCGCTGATAAAGACAGTTCGATCACGATCTATTTTGTTTTTACCACGGATTGGAATCAGTGACAATCAGTGTACATCAGTGGTTAACTAGACTGGATTTTAAACCGCGTATGAGTCCGGCTAAACCCCCGCATGAAAGAGCTCCCCGCCATCCTCCATCGCCTCGCGGAGACAGCCGCGCCCGCGGCGCTGGCCACGCTCGTGCAGGTTGAGGGCTCGTCCTATCGGCGGCCGGGTGCGCGGTTGTTGCTCACCGCCGACGGCACGCGCACCGGTTCCATCAGCGGCGGCTGCCTTGAGGAGGATCTGGCCGGACACGCCCGGGCCGTATTCGCCAGCGGCAAAGCGGCTCTCGTCACGTACGACACCACCGCGGAAAACGATCTCGTCTGGGGCGTCGGCCTCGGCTGCCACGGAGTCGTGCGCGTGCTCGTCGAAAAGCTTCCGTCCGCGCCGCGCTGGGCCGCCGCATGCGCCGAAAACTTCCGTCAGCGCGTCCCCACCAGCCTCGCGGTCATCTGGCAGGCCGCGGATCCTTCCCTCCTCGGCACGCGCCTGGCGAGCGAGTTGCCCACGAGCAAGACGGCGGACATCGCCATTTTTCGTGAAACCGTGCAGCCGCCACCATCCCTGCTGATTTGTGGCGCAGGCGACGACGCCCAGCCGCTCGTTCGTTTCGCCAAGGAGCTGGGCTGGCGCGTCACCGTGGCCGACCCGCGCGCGGATTTCGCCAGCTTAAGACGTTTTCCCGAGGCCGACGAGATTGTCGTCGTGCGTCCCGAAGGTCTGGCCTCGCGCGTTCCGGTCGACGCGCATACCCTCGCCGTTGTGATGACGCATCATTACCGGCACGACCTGCCCTTCCTGCGCGCATTGTTGCCGCAACCCATCGCCTACCTCGGGCTGCTCGGCCCGAAAAAACGCGCCGAAAAAATTCTCGACGATCTCGCCGCCACGTCGGTCCAGCGTGCGCGCTTGCATGCGCCGGTCGGCCTCGACCTCGGCGGCGACACGCCCGAAGCCGTCGCCCTCGCCATCCTCGCCGAGATGCAATCCGTCCTCGCCGGCCGCGACGCCCGGCCGCTGGGCGAGCGCACCGGCCCCATCCATGAGTGAGGCACCGTTCCATTTTGGATGCGTCCTTCTCGCCGCCGGCGCGTCCAAGCGCATGGGCCAGCCGAAACAACTCCTGCCCATCGCCGGCCGGCCGCTCGTCGCACACGCCGCCGTGGCCGCCCTCGCCTCGCCGGCCTGGCCGGTCGTTGTCGTACTCGGCGCAGACGCCGATAAAATCAAACCGGCGCTGGCTGGCCTTCCTTTGCTCATCGCCCAAAACCACGAGTGGCCGGAAGGCCTCGCCTCATCGATCCGCACGGGCCTGGTCATGCTCGAGAATTTTTCCACCGCGCTCGACGCCGTGCTCATTGCGCCGGCCGACCTGCCCGCGTTTTCCGCCAACTGCATCGCGCGCCTGGTCGCGGCGCTCCGTGAGGGCCGCCACGGCATCGCCGCCGCGCGCTACGCCGGACGACTCGGATCGCCCGCGCTGTTTTCCCGCGCCCATTTTGCCGCGCTCCACGCGCTGCGCGGCGAAGAAGGCGCGCGCCCACTGCTCACGGCCCACGCCGACGCCGTCGCCGCCGTCGACCTGCCCGAGCTCGCCCTCGATCTCGATACGCCTGAAGACTACGAGCGTTTCACGAAAGGGAGCAATTAGCCTAGCCGCGTGCCGGCACCGCAAAAGGGTGGAGCAACTTGTCCTCAAGCCGCTCCAAGCGCGTTGAGGACAACGCGCTCCACCCAAGCTGACGCTCACTCTTGTCATTCTGAGCGCAGCGAAGAATCCAGTAAGACTCTGTTGGCGTTATCAAAATGGATTCTTCGCTGCGCTCAGAATGACAAACCATTTAAACGGCGCGCCCGGTCTACTTCGCCCGTTCGACAAGCTCAGGGCTACGAAAACCAGGACGGTCGCGCCCTACCTTTTTTCTAATCTGCGTCGATCCGCGCCATCCGCGGAAAAATCTCCTTTTTTGCGTCACTGTCCTACATTTCCCCAGTCAGCTTTGCCTTCAGCCTGCGCGCGATTTCCAATGCCGATTCCACGTCCGCCGCGCACACGGTGAAGTGGCCCATCTTGCGGCCGGGGCGCGGCTCGCGCTGGCCGTAAAGGTGCAGTTTTGCCTTCGGCTCGGTGAGAATCGCGGTCCATTCCGGCTCGTGTCCGTCGCGCCACAGGTCGCCGAGCAGGTTCACCATCACCGACGGTTCGCGCACGCCGGCCGGCCCGAGCGGCAGGCCGCACACGGCGCGCACTTGTTGCTCAAACTGGTTCGTCTCGCCGCCGTCGATCGACCAGTGGCCGCTGTTGTGCGGACGCGCGGCCAGTTCATTGACGAGCAGCACGCCCCGGTCGGTGAGAAAAAGTTCAACGGCGAGCAGGCCGACCACGCCGAGTTTTTGCGCAATGTCGCGCGCGAGCTGTTGCGCTTCCGCGGCCACCGCGGCACTCACGCGTGCCGGCACGATGGAGAAATCCAGCATGTTGCGGGCGTGGATGTTTTCCGAGAGGGGAAACACGCGGACCTCGCCGTGCTCCGTGCGCGCGACGATGACGGACAGCTCACAAGCGAAATCCACCCAGCGTTCGACCAAGCAGCGCCGGCCGCGAAAAATCGCGCCGGCTTGCTCGAGATCCGTGTCGTCCGTGATTTTCATCTGTCCCCGTCCGTCGCGGTCGAAGTCGGCCGTCTTCACGACACAGGGCCGGCCCACCCGGGCGGCCGCCGCCGCCACATCGCCGTCAAGCGCCTCGGCCCAGGCGGCGTGGGGAAACTTGTTCTGCCCCAGCCAGTGTTTCTCGCGCTGGCGGTTCTGGCAGACGTGGAGCACATCCGGCGACGGGTGCAGCCGAGTCGCCGCCGCAAGCGCGCGCAATGATTCAATGGGAATGTCTTCAAACTCGCAGGTAACGACGGCGCAATCGCGCGCGAAGGCGCGCAGCGCGGCCAGGTTGTCGTAGGATGCATTGGCCTCCTCGTTCGCGACGGCGCCGGCCGGGCCGCCGGCCTGCGGCTCAAAAACATGGACGCGATAGCCAAGCGTTTGCGCCGCCTGCGCGAACATGCGCCCGAGCGACCCGCCGCCGAGCACACCGATGGTCTGGCCGGGGGGAATCATGGCGTAGTTGAAAGAGGGAGGTTGAAAGTCGAAAGACGGCAAGTCTGCCGGGCGGCTTTCAACTTTAGGCTTTCAACTTTCAACTGCGGCGCGTCTGCGCCGCCTCATGGCAGCTTGGCGTCGATCACTTTTTGCGTCTGGTTCGCCCGGAAATCGTCGAGCGCTTTTTTGATTTTGGCATCGCCGAGCGCGAGGACGGCGGCGGCAAAGAGCGCGGCGTTGATCGCGCCTGGTTTGCCAATGGCAAAAGTCGCCACGGGCACTCCGCCCGGCATCTGCACCATCGAGAGGAGCGAATCGAGGCCCTTCAACGAGGCTGATTCCATCGGAACGCCCAGCACCGGCAGCGGCGTGAGCGCCGCGGCCACGCCCCCGAGATGGGCCGCGCCGCCCGCGGCGGCGATGATGACCTTGAGCCCGCGCTGGGCGGCGCTCGTGCCCCACTCAAACATCAAGTGGGGTGTCCGGTGCGCGCTGATCACGCGCTTTTCGTAGGAAACGCCGAGTCCGTCGAGCGTCTGCGCGCAATGCTGCATCGTCTCCCAGTCCGACGTGCTGCCCATGATGATTCCAACCAGAGGATTCGCCATGCCCAAAATCCGAAAGGCGAACGGCCCAAGGCGCAAGAACAGAACGCGCGGCGCGGCAGCCGCGCATTTGAGATCTCAGATCTGAGATTTGAGATGTAGGCCGCCGCCAAGCGGCGGCCTACAACTGCACCGGCAGGCCGATTTCGATGATCTGCGTGGGCAAAATCTGGTAGTAGTCTTTCACCGGCGTGGCGTTGCGGCTGAGGAAGGCATAAAACCGTTTTTCCCATTCCCACATGCGCGCGTTTCCGCCGCTGATGATCATTTCCCGGTTAAAGAAAAAGGTGGTTTCCTGCATCTTGATGGGTACGCCGAGCGCCTGGATTTTGGTGATCAGCATGCTCACATCGGGCGACTCCATGTAGCCGAAGCAGCCGATGGCGCGCCAGACCCCTTCGCCGAGATCGGCGAGCGTGAGGCGCTCCTCCTCGGGCACCAGCGGGACTTCCTTTGCCGTGATGGTCAGAAGCACGACGATTTTCTGCAGGGACTTGTTGGCCTTGAGGTGATGCAGGAGCGCGAGAGGCGTGCCCTTCGACGTGCCGGCCATGAACACGGCGCTGCCCGGCACGCGCACAATGGATTTGCTCCGGGCGATGCTCGAAAGCTCCAGCTCGGTGATGGCCCCGCTGTAAACTTTTTCGACGATCTCGTTGCGCCCGCTTTTCCACGTGTGCATGACCGCCAGCACGCCGAGGGCCATGGCCAACGGCAGCCATCCGCCGTCGGCGATTTTATGGAGGTTGGAGGCAAAAAAGGCGATGTCCACGATGAGAAACGCTATGCACAACGGCCCGGTCTTCCACCACGGCCAGTTCCAATGGAATCGAGTGACGCGATAGAAGGCAAAGGTCGTGACCGCCATCGTGCCGGTGACGGCGATGCCATAGGCCGCGGCCAGATTGGCGCTGGAGCGGAAACCGAGCACGACGGTCAGCGCCCCGATGGCCAGCATTTCATTCATCAGCGGCACATAAATCTGCCCCGAGCGGTCGCGGTTGGTGTAGATGATTTTCAGGCGCGGGAAAAAGCCGAGCTGAATGGCCTGGCGGGCGAGGGAATACGTGCCCGAAATGAGCGCCTGGCTGGCGATCACGGCGGCTACGATGGACAGCATGACCAGGCCCAACCGGAGCGTGCCCGCGGGCGCGAGACTGAAAAACGGATCGAGATCCGGCGTGTTTTGATGGGTGAGCAACAGCGCGCCCTGGCCAAAATAATTCAGCAGCAGGCCCGGGCAGGCCACGCCAAACCAGGCCCAGCCGATGGCGCCCCGTCCGAAATGTCCGAGATCGGCATAGAGCGCCTCCGCGCCCGTGATGCATAGCACGATGGCACCGAGCAGCTCGGCGATCGTCAGATAATTCGGGTGCGAAAGCAGCAGCGCCAGGCCGTAGCGCGGATCGAGCGCGTGCCACACCTGGGGCGCGTGAACAATCTGCCGGATGCCCAGCATTCCGAGTGTCACGAACCACACCAGCATGATCGGGCCAAAGACGCTGCCGATGGCCTTCGTTCCCTTGTATTGAAACCAGAACAACAAGGCGAGAATCGCGCAGGCGATGATGACGATGGTGTTGGGTTCGATTTTGGGGTTGAAACTCGTGAAGCCCTCCGCCGCGCCCAGCACGGAGATGGCCGGGGTGATCACGCCATCGCCGAACAACAACGCCGCGCCGATCAGGATGATGATCGTGACGATGCCAAGGCCGCGCCGGCCGGTGTGTTCGCGGTCGCCGTAACAAAGGGCGAGCAGCGCGAAGATGCCGCCCTCGCCGTGGTTGTCGGCCCGCGTGACGTAGAGCATGTATTTGAAGCTGACCACAAACATCAGCGCCCAAAACATCAGCGAGAGCACGCCGAGAACGCCGTCCGCGTATGCGACCGCCGGCAGGTTCTTCATGCACTCGCGCATCGTATAGAGCGGGCTCGTGCCGATGTCCCCAAAGACGACGCCGAGCGCGCCGAGTGCGAGGCCGAGCTGGATGGGTGGGCGCGAATTGGGGCTGGAGGATTCGTGCATGAGATTATTTTGGGGAGGACGCCTTTATTCTCCGTCCAAAACAGAGGAACAGAAAGCCTGCGGCAAGCAACCAATGGCTTTGAGATTTTTAAATCGTGGTGGGGCGCTCCCGCACCGCGCATTTTGCCAGTTCTTCGGGGTTATTTAAACGCGACTAATTTGGGGGTCAATTTTGACGCCGTACATGCATCATTATATCGCCGGGCAATCATCGCCAGCAGGCCGTCATAAAACAGGTCGGCGCGATGCCAGACAGGAAGGCTCAAAGTCGTTTCGCTGATGGCCCATTTTACCGACGCGCAAATTCGCTGCTCGCCGTGACTCCAGAGATGCATGTCGCCGCCTTCAAAGGCCGGATGCTCTGCCAGAAACGCTTTCACGGCCACGGTGGCTGAATTGGTTTGGAATCCTGCCACATAACTACCTGAACGTTCCTGGCGGTAAATTTGGAAGCCTGACGATTGAATCCCGTCTTGATGGGCCGGCCTTGTCGCATGTCTTTCGGCATACACGCTTTTCATGGACTCTCCTCCTTTTTATTTTATGCCATGTCTCTTTACTCCTTCATAGCGTTCGTTAATGGCTTGCAGCAGATAGCTGGCCACAAGCCATGGATTCCCGCACAATCGATAAGCTTGCCGTTCGTCCGCGAATGCACCTCGCGGAAAGCGAATCAGCTCCCCCACCCAAAGGAGAGCTGACTCCACTACAAGACAGCACTTTATACATCAGTGCCAATTATTCAGACGGTTGGTTTACTGCATGGCATGAAGGTTGATCTAAAGAACGGCTTCACCTTGCTCCTCAGTGCGAATACGAATGGCTTGGTCGATCGATGACACAAAGATTTTGCCGTCGCCAATCTGGCCGGTTTTCGTGACTTTGATAATCGCGGCAATGGCTTTGGTGACGATGTCATCAGGAACGACTATCTCGATTTTGACCTTCGGAAGAAAGTCGATGGCATACTCGCTGCCACGATAAGTGGCCGGATGGCCCTTCTGGCGGCCAAAGCCCTTGGCCTCGGTGACCGTAATTCCCTGGAGACCAACTTCCTGGAGCGCTTCTTTCACTTCGTCGAGCTTGAACGGCTTGATGATCGCCT
>Ga0307478_10002949_pt1 | contig 12988 bp, 14 predicted proteins | sample atmos_gasesECM4C_2_FD_203713 | JGI IMG/M metagenome (GOLD analysis project Ga0307478, IMG submission 203713) | Hardwood forest soil microbial communities from Morgan-Monroe State Forest, Indiana, United States - atmos_gasesECM4C_05 | ecosystem: Environmental > Terrestrial > Soil > Temperate...
CTACCTTTCGCCCGCATTTCCATCTTTTCTTGCCCTGCTCATACGCGTTTTCGGCACCGGCGCCGAAGCAGATTTCGCATTTCGCCTGGCAGCTGCGATGGCTACTGCAGCGCAGCTCGCTCTCCTTTCTCTTCTCACTGAAATCATGGGGATCAGGATCAGCACGGGGATCCTGGCCTGTGCGATGGGCCTGTTACCTCCCCTATTGACCTTTCCCGACTGGGAGATGTCGTTTGCCGGTCTGTTGATTGTGTTGGCGACAATCCTTTTCTGGATTGTTTTAACAAAACCCCAAGCCGGCGTCGGCGCTTCAGCGTTGCTTGGATTCGTCTCCGGTTTGCTTTTGCTTACGAGTGCCAGCGTGATGCCGGTACTCACAGTTTGGCTCGGTTATGGGATCTGGAAATTCAGATCAGACTTTCTGCGCCGGGGCCGTTGGACCGCAGTGGCAATCGTTCTGGTGATGTTGACGCCGTGGATCGTCCGCAATTACCTCGTGTTTCACCGCTTCATCCCATTTCGTACCGCTTTAGGGCTGGCCCTGGAGGCATCGAACAACGATTGTGCGCTGGTTGGAGTGCGTCAGAGTGAAGCTAACGGATGCTTCGGTCAGCATAGTCCGAATCACAACTTCGCTGAAGCGGTCCGGGCGCGCGACTTAGGCGAGCCGGAGTACACCTCGGAGAAGTTTCACGAAACGCTCCAGTGGGTCAAAGGTCATCCCCGCCGCTTCCTCGCTCTGACCTGCCAGCGAATTGTTGCTTTCTGGCTGCCCCATGAATCGGATTCGCTGTTGCAGGAATTCTCGAGGCCCAATTCGCGCCGAAAAGAACGCCTGATGATTTATCTGGGAACGATTCTGAGTCTGCCTGGATTGGTTCTAATGCTCAGGTTCCGTCGTGAAGCAGGATTGATTTTGGGCGCGTGGCTGGTCTTCTTCCCGCCCGTTTATTACATCGCGCTGTTCGAAGACCGGTATCGTTATCCCATCCTGTGGGTGACGTTGGTCTTTGCGGGGTACGCGATCAGGTGGGCGGCCACTAAGTTATCCGATTGGCATCGGGGCAAGTCAGCAGCCGTAGTGTCTCCCACTTAATTCAAGGATCGCTTCGCTAATCGAAGATCAGCACCGCCGACGCAATCACGGTGGTCCATAGGCCGCGCTTGTCGCCCACGGCGGACTGGGTCACATTTGCTGTGCGTACGATTTTATTCGAGAGGCGGTAGATCTGCTTTTTTTCGTCCCAGGAGCGGTCGGGATCGAATTCTACGTTCAACGTCGTGGCCAGCATTTCGGCGGCGAGTTCCTCGGCGTATTCGCCGGCGGCATCTTCAGTCTCGCCGAACGAGTGATGCTCGCTCAGGTAGCCGTACGTATTGCGGTCGGCTGGGATCGCCACACCGATTGAAGAGGCGAGCAAGCGATGAGGCTCGCGTGTGGAGTTCTCAGCCACGACGGCAAAGACGACTTCGCCAGGATGCAGGTACTTCACGCCTTCCTTGCGCGCCAGCAGCTTGCAGTTGGGAGGAAAAATGGACGAGACGCGCACCAGATTCTGAGCCGCAATCCCGGCATCGCGCAGAGCCAATTCAAACGAAGTCAGGCGCTCCCGGTGTTTCCCGACACCCTTGGTAAAGAAAATTCGTTTGGGAACCATGTCTTTACCCAATTCGCCGATCCTCCGTTAGGAAAATTGTTGTCGAGAATGCACAATCTAACACAACGCTTTGTTAAGGAAAGATGAATTTGCGGGGGAAGGGCAAAAAAATTGCGGGAGACGCGCGTCGCGCCCGCCCGCAATCGAAGCTGGAAAAGCCGAGTGCCGGTTACTGCGCTGCCTTGACTGAACTCACCGTGATCGCGTTGTCTTTCTCGGTTCCGGTCACCGTCACCTTGGCGCCTGCCTGCTTATCGAGGGTGTCGAGAGCTGTCTTGTCGGTGGTTTCCAGCGTATAGACCTTGTCGCCGACGACCAAGGCATACTTGGAGCCCTTGCCGACGCAGGCTCGCGTGCAGGACGCGTCATCGCCTGCCATCATGTGCTTGGCACCGCACATGGAGTCGCTGACCGTCCCGGTGAACGACTTGCCTGCGGCAAACGATGGAGTCGACAAGGCAATGGCCAGAAGCAGCATCAGCAGTGCGAATACGAACTTTTCCGTACGAGATCTCATTCCCTATTTCTCCTGTTTGAATTGGCCGGGCAATGGTGAGCGCCGGGGAGAGGATTCTAGCCTCTTGCCCTCCATGATGCTCAACTGGACCCGAAGTTACAAACAAAAATGCGGGGACGCGCTGGCGCGGTCCCCGCTTCATGCCCGGTATTTTGAACGGGGAAGGGGCCCGGGCAGACTGTCAATGGCGCCGCTAAGAGTAAGCCACTCACCGCATCCCTGAACCCAAAATGTACGCTTGTTCCAAAAGCCGAAAAAGTGCCGGTCCAGACCGCCTGAGTTCGGACTACTTGGGAGCTTTTACGGAATAAATCAGATCCACGTCAACTGTCTTGTCGTGGGCGTTGGCGGTTACGTGCGGCGTGACGTCCCAATCCAGCGTTGCCGGAAGCAATTTGTGAGCCACCGGCAGGTATTGTTCGAGGTAATTGGCGTCGAAAATCTCGCCTTGGCGCAGCTTCCAGGCATCGCGCAGTTTCGCAGTCAGGCTGTTGTCCAGTCCGCGAAACTGCAGCTCCCCCATACGGTAGGCCGGGCCTTCGTTCACGTTCAGGTGAATCAAGACTGTTCCGGCAGCATTGTCGAATTCCGCATTGGCTTTGACCGTGGCCGTGATGAATCCGCGGGTTCCGTAAAGCTTCTGCACTCCCTTCAATTCGTCGGAGAGGCGAACGGTGTTGGCAGGCTGTCCGGGTTGAACGTGGACCAATTGCTGCAATGCATCCGTCCGAAACTCGTGGTTGCCCGACCAGTCCAGTCCAGCCAGCTTGTATTGCTCGCCCGGGGTGACCGCGAAGGTGACGTCAACCACGCTTTGGTTGCGCGGACCCTCCTCGACAACCTCGCCGCTTGCTAGGCGCACGGGCTTGGGCTGAGGATCGCCGAAACTGGCTTTCAGGTATCCCCGCGCGTAATAAATCGGCAGCAGATCGCGCTGGACCAAAACCTTCAGACGGCTCCGCGAGTATTCGCGATCTCCCATCCGTCGGGCGGCAGCCTCGAGCGCGGGCTTTTCCGCCTCCCCAGCGCCCTCAAACTCAATATTGCGAATGCGGATCAGAACCTCAGAGACCTTGTAGCTGATCCACTCCACCGGCCCATCAGGCTTGCCCTCTTTCACGTAATCGACGTGTCCGGGAATGGCCTTCTCCACCAGCATCGCCTGCAGCACGTCGGACACTTCATCCGGCATGCGGCCGGAGAGCGGGAGTTCTCCGTTGAACAGTGGAACGTGCTCCCTGATGCGCTGCTGTAATTCGGCATCGGAGAACCAGACGAAGTCCTCAAAGCGTGCCGGAACAAACTTCTCCGCGTCGGTGACCTTGAACTCCAGTTTCGTTCCGGCAGAAGTGTAAGAGTAGCTGTAGGCGACGTCGGTAAAGGCTCCAGTGTCGCCGAGGCGCCTCGCCGCCTTTTTGAAATCTTCTTCGCCGACCGGAGTACCGGTCTGGAGGCCGGTAGCGGCAGCGACGGCCTCCTCGGAAAACCGCGTACTGCCGGTGACTTTGATCGCGACTAGTTGGCGCGCCGGGGCCGGCATCTGGGCCAGAGGTTTTTGCGAAGCGGACTGCCCGGCACTTTCCGACCACAGCGCCGAGAGAAGCAGGAATAATAGGAATCTGGAGCTGGCTCGTATCATCTGCTTGGAGTCGGCACCAGTTCCTGGGTGGATTTGTGCTTCACGGCAATTTCGATGAAAGCCAGCGCTGCCCGGCTGAGCGCCTTATCTTTGCGGAATACCAGGGCCAGATCGCGTCGAACTTGCACGTCGGCAATCGTCACCGCGACCAAAGCCTTGGCACGAACATCGTCCTCTACGTTCGACCGGGCAATGAAGCCGATCCCAACGTCGGCCGCCACGAACCGCTTCAGCAATTCGCTGGAGTCCAGTTCCATGGTGAAGTTCGGTTTCAGTCGGCGCTCATGAAAGAGTTGTTCGATGGCGTCTCGCGTATGTCCGGCTTTGGGCACGATCAGTGGAAACCTGGCCACGTCCGCAATGCTCGCCGACTTCGATTTGCCCAGGGGATGGTCCGGCGGCGCAATAATCGTCAATTCATCTCGATGGATGAGAACCACGGTCAGGCGGTTGTCCGTTACGGGCAGGGAAACCACCCCGAAATCAACGGAATTGTCGATAACCGACTCGAGAATCTTGGCATAGTCCGCCCGCTTGATGTTGACCGATACATCGGGATATTGCTTCTTAAAGTCCGCGAACACGTAAGGGAGAATATGCAGGCAGGTGCCCTCGTTGGCACCTACGATGATCTCGCCCCGCGGCACCCGCTCCATCTCGGCGATAGCGACCAGCATGGCCTTGCGGGCATCGAGCGTTTCCTCGACATACTTGAGGAACGCTTTGCCGGCTGCAGTCAGCGAAACTTTGCCTCCTGATCGGTCGAACAGCTTGGCCCCGACTTCCTCCTCCAGGCCGCGAATCTGCGACGAGATTGCCGGCTGGGTGCGAAAACGTTTCTCCGCCGCCCGCGAGAACGAGGCGTGCCGCGCCACTTCGAGAAACGTCTCGAGCTGGTCGAAGTCCATGAGCGCACTCAGCCTTCAGCCCTCGGCATCCGCCGGCAGCCACACGATCAGGTGCCAATAGCCCGGTAAGGCCGCGTCATGCGACTGAATGCTGACGGCTGAGTGCTGACTGCCTAGTATAAAGTCGGGTTATCGCCGCCATAAAAACAATCGAATTGCCAGCGCGTGCAGCGGGCTTCTAAACTCCTTCGGTCCTGCTCAACGCGACCGATTGTAGCAGCCTGCCCGCCTGCAGGATCTTCCGCAATTCGCTCGCTCGATCTCGAAAGGAAAATGTCTCGGCAAGGAGTCTGCATGGCTGATGCGAAGGCCGTTCTGGAATTCGCTAAAAAGCACGACGCGAAGATTCTCGACCTTCGCTTTACCGACCTGCCCGGACTTTGGCACCATGTCTCGTATCCCATCGATCAGCTGACGGAAGCTTCGTTCCACGACGGCTTCGGCATCGACGGCTCCTCCATCCGCGCCTGGGCCGCCATCCACGAAAGCGACATGCTGCTCATGCCCGATCCGGATTCGCACCTGCTCGACCCCTTCACCGAAGTGCCGACGCTGGTCCTCGTCTGCGACGTGGTCGATCCCGTGACCAAGCAGCGTTACGACCGCGATCCGCGTTACATTGCCCGCAAAGCCGAGACCTATCTGATCTCGAGCGGGATCGCAGACCTCGCCTATTTCGGTGCCGAGGCTGAGTTTTTTATCTTCGACAACGTCCGCTTCGATCAGCGCGAGCAATACGGGTACTACTACATCGACACCGAAGAAGGACGCTGGAATTCGGGCAGGGAAGAGAACAACCTGGGATACCGCCCGCGCTACCGCGAGGGATACTTTCCGGTGCCGCCCACCGATCACTACCAGGACCTGCGCTCCGAGATGGTCCTGACCATGCAAAGCTGCGGTCTCGAAGTCGAATGCCACCATCACGAAGTCGCGACCGGCGGGCAGACCGAAATCGATCTCAAGTTTGACTCCCTGCTGCGTGCCGCCGACAAAATGCTGCTCTACAAGTACGTGGTCAGGAACGTCGCAAATCACTACGGCAAGACGGTCACCTTTATGCCGAAGCCGATCTTTGGCGACAATGGCAACGGAATGCATACCCACCAGTCGCTCTGGAAAGCTGGAGAGCCGCTCTTTGCCGGCGATGGCTATGCCGGCATGTCGCAGCTGGCGCTCTGGTATGTCGGTGGACTGCTGAAGCACGGGCCGGCGCTCTCGGCGATCATCGCGCCCACTACGAATTCCTACAAACGCCTCGTGCCAGGATTCGAGGCGCCGGTAAATTTGGCCTATTCTCGTCGAAACCGTTCGGCAGCCTGCCGGATTCCAATGTACTCTGTCTCTCCGAAAGCCAAGCGCGTCGAATTCCGCCCGCCCGACCCGAGCTGCAATCCTTACATGGCCTTCGCGGCCATGCTGATGGCGGGCCTTGACGGGATCGAAAACAAGATGGATCCGGGCCAGCCCTTGGACAAAGACATTTACGAACTCGCTCCCGAAGCGCTGTCCAGCATCCCTTCGATGCCGGGCTCGCTCGAAGACGCGCTCGATGCCCTCGAGCGCGACTATGCATTCCTTCTCAAGGGCGACGTGTTCACCGAGGAACTACTGCGCACCTATGTCGACTACAAGCGCTCGAAGGAAGTTGATGCGATTCGCCAGCGTCCTCACCCCTACGAGTTTGCACTGTATTACGATATCTGAGGGGTAGAATGCTGAAATGACACGAGAAGTCGCAGAATTGCTAGAAAAAGCCCTTGCACTTCCGCCCGAAGCGCGTGCTGCCCTGGCAGGGTCCCTTCTTGAGAGCTTGGACGAGACTGTCGACGCGTCCGCCGAAGAAGAGTGGGACAAGGAGATCGCACGTCGCATTCAGGAGTTGGACTCTGGCAAGGTAAGAACGATCCCTTGGGCCGAAGCCCGGCGTCAGATTTCCGACATCCTCGATGGCCGATAAGCGTCTTGACATTCACCCAGCAGCATTGGAAGAACTCAAACGCGCGGTGAGTTGGTATGTTGAGCGCACCGAAACGGCTGCTATAAAGTTCGTTGCCGAGATCGACAAAGCGGTAAAGTTGATTGCCGAATCGCCGAGCCGCTGGCCCACTGGGGAGCACGCGACGCGCAAGTTCGTTCTGAGGCGCTTTCCATTTGCAGTTATCTACCGTGAAAAGCAAAGCGTCATCGAGGTGCTGGCCATCGCGCACGGGCACAGGCGGCCGTCCTATTGGAAGGATCGGCTCTGAGACTAGCAACAGCCGTACGAGTTCGCGCTCTATTACGATATCTAGTCAGCTTTTGGTTTATCTGCATCCCCGGGAGACCCGCAATGAAACCTGAAGCGTTCTGCGCTCTCGTTGTGCTTGTCTCGGTCATGACTTTGACCGTAGAAAGCGCAAGTGCTCAAGCGGCCTCTGAAGCCGACGTGCATGCGTTTGAGCACCTCGAGTCCGTGTGGAACGAGGCTCATGAGCGTGGAGATGCCGATGCGTTGGAGTCTTTATGGGCGAACGATCTCGAGATCGCTGTGCCGCACATGTCGGTCTTGACTCGCGCGGACGCGGCGAAGTTTGCCCATTCAGGGCAAATGAAGTTCGAGCGTTACTACACCTCGGATCTCCGTGTGCGCGTATACGGCGACGCCGCCGTTGTCAGCGGCCGCCTGCAGCGCCTCCGCACCATGAATGGACAGCAGGTTTCCGACGATTGGCGATTTACCAAGGTATACGTCCGCGAGGCCGGGAAGTGGCGAGTCGTCGCCTTCCATGCTTCAGAGGGCGCTCCAGCCTTGGCGGTTCACTGAGCTAGGAAATGTTGCGACTTTCTACAGACCAAGCCTGAAAATCCGAAGATAGCAATGCGAAAGGGCACAACTAGCATCAGAAATCTAAATTCGGTGTCTTGCGTCGAGGACGAGAGCTACACAGCGGTACGCACGCCGGTGGTTTCCTTCACGATGCGATCCATCAGGCGCATGCGCTTGGTCGGCATCTGCGAATGAACCAAGGGTGAGTGCGAGGTCTGCATGCCATTAACGGAATAGAGTCCGTCTCCCACCGCATCCAGAGCGGACGCGGAGCGGCCCAAGACCATCAGAAGATACTTCTGGGCGATCGGCCGGTCTGCCGGGTGGATGAGATCCCACCACCGGCGGATGGACTCCTGTATTTCCGTTTCGTTCTTCTCTCCCACCACTAACGCGTCAATCAGCCGATAGACCTTGCTCTTGATCGCTTGATACGAAACCGAAATCTCTTGGGGCATAGGGTTCCTGATTAACGTTGATACCGTCTCATTGTGCAATCCGCGAACCAAACGCTTTGCCCTGCGTTTCGAAGGTCTTAGCGTCACCCTAGCTAATGTGAATGTACTATGAATGGAAGAAATCGATTCGGCAGATATGAATTATGGAAGGAGGTACCGACTCGCCAGTTCGGCTCCCGATCTTGAGAATGTGTCCACGCTAGCCAAACAGACGGCTCCTAGGCGTCGAACCCACACACCAACTTGTCCGTCGCGCTTCAACGGTTACAATGTTCCGCTCTGTTGGAACCTGGAACGGCTGGCACAATACTTTCCTGCTCCGGACAGAACACGCCGTTACTGCCTTCGCAAAATTGGACCAGGAGGTCAAATGAGAATGTTGACGTTCGTTTTGACAATGCTGCTCATCTCGGCTATCTCGGCCGCCCAGGCGGGGCCGTCACTGAGCGCGGGAGGCAGTTCCCAGGGAACCTGGCACGACGCCGAGCCCTCCGACCGGATGTTTTTCCCCAAAGACATGTTCTGGGGCTGGGCACAGTTGGACTTGGCGCCTCCGCATAACGAGATCGATCCCAATCTGTGCGCCGGCAATGCCGGGCAATATGGGGGCGCAAATGCCCCCTGCAGCTTGTTCGCTCGCTACATGCTGTCCGGGATTCTCGAGGTGCGCCCGTTCGGACGCGGCATATGGCGCCGCTTAATGATCTACGGAGCGCCTACGTTTCTGTTCGGCAAAACCGTACCCAAGACGCTCTATACCTGGTCACCGGACGCGATCGGCATTGAACACTCCTGGGGGGCCGGGATTTACATCGCGAGGGGATTCGAGTTCCGGGTCACTCAGCACTTCCTTTTCGATCGCCTCGGAGCCCGCGACACCAACCTCGGCCCCGCTGATCTAGGGAACAACGGTCCTTGGGGACGTTATATGAGCGTTGGGGTAAGGAAGACTTTCGGCACTCGCCGATGGTAGGGCATGTCGTTCGCCGCGAATTCGCATGCGGAATCCTACGGGAGCAATAACCCTGTCAAACCCGAATATTAGAAGTCTTACGCAGCCAGGGGCACCGAAGGCCGAGTCAGTCGCCGGACCAGCAAGACGATTAATGCAATGAAACCCGCGAACAGCATCACCGGCAAGCCGAAGATGAGAAGCAGCCAGATTGATCCGGCAAAGTTCGTGACATCGCCACCAATCGTAGTGCCCCCGTCCCTGTGGATTCGACCGCCAAAGACGGTTACGTCTCCACCCACCCTGGCTTGCTTCTCCAGGCGGACGCCGCCGCCGAAGACGGTAGCATCCCCACCGATTTGTCCCTGATCTTCGATCGTCACGCTGCCGCCAAACACGGTGACATCCGTGGTGACGTGGCCGCGCACCCGAACGCTGCAACCGAAGCAGGTTACGTCTCCAATACTCTCATCTGTGCCTACGTTGATGTCATGCCCGAACTGTGTGCGGTCGCGAGTATTGTCGGCCAACGCGGAAGATAACGCCAGCGTGAGAAACAACAAGCCTATCAGTGGGATGCGAAGCCGAAACCCCATAACCATCTCCTAAAGAGTGCAGGACAGAGTGGACGCTGATTTGGAAGATTATGGCACAGACGCGAAGAATAATCTGCGGGATCTTGTTGCCGTTCTTTATAATTGACGGTTTTCACATTCATCACGCGGAGCATTGGTCGCGGAGGTTCTCATGGCAGGTTCTTATAACGGCGTGGCGGTACCGGCGGACGGAAAGAAAATCGGTTATGCGGGCGGCCGCTATCAGATTCCCGACACCCCGATTATCCCGTTCATCGAAGGTGACGGCACCGGCCGCGACATCTGGAAGGCGTCACTGCGCGTATTCAACGCGGCTGTCGAGAAGGCCTACAAGGCCAAGCGGCGCGTAGCCTGGTACGAGGTTTTCGCGGGCGAGAAAGCCAAGGCCAAATTCGACAACTGGCTGCCTGATGACACCGTGGACGCGATCCGTGAGTTTCGCGTCTCCATCAAAGGCCCGCTGACTACCCCGGTCGGTGGCGGCATCCGGTCGCTCAACGTGGCCCTGCGCCAGATCCTCGATCTCTACGCCTGCGTGCGTCCAGTGAAGTATTACAAGGGCGTGCCTTCGCCGGTGAAACATCCCGAGCGCATGGACGTCGTCATCTATCGTGAGAACACGGAAGACGTCTACGCCGGCGTCGAGTGGGAGCAGGGAACTGCCGAGTGCACGAAGCTCATCGACTTCCTCAACAAAGACATGCTGAAGGGTAGCAAGAAGCAGATCCGACTCGACTCAGGCGTCGGCATCAAGCCCATCTCCGTCACCGGGACCAAGCGCCTGGTGCGCATGGCGATTCAGTACGCGATCGAGTCCGGCCGCAAGACCGTGACCCTCGTGCATAAAGGCAACATCCAGAAATTTACTGAGGGCGCATTCCGCAAGTGGGGATACGAACTCGCCACGGAGGAATTCCGCGACAAGGTCGTCACCGAGCGCGAGAGCTGGATTCTCGACAACAAGGACAAGAACCCCAACCTGACGGTCGCACAGAATGCGGAAATGGTCGAGCCAGGCATGGAGTTTGCTCCTCCCGCATTCCGCCAGAGTGTCGAAAACGAAGTCAAAGACGTACTCGACGCCATCGGCGCGACCCACGGCAATGGAGCTTGGAAGAAAAAGATCATGGTCAACGACCGTATCGCTGACTCGATCTTCCAGCAGGTAGTCACGCGCGCCGACGAATACTCAGTTCTGGCCACGCCAAATCTGAACGGCGACTATATCTCGGACGCCTGCGCCGCACAGGTAGGCGGCCTGGGCATCGCTCCCGGAGCGAATATCGGCGACGGCTACGCTATCTTCGAAGCCACACACGGCACGGCTCCGAAATATGCCGACAAAGACGTGATCAATCCCGGCTCGGTGATCCTGTCCGGCGCCATGATGTTCCGCCACCTCGGCTGGAACGAAGCTGCCGACCTGATCGAGCAGAGCATGGAGCGCACCATCGATCAGAAGAAAGTCACGTACGATTTCGAGCGCCTCATGCCGGGAGCGACCAAGGTCAGGACCAGCGAGTTCGCCGCTCACATGATCGAAAACATGGGCGCCGGGGTGCTGGTGTAAGAAAGCAATTAGCAATTAGCAATTTGCATTTAGCCATAGAGGTTCTGCTTTAGTGAGGACAGTCGTCCTCGGCTGTCCGGCTGGCGCAGCCAGCCAGGTTTTAGCTAATTGCTAACTGCTAATTGCTCAATCCTGTTCGCAAAAGGAATTATCATCATGCGCAAGAAAGTCACCATTGTGGGCTCCGGCAACGTGGGTGCGACAGCGGCTCACTGGATTGCCTCCAAGGAACTCGCTGACGTAATCCTCATTGACATCATCGAAGGTGTGCCACAAGGCAAGGGTCTCGATCTGCTGGAGGCCATGCCCATCGAGAAGCGCGATTCGCACGTCAGCGGCACCAACGACTACAAGGACACGGCGAACTCTGACATCGTCGTGATCACCGCCGGCATCCCACGCAAACCCGGAATGAGCCGCGACGACTTGCTCAATACCAACTACGGCATCATGAAGGCGGTCGTGGGCGAGGTGATCAAGCACTCGCCCGACTGCATCCTGATCATCGTCTCGAACCCGCTCGATGCTATGGCGCAGGCCGCCTACAAGCTCTGCGGATTCCCCCGCGAGCGCGTGATCGGCATGGCTGGCGTGCTCGATTCGGCGCGCTTCCGCGCCTTTATTGCGGAGGCGCTGAACGTAAGCGTGGAAAACGTCACTGCATTCGTCCTCGGCGGCCACGGCGATACCATGGTTCCATTGCCGCGCTACTCGACGGTAGCGGGAATTCCGATCACCGAGTTAATCGAAAAATCGAAACTCGAGGCACTCGTCCAGCGCACCCGGGACGGCGGCGCGGAAATCGTGAAGTATCTCAAAACCGGCTCGGCTTACTACGCACCGTCGGCTGCAGCAACCGAAATGGTCGAGGCCATTCTGAAAGACAAGAAGAAAATCCTGCCCTGCGCGGCTTATCTGCAAGGCGAGTATGGCATCAAGGGCCTTTATGTGGGCGTGCCGGTAAAGCTGGGTGCGAAGGGAATCGAGCAGATCATCGAGATCAAGCTGACGCCGGAAGAGAAAGCCGGACTCGACAAGAGTGCGGCGGCCGTCAAGGAACTCTGCAGTGTGATCGACGTCTAGCGCGCGAGTTCAAAAGATCGGGAAGGGCACCCCTTTTAGTCGTGCCGCCCGATCCGACTACACCGGACCGCCTTCAGCCGCTGGGGCGATACGAGCGCTGCTAACCGGAGCATTCTTCAAAGTAACTCCTCCTCTACCTGTTCCTTCCCTTTGAAGTGCTCTCCTTCAGCCGCAATGCGGCTTACAACTGCCCGCCGGATCTCCTCCAGGTCATATCGCGGCAGAACAAGCGTCTCCGGGGCATGCAGGTACTTCCAGTTCTTGTCTTTCAAAATTTGAGCCAATCCCTTCGGAGTTGCCACAAACCAGGACTGCCACCACCGATAGCCGGTATCCGGATCGTACAGTTCCACATTTAATTCGTCGGCAAACACATCCGGGTCGGTGGGTCCAGGGATCGCGTCAAGCTTTTTGAAGAAAAACTTTATGATCTGGATTTTTCCCAGAAGTGGATCAGCCGGAAAAGATCGAGCAACCTCCTCCGCACTTGGACCCCATCCCTGCGGAGCGGGCTCTTGCGCAGGTAGCAGTTTCTTCAAGCCTGCGTCAGGTTCCTCAGGCGAAACGCGTGCGGCTGGGTGCGAACTTCGCCGCGCCAACAACACAAATACTCCTGCCACCACCAGCAGGAGGAGCAGTTTGGCGCTGTCGGTAGAGATTGGATCTGCCGCGAGCATTCGACCCTGAAATTGTACCTCTCTGACCCGGTCGAGGGCCGCCGCCCGTGGATTCTACGATTGCCGAGCGTCAGGGACAGCCTGCTACAATCCCGCCAGATGATCAACGCTACGGCCCGCC
>Ga0307478_10002950_pt1 | contig 12984 bp, 7 predicted proteins | sample atmos_gasesECM4C_2_FD_203713 | JGI IMG/M metagenome (GOLD analysis project Ga0307478, IMG submission 203713) | Hardwood forest soil microbial communities from Morgan-Monroe State Forest, Indiana, United States - atmos_gasesECM4C_05 | ecosystem: Environmental > Terrestrial > Soil > Temperate...
GACTGCGTGGGCGCCTCGGCGATCACCGTTTGCGCGACCGAACCAGGACTGATAAGCGGTGCGGGAGCGGAACCCGCAGCGGTGGCCAGCCTGGCGGCGGCACCGGAGCTGCCTGCAACAGCTCCCCTCACTTCGTCTTGTTTCTGTTCGACCGCGGCTTGCTCCCGGACGCTCGGATGCACAATGGTCTTCGATGCCGTGAATTGCGAGCTAGTGCCCGTCCAGCGGCCATGCTCGACGCAGAACACATCGAGAGGCAGCGGCTCCGCGCCGACCGGGACGATGCGATCCTTGCCGATAATGCGATCCTGCTTGCCACCGCTCACCAATTCGCCCGCCAGCAGCAACAGCGGCCGCTTGCTGCGGTTGATCAGCACTAACTGGTTGACCGACGCGCCGCCGTCGTATTGCGGCGTTGCGATGGGCCGAACCTGCCCGCGATTGCGCACCATCCCCGCGGCTCCGTGCTCGCTAACGATGACCTCGCCGCTGGCCAGGCCCTCTTCGAGCGTGAGAAATGCGCTGGTATCTTGCGAGGAGCCACTGACCACCGGAAAAATGGCGATATTCTCGTAGACAACAGGGTCGAGGATGCGCCAGTCGCCTTCCAGGCGCTGCGACCCCTTGGCAGTGTGCGGGGCCGCCCAGACGAAGGCCAAACCGCCAAATGTGGCAATAACCATCAGGGCGCCGATGATCGGAGCGAAGAGCGAACGTTGCATGGAACCTCCTTGCAGTGCAGAAGACCTGCTCAGGAGTTAGAACGGCAGGATTGGAATTTCTTGCAGAGAGAACCGAATGGGCCCTGAAACGAAGCTACAGAGCAGGAGGTTTTGCGAGAATTGTGGGCGGAGGCTTAACTGCCGCCGTGCGGGTCGCCCAGATTGAGGCGGCCCTTGGGCCGTTTGTTCTTTAGCGCCTCCCCTTCTTGTCGCTCGTACTCGGCCATTTCTTCTTCCGTGTAGGAATAGGAGTCGCGGGAGGCAAACATGGAATTGGTCTTGGCGGCCTTTTTCTTCTTCTTGCGCAGCTCGCCAAATTCATAGCGCACCTGGCGCAACGGAGCTTCGATCGCCTTGATTTCGACCAGCAAATCGCTGACTTTTTCGAGGAAATCGTGCAAATGGAAAGGCCGCGAGACGTAGGGCAGCTTGGCCCGCTCCAACGGCTCGATGTACTGCTCCCCGCCCACTTCGGGAATCAAGTACAAGGCCCGCAGCCGGCCGCCCTCTTCAGCAGGAACGTTGGTCAGCTCGCGCAGGGTGACAAACAGGGGGCTTTCCGTGCCGGTGATGGTCACGTTGGCGATAACCAGGGACCATTCGCCGGTGCGCAGCTCGGCTAGAAATGCCTTGGTGTCTGGCACCATGCGCACACGCCAGCCCTCGGAATCGAGCATCTGCTTGAGCGCAGCCTGGCTTTGCGCATCGTCATCAAGGATGAGGATGCCAACCTGCCGCGGCTCGATTGGAGAAGCAGGGGTACCCATTTTCAGAGTATAGCGTTCAAGCCGGTTGAAGGGCGCGGGAAGGTCAGCACAGGCGGCGTATCGGCCAACAGCAGCCGTAAGTCGAGTATCCGGTTCGGGTTATTGGCCAATAACGAAATTTGTGGCGGTGATGTAGCGTTTGGAAGCAGAGCCATCCCAGAAGACGCGGTAGGTGGAGGTGACTGTGGACGCGCGGACGGTGTAGAAGACCTGTACCCCGTCGCGAGACCATTCCCCGTTGCTTGCGGATTGGTCGGGTGGGGTCAGAACCGTGCGGCGCTTGCTGCGCAGCTCGTACAGAAAAATGCCTCCAGCGGGCCGATTTGCGGTGCTCGCTGTGCCGAGCGGCCCGGCCGTGTAATTGGCGGAGACGAGCAGCAGATCGGGATTGCCCGGATTGACTCGGAGGGTATCGGATTCGCGAACCTCAAAGCTGGTGCCGTAAATGTCTCGCAAGGCAACCGTTTGCGTGACGTTCCCATCATCGGCAATCCAATACGCATTCTGCAGGTCGGTGGCTAGCAGAAGGTGGGTGTCCACCCAACCTTGCAAAGCACTGACGCTACCGGTGTAGAGTGGCGCGGGAGTCTCTGGCGAAGCTGCGGGGAGAGTCCAGATCTGCCATTTCTGATCTTGGCTGTTGAGATAGGCGATGCGGGCATCATCAAGAGACCAGAAGGATTGGCGAACCGCGCCGTGAACCAAGTCGCGGGAGCGACCGGTATCGAAGTCGAATAGCACTATGGCGCTTTCCGGAGCAGCCTTGGGATCCGCGCGCACGTAGAGGAGCTTCTTGCCGTCATGCGAGAGAGCAAGATCGGTTCCCGCCGGGCCAGCGACCTTTTTCACCGCTCCACGGCTGACGACGGTCTTCCCCGTCGAAGCGACATAGGCGACGGCGGTCGGCACCTTAAACCCCGTGATCGTCGTTTCCGGAGCGGTCTTTTTCTTGGCGGCATCGTCGGAGTCATCTTCGCTTTGGTTGATGATGCGAGGAAATAGCTCGGCGGCAATCCGCGCGCAGCCCTTGAGCGTACCGAGCTGGGGATGTTCGACGACCGCGTTGAAGGTGAACTTGGTGGCGGACATTCCGTCAGAGCAGGCTTCGCGGGACAAATGAATCGTGGTGTTGACGCCGACGGCGGTGTCTTTGGCGTGGTAGGTCCAGGCTTGACCTGACGGATCGTGTTCCACCTCAGCCGGTTCCAACGCAATCGGCGGATAACCGGGACGATCGAGTCGCTCTGGCCCTTTTTGGCCGATGCGCAGACTCCAAGCGGGATTATTTCCGGAGGCGAGGAGAAGGATTGGGAAATGTTTGGATTGCGGCGATGCGGGAGCAGTTGCCGGAGCGGGAGAAGAATTCGGCTTCTTAGTCGTGGCAGGTGCCTGCGCCCAAGCAATGGAGCCGCCGGTTACGACCAAGACGACCGAAGCAAGGAAAAGTGATCGTGCTCGCAGCGGCATGCGCCCGGATAAATCCCCCGCAGAGAGGATACCGCGCCGCAGGCGACCGGTACAAATAGCGATTGGCGCGGACGATGGGTCAGTTTCCGACAGAGTGGCTGTACAGCTAATGACCGCGTTCTGATACCCATCCGGTTTTGGATAGAGACTCATTTCCAACAGGCTCTCTTTCACAAAGCCCAGATCGACGGAGCGCAATTATTGAAAGGTTCGCACCAAAAGTCCGCCGCCCAACAACAGAACCAGTGAAAGACCAACCTGCGTAACGATGAGTGTTTTCCCCAAATAGCCAACACCACCAGCCAAGCTGCGCGCGGTTTGCTGCAGTATCACGGCGGGATCTTGGCGCGAAGAGCGCCACGCTGGCATAAGTCCAATAAGAATTCCGGTCAGCACCGCCATAGCGATTGTGAGCGTCAACACGCGAGCGTCAGGACTCAAGTCGAGAGTGACTGGAGTCGAATATCCTTCGCTCATAAGCATCACTAGCAAACGGCTTCCCCAGTAGGAAAAAGCGATACCCAAAACAGCGGCGCCCAGCGAGAGGATCAATGTCTCGGTGAGAACTTGGCCCGTCAGATCGCGGCGACTGGCGCCAAGAGCCACACGCACGCTCATCTCCGCGGTTCGCGTTGATGCCCGTGCCAACATCAAGTTCGCAAGATTCACACAAGCGACGAGCAGAATCACGCCGACTATGCCCCATAGCACATAGAGCGGCCGGGTAAATTGCGCGCGCAGGTCCTTTGCGATACCTGTCGCCACGGGGGTCACTTCCAGCCCCATGGAGAGGAACCTCTGTCGCCGGGGTCCTGGAATTTCAGTTGAAGCAGTCGCTTGCAAGACGCCGGGCCAGAAGGAACGAAGTTGTGAGCGGGCCTGAAGAATGTCGACGCCAGCCTTCAGGCGCCCAGTAACAAAGACCCAAAGAATGGACCTATCCTCCAAACTGAACGGGCGATTCTGAATTGCAGGATATGCAGTGATGGGAACACTGATGTCAGGCGGTTCGCCCGGCGTCATGCCTGTGAACCACTTTCGCGTTACGCCGACAATCGTGAATGAGTGGCCTTCGATGCGAATTTGGCGTCCGATAACGTCGGGGGCATTAGCCAAGTGCTGTTGCCAAAACCGATAGCCAATAACCGCTACTTGGGATGTTGTGCCGCTGTGAGGATTTACATCCTCTGGTGTCAACAAACGCCCGAAAAGGGGAACAACGCCGAGCCCCGAATAATAATTTCCAGTCACCGCAAGAATTTTGTGCTGCGAAGGCACTCCGCCCACTTCTGCGCTGAACGTTCCCCCTGCCCATCCCATCAAGTCAGAAAAGACGAGCTGCCCTCGTTCAATTTCTTTGAACATCGGATACGACAATGGGATTCCTTTCCCATCAAGTCGCGAAATAGCGAGCTCCACAAGCCGTTCCGGTTCCCACACCGGGAGGTCGCGAAGCAGTAGGGCATTGACCAGAGTGAATATGGCCGCATTTGCGCCTATCCCGAGCGCAAGTGAAATCACCGCTACCGCTGTGAAGCCCGGACTCTTGCACAGGACGCGCAGGGCATAGCGAAGGTTTTGCCTAAGGTGCCTCATCGCGAGTTTTCCGAAATCAAACACGCAGAGTCACGTCCCCTCACGATTACCCCATGCGAGGAGTTCTTCCAAGCCAATCTTACACCGCGAATCCATGCCCGTATCAAGTCCCGGATGATTTCGGGCGGCCGACAGGACAGTCGGGATAATCCGTGCAGCCGATTAGGTTAGGCAAGGAATGGCTGGGAAAAGAAAAAGCCGGCGGTCGCGACAGGACGGGCCGCCGGCTGGAAGTGCGAAGGCTAGTTCAGGACTGGCGGACGGTCGTCGCGGGGACGATCACGATCTCGATCATCGTCGCGGTCACGGCGGCCATCGCGATCATCCCGATCGCGGTAGTCATCACGGTCGCGGGGATGGTCGCGGTCCCAGCCTTGACGATCATCGTCGCTCCAGTCGCGGGCCCATTCGCGCCATTCGCGGTCGCGGCGGTCGACGATTTCGAAGTCGGCGCGGCACCCGCGGTCGACCCAAATGCGGTCGCGGTCGTAGCCCCAGGTACGATTGAAAACGCAATCGGCTTCGCTGCGCTGGCGGATGATAAAGACGCCGTCGCGGGTGTCAACGGCGCAGAAGTTGCGGTTCATGTAGTCGGAGGGGCAATAAACGAGGCTGGCGGAACGCGCTTGCCAGTCTCCGGTGACGCTGAAGTCGGCGCGACAGCCGCGGTCCACCCAGATGCCGCGCTTGCCGTAGCCCCAGGTTTGGCCCTCGACACAAGCGGCTTGGCTGCGCTGCCGAATCATGCGCACGCCGAAGCGGGAATCGGCCGGGCACCAGGTGCGCCCCATGTCATCAGAGGGGCAATAGACAATGTAGGATTCGCCCCAGCCACGAAATTGGTTGTCGGGAGCACGGAATGCACTTTCTTGGCGGGCGTCGCGATCCTGGTGGGCATCGCGATCCGCGTAATGATCGCGGTCGTGATCATCTCTGTGCTCGACCACAACGGGAGTCAGAATTCGGACTTCAAACTCCGCGCGGCAACCGTGATCAACCCAGATGCCATTTTTATCGAAGCCCCAAGAATAATTCTGGACGCATTTGGCCTCGCTTTTCTTGTGGACCATTTGCACGCCGCCAGTGGTGTCAACCTGGCAGACGCGGCGATGCATGTCATTGGACTCACAAGACATTCGCAGCGCCTCCTGGGGGACCGGTATCGCGTGGACTGGCTTGCTTGTGAACACAATAGCCAGGAGAAAGGCGGCATTGATCAAGAAAAGAGGCAGAGACGCATACCTTCGCAACGCGGAATGAAAACGGATCATAGCGATTCTCTCCAGTTCGGGACCCGCCGGCATTGCCGGCATGGGTCAGTTGTAGGTCGTTAAGTTCACGATAGAGAAGAAACCCGTGGGCGGCTAGAAGGATTCGGGAAGGCGTTTCGCCAGAGGTAATAGCACGTTCGGAGGTTCTGGCAAGGCGTGGCTGTACAGTCAGGGGCGAAAGAAATACGAAATAGAGCTTGACAAGGGCGAAATAAAAGCGAATACTTCCACTGCTGTGAGGTGGGCCATGTCCCCAGTTCATCCTAGATCGTCGTCGGCCTTTGCTGTCCGGCGGCTCCCCGCTCGACAAACCGCGCTGTTCCCTGCCGTTTGCGATGAACCAGACCCAAAAGTTCGGACCGGATCTGATCGTGCCCCGATCGTGACTGGTCCTGGCGGCAGCATCTCGGGTTGCCCCGCGCCGGATTGCCCCCCGGCGTTATCGGCTGAGCATGGCGCCCCTCGCCATGCACAAAGCCGGACCCGAGATGCCGCCGCATGTTGTGGCGCGGAGAGTTCCGCGCCGCTGGTTGGCATCGCCCGCCTCGCCGCCAATTCTCCGCTTGCGGAGACGCAACGGAACTCGCCGGAACGGCCGGAGTATTTCCTGCTGCCGGTGCGCTCGATCTTGAACCGATGCGACTCGAAACGCGTGCCGTTTGAATGGACGATTAACCCGTACCGGGGGTGCGAATTTGCTTGCAAGTACTGCTATGCGCGATACACCCACGAATATATGGAGCTGGACGGCTCGGAATTCGAGAAAAAAATTTTTGTGAAGAAGGATGCGGCAGGGCTGCTGGTACAGGACTTGCGCAAGTATTCGTACGAATCAAAGAGCTCGGGCGGAGTTTACCCAGAGCATATTGCGATTGGCACGGCCACGGACCCTTATCAGCCGGCGGAGCGGGAATATGGTGTGACGCGAGCTTGTTTGGAGGAGTTGGCGAAGCGCGAAGGACTTAGCGTTTCGTTGATTACGAAATCGAACCAGATTGTGCGGGACATTGATTTGTTCAAGAGAATCGCGGAACGCTCGGAGATTTCCCTGAACATTACGATAACGACGCTCCGGCCGCGGCTGGCACGGTTGCTGGAGCCACGAGCGCCGAGGCCCGATTTGCGTTTGGCGGCGGTGAAGCAGTTGCGGGAGGCGGGGCTGGCCGTGGGCGTTTCGGCTTGCCCCTTGATACCGGGAATGACCGACCGGGACGGCGAACTGGAGGGATTGGCCACAGCGGCGAAAACGGCCGGGGCGCAGTGGTTCTTTTCCAACGTTTTGTTCCTGATGCCGTCGTCGGCAAAGGAATTCCTGCCCTTTGTGCGCGAGAAGTTCCCAAAACTAGCCAGGCAGTATGAGGAGTGGTACTCGAAGAATGGGTATGCCCCGGACGAATATCGCAAGAAGATGTCGGAGCGGGTGGCCAAGATCCGGCGAGAGCTTGGGTTTGTTTCGCGGCCCTGGGAGGAAAGGACGCGGATGACCAAGCGGCCGCAGCTTTCGCTCGGTTGGTTGCCGGGGGAGACGGTTTTGCGGGCTGCGGGGTAGGCGAGACTAAATATTTGCGGGACGGTAAGATGCGGCTGACCGGTGCGGCTTCGGCTACGGGACGATAATGCGGGATTCTTCGCGCTTTAGTTCTTGGGCTTCGGGGAATTGGCTGCGGAGAAACTCGATGTAGCGGCGCGAGCGCGGTCGGCCGTTCGTGCGCAGCAAGCCCATACGGAAGAGAAAAACCAACAAATAGAAGACGTCGGCGTCTTTCGGCCCCGAGGAGTTGCCGCGTTCGGCCTCCTGCTTTACTTCCGCGATGAAGCTGGTGAGAGCGGCGTAGAGTTCACGCGGCAGGCGGGCATCGGGCGGCTTTTCATAGTAAATGCCGCTGCGTAGAGTTCTGAAGGTTTCCGCGAGCGCCTGGATGGCGGACAGAACGTCTACATCGGTTGTTTCGGGCCGTGATGCGCAGAATTTCGCCAGCGTGAAGGCGAAAGCGGCCATGAGCTGTTGTTGCGTGTGGATGACGTCGGAGGGGAGATTGACGTCCAGCAAAGGAGTGTCGGGCGGAAGTGCTCGCGGGTGCTCGTCCTCATAACGATGGGCGGCGACGAGGTGCGGGCAATCCGGGGTGCAATCGATGGTGACTTCGCGGCCGGTGCCGCAGCAGACAGCGCAAATGGTTTCGCCCTTGGCCGGACAGAACCGGTTGGGCTTGCGCTTTTCACAGATCGGACAAGACACAAGGGCTCCCTGAGTGCGGCGCGATAAAGCAGAATACCCTCGCTGAGGGCAGAATCAAAATGAGGGCGCGTTTCCCTGTTGCGCCTTCAAAAGATATTTTAGTGACTTTACGCCGCGACCGTTGCGGTGCTAACTTCTTTCGTTTGCGCTACGAACTTTTCCCTCAATTTTCTCCAAAAGCGGAATCAAGAAGAAACTTCGATGGATCGAGGAACATATGGCAAGAAATAGCTCAACAGCGGCCCAAGGGGGCGCGGTCGCGGGAATCCTCGTTCTGATGGCGTCGCTCTCGCTGGCGCAGAGTTTGCCATATCCGGTGGCGCGAAAAATGGAGCAAATCGACAGCTACCATGGGGTCAAAGTCAGCGATCCGTATCGCTGGCTGGAAGACGACCGCTCCGAGGAAACGGCGCGGTGGGTGAAAGCGGAAAACGAAGTGACGTTTTCTTATTTGGACAAGATCCCGTACCGGGCGCAGGTGATGAAACGGATGGAGCAACTGTACAACTACCCGAAATACGTACAGCCGTTCCGCCGCAGTGGTCTGTATTTCTTTTCGAAGAACGATGGATTGCAAAACCAAAACGTTTTTTATGTGCAGACGGGGCTGGAGGGGACCCCGGAATTATTGCTCGATCCCAACAAGTTTTCCGCGGATGGCACCTGGCGGCTGCACGCGCTCACCGTGTCCAGGGACGGTCAGTACTGCGCATACGCGGTTTCCACTGGCGGAGCGGACTGGGAAGAGGCACACGTCATGGAAGTGGGCACGCGAAAGCCGCTTGGAGATGACTTGAAGGGGCTCAAATTTTCGACGCTGGCCTGGTCCGGCAAGGGATTTTTCTACAGCCGCTTTGACTCCCCTAAGGCAGGGCATGAACTCTCTTCCAAAGACGAGTTTCAGAAGATTTATTACCACCGCTTGGGCACGGCGCAATCGGAAGACGAACTGATCTACGAAGACAAGACAAAGCCGGAGCAATTCTACCAAGTGGAAACTACTGAGAACGAGAGGTTTGCAACTATGGCCGTGGGGGCCAAGGGCGCGAGGGGAAATGCCCTGTTTTTTCGCGACCTCTCGAAGCCGGGAAAATCATTCACCGCCATTGTGCCGGAGATTTCGGACGATACTTTTCAAGCGGTCGACAACGTCGGCGATAAATTCCTGGTGCTGACCAATCGAAACGCCCCGAATTGGAGGCTGGCTCTTTACGATCCCGCCAGCAAGGACGCAGCGTGGACGGATCTGATTCCAGAAAAGCAGGAAGCGCTACAGGAAGTGGCGACTGGCGGCGGCAAAATTTTCGCCACATATATGAAGGATGTGGCCAGCCGGGTGATTGTCTACAGCTTTACAGGGCAGATGGAAAACGAAATTGCGCTCCCAGGAGTGGGAACGGCTACCGGTTTTGGGGGCAACCACGACGACAAGATCGCTTTCTTTTCCTTCACCTCGCTGACGTATCCTCCCACCATCTTCAGCTATGACATCGCCTCGCGAGCCGCGAAGGTGTTCCGGGCGCCGGAGATCTCAGGCTACAAAACGGACGATTACGAAACCAAAGAAGTTTTCTTCGCCAGCAAGGATGGCACACAGGTTCCAATGTTTTTGGTTTACCGGCGAGGATTAAAGCTGGATGGCAGCAACCCCGTACTGGTGTCTGGCTACGGCGGGTTCAACATTGTCGAATCCCCGGAATTCAGCCCGCTGCGCCTGGTCTTGCTGGAACAGGGCTTCATGTATGCGTCGGTGAACATGCGAGGTGGCGGAGAATACGGGGAGAAGTGGCATTTGGCCGGATCAAAGCTGAAGAAGCAAAACGTGTTCGATGACTTTATCGCGGCGGGCGAGTGGCTGATCGCGAACAAGTACACTTCGCGCGAAAAGCTGGCCATTCAGGGAGGCTCGAACGGAGGGCTGTTGATGGGTGCGGTGATTAATGAGCGACCGGACCTCTATCGCGTGGCCGTGGCCCAGGCGGGCGTCATGGATATGCTGCGCTTCCAGAAATTCACGATTGGATGGGCGTGGGTCTCGGAGTACGGATCGAGCGACAACGAGGAAGAGTTCAAAACTCTGTATGGCTATTCGCCGCTGCACAATATCCGCTCTGGCGTGAAATATCCGGCTACGCTGATCACGACCGCGGATCATGACGACAGGGTTGTGCCAGGCCATTCGTTTAAGTATGCGGCAACTTTGCAAGCAGCGGCCAGTCACGAGAATCCAGTGCTGATTCGTATTGATACCAATTCCGGACATTCAGCCAGCAGCACGACGAAGAGGCTGGAGCAGACTCGCGATATATATTCATTTATTTTTTATAATCTGAGTGTCACTCCGAAATACTAGACGTGACTCGTCGACGCGAATTGCTTGGCGGATACCGCTTTTTATTGGTGAACACCGTTAAAGCGGCGGCTAGACCGCCGCACTCCATAGCCAACTAGGAGAGGCAGAGCCACCGCCCTAGGGGTGAACCCAAGGCGACCTGCTCGATTGTTTTGGCGAGCCGTCGCATGCCTTGAGGAATTGTCCTTTCCAGCTCGGCGACCCCGCCAGTTCCGGGGATGCAGCTCCGTTGAGAGACCTTACCTCCCGTTTCAGAGAGACCTTACTTCTGTTTTGGCGCTTTCTGATTTAGCAACGCGATCAGTTTTTGAGACGACGGCGGGACGGCCACCGCTCCCTTGAAGATGATGCTTTCCGCCTCAAGCTGTCTTCCGTAAACACGAGCGTTGGCATCGTGATCCGGGCGCACCGACGAGCCAGCGAGCGAGACCCCTGCGAATAGACCGCGAGCTCGCGAATAGGTGAGGATTTCAGCACGCATCGTAACGTCGGTTTCCGCGGAAGCGTTGCGTCCCTTGGGTCCAGCGGCGGCCGATGCATCCGCGCCGAGCTTCACCTTGCTTTTAAGGATAGCGTGGGCTCCGCGGTCATTCATGACCAGCAGGACAAAATCCGTGGCTTGTCCACCGATCTGGAATCCGATGCTGCCCCCCTCCAGCGCCATCATGGTGGGAGCGCTCCAAGGACCAGTAAAGTGTTCGCCAGTGCGGCACGTCATCGCACCTCGTCCGTAACTGCCTCCTAAGACGAAGGCAGCTTTCAGAACGGACGGGTAGACGATGACGCAAACGGACTTATCGAGCAGGTCCTGCGGGATGTCATCGGGAATGTCCAGGATTTCTTTCAGGACCAGTCCGCAATTTTCCAGGCGGTCGGTTTCCTTCTTGCTGTCCGCCACGGCAAGTGGCAACGCAAGGGTGATCGCCAGAAGCGTGGACATTATTCGCTGCAACATCGAGTCACCTCGCTGAGATTTTTTGGGCGATGCGATTCCAAGTTCCGCGAGTTTCTGGGCGCAACTCGCGGAGCTCCAACCTTGGCTTCGCCGCGGGGTCTCCACACACGGGGCCGAGCGAAGCTTCTTTGCTGTTTCGACTATACTTTCCCGGAACGTAATTTGCCAGCAGGAGGAACGGTGCGAGTCGAGCTTGCGCTCACGTTGATGTTTGCGTGCGGGACGTTGGCGGGCGACGTCTTGGTAGGCGCGGAGCTCGGCCAGTCAAAATCAGCGCCTGCCGCGGTGTCGAAGGCCAAGAAGCCGCGCAATGGGCAGGCAGCACGCAAATTTGGCGAACGCGCTGATGCCCTTTTGGCGGCGCCGCCCGCGGGCAAAGGCGAGTGGGGATTGTTGATCATCGACGCGGAAACGGGCGAGACGCTCTACGAACTGAACGCCGACAAATATTTCGTGCCGGCATCCAACATGAAGCTCTTCACGACGGCGCTGGCGCTGGCCAAGCTGGGACCCGGCTTTCGCTTTCATACCACCCTGGAAACGCACGGCACTGTGTCTCCGGCGGGCGTCCTAACCGGCGATCTGTTCCTGGTCGGAAGAGGCGACCCGAACCTTTCGAATCGCAAGTTTCCTTACGATCTGAAAGAGGAATTCGACGGCGCGCCGGAGAAGGTCCTGGCGGAGTTGGCCGACGCTCTGGTAGCCAAAGGAGTGAAGGAAATTGCGGGAGACGTCATCGGCGACGACAGTTATTTCCCTCGCGAACCCTACCCTAACGGTTGGGAAATTGACGACATGGTTTGGGAATACGGTTCGGCGGTTTCCGCCATCGTAGTGGACGATAACACCGTAACCCTGACGCTGACGGCCGCCGATTCAGCGGGCGCACCTGTGCAGGCGACAACGGCTCCGTCCACGCCGGACTTCATTCTGCAGAACGATGTGGTCACCTCCGCTGCGGAAACGAAATCAGATCTGACGCTGACGCGCGAGCCGAATTCCAAAATCGTACTGATTCGCGGGACCATGCCCGCGCGTAGCGCCCCGCGAAAGCTGGTGCTGGCGATTCACGATCCCGCCGACCATGCGGCCGCGTTGTTGACGCGGCTGCTGGTGGAGCGCGGCGTGAAGGTTTCAGGAACCGCCCGTGCGACGCATATTGCGGAAACTTCTGGCGCGACTCCGCGCGCCGTGCTTGCGGAGCATCTTTCGATCCCGCTTGGAGATTCAGTCAAGCTGGTGAACAAGATTAGCCAGAACTTGCATACCGAGATGCTCCTACGCGCGGCGGCACGAAACACTGCGCTGTGGAACACGCCCGACGACCTCATGAAGTTCCCCGCCGATTTTTACACCGCGGCAGGGATCGCGCCGGGAGACGTGATTCAGACCGACGCCTCCGGGCTTTCCCGGCACGACTTGGTTACCCCCAGGGCGATTGTGGCGTTGCTGAAATACGCGCAGGGCCAGCCATGGTTCGCACCGTACTACGCATCGCTCCCAGTGGCGGGGGTTGATGGGACGCTCGAACCCTTGATGAAAAACACGCCTAGCGCCGGTCGCATTCATGCGAAGACGGGTTCCGTCGAGCATGTACGAACGCGTTCCGGTTTT
>Ga0307478_10002952_pt1 | contig 12977 bp, 14 predicted proteins | sample atmos_gasesECM4C_2_FD_203713 | JGI IMG/M metagenome (GOLD analysis project Ga0307478, IMG submission 203713) | Hardwood forest soil microbial communities from Morgan-Monroe State Forest, Indiana, United States - atmos_gasesECM4C_05 | ecosystem: Environmental > Terrestrial > Soil > Temperate...
GCCGGTACGGTCAAGGTTCACGCGACGGGCGCGGGCGGTCCGGAGGCCAATCAGGAGCTTTTCCTGTTTCAGAAAATCGATGGAGCCTGGAAGATCGCGCGCTACTGCTTTTCCACAACCAACCCGGAGCGCGCATAAGGACCAAGAGGGCGAACGATGGCCACGATGAAAGCGGCTGTGATTCGTGAAGCAGGCGGTCCCGACGTTCTCAAGATTGAGAGTCTTCCGATCCCCACACCGAAGAATGGCGAAGTTTTGATTCGCGTAAAGGCATTTGGGCTCAATCGCTCTGAGATGTTCACGCGGCAGGGCCATTCTCCCGACGTGAAGTTCCCGCGAGTTCTAGGCATCGAAGCGGTCGGTGTGGTTGAGACAGCGCCCGAAGGCGAGTTTCGCAAGGGCGATATCGTCGCGACGGCGATGGGCGGAATGGGCCGGCAATTTGACGGCGGCTACGCCGAATACACCTGCGTGCCTGCGCAACAGGTGCAAGTTATCAAGACTGAACTTCCGTGGGAAACGCTCGGAGCCATCCCCGAGATGCTGCAAACGGCGTGGGGTTCTCTGTTCAAGTCGCTGCGCCTCGAAAAAGGTGAACGCCTGTTGATCCGCGGCGGCACAACTTCGGTTGGGTTGGCGGCTGCCGCCATCGGGAAGAAGCACGGTGCCTTTGTCGCGGCGACCACTCGAAACCCGGACCGCGAAAACCTGCTGCGCACCAGTGGTGTCGATCAGGTGTTCATCGATACGGGCTCAATCGCTGAACAGGTCATGGAAGTCTGTGGAAACGGTGTCGACAAGGTGCTCGAACTGGTCGGTACGACGACACTGAAAGATTCGCTTCGCTGCGCCAAACAGCACGGCATCGTGTGCATGACTGGGATGGTCGGCAACAAGTGGTCCTTCGATAATTTCGCTCCCATGGAGGCGATACCCACTGCAGTCAGCCTGACCACCTATGCCGGCGAATCGGAAGATTACATGCGGACGCCTCTTGAGGATCTGGTTGAACAAATCGCTGCGGACACACTGCGCGTCCAGATCGGCAAAGTTTTCCGTCTTGAAGAGATCGTCGAAGCACATCGATGTATGGAAGAAAATAAAGCGGGTGGAAAGATTGTGGTGCTGACTTAAGGGCACCCGGATGCGTCCATGCCCCCCGAACTGCGCGCCATAAGTCATCGAAAACGCTTCGAGCGTCTCCGCTCGAAGAAAAGGTGGTCACGATGTCCCGATCGGATCAGAGTGCTGAACTGAAGCTTGTGGTGACGAATACGCTTATCGTTAGAGACATACAGAGCTCAGTGGCATTTTATCGCGATGTCCTCGGCGCCACGGTGCTGCGGGAAGGCGAACCGACGTTTCTGCGCCTCGGCAATGTTTGGCTGACTATCAACCGCGGAGGCGGTCCGACCGACGATAAGCCTGAAGTCGTCGCATCGCTGCCACACGATCCAAACGTTCTAAGCATTTTTCTAAACCTTCGCGTGACGGACATCAGACGCTACTACGATCTTTGGGTTTCGCGCGGCGCGAAATTCATCACAGAGCCTAAAGTCCATGCGACGGAATTGCGGTGTTACGTGCGAGACCCGGATGGGTATCTCATTGAAGTTGGACAGACGACGATGACGGCCGATCCCCTAGCCTTGTACACATAACTCTGACGAGGGAGGACTTGCTTCGCAGGGCGGCGTGCCGAACTTCCTTGTCCCAAAGTCGAAAGGAGCGACGCTATGGCGTCTCTAGTGATGGTCGTCTCAGGTGCGAATGTGTGGACGATGAAGAACGCCAAACCTCATCCGACGGGGTTTTGGGCCGAAGAATTTGTGACGCCTCATCGCAAGTTCACGGAAGCCGGACTCAAGATCACGGTCGCAAGTCCCGGCGGGGTGGCTCCGACCGTTGACCCGTTGAGCTTCAACCTCGCTTACAACAGCAACGACGCGAACAAAGTCCAGGAGCAGCAGAGCTATATGAAGCAACTGGGTTCCGCGTTGACGTCGCCCATGCGCGTCGAGGACATCGATCCGGATCGGTTCGATGTCATTTTTCTGGTAGGCGGTCACGGCCCGATGCAGGACATGGCTGTGCATCCGACCACGGGTGCGGTGCTCGCCGCGATGCTCGACAATCCAAAGAAGCTCGTCGCAGCCGTGTGCCACGGGCCCGCGGGTCTCCTACCGGCGTCACGTCCGGACGGAACATGGGCACTTAAGGATCGGCAACTCACCGGCTTCAGCAATGAGGAAGAAACGCAGGCGGGTTTTGCCGGAAACGCGCCGTGGCTCTTGGAAGATCGCCTCCGTATTTCTGGGGCGCGTTACATCGCAAAAGCACCCTGGACGCCGCATGCCATCGCCGACGGCAACCTCATCACGGGTCAGCAGAACTATTCGGCCGGTGTAACAGCTGATGTGGTCCTCAAGCAACTAGCGGCTACCGTGTAAGCTCCGTCGAGTGCACGCCCCCCTGACGTCGTGTTGTCGGCCTTTAATTCGCGCCCGGTCGGGACCGAGCTTCTGCTCCAGGCAAATTCCGCTAAAGAACGTGACGATCAAGCCAGCGAGGGAATCATTGCGGCTTCTTGCCGAGGAAAGGGTGCGTGTGCGTCCCTTTTTCTCGGTTGCCTTAGGACTTGCCTACTCCATGCCGTAAACGCAAAATGATCTTGGAAGATGTCGAAAAGAATCGATTTCGCCAAACAACGTAGGGATCAGGGGCGTTCCCTAACCAGCGCCGTCCGCGAGATTAAGGCGATAATGGAGCCAATAGCCCATCAATCTGGCATCGATCTTCGAGCAATCCTGGGTGAAGCGGCAGCACGAAAAGAGAAAGAGAAACAGCTATTAACCGAACGCCTGCAAGAATCCGTTGTGTCTTTGTTTATTTATCGGGATGCGCAGCCCGACAGAGTTGGTTCTTGCGTCCTCGTGCGCTTGGATTCGGAGTTCTATGCGTTCACGGCAGCGCATGTGATTCGAGACGCCGGCTCCGCAAAACTCTTTGCTCCCTCTGAAGGCAGGGGCGGGAAGTTGCAACCGTTACCGCCGTATACGGCGCACCTGAAATCATCCCGTGGTAATAACGATCTCGACGCCGGCGTGCTGGCCCTGCCAGTGCGTCGATTAGGAGCCTTCCAGCACCATGTTTTCTTGTCTGACGCAGACATCGATCAAGACGATCTACCCGACGACCAAGATGATCTTCGGTCTTTCTATTTCGTTCTCGGCTATTCTGGATCGAGGACACAGTGAAGGTCTCCAGGGCCGAGCGGCGAATTCACCAACAGTCGTTTCGTTGCTCAACACAGCCGATAGATGCTGCCGAATATCTTCAGGAGGGGATGGCAAAGTCAGATCACATACTTCTCGACTTTGACGACAAGGAGATACACGTTGAAGGGAGGCGTGCATCTCCTCCTAAACTCCAGGGCGTCAGTGGCCGGGGAATATTTCTGATCTTCCGAAAAGTAACGCGAGGGCCATTCGTCGCAATCGCAACTGAGAATAGGCGTCGGTCGCGTCTCATCGTAGGCACTCGAATCAAGCACTATCTCGCAATCGTTCGTGCCCTGAAGACCGCAGGTCCCTCTGGAAGCTTTTGAGTCAGTCGGACCAATGGGCTTACTCCTGAAGTGGCTGTACTGTTGTCCGGACGACTTCGTCGCCTTTCATGTCGAAGTCTGCGATAAGGTGCTCGGTCAGTTCCTGATATGCATCAACATGCTCGTGGAGATTTGGGGCCGCGCCATGCTGGGCATACTTCACAGCCGCATCGAAGGGCTGCCGGAGCGTCGGGTCAGTTTCAATGCGCTCTTCCATCACGTCGGCGAAAGCTTTCTTCTCCTGTATCCTGTCACTTTCATTTTTGGCTTGCGACAAAGCGCGGACCATACATTCCGGTTTGCCCGTTATTCGGGCGCAATTCCACGCCGGATCGATACAGCAGCTGTGGTGTGTCACTTTCGCGAGGCACAGACTCTTCGGCAAGGTGAGTTTCCCATTGCGTTTCGATCACCCAGTGATCTCAAAGCCGATCTGGCCGGAAAAGCAAAGTGCAAGAGCCCCCACACTCGCTCCTCCAAACGGTGGCAGTTTTGCCGGTTCTGGCTTAAAGTAGTGCCTGACGCGGCTGAAGTCGGCACTATGAAAACCGCCCGTGACAGACGTACCTCAGCTTGCCCAGAAACGGCAGAAGAGTCACCAAAAGTAGCCGAATCTAGGAGGCCGGGGGACAATTCTATGGAGAGAGCAATCGAGTTCCCCGCAAAGATCCTATCGCCGGACGAACCGCCGGAACAGGAGCCGAGGCTGTTTTCGATCGAGTCTGTCCTCAACCTGGAAAAATTGATTTTTGCTGGCTCTCCGCTTCCCGAAGTGCTCAAGATTATTGCTCGGTTGGTCGAATCTCAAGGGCAAGGTATGTTTTGCACCATCTGGCTTCCCGATGAAGACGGAAAGCACCTCGATTGCGTTGCGGCGCCCAGCCTTCCTGGATTTAGCGCTCACGTAGGGCGCACGGCAGTCTGTGCGAATGGAGCATCCTGCGGGACAGCTGTTTATCGCAGGGAACCCGTGTATGTGACCGACATCCTCACAGATCCTCTCTGGGATGATTATCGTCACCTATTCAAACCTTATGGTATTCGCTCTGTTTGGTCACGCCCGTTGTTCGCCAGTGAAGGAAAGACTCTTGGCACCTTCGCGATGCTTTACCGTGAGTCACGTAGCCCCGCTGCCAACGAACTTCAGTTGATTGAGAACGCCAGCCACATCACTGGGATCGCCATTGAGCGGCATATGAACGAGGAAGCCTTGCGGAGCGAACGCGACCGGCTGCGATTGCTTCTGGAGATCACAAGCAGCGTCACATCCAGGTTGGACCTCCGGCATATGGTTGAGGCGCTTTCGACAAATCTATTCAGGGTAATGCAATGTGACGTCTCCGCCTTGCTGCTACCCGACTCCGAAAGCGGCGCGCTACGTGTCTCTCTCTTGCACAATCCCGACGCGAGAGGACCTTTCCGTGAAGGATCGTTGGTGCCGATGAATGGTTCGATCTCGGGTCAGGTATTGCGGAAAGCGAAGAGCATCCGGATCGACGGCTTCGAGCAGGTCTGCGGGGATCCTGAAATCTATGGGAATCCTGACGGCCAGCTTCTTTATGAGCGCGTGATCGAGGAAGGCCTCAGGACGGGGTGTTATCTTCCGCTCATAGGCCGCGATCGCGTCGTCGGCGTCCTGATGCTCTGCAGGCGCTCGGACAATAATTTTAAGGAAGACGACATCACTTTACTTGAGCAGGTGGCCTGTCAGGTGGCGATTGCAGTTGAGAACACATTGGAGTACGAACAGGCGACAACGGATCGAGACAAGGAGACGAAACAAAGACGCTATCTGGAGGAAGAAATTCGCGCCGGGTTAGGAGAAATCGTTGGAGAGAGCCCCGCGTTGAAGACCGCGCTGAGCTTGGTATCTGTCGTTGCGCCTACGGATTCCGGCGTGCTGATCCTGGGCGAGACGGGCACTGGCAAAGAACTCGTTGCGCGTGCAGTACATAAGCTGGGCAATCGCAGCGAAAAGGCATTCGTGAAACTGAACTGCGCTGCCATACCCCTTGGCCTCCTCGAAAGTGAGCTGTTCGGCCATGAAAAAGGAGCGTTCACCGGCGCGATCGCCCAAAAAACCGGACGGTTCGAACTCGCCGATAAAGGCACGCTGTTTCTTGACGAGGTTGGCGATATACCTCTGGAACTTCAGGCGAAACTGCTGCGCGTCCTGCAGGAGCAAGAATTCGAGAGGCTCGGCAGCAATCGTACGCATAAGGTTGACGTCCGCCTGATCGCAGCCACGCATTGGGACTTGCCCGTCATGGTCAAACAAGGGACGTTTCGCGAAGACCTTTACTATCGTCTGAAAGTATTTCCGATCCACGTCCCGGCCCTTCGACAACGCACAGAGGATATTCCGAGATTGGTGCGGCACTTCACAGGGCTCTACTCTCAGCGCATGAACAAACGAATTGACGTAATCCCTCCGGATACGATGGATGCGTTGGTGCGATACCAATGGCCCGGAAACGTCCGTGAGTTGCAGAACTTTATTGAACGCGCCGTCATTCTCTCGCCACAATCGGTATTACGCGCGCCAACCTCCGAACTGGGGCCATTCCCTCCCAATAAGAGATCCAATGTCCCGATAAATGGTCTCGCGGAGGTAGAGCGTGATCATATCCTTCGTGTGCTCGAAGCAAGCAATTGGGTGATCAGTGGCGCTGCCGCACGCTTAGGGATGAAGCGAACCTCGTTGGCCTACAGGATGAAGAAGCTTAGTATTGGTCGCCCTGCTGCGGTACCACAGAAGGGCAGCGTCGGCGGCGCGGCTGGCGACAACTGACTTTCCAAGTCGTTCAGCAAGCCCCTACCAGTAGCAGTGGATCCGACGGAAATCCGTCAGCGGCGGACATCCGTCAGAGATTTGTCAGCTAGGGTTTGAGATTCATCGAGTTCCTTCCTTACGAACCTCAACCGCCAGAGTGATTTGCACTAAATGTGCGCTCTTCGACTGAGCTGTGCCTCTTTTGGTATCCCACCTGCGCTAAACACCACAGAAGTGAGGAGAGGATTCTATGAGTGATGCGACGTCACGAACAGCGACAAAACGCTCAATGCCGCGTCAGAACGACGCCCGATTCAACGTACCTACAACGTCCATCCATAAGGTCGAAGCCGATGGCGTCCAGGTGTTTTATCGCGAGGCTGGCGACGTAACCGCGCCCGTTGTTCTCTTACTGCACGGATTCCCGGCCTCATCTTTCATGTTCCACGAACTCATTCCACGCCTGGCCAATGATTACCGCGTGATCGCGCCAGACCTTCCGGGTTTCGGATTCACCGAGGTTCCGTCTGAGCGCCAATATTCCTACACCTTCGATCGATTGGCGCTCACGATCGATGCCTTCACACAGGCACTCAAAATCGACCGCTATGCAATCTATGTGTTCGACTATGGCGCGCCAACCGGCTTCCGTTTGACGATGGCCCATCCCGAGCGGATTACAGCGATAGTTTCGCAAAACGGGAACGCCTACGAAGAAGGACTTGGCGATGCGTGGGGCCCGATCCGAAAGTATTGGGCATCCCCCACAGCAGAAAATCGCGACATACTTCGCCAAACAGTTCTGACAGCGGGAGGAACGCGCTGGCAGTATACCCACGGCGTGGCGAATCCGGAGGCGGTTCCGCCTGAGTCATACACCTTGGACACGGCGCTGCTCGAACGGCCTGGGAATAAAGAGATTCAGCTCGACTTGTTTCTGGATTATGCGTCGAACATAAAGCTTTATCCGAAATTCCAGGAATATTTCCGTAAATCGAAACCGCCTTTGCTTGCGATCTGGGGCAAGAACGATCCTTTCTTCATTCCCGCGGGAGCAAAGGCGTTTCAAAAGGACCTGCCGAACGCGGAGGTGCAATTCCTCGACACGGGACACTTTGCGATTGAGACACACGTGGTAGAAATCGCGGCCGCGATGAAAACCTTCTTCGCCGCGAATGGCGTCGGCCGGCTGAAGGCAGAACGAACGGCTTAACGACGAATACTTTTTGCTCCTGACAGAACGTAATCGGGACGAGGAGAATATGGAACGTCGAAGATTTCTTGGTGCGCTCACAGCCGCATCTCTAGGTGTGGCTCTCGATGGCTCTCTCACTCAATTTGCCCGCGCGCAAAACACCGCACAGCCTGTCGCGAACTCGCAGGCTTCCAAGACAAGTGGATTTCCTCCGAACTCAACCATAATTCTGGTGCATGGAGCGTGGGCCGACGGCTCGTGTTGGCGCAACGTCATTCTGCCTTTACGGCGGCATGGTCTTCACGTCATCTGCGCGCCGATCCCAATGACGTCCTTAACTAACGACGCTACCGCTCTGAGTCAGGTGCTGGAGCGGACCAGCGGCCCCGTGGTCCTGGTCGGACACGCATACTCTGGCGCCGTGATCGCCGCCGTGCGGGAAGACCGAGTCAAGTCTCTGGTCTATATCGCGGCGCTCGCGCCCGACGAAGGTGAGACCGTGGCCAAGGTTTTCTATCTTGACCCGAAGCCTCCGGAATCGCCGAAGTTGGCTCCCGATTCTCACGGCTTTATATGGATTCCGGACGGTGGGTTTCGCCAAGCAGTTGCCCACAAGGCTTCTGCCGACCAAACAAGCATTGCAACTGCCGTGCAACGGCCAATCGCGGTTCAGTGCATTCAAGAGGCGGCCCCGAAGCCAGCATGGAGAACAAAACCGTCGTGGTTCCTGATCGCTGAAGAGGATCGCATGATCAATCCGAAGACGCAGCATTTCATGGCCGATCGCATGCGGGCGAAGGTTCATTCGCATCATGTGGACCACAGCCCGATGTACACGGAACCAAATCTTGTGATCAACATAATCCTGGAAGCGGCGCGTGAAACCCTCTCTTCCTAGGTTCTTGCTGAAACGAGCACGCAATTTCTTATTGGAAGAGGTAGGGACATGGGCAATACAAAATCTGTCGCCATCATCACCGGCGCAAGTCAGGGCATAGGCCGAGCCACAGCCATCCGGCTCGCTCGCGATTTCTCGGCCATCGTGCTGGTGGCAAGAGATAAGGACAATCTGGAAACAACTGCGACCGAGGTAATGTCTCTTGGGGCTGAAGCTATGGCCTCTGCCCTCGACCTGCGTCAACCACAATCGGCAAAGAGCATCATCGAAGGAACGCTCGAACGCTTTGGCAGAATCGATGCACTGCTCAACATCGCCGGCGCGGTGCCGCAAATCGATTTATTCCAGATGACCGATGTGCAGTGGGACGACGGCATGGCTCTCAAGTTCCACGGCGCACGCCGCTTGACCATAGATGCTTGGGAGGCTTTGAAGGCATCGAATGGATCTGTCGTGTTCATGTCCGGAAGCGCCGCCTTCGCTCCCAAGCCCGGATATACGGCCGTCGCGACCATCAACGCAGCCATTAACGCGCTCGCCAAGGCATTCGCAGAACAAGGAATCAAAGATGGAGTTCAGGTCAACAGCATATCTCCTGGAGCGGTGATGACCGAACGGCGGCGAGCCTTCTTTGAGAGTTGGGCGCCTGCGCACAATCTCGCAGTAGAAGAAGCAATCAAGAAATTCCCGGAGCAAGCCGGCATTATCCGCTTGGGAAAGCCGGAGGAGGTTGCCGATTTAATGGCTTACCTGGTATCCCCGCCAGCGAAGTGGATGACGGGCTCTTCTGTGCGTATGGACGGCGGCGAGATCAAGGGCATTTAGGGAGGACAGGCAATGGAGCGTCGCACTTTTCTTGGGGGTCTCACAGCCGCATCTTTCGGTGTAATGCTGGAGAACTCTTTCACCGACCCGGCACAAGCACAAACTAGGGTAAGTTTACCTCGCCAAGATTCTTTCGAGACTTCTCAAGTCGAGGTTTCAGGAAACACGATTTTCGTGCGCCGCTATGGAAAAGGACCGCCAATTCTCATGGTGCATGGCTTCCCGCGCACTAGCCTGATGTGGCGATTCCTCGCACCGAAGCTTGCTGACAATCACACCGTAATTTGCATAGACCTGCGCGCCTACGGCGGCAGCGGAATCCCTACTTCTACCGACGATCACTTTCCTTATTCCAAGCGCGCAATGGCAAAGGAACTGGTAGAAGTGATGGACAAGCTCGGATTTCCGACCTTCGCGCTAATCGGCCACGACCGCGGAGGACGCGTCAGCTACCGCATGGCCTTGGATCATCCGAAGAACGTGGAGCGACTCGCTGTATTCGACGTGATTCCCATCCTCGAAGCATGGAGCCGGTCCGATGCACGCTTCGCGCAGACTTATTGGCCTTGGATTTTGCTTCTCACAGAAGGACCCACTCCCGGAGAGTTACCTGCTCGGTGCGCCCGAGGCGGTCTTCCATAACCCCTTCGGCCAAGGTTCGTTCGGTCCAGAGATTCTTGAAGAATACGTCTCAACTTATCGCGATCCGGCTCGCCTTCACGGAATCTGCGAAGAGTATCGAGCAGCTGCGACCGTCGATGTCGAACACGATCGTGCGGATAAGGAAGCATCGAGGCGAATCGAATGTCCCATGCTGCATCTATGGGCGGAGGGTGGTCCGCTCGACACTTTCTATGCGAAAGACGGAGGTCCGCTGGGCATTTGGCGGCAATGGGCACCACGCGCGCACGGACAGGCGATGAAGGGCGGACACTTTTTTCCGGAAGAGAATCCTGACGACACCGCAGTTCTCGTCAAGCAGTTCCTTTCTGCTTGAGGCCCGCATCGCGAAAGGAGCAGTGCGTATTCCCGCTCCGACCATGATGGGAGGAAAAAACATGGCGGCATGGGATCGCGTGACCCGTCGTGACGTGTTGTGCGCGATACACGAGTACGACCGGCTGGGCCCAGAACAGTTCTTCTCTGAGCATGGTTTCGCCCCTACTACGACCTATGAGTTGGTCCGGGATAAACGCCGTTACCCGCCTAAGGCACTCTTGGGCGCAGCTTATGAGTTCGCTACGGGGCAACAGCTTGGCTCTGGTGACTTCGAGGGTGGGAAGACCGGCGCCGTAAGAGTGCTTGGCAAACTAGGATTCAGCATCGAGAAAAAGCTAAAGAAATAAAGGAGATGCCGAAATGAAAAAGTGGAAACTTGTGATTCCGATCGCCGCGGTCGCGGCTTTTCTCGCTTGGTATGCATTCCGACCCGAACGGCTTGTGGTCAATCGGCGTGTCGATGAAGCCATGCCAGCCGCGCAAGGTAGCTCCTCGCCGCAGCGTCTTGTCTCCGGACAGTTCTACAGCATCTTGCACCCAACTGCAGGTACCGCAACCATCTACCGGATGGGAGATGGCAGTCGTGTTCTTCGCTTTACGGGTTTTAGCACATCAAACGGTCCTGATGTGCACGTCTACATGGTTGCCGCCGACGATGCAAAAGACAGCGCAAGCGTGCTGCGCGCGGGTTTCATCGATTTAGGGACCATCAAGGGGAATATGGGCAACCAAAACTATACTCTTAATCCTGAAGTGGACTTGTCGAAATATCGCGCGGTTTCAGTGTGGTGCAAACGCTTCAGCGTCAATTTTGGCGCTGCTCCATTGACGCCCGATCGAGCGATGTCGGAAAAGTAGCACATCGAAAAGATCTCTGGCCGGGTTGGAGACCGAGCCTCCTTGTAGCTCCTGTGACTTTTCCTAATTTCAAATGGTCGAGCCACCATTCATGATCGACGAATTGGTAGAGGTCTCAGGGAAATCAGGTCCTCACGTTGTATGGAGACCCGGAACAAATGGGGAACTGGTCGTCGCGGCCCCGTTTGGAGGCCTTCCGTTCGAGGTTCCTTATCAAGATGTCAAGAGGTGGAACCCCGCCGGCGATAAGTTCCGAGAGCTCTGCCGAAAGGCATTTCGCAACGTCACGAAATGACGATGGACTTTTCATAAAGCAGGCGTCGGTGAACGCCGAGGTTTACAAAGGTGATTGATACCGAGCAAGCATTCCGCAATGCATTGCAATCTCTGATCGAGCGGAAGTTGCTCCCACCGGGAACAATTCCGCAGCAGATTTACAAGAGTGGTTCAATTCGAGGGGCAAAACAGAGAGGAGAATTCCATGCAACTTCAAAATGACTACTTTGCTGCCTATCGCAGCTTGAGGCTGACGCGAGACGGCAACGGTGTGCTGGTTGCCAAATTCCACGCCAAAGGCGGTCCACTCACTTTCACCGCACAAGACCATACCGAGTTTGTCGACGCCTTTTACCGGATCGCGCAAGATCGAGGGAACAAGATCGTAATCCTGACTGGAGCAGGCGGGGAGTTCATTCCCGATATCGATTTTTCCTCTTTCGGCAACGTCGCCGATCCCAGCGTTTGGAGCCAGGTTCACGACGAAGGAGTACAGATCCTGGAAAACATCGCCAACATTCGTGTGCCGGTGATTGCGGCCATCGAGGGACGCGCCCATATTCACTCTGAGTATGCGCTACTTGCGAGTGTGGTCGTGGCCACCGAGGGTGCGACGTTCCACGATGTGCCACACTTCGCCGGTGGCATCGTGCCCGGTGACGGAGTCTTTACGACCTGGAGTTATCGGGCCGGAGCAGCGCGAGCGGAGGCCTTCCTGCTGAATCCGCAGCCACTATCAGCGCGAACTGCACATGAATGGGGAGTGGTCGCCGAAGTTGTCCCGAACGGTAAGGCGCTTAGTCGAGCGCAGGAACTGGCTGCACTCTACCTGAAGGTGCCGGAGGTGACGCGCCGCAACACGCGTCCATTTCATTCAGCCACTTAAGGAGCGGATTGTACGAGAAGTTGGGTACGGACTGTCGCTCGAAGGAGCATCAGCTGCTGATCTTGTCAAATCGATGCAAGCGAAGAGCGAACCTATTTCTGAAAGAAAGTCCGCCTAAAGTCACGGACTTGTGATGACGAAGTCAATCGTAATTACAGGCGCATCCAAGGACATCGGCCGGGCCGCGGCAGATGCCCTGGCCGAACAAGGTTGGACGGTAATAGGCGTGGCGCGCTCGGCTCCGCAATGTTTTATCGTTACCCTGTTCCGTACTGAAAGCTAGAGGCAGAAAGTGGACCACGGGCTGTCTCACATCGGCAACGTTCGCAGCGCCATCTCGACTACATGCTGTAATTTACTTCGGCTTGCGCCGCCCGCTGCCTGAACTGCCATTCCGTAGAGGACCGTCGCGATGTAGCGAGCAAGATCAGCAGGGTTCACATTGGCCGGTAGGTCACCTTCTAATTTCGCACGCTCGAAACGCCGGCGCATCGCAGCTTCACCCGCCGCGCGGCAGGCGGTCAGTTCCTGCCGGATGGAATCGGCCGCCTCGCCACTCGCAAGCGCACCTTGCACCATGAGGCACCCACCGGGATTGCGCCGGGCTGTGTTCAAATCGGCCCCACCCAGCAACAATCGTTCCACGACTGCGCGGGCGGT
>Ga0307478_10002953_pt1 | contig 12965 bp, 15 predicted proteins | sample atmos_gasesECM4C_2_FD_203713 | JGI IMG/M metagenome (GOLD analysis project Ga0307478, IMG submission 203713) | Hardwood forest soil microbial communities from Morgan-Monroe State Forest, Indiana, United States - atmos_gasesECM4C_05 | ecosystem: Environmental > Terrestrial > Soil > Temperate...
TTCGCCCAGTCCAGGAAGTGAGGATGGTCACGAATACTCCAGTATGAGTGCTTGCTGCCATTGTGATACCTCCAAGCTGCCTGGATTTCACGATTGCTCATCGGCTGCTATGCCAGACTAGCACCTGCCGGGATCACGGAGCGAAATGAGCTTTGTGACCGCAGATTGTACCTGGATGACGGGCGACTCTTCCCTAACCGCGAGGGAAGGTTAGCCGACACTCGCCCAGAACCTCGCCTTTCGCTTCGCACAACCCCTGTTCGACGAGCTTTCCATCTCCCACTGGTGATACCGTCGTTTAGGCCGCCACGAGCGGGGACGGCTATGCCAATCTGTTGCCTGTTCGTATTCGAAGGCAGCTCTCAGAGCGGTCACTTCACTGGAATGCTCGTGTAATGAACTGAATCTCAACTGGGAATTCACCTGGGGAAAAACCTCAGGGAACTGAAATAGCAACCAGCACCAAGGCAACTGATGGCGTCATTGAATGTCAACTCGCGAACTTGTACTCGCGGGAAATTACCGAGCGGGCGCCGGGCCAGCGGGTACGAGGGTGCTCGTACGCGAGATCGCGCGAGCAATCTCATCTGGCGAGGTACATGTCTGCTTTCCCTGTTGGCTACCCCCAGCGCACTGTGGCTCCCCAATCCCGGTTCTCTGACCGACGCACACAATTGTGACCGCCCAGTGCTCTGCCTTGATCGAACTGAATCGCGTACCTTGGCTGCATAATAGAGCAGAGAAAATTACCGAGGGCCTATGAAGACGACGAAGCATGTTGCGACGACCACGCTGATCATATTGGTGGGACTCATCGCCTACGGATTGTTTCGAACGGGCAGATCGCAAGTGACCCCGGGAGGCGAATCGCTACAAACGACACAAGGGCCTGCGATTGATCAGAGTTCTCTCGATAACGCGCGGCGGTTGGCGCAAATGCCCACTAGTGCCGATGAATTTCCAATGGCACAAGAGTCGCTGCGCCTCGGTGATCGAGAGATGGACCTGGCGTTCGCGGCAGGAGTGCAGGAGGTACAAGAGCACCCACTAGTGCTGAGTGCCGACGCAAAACAGAGTGAGGCCAGGTTGCAGAAAGCAGAGAAATCTCTTGAGGCCGACAACGTGCGCGTCGAGCAACTTAGTTCCGCATTGCCGAAAGCTACCGGAACCAAGGCGAACAGTTTGCAAGATCAGCTGGAAGAGGCAAAAGTCCAGGTCCAGCTTGATCAAGATGAACTGGATAACGCAAAGCAGGAATTAGCCATTGCTGGTGGTGATACTCAAGGCCGGATTGAACAATTAATGAAAGAGCACGATGACGCATCCCGTGTCGCAGACACCACGACTGTTAACACTACCACCCCGCCCGATCGAAGCGGGCTGGTTCACCTTTACCAGCAATGGTCAGAGCTGCATGACAAGAAATTGCAGTTATGGCAAGCCAGGCAAGATGCAGAATCGGCGGTGGTCGAGTTCACCAAAAGGCGCGACGCTCTTCAATCGAACATCAAAACCAATACACAGCCAGATGCAGGGGCACCCAGTGGAGGGCTTACCCCGCCTGCTAGTGACGATTCCACTGGCTCTCCCCACGAGGCTTCGTCCCATCTCGTCAGTGCTACAAAACGTCGCTCAGCCGATGTGAAAGCACTTACAAGCTTTGGGGAGCGCATTGAGGATCAGAAGAACCTGGCCGAGACCTATAGAAAGTGGCTGGATGTGGTCTCAGCGCAACAACGCGGGGTGATTCACAGAGCGTTGTCAGGCATTGGTGTCATTGTAGCGATCTTGTTGACCGGAATTTTCTTTGATAGTTGGCTAAAACGTCTTCTCAACAAAGTCAGATTGGACTCCCGTCAGGCCGACACTCTCCATGCGGTAATAAGCACCGGTTTGCAAATCCTCGCTTTAGGACTGATCTTACTCGTAATTTTTGGTCCGCCAAGCCAGTTGGCGACTATCTTGGGACTCGCAGGCGCCGGGCTTACGGTGGCGCTGAAAGATTTCATCGTTAGCTTTATTGGCTGGTTCGTTCTAATGGGAAGAAATGGGATCCGCTTAGGTGATTGGGTGGAGATTAACGGAGTGACCGGGGAAGTCATTGAGCTCGGAATATTTCATACGGTATTGCTGGAAACCGGTAACTGGACTGATTCTGGCCATCCGACCGGACGGCGCGTTACTTTCACCAACAGTTTCGCCATCGAGGGTCACTACTTCAATTTCTCCACTTCGGGACAATGGCTTTGGGATGAACTGACACTGGTCTTGGCCTCTAGCCAGAATCCGTATCCGATCGTTGAAGCCATTCAAAAAGCCGTGCTGGAAGCTACCGCACAGAGCGCCGGTCAAGCGGAAAAGGAATGGCAGAATGCCGCTCATTCCCGGAGTATGCGCGCGCTATCGGCCGCGCCAGCCATCAACGTAAAGCCGGTAAGTGGCGGCGTTGAAATTGCTGTGCGGTATATCACGCGTGCTAACGAGCGCTATCAATTACGTTCGAAGTTATACCAGGCCGCAATGAATTTAATCAGCAAGAAGGACTCGCTGGCGCCCGTGTCAATCTCCGAAAAACAAGATCCAAAGCCTGCCTGACGGTGTGCCTCGGAGTCCTTGGACCTCTCAACTGGAGGAGGAAACTTCAGGGCGAAGAATTGGAAGTTAGCCACCGGCCCATTTGCAAGATCCTTCCCGACGCAGGTCGCCGCACGAAGATAATTCTGTATCAGGGAGCACTGTTCCAAGTCAGCAGAACGCATTCCTACAATGATCATGGCGATGTTGCCGAAGAGCGGACAATTTTCACTCAAGACTCAAGAATCCCTACAGGAGTTCCTTTCCAAGTAGACTAAACTGGGAATCTCGTACCCGAAAAACCCCCTTCTGAATGGCCGCCACAACGGAAGTTGTGGGAGTCCTCGGCAGTTCATTACACGTATCAGTACGACAGCTTTACCAACTGGACCGAGCAAACAGTGATTCGTTCAGAAGCATCGGCGTACACCAGGCACCGCGAATTAACAGACTACTGACCTCACGCTCACCCGCGCATAAACGCCGCCAGCCGCTTCCAGGGATAGGCGCAGATAATGGTGTTGCAAAATTGCGATTTCGATCGTTGACCCTCTAAAAAGGCGAAGGAAAGGCGCAAACTGGTGACATCGTCTTGGTTTCGCCAGCGACCAGTTCAGGCACCTCAATTCAAACCGCCAACAGCTTGCTGCGCCAAGGCCGGGTCGTGAACCCGCAAGAGTACTCGCCGGCTGGCAACACGGCGATTTGCCTCATTGCATTCTTAGGGGTTTGGACCGTCAATCCACCTCACACGCAGACGCCCACTGTCGTTGTAGCCAGCCCAAAATCCGTTTTCGCTTTCCACCAAGGCGGGAGCTTCGACGACCCAAATGCCGGCGGGAGTCTTGCCAAGATATCTCTGGTGCCGGTGCCCGTGAAGAACGACGACATCAACATCCTGCCGCGCCTTGGCAAACTCTTCAAGTGTTTCCACTAACTTTGCGGCTTCGATGACATTAAGCGCAAGAAAAGTGTGCTCAAAGATGTCGCTGTTTGTCCGCTTTCTGAGAGCTTGCCTCCAGTCCCAAGCATCGGTCTGGTGCCGAACAGGAGCGTGATGCAAGGCGACAATCAGAACCTTCAAGTGGATATTCCGTTTGAGACTATCCAGCTCAATCTTCAATCGGGCGAGTTGCTCATCACCCAGATCGCCGAGTCCCATGGAACCACCTGGCCTGACCTTCGATGCGGAGTTCAGAAGCACCAATGCGACTTCATTCTCCGGTGACTGTTCCACCAGAGGAAAGAACGAATTGAACGCCTGTTTGGTAGCCTCTACCAGGTCGTCAAAGCCCTTTGGGTATTCAACAACAATGATTGGCGGTCGCACATTCTTGTCGTCTCCGCCGCCAGTTTCAATGCGATAGATTTTACTCTCTACCTTCTTAGCCCGAACGGACGTCAACCCGATCAAGAAATCGGCTCCCGGATGCGGCCTTACCGATACGGGCCGCAATTTACTTTCCCAGCGTGTCATCTGCTGGAAAAATAGGTTTTCCCGTTCAAGGAAAGGCAATTCAAATTGGTTGTGATCGACATAGCCGGCGGTCTCGATGCCCTCTGCCGGCGCGCCCTGCAAATCATGGTTCCCTGGAATGAAGAGTAGACGAGAACCCCCTTGCTGTGGATGGGCCAAGCTGGCGGAAACAACGCTTTCGAAAATATGCCACTCTCCTTCGGCGCCCCTATCGGTCAAATCCCCAGAAAGCACACCATACTGGGGATGAAGAGCTAATGCATATGTTAAGACTGTCCGGAAGCGCTCCTTGTCAGGCGGAAACTTTTCTAGTGTGTGCTTTTGATCCGTAACATGGATATCGCTCAAGAGCACAAACAAAGGCCTTTCGCCTGCGGCCGGCTGGGGATCGGGCTGTACCTGCGGAGCGACCAAAAATTGCAGAAACTCGTTTCTTGAGCGATGCAGCAGATAGGCCGGGGGCATCATGGGGCCGCCAAGAACAGCCAGGGCGATTGCAACATAAAGCGGGTACATGATGCGCCTTCTTTTCGGGGCTGCATCAAGATCGGATGTCATTAGTGAAGCTATCACTGCCATGGACAGGATCGGAAGTAACATGCACCCATCAGCCAGAGATTCGGATCCTGGATATCTGCCGAGCGGCAAGTATAAGGACTCCTCATGCAGGATAAAGATATCGAGAGAAGCCACAAGCAGCAATGCGATAAGAATGCAGTAATGGGATAGCGATTCCCCTTCGGGTTGGGGCGGAGTGGTCATTCAGCGGGAATGTTACGGGGAAGTTCGGGAGGGGTCAATGGACAGCTCCTTCCGCTCACGTTGATAGTTGGCGAAAGATCTTTCGGGCTATTGCAGCTTCAAGTACTCCCCCCTTGCGCTTCGGTGTGCGGCATATCGGCTTCCACGCATCCCGTCAACCCTTGGGAATTAGTGCACACTTGTGCACAAATGAAATGCCCAAGCCCTGTAAAACCCCCGCCCCCGTCAAGCTAATAGGGAAAATGGGAAATTTTTGGGAAACGAAAAAACGGTTGTGCACAGGTATGCACAGCTTTGCGTATCATCAATATAGGAGAACGATATGACCAATGTACGAATCGTGTTCTACGTAACGGCCGCCGAGAAAGCGGCTATCACCAAAATTTCAAAGCAAACCGGCGCGCCGGCGAGTGAACTGATGCGGCGTGCTCTTAAGCAATGGCTGAAAGACCAGAAATGACGCGCCGGCGAACATCATACGGTAAACAAACACCGAAGCCGCCCGATGGTCTTTTCGGCGCGAACGCCGGTTGGGTACATGGTTGCGCCTACACGCCGGAGTATCGGGCATACATGAGTACGAAAAGCCGCTGCGTGAATCCAAAAAACCCGGGGTGGCAGTATTACGGCGCCCGCGGAATCGAGTTTCGGTTTCGCTCATTTGTAGCACTCCGGGAGCATTTGGGCCCACGGCCGGCCGGGATGATCTTGGGGCGGATCCGCAATCGACAGGCAGGTCACGCGCTGCGATACCGCGGAGCATGACTGCTTGACTAGGGCGATGGGAAGAGGTTATACAGGAACGGTGACGGGCGGGCGTAGGCCTGTCACCCACTAGCGTCACTCGGCCAGAGCCAGAAGGCTCCAATCTCGGTCACCGCCAGGCCCATGTCATCAGAAATATCAACACGTACTCCACTCCATCGCTCACGTTATGTCCAATGATCGGCGCCAAGAGACTCCCAGACTTTTCTCGCCAGTAGGCATAGAGGATGCCAAGAGCGAATGCATAGATCTGCTGGCCCATTGCCAACCAGAAGTTCTCTGTCCAGAAACTGAAAAGGTGGGCCCCTGCGAACAACAGTGCCAGAATCACTCCGGCGACATGCATCTCGTATTTCCAGAAGCGCACGCGGCCCGAAGTGCGCTGCATGAGAAACGTTTGTAGCAGGCCACGAAACGGAGTTTCTTCTGTCGGCCCCACATAGATTCCTTCGAAGAAGAGCCAAGCTCCTATACTTCTAGGCGTCAGAGAAAGATTCTCCGGGGGCGGAAGGTGCCTCAATATCTGGGGAAAATAGTCGACAAAGGTCATCAAGAGACCGAGGAATGCTCCCCACAAGAGGGCCGACTTCACGTAGTTTCTGTGCTTGGGCCATTGAAACCCGTAGACGGGGAAATTTCCCCTGCTTAACCATGCGATCAGCGCTATTGCAATCACCAGCATTACCGCATGGTTCGCCAGCAAAGCCAACGGCGTCGCCATATTGCTCTGCATACTCTTGTCCTTCGTAAGCAAGATGAAGACGTAGCCGCTGGGCAAGACGACGAGCAGACCTAAACCAATTGTTGCCAGAATTGGCAAAAGGCGTAGCTGCAGCCCTGAGATGGAGAATGTAGATTTTGTGCTTCCGATCAGATAAGCATCTGTCGCGCTCGTGTTTGTGTTTCTGCTCTGAGAATTCACCTTTTTAGTTATAAGCATGCCGACGGGCGGGGTCTTGAATCTATTAGCAGGCGGGTCGCCATGCACTGGGGCAACGACCGGTCATGGTTTTTACGCTGCGTGTCATATGGGCCTGGTCGGCAAAGCCGCAATGAGCAGCGATGGCTGACAACGGCGTACCAGCCGTCCGAATCGCTCTCCAAGCCAGACGTGTCCGAGCACGCGCTCTAAACGCGCAGGGTGAAATTCCGAATAACTTCGCAAAATTGCGCGATAGATCCCAAGCAGGAATTCCTTTCGCTTCACACCAACCGGAAAGATTGATGGACGCATTTTGCGACAACGATGCTGCCAGTTCGTCCGGCAAATCCTGAAACTCCGCTTTCATTACTTCCGTCGACCATAGAAGCAAGGCCGCAGTTTCCGAATTGCCCCTTTCCACAAGCCGAACAATTGCGTCTGGGTCGTCGACGGTCCCAACTCCTGATCGGAAAGCATATTGGACGGGCAAAGGCACATTGAGTACCACTGCTCCAAACGTCGGAAAGCGATCCAGATGCGCTTCGAAGGCCTCGTGCAGAATCACGTTCCCGGCCTGCACTCGATGCCGACCAGAATCCCCCGCCTCCTCATAGCAGCCGGCGAGGACGAGCGCTGCATAGGCGCGCTTATGAATGTGGCGGCCGATGAGGGGCGTGCGAATTGTTTGCCAAACTCGCATCAGTCATTGGCTCTCGGGTTGGCTACTGCTTGATAGAACTATAGACCAGAACACTGCGACGGTCGAATTGTTTGAATGCTAAGTCCAGGAGGAGCGCGTGGTGTACAAAAGCTGAACTCAACGGGAACGTTGATTCAGAGAACAACCACGGAGGCTCCTCAAGGACATATGTATTACATCGGGTTAGATGTTCACAAGAAGACAATCAGCTACTGCGTCAAGGATGCCAGCGGCCAGGTTCACCAGGAAGGCCAGGTCGGTGCAACACGCTGGGAACTGGACGACTGGATGAAGACTCTTCCTCAACCCTGGACAGTGCGCGATGGAAGCAACGATTTTCACCGGCTGGATCTATGATCACCGCTGCCGCATGCGCAGCAGGTGAAGGTAGCGCATCCGCTGATGTTGCGCGCCATCGCTGCAGCCAAGAAGAAGAACGATCAGATCGATGCCGGCAAGATCGCCGACTGCCTACGGTGCGACTTCCTGCCGGGATCCCGGGGGTCTGGATAGATCCATCGGTCAACCCGGGGGTCTCCCCACGTTGTTTTCTCGCATTTGGTCGCGGAATACGAATAGCGTCAGTGCGACAGCGACCGCAGAGGCATTTAATTCGTCAGGTTCAGGAACGTTCGACAAATGTGGCGGTCGTATTGATGGGGTCGTGATTTGAAACGGTACGAAGTCGCGTTGCCCCCGATCCACGGCGAGCAAATACGCTACCATCTTCCGAGCTACAGCCAGCGTCGCTCGATTGGCATTCCCTTTCTGTTTTTCTCTTTCATAGACCAGGGCCAGATCATGATCCTGTCTGGGGGCCAGTTTCGCAGCTTCCACCAGCACGCGTTGGATATGCTTGTTGCGTTGTTTGGAAAGCGGTGTTCGCATCACCTTGTCGGCTGAACTCTTTTCGTCACCGCAGAGCCCGCAGTAACTGATGGCTTCGCGGATCGAGGGGAATTGCGAAACCTCTCCATCTCCAGTGCCCAGGTCAGCGCAGTGATCGGTCCGACGCCAGGAACCGTCCTAAGGCGTTTGATCCGCTCGGCCAGCAGAGGATCTCGCTGCAGCGAACTGACCAGCGCATATTCCGTTTTCTGCAGTCGCACGATGGTGTCCCGGCTCAGCCGCAGCAGCGGTCGGATACTCTCATTCACCTCTTCGTTGCTTTCCTGCCCGTGTTCGGAAAACGGGGCGGACTTCAAGTCTTGGGGCATAAAGAGAACGCCAGACTGACTAGAGCGGTCTTAAATTGACTTGCTTGCCTGAAGAAGCACCTTCTTTTAGGCAGAAATCGAACGCAAGCGATGCCGTCGCAGAAGATGCTTTTTAATGCTTATCGTGCGGACTAGACGACGAATCTGCCGTTCTGCTGTCAGAGCGCGGTGTCATCGATACGACGATGTAAGGACGTTCTTTTTCATCGTCGCCTACCCGCATATACAGCTTGTCCTTCTCCACTCGGAAACGTGCCGGTTCGCCAATTGGCAGCAGGGCAGGATGTTTCTCGTCACGAGGACGAACGCGGTAGATGACCCTGTCTGACTCAAGTAGGTATTCCTGACAAAGCAATTCCTGCGTTTTCTTGCTCCCTGAATCCGTGCCGAGCATTTCCCCAGCGAGACTCTTCGCATCTTTCTCGGTCTTGCCGCACGCAACCGAATCCATCTGCAAGAGTTTGGCGGATTCGTAGTGCTTTGGTTCTTTGGCAAACGCCGCTGAACTGAGACCCAGCAAAACGCACAATATCAGCTTCGAACGCATAATCGTACCCTCTGAGAAGTTGAGTTGACCCATTAGAGGACGAACTGCAACCCGTCCTCTGGAATGGCCATTCTTGTGCGAAACACCTTTAGGTCACAGATCACAATGGTGATGGTCCTGCGGTTCTTACCCTGTACAGGTTTCGCTGTATATCACTGGGTCCTGCAAAACCTGATGGAACTTCATCCGGGCATCGTGATGATGGGGGACAAATCAGGACCGGCTCGACAGAACAACGCGCGCGGCAATCCGACAAGTCTAAAAGCCTGAGTCGGCGTGCGCTGCCCGGAGCTTTACTGAATGCCCATTTTTTGAAGAAACTTCCGCAAGTCCTTTTTCGTGAGTGGGTCGGCTTCGTGCCTTCTGATTTGGCGAATTCTGTCACCTACGAAACCCTGCATCTTGACAGTGTTCATCTTCGGCATCGAACTGTTGGCGGTCGGCATTGCAGCAATAGGCGATCCACTTTTACTTTAAGGTCCAATCAGCTCTAGGTTGTCGTTCAGAGAGTACGCGTTCGCCTGCGCCGGCGCACATACCGCACTACAATTACTACGAGCGCCATAAGAACCAACACGACAAGAATGCCAACAGCAGCGAGGTTGTGCACAGGATCCATCATGGCAAATTGAGCCTTCGTCGTGTAGAACCCATTGAAACTGCGTATCGCTCCGGGCAGTGCGAGCAGATCGTCCTTGCTCAACTGCAACACGTGTTCGTTCGGATGGTATTGCGAACCCGACGGGAACAGCTTCCCTTGCGCGTCTTTTTCAATGTGCCCGCCGAGCACGAAACTCACTGGCCGGTCTTTGACGAACGCAGCGGTTCTTTCTGCGCTGGCAAGATCAGCCTTTGGGTCATCGATCAGCAGTCTCCCCGGCAGCAAAAAATCTCCCGAGAAGAAAAGGCCGGTGATGCGGTCGTAAAACGACACTTCAGTTTCGTTGTGGCCCGGAGTAGGGATCACGTCTACCGTTCGATTGCCGAGTTCAATCTGCGTAACGCCATTCGGCCAATTCGTGAAATGGTAAAACTGCCGCACGCTATCCAGATCGAACCGCACCACCTGCACGTCTCCAAGTTGCATGAACTGCGCGTCGCCTGCGCGATGGTCCAGATGCCTGTGCGTATGCACAACCAGCAGCGGCAGCTTTGCGGAGCCTTCCAACGACAACAAGGTCATCACTGTTTTCTCTAGAGGCATTTCACTTGCGCTTGCGACGGCGCCCGTGTCGATCAGCATCGCCTTCGTTGTTCCAACCAGCAAGTACATGAACGGAGCCTCGAACGTGGAGCACAGGTTCTCGCGCAGGATGAACGTCTGTGCGTTGTATCGATGGAGCTGCAAGGGAGGTTGCGGGTTTCTTGTGCAATCGGCTGAACCTTCGTTCCACTGAACGTCCATCGTCCCTGGAACAAGTGCGCCGGTATCCGACCGTGCTGAACTGGACTGCGACCACACGTATGACGTTACAAGCAGTGTGCAAGAAAGCCACCAGAACGCTGAACGTAACCCGATCACTCTAGCAGCGCTGCCACTCGAATTAGGCAATAAGTATCCTCTCAACGTCTCGTAGGTACTTCTCATAGTAAACTACGAAACCCGAGAAAAAATTCCAGAAGTTGAAATAACGGTCGGTGCTTTTGTTCGCGTGGTCATGCAGCCGCTTGTAAAGCACACGAGCTTGCCCTATGTAGTAAGGAACCTCGTCTCGGTAGAGGACGTAAATCCCTGGTTCCCGCAGCGGACGAAACGTTTTCAGATACCGCGACTTCTTTCCTTCCTCCGTGACGTCCCATACTTCTCTTGGCCACATTGAAATGAAGTCTTTTATCATCCGTGCCTCGACCATAAAGCCCCCCCCAACTTCGCTAGCTTCGGCCTTTGCCATCGCGGAACACAGACTCTTTCGCGAAGCCGCGAAGGTATACCACTTTAGCCGACAGTCCCTTCCGCCATTAGAGCGCTAGGTCCGCACACGCTCGGACGCAACCGTCCCACAGCGAAAGATCAGGATCGGATTCGCGCTCACGGTTGAAAAGTTCCTCGTCCTTCCCACTGGGAATAGTTCGTATTCAGGATTTTGAGCCAACTCGCCTGATCCTGTAGGTAAGGATCGCCCTTTTTCTTCGCGACGGTACCTTCCAGATCGTTTTCGCAGGCAATGCCGAACAATCTCTCTCCATCGCCCTCGACATGATCGCAGTACAACACTTGCTCGCTGTCTTTAGGCAGAATGGAGCGCAGCAGATGCTTCCTCTCCGTCAAGGGTGAATGGCGCAAATCTTGGCCGTTGTAGAACAGAAGATCAAAGGCCACGAGTCGGGGCTCGCCACGTCGAAAGAGTAGATCTCGGAATTCCGGTTTGCCGTCATCGTTCAGGCACACAATCTCGCCATCAAGCACGGCAGACCGAACCTTTAATTCAGCAAGAACGGACTCGCTCAACGCCCGAAATGATTTGAACTCATTTCCTTTTCGCGATATCAGGCGGCATTTCCCTTGCTCGATCCGGACAAGCGAACGGAAGCCATCCCACTTGATCTCGAATAGCCAGTCAGGATGAGAGAAAGGCGCGGGAGCCCGCCCCAGGGCCAATGGCTGGAATGTCGGGACGATCACAACTGAATATTGTAGCGAGCCGCCCCAGTTTTAGCTCTCAAGATGCCACGGCGCTGCACTAGAGAGGTTTTTCGCCCGTGGCGGTCCTTGCTTGGGGCTGTCATCTGACGATGAGTCCGCCACTTTCAGCTTGAGTTGAGCTAGAAGTTTCTCTATTTTGAGTTGCTCGCGTTGGGGGAGGCTGGTTGTCATAAAAAACATTCTGCCACGCGCTTACCCAGTACGTCTCTACAAAACATCCTCAAGCACGCGAGAAAGAGGACAGCAAAGAAATGGCGAAAGGGTCTATAATGCGCCGATGCACAAGAACAAAATTGACCGAGCGAAGGTTCTCGCCGCGCTCAATACTGTTTGCCCGTCTTGCGGGTATTCGATCACCCCGATTGAGGTCGTGCGAATTGATTTTGAGAGGCAGCTGTACGGAAAGCGGATTAGCCTTTAGCCTTTTGCGCGGCTTTGAACTTCGCCCATCGTTTAATCAGCACAAAAATAATGGTGGCGGAAAAATCGGGCGACGGGGTATGCCACTAAATTCTGATGCAACATGTCTCGTATTGACGCCTGCGACCCGATTTGCTAATGTCCACATCACTTCAGGACCTCGCCACCTTCGTGACTGCTTGGGGACAGTAGCATGTGGGAAGACAACCGTTATTTCTGGGTAGTTCTCTGCAACTACAGGTGGTTCCACATACGGGACAGTCGAAGCATATTCTTCAGGTACAGAATCGCACTTGGCGAGACTGACGCCATCGCTGCCTGTCCTGTCGTAGATGGCTCCTTCATGGCTCGGTGCGACAAGTGCGGCCAAGAAGCCAGCTATAGAGCTTCGGACCTCTTCAGGTTTGAGCTTGACAACCCTCCAGAGCCCTTTACTCCTCACCCATTATTTCGGCAGGGAGGCACCCAGTCAGTTGTCACGGAGCCGCCTCCCGCCAGTATCTCCGCCGAGGCAAAACACGCACTCCCTCCGGTCAGGCAATCCGTCTTAGGGCGCATTCGGTCCGCGGTTGTGCCATATCTTCGTGTCCGCCACAAAGAGAGTCCACCTCCGCATTGGCGGAGACCTCCTCAACAGAAGTGACCATATTGCGGAACGGGAACTTGGTGGACTGGACGTGGCCTACAAGGTCAGCAGCGATTAACCAGCTTTCAGAACGCGCCTAAACAAACGTCGAATCTTGCTTTGCCCTTTCTGCAAAGGAAATTGCTCAGGGCTGTGGTGTCGCAAGCGCACGCAATTCGTGCACATGCATTCAAATAGCCGATCGGAAGGAAGCGAGAGGTGACCGCACCCGGCGCAAAGGAACCAATCTCCCCCAGGTTGCCCGAGCATGGTCTTGAATGCGTTTCCTTCGATGCAATACGGACACCGAAT
>Ga0307478_10002954_pt1 | contig 12964 bp, 8 predicted proteins | sample atmos_gasesECM4C_2_FD_203713 | JGI IMG/M metagenome (GOLD analysis project Ga0307478, IMG submission 203713) | Hardwood forest soil microbial communities from Morgan-Monroe State Forest, Indiana, United States - atmos_gasesECM4C_05 | ecosystem: Environmental > Terrestrial > Soil > Temperate...
TGGATTGGCAGCACCTTATAAAGCGCCTCTATCATCCGTACGCAGTAGAAGAATCTGTCTTCCAAATAGCGTTCTTCGGCCGTAACGACGCGATACCAACTCAACGTCTGTTCTATGCGGTCGAACACCTCGAAGAATCGATCCAAAATGTCGGCGAAGGGAGCCTCGTTCAACCGAAGCGGTATTTCATGTGCTTTAAGTCTGATTTTTGCCTTCTTGTTTATCCGCGCTCGCTCTACAGGAAATGAGTGCTCGGACCAATTTCCCTGAGCGTCTTGGGAAGCAATCGCGAAATCGACGGCTGTTGCCTTAATGAAATCGAAGGTTAGAAGCGAGAGGAGGTGTTCAATTTTGCGGACGGCTCTGATGGCTTCGATGACGTCGAAATGTGCTTCGAGCCGCAGATAGCTTTTGGCCTTGAGGGTAGGAGCCGGACGATTCAGGGATGGTGAATACAAGCCACTGACACCCACAAAAACTTTGCCAATGGCGCAAGAAAATTCAGCTTCTGGTCGTGAAATGCTCTCAATGGTCACCTTGTAGGAGGGAGACCGCTGAATGGTCTCTTCAAAGGCTCTCAATCCGAATAGTTGAGCCAGAATTGGGCTATCGACCTTGATCTGCTTGATGTGCCGTTCAGCACTCCCGATGTGAACACCGCGAATAAGTGTCTTTATGCGCAGCTCTCGAATCTCCGCGACGAAGTTCTTGAGCTGAGCGCCCCTCAATTCGGGCCAAACTGCCGTGCCGAATTGGCTGCCGTCGAGTACGCAGTAAAGGACTGCTCGGTCTAGCTCCTTTGGTATCGAAAGGATGTCTTTTCCAACCTCGGGTCGGTATGTGGTCGACAGGATCGATCCGCGGTAACCCTTTACGTGGTCGTACTTGAACAGACCATTCCAGTCAGATTTCGTCGACCCTTGTTCTGCGACGATCCCAATGAAGGTTTCTCTGCTCATTCGCTTTTGTTGACCGAAAAGTGGCGGCGCCACCTGGGCGCCACCCCTTCTCGATTTGTGAGTGGTTAAAGGGAGCGACCGCCGGGCTGCGGCTCTGATTCAATTTCTCACGAACACCCCGTCGTGCTTCCGCACGTATCGCACTTCATGCACGTCCCGTTCCGCACCAGCGTGAAGTTGCCGCACTCCGAGCACATCTCGCCTTCGTAGCCTTTGGCTTTCGCCTCGGCGCGGCGCTCGGCCTTGGTGGCGAGGTGGGTGACTGCGGTGGGGGCGGGCTTGCTCCATTGCAGGGCTTCCAGCCGCTCCGTCGGCGAGCGGTCGTGCTGGACTTCATGCTTCAGGGCCACCACGCCTTCGATGGCGTCGCCTGCGCCGGCGCGGCTAAGGGCGGTCACCTTGGAGCCGCCGGCCGGGGCGTTGTCGGCGCCCTGGCTTACGGCCGTGCTGCCGCCGCGCATGACGACCAGATTGTCGGTGCGGGAGCGGGTGAGGCCGCGCGACAGGTATTTTGTCGCCTGGCTCGGCTGCGCCTCGTCAGGGGTCTTGCCTTCCCCGACGCCCTTGCCGAGCGCGTCGAAGCTCGACTCGGTCGGATCGACATGGGCGAGGTCGAAGCGCGAGAGATAGCTCACTGCGAGCTCGCGGAAGACATAGTCGAGGATCGAGGTCGCGTACTTGATGGAGTCGTTGCCCTGCACCGGGCCCGCAGGCTCGAAGCGGGTGAAGGTGAAGGCGTCGACATATTCATCGAGCGGCACGCCATATTGCAGGCCGAGTGAGACGGCGATGGCGAAGTTGTTGATGAAGGAGCGAAGTGCTGCGCCCTCCTTGTGCATGTCGATGAAGATCTCGCCGAGACGCCCATCGTCATACTCGCCAGTGCGGAGATAGACCTTGTGCCCGCCGACCACCGCCTTCTGGGTGTAGCCCTTGCGGCGATCCGGCATCTTTTCGCGCTCGCGCATCACGACGATGCGCTCGACCAGCTTCTCGACGATCTTCTCCGAGACCTGCGCGGCACGTGCGGCCATCGGCTTCTCGTAGAACGTCTCCACGCCATCATCCTCGTCCTCATCGTCGGAGATGAGCTGCGAGTTGAGCGGCTGCGACAGCTTCGAGCCGTCGCGGTAGAGCGCGTTGGCCTTCAGCGCGAGCTTCCAGGACAACAGATAAGCCGACTTGCAGTCCTCGACCGTGGCATCGTTCGGCATGTTGATGGTCTTGGAGATCGCACCCGAGATGAAGGGCTGCGAAGCCGCCATCATGCGGATGTGGCTTTCCACCGACAAATACCGCTTGCCGATCTTGCCGCAGGGGTTGGCGCAGTCGAACACCGGATAGTGTTCTGGTTTGAGGTGTGGAGCTGATTCCACCGTCATGGCGCCGCAGATGTGGACGTTCGCCGCCTCGATCTCGCGCTTGGTGAAGCCGAGCGCAGCCAGCAGGTCGAAATTCGGCGCGGCGAGGGCCTCAGCGCCGATGCCGAGCTGATTGCGGATGAACTCCTCGCCAAAGGTCCACTTGTTGAAGGCGAACTTGATGTCGAAGGCGGTCGGCAGCGCCTTCTCGACCTTGGCGATCGCTTCATCCGTGAAACCCTTGGCCTTCAACGTGGTGACGTTGATGCCGGGGGCATTGGCGAGCGAGCCGTGGCCGACTGCATAGGCCTCGATCTCCGCGATCTCGCTTTCGCGATAGCCAAGCGCGCGCAGCGCCTCGGGTACGGCGCGGTTGATGATCTTGAAGTAGCCGCCGCCGGCGAGCTTCTTGAATTTCACCAGCGCGAAATCAGGCTCGATCCCGGTGGTGTCGCAATCCATGACAAGGCCGATCGTGCCTGTCGGCGCGACCACGGTGACCTGGGCATTGCGATAGCCGTTCTGCTCGCCGAGCGAGAGCGCATCGTCCCAGGCCGCCTTGGCATGCGCGATGAGATCTGCTTGCGGGCAGGAGGCGTGGTCGAGTGGCACCGGGTTGACCGACAGCGCCTCGTAGCCACGGCTCTCGCCGTGGGCGGCGCGGCGGTGGTTGCGGATCACCCGCAGCATGTGCGCGGCATTCTTCTTGTGGCCGGGGAAGGGGCCGAGCTCGCCCGCCATCTCGGCCGAGGTCTTGTAGGCCACGCCGGTCATGATCGCAGTCAGCGCGCCGCAGAGCGAACGGCCTTCCTTGGAGTCATAGGGCAGGCCCATGGTCATCAACAGGCCGCCGATATTGGCGAACCCCAAGCCCAGGGTGCGAAACTCGTAGGAGAGCTCTGCGATCGCCTTCGAGGGGAATTGCGCCATCAGCACGGAGATCTCGAGCACGAGCGTCCAGAGACGGCAGAGATGCTCGTAGGAGGCGACGTCGAATTGCTTGGTCGTGGTGCTATAGAAGGTCAGCAGGTTGGCCGACGCCAGGTTGCAGGCGGTGTCGTCCAGGAACATGTATTCCGAGCACGGATTGGACGCGCGGATGTCGCCGCTAGCCTTACACGTGTGCCAGTCGTTCATGGTGGTGTTGAAGTGCAGGCCGGGATCGGCGGATGCCCAGGCGGCGTAGCCGATCTTCTCCCAGAGATCGCGCGCCTTCAGCGTCTTGGTCACCTTCCTGTTGGTGCGCCCGATCAGGTGCCAGTCGCCGTCGGTCTCGACGGCGCGGAGGAAGTCGTCCTTCAACGAAACCGAGTTGTTGGAGTTCTGCCCCGAAACCGTGAGATAGGCTTCCGAATCCCAGTCGGTGTCGTAGGTGTCGAACTGGATCTCCTTGTAGCCTTGCCTGGCAAACTGGATCACCCGCTTGATGTAATTGTCGGGCACGAGCGCACGGCGTGCGAACTTGATCTCGCGGCGGAGCGCCGGGTTCTTCTCGGGATCGAAGCAATCGTCGCCTGAGCCTTCGCAGTTGACGCAGGCCTTCATCACGGCCTTGAGGTGCTTCTGGTTGATCCTGGAGCCGGTGACGAGGGCGGCGACCTTCTGCTCCTCCTTCACCTTCCACTCGATATAGGTCTCGATGTCGGGGTGATCGACGTCGACCACGACCATCTTGGCCGCGCGGCGCGTGGTGCCGCCGGACTTGATCGCGCCGGCGGCACGGTCGCCGATCTTGAGGAAGCTCATCAGGCCGGACGAGCGGCCGCCGCCGGAGAGGCGCTCGCCTTCGCCGCGGAGTTTCGAGAAGTTCGAGCCGGTGCCGGAGCCATATTTGAACAGGCGCGCCTCGCGCACCCACAAGTCCATGATGCCGCCTTCGTTGACGAGGTCGTCCTCGATGCCCTGGATGAAGCAGGCATGCGGCTGCGGATGCTCGTAGGCCGATTTGGACTTGGTCAGCTTGCCGGTCTTGTAGTCGACGTAATAGTGGCCCTGGCCGGGGCCGTCGACGCCATAAGCCCAATGCAGACCAGTGTTGAACCATTGCGGCGAGTTCGGCGCCACCATCTGCATGGCGAGCATGTAGCGCAGCTCGTCGAAGAAGGCGGAGGCGTCTTCTTCGGACGAGAAATAGCCGCCCTTCCAGCCCCAATAGGTCCAGCAGCCGGCGAGGCGATCGAACACCTGTTTTGCCGAGAGCTCGCTGACATAGCGCTCATTCTCGGGCAGAAACGCGAGCGCCTCGGTGTCGGGCACCGAGCGCCACAGCCAGGACGGCACGCTCTCTTCCTCAACCTTCTTGAGGCGCGCGGCAACGCCGGCTTTGCGGAAATATTTCTGTGCGAGCACGTCCGAGGCGACCTGCGACCAGAAGGCCGGGACCTCGACATTGTCGAGACGGAACACGACGGAGCCGTCGGGATTCTTGATCTCGGATGTCGTCAATCTGAAATCGACCCGTGCGTAGGGTGATTCACTTTGCGTGGTGTGGCGGCGTTCGATTCGCATAGTTTTCTTGCCCCGTTTTTATCTTGACCGCGCCGTCTTCGAGAACGGCCACGGCTTGTCATTGCCTTGCGCGAACCTCCCGGAACGCGGGTGTTCCCCGCGGTCGTTCGTTTCGCAGTTAAAACGTGATGACGTGCCGTCATCCCGCTTCGTGTTCGTTTTGAGCATGATCTTCTCGGAAAACCGGTACCCACTTTTCCGGATCATGCTCAGGCCCGGTGGTCCGGTCCCCTTTCTCTCGAGCGCGCGACCGATCACGTATCGATCCCGCACCCGGCACGGCCCTCGATCCCACCCGGGCTCTCAGGCCATGCATTCAACGCCCCACACTCGACTCAACGTCACGCGGACCTTTTCGGCCTCGTTTTAGCGCCCCGGATTTCCCCTTGGTTTCAGAGCGCAAAAATCCTGCACCCCCTGCCTGAACCGGCCGGCGGAGTGGTCATTTTGGAACCCTTGTGGGAGCGACCGGCGGGGACCCAAACACACTCGCGCCGAACAGGTTCAAAGCTAGGACAAACCCGTCGCACCCGTCAAGGATTAGTGCGACTTTCTGAATCAAATACTAAATATGGTGGAAAGCGTGGGATAACAGGGACCAGTGCCGCGCCTGTGATTGCCTCAAGTATCAGTGAGTCCTCAGGGATTCGGAAGCCAAAAAAATATCCCCGAAGTGGCCTCCTACACTTCACCCCACTATGCACAGGGCAAGATTTTGTTGGGCACTTGTTGGGCACTTGGGCTTGCGTCTGACAGACTCACGTAAGCCTACGGGACAAATTTTAGCTGACATCCCGCACAGCGTGTGTTCGAACAGGCAGCACGACCACAAGGAGGCTATCCGATTTCAGTTTCCGCCCAACAATCCACGACAGAATCAGTGCTCAAGCCGGTGCGGCCTCACCTTGCACCGGCAGGCCTTGCCTTCCTCGCCATCACCTCGATCGGCTGGGGGTTCAATTGGCCGGCGGCCAAATTCCTGCTGTCAGAGCTGCCGCCGCTGACGTTGCGCGGCGGCACCGGCGTGGTCGGCGCCGTCCTTCTGGCGCTGCTTGCCGCCCTGCGCGGACAATCCTTGCGCGTGCCTGCCGGCATGTGGCCGCGGCTGGTGGTCGCGAGCCTCCTCAATGTCACGGGCTGGATGGTCTTGATGGGGCTTGCACTGGTCTTCCTGCCCGCGAGCGAAGCCGCACTGATCGCCTACACCATGCCGGTCTGGGCCTCCGTCCTGGCCTGGCCGGTGCTGGGCGAGCAGCCGACACCGTTGCGGGCGCTCGGACTTGTGCTGGCCTTTGCGGGACTATCCGCGATCATGGCCGGCAACGGCTTTGCAGCGAGTTTGGAAAGGCTGCCGGGAATCATCATGGCGCTCATCGGCTCGCTCGGCTTTGCCATCGGCACCGTGCTGGCAAAACGCTGGCCGCTGAAGATGGCGCCTATTCCCGCCGCCGCCTGGCAGGTCGGCATCGGCTGCACTCCGGTGGCGCTGGCGGGATTTTTGCTCGAAACCGCGCATTTCGATGCGGTTACGCCGCTCGGCTGGGCGGTTCTGCTCTACAGCACCGTGGTGCAGTTCTGCATCGCCTATGTGTGCTGGTTTGCCGCGCTCGCCCGGTTACCCGCATCCATCGCTGCGATCGGCACCATGGCGGTGCCGGTGATTGGCGTTATTGCCTCGGCACTCGCGCTGCATGAGCCGCTCGGCGCGGGCCAGATCGCCGCCCTGATTCTCACACTGGCGGCGGTTGCGCTGGCGACACGCAGCTGAAGTTTGCGATAAGTTCATCCGCCAAAAAGCAAACGGCGCCCGAAGGCGCCGTTCTCAAGATTTTTGAGCGAATGTGAAGCTTACGGGCAGGGATGCCGCAGCCCGTCATAGCCGAGATAGGTGCCGCTGGCGGGATCGTAGGAGCGATAGCGCTGGGCGCAGTAGCTCGCATCGCCGCCGACGGGCGCGGGCACAACGGCGACACCGGAATCGGAGTAGTAATCCGGCCCGTAATCACCGTAGTAGGTATCGTCATTATAGTAGTCCGGCCCGCCATAATAGGCGTAGCTCCCGAGCGCTGCGCCGGCCGCAACAGCTGCACCCGGCCACCAGCCGCGGTTATGCCAGCCACCGCCGTGCCAGCCCCGCGGGCCGCCGCCCCAGGCCGCCGCGCCGCCATTCCAGCCGCCGGGACGCACTGCCGCAACATTCGCGCCACCGCCGACCGGTCGTGAGGCCGCAAAGGCTGCGCCGCCACCGCCGGGACGCGCAAAGGCGGCACCGCCGCCCATGTGGACGCCGCCGCCACCGCCGCCCATGTGGACACCGCCGCCGCCACCGCCGATATGCCCGCCACCACCGCCACCGCCGCCGCGGAAGGCGAAGCTGGCTGACGGCATGGCCGTCGCTAGCGCCAAGACAAGCGCAGACGCGGCCGTCAGAAGGGTTGATTTTTGCATGGTTGGAGCTCCATTCGGGTGATGCTGATTAATGGCCTTGCCGCCCCAATGTTCCCCGCGGAAACCCTGTCAAAGCGCATGTGAAGCCAGCATGAACGAGATGGTGCCGTGACTGGACAATTCGTCGCGCCGGTGGCATCACGACGACTGGATCCAAGGTCAGAAGCCGGCAGCCCGCATGAAACAATTCCTGCTCAAAATCTTCACCTGGTGGAATGGCCAGACCTTTGGCACCCAGCTCTGGACCTACAGGTTCGGCGAGTTGGTCGGCGAAGACGAGCAGGGCAACCGCTACTACCGGACGCGCGGCGGCAAGATCGATCCGACGCTGCATTTCGAGCGGCGCTGGGTGATCTATAACGGCTTGGCCGAGGCCACCCGTATCCCGCCGGGATGGCATGGCTGGCTGCATCACGTCGTCGACACCCCGCCGACCAAGGACGGCTACAAGCCGCGCGAGTGGGAAAAGCCGCACGTGCCGAACCTGACCGGCACGCCCTACGCTTACCGGCCGTCCGGCTCGACGCTTGCCAGCGGCAAGCGTCCGAAGGCGACCGGCGACTACGTGCCGTGGACGCCGGGCAGCTAGTCCAGTGCCGGACAGGTCATCTCCACCTGATCGATCGAGACGACCTCCGGGCCGTGCGAAACGTGACGCGAAGCGCAACGGCGTGCCGAATTTACCCCAGAACGGGGTAGTCAATGTAGCCTTGGGGGCCGTCGGAATATAACGTGTCACGATCCGGCGCATTGAGCGGCGCACCGGCCGCGAAGCGTTGCAGCAGGTCGGGATTCGCGAGGTAAAGGCTTCCGAATACGGCGGCGTCGGCGCCGCGCCGCGCGATCAGTGATGCGGCGCTGTCGCGGTCGAGTCCACCGCCGAGAAGCAGCGGGCCGTTGAACAGCGGCCGCACCAGAGAGCGGTAGTCGAACGCGCTGCCGGTCCGCGCGAGATGCAGGTACGCGAGATTCAGCTTGTCGAGCTGCTGCACGAGATACTGGTAGGTTTGCTGTGGCGCCGCGTCGGTCACGCTGTTGAAGCCCATCTCCGGCGAGATCTTGATGCCGACGCGGTCGCTGCCCGCTTCGTCGATCATCGCGGTCAGCACTTCGACGATGAAGCGCGCCCGATTCTCAAGCGATCCACCGTAGCGGTCGGTGCGCTGGTTGGTCCCGGACGACAGGAATTGTTCAGGCAGATATCCGGAGGCCGCGTGCAGTTCGATGCCGTCGAAGCCGGCTTGCAGCGCGTGACGCGTGGCTAGTCGGTACTCATCGACGATGCCGGCGACCTCGCCGGTCTCAAGCGCCCGCGGCACGACGAAGTCCAGCGGTCCGGTCGCAGTGTACACTTGGCCTTTGGCGGCGATCGCCGAAGGCGCGACGGGCGTTGCGCCGTTCGGCAGCAGGCTCGGATGCGAGATGCGTCCGGTGTGCATCAACTGCAGGAAGATCAGGCCGCCGCGCGCGTGGACCGCGTCAGTGACGCGCTTCCATCCGTCGATCTGCGCGGCGGAGTGGATGCCCGGTGTGCGCACATAGCCTTTGCCCATCGGTGACGGGAAGGTGCCTTCGGCGATGATCAGGCCGGCGTCCGCGCGCTGTCCGTAGTACTCCGCGGCGAGGGGGGAGGGCACGCCGGTCGCGTCGCCGGCGCGCGAGCGCGTCATTGGTGCCATAACAAGGCGGTTGCGCAGCGCATGGCGTCCGATGCGCACGGTTTCGTTGAGCTGGTTCATGTCGATTCCTCGAAAGGTTTAGGGAATATCGACAGGATATTTGTTTCATGGATGGGATAAAGATCTATAAGTGAAAACACTGATCCACCAGTGGAGCAATCGAGTGGAGCTGCTGAGCTACATGCGTCTGTTCGTTGAGGTCGCGCGGACGAAGAGCTTTCGCCGGGCGGCGGACGCTCTGGACATGCCGAACTCGACCCTGTCGCGTCACATCACGGAGCTGGAGAAGACGATCGGTCTGCGGCTGCTCAATCGCTCGACGCGCAAGGTCGAGCTGACGGAAGCAGGCGAGGTGTATTTCAAGCGCTGCCAGAGCATCGTCGAGGAGGCGCGGATCGCGCACGAGTCGCTGCTCGACGTGGTCGAACGACCGACCGGAACGCTTCGGGTGTCGATGCCCGCGGACCTCGCCGCCGCCCATCTCGCGCCTGTTATCGCGGACTTCGCGAAGACGTACCCGCTGATTGCGTTTGAGTTCGACACGTCGCCGCGCCCTGTCGATCTGCAGACGGAGCCCTTCGATCTCGCCATCCGAATCGGTCCGCCGCCCACGGCTCCGTTGACGCTCGTCGCGCGGCCGATCGCGGTGCTGCAGCGCTATCTGTACGCGTCGCCGGAGTATCTGAGGAGCGCCGCACCGCTCGCGCACCCCAACGATCTCGACAGGCACGTGGTGTGCATCGTGGAGGGGGCGACGAGGCTGGGTGAAGTTGCGAGGACGTTCTATCGTGGCAACGAGTCGGTCGACGTGACGATCGGGACACGCTTTGCGATGAATAGCGTCGCGCTGAGCCGCGCGCTGGCGCTGCAGGGTGTCGGGCTCGCCGTGCTGGACGACGTGCTCGCGCTCGACGATGTCACGTCGGGGCGCCTCGTTCGCGTGCTAACCGACTGGAGCCTTGCGACGCTTCAGGTGCATGCTGTGACCGAAACCCGTCTGCTGCCGGCGAGAACGCGGTTATTCATCGATTTCCTGAAGGCGCGATTGCGCGGCTGATGCGTCCTGGTTGACTCCTGTCTTGCCGTGAGCGCCCATACTCCCTCCAGGGCAGGAAGGCCGGGATTGCGGCGTGCGGTTCAAACCCATCCTATCGCGCTTGGGGCGCGCGGTACTTTCCGCACAGCAATAATCGCCAGTCCCGTTTGTGCGGTGCGCACACGTGTTGCGCCGCCCACGCACCTGTGAACAACGGTATCAACGGGGACAGCGTGTGAGCGGCGCTTGCGCTCCACGCGTGGTTGCGGCTTGATAATCCCATCTTACGGAGATGGGAGACCATCGCGTCGGTTCGGGTGCCAGAATCGCGACTGCCCCGATTCGCAGCGGATGCCGAGTAGGACGCAGGCCGGGAGATAGGCCCCTGGCGCAGAAAGTCCTGAAATCGCCCGTCAATGTGCAACCGCCGTAAGACAGGAAAGGCCGCTCGGGGACCGGGCGGCCTTTTTCTGTTGTTGGGCGTCAGCGAGTTCGTAGCGTGGGTAGAGCCAACGGGGCGCGCGTTCGCGCGACCCGTTGGCTCTACCCACGCTACATTTCTTCCTTTCAGGAGGTCGCGGCTTCCGCCTTCAGCCGCGCCGCTGCGCGCGCGACCGCTTCCGCACGCCGCGCCTTAAATGGGGCGGTCCGCTCGTTGATCAGCGTGAGCACCTCTTTCGGCGCCGTATCGGGTGAGCCCGCATTGAAAGGCGGCGCCGGATTATATTCCAGCCGCAGCTGGATCGCCTCCGCCGTCTTGCGGTCGACGAGATGGGCGACCAGCGTCAGCGCGAAATCGATGCCTGCGGTGACGCCGCCGCCGGTGATGCGGTTGCGGTCGATACAGACGCGCTCGTTGCTTGCGATCGCACCAAACGCGGCAAGATGATCGCGCGCGCTCCAATGCGTCGCGGCGCGATAACCCTTAAGCAGGCCAGCGGCGCCGAGCACCAGAGATCCCGTGCAGACCGAGGTGATGTATTTGGCGCTTTGCGCCTGCTGGCGCAGGAAGGCCAGCACCTCCTCGTCATTGACCATGTCGTCGGTGCCGACGCCGCCAGGCACGCAGATCACGTCGCATGGCGGACAACCCGCAAAGGTGGTCGTCGGCGTCAGCGTCAGCACGGAATCGCTCGGCACGGGCTCGATCCGCTTCCAGAGGAGATGCAGCTTTGCGCCAGGCACGCTGGAGAACACCTGCACGGGACCGGTGAGGTCGAGCTGGGTGAGTTTCGGGAAGAGCAGAAGACCGATCTGCAGGGACATAGGACAGCCTCCAACAATGCGCTTGACGAAAGCAATGTGCCATGATGGGCTTTGGTCTGAAACGGCCAATTTCCCTCGTTTTGAGACATGAGCTGACCATGATCGGTGTGCTGATCTTTCCCGATTTCCAGCTGCTCGATGCCGCCGGCCCGATTTCGGCGTTCGAGATCGCGAGCCGCTACGCAAAGCAACCGGTCGATATCAAGGTGATCGCTGCTAAACCCGGCGCGGTGCGCTCGACATCGGGCGTGGAAATGCTGGCGCGCAAGCTCGGCTCGCCCAACGCGATCTCGACGCTGCTCATCGTTGGCGGCGAGGGGGTCGATGCCGCCTCGCGCAATCTCTGCACGCTGCAGTTTGTGCGCGCGGTCGCAAAACGCGGCGTGCGGGTCGCGAGCGTCTGCTCGGGGACGTTCATCCTGGCCGAAGCTGGCCTGCTCGAGGGACGCCGCGCCACCACACATTGGCAGCGCACACGGCAGTTTCTTGCGGCCTATCCGAACGTGCGGCTCGAGCCCGACCAGATCTTCGTGCGCGACGGCCACATCTGGAGCTCGGCCGGCATTTCCGCCGGCATCGACCTCGCGCTTGCGATGGTCGAGGAGGATTTTGGCAACGAGATCGTCGAGAAGACCGCGCGCCAGCTTGTGCTCTATCATCGGCGCAGCGGCGGGCAGTCGCAGTTCTCGTCGCTCCTGGAACTGAAGGCGCCGACCGGGCGCTTTGGTTCGTTGCTCACCTGGGCGCGCGAGCATCTCGAGGAGAAGCTCACCGTCGATGATCTCGCCGATCGCGCCGGCATGAGTGCGCGGCATTTCACCCGCGCCTTCATTGCGGAGACCGGCACCACGCCGTCAAAGGCGATCGAGCGGCTGCGCGTCGAGGCTGCGCGCTCGCGCGTGCAATCATCGCACGAGGCGATCGAGCGCGTCGCCGAAGTCACGGGCTTTCGCGATCCCGAGCGGATGCGCCGGGCCTTCATCCGCGCCTTCGGCCAGCCGCCACAATCCCTGCGCAGGGCGGCGAGGGAAAGCCGACCTCTGGTCTGAAGGGGTCGGACCATGTGAGTGAGCTATCGGGGCCGGCTATCGCTGCGTCCTGGGATGCCGGACACGCTGCACACCGACAACCCGATGCGCACAATCAGCAGGAGACCGCGTTGACGTCGTCGAGCGGGAACACGACATATCCCATACCGTCGGATCCAGATCACCGCCCGGGAGCAAGATATGGACGCGCCGCCAAACATCGATTCCGTCACCACGCATTCCGACAGCGACGTCGTGCACTGGCTGACACACGACACGCGCGACGAGCGCTTCATTGACAATATCTTCGCCGAGCTGTGCGTCCGCCTCCAGCGAGCGGGCATTCCCGTCAAACGGGCGTCGCTCCATCTCCTGATCTACCATCCCCAATGGCTTGGCGCCCGGATCGTGTGGGCCGAGGGGATGCGCGAGGCGGAGCTTGCGAGATTCGACTACGATGTCAGGGAGCGATCCGAATACATCGATAGTCCCGGCAAGGAAATCCATGAGGGTGCCACCGAGGTGCGCGAGAATCTCGAACGCGATCCCTCGCAAGGCCGCAAGCACGCCGTCTTTGAGGAGATGCGGGCGCAAGGCCTGACGGACTACGTGGCGTGGCCACTGTACCATACGCTCGGAAAGCGGCACATGGTGACTTTTGCAACCGACCAGCCCGGAG
>Ga0307478_10002955_pt1 | contig 12958 bp, 9 predicted proteins | sample atmos_gasesECM4C_2_FD_203713 | JGI IMG/M metagenome (GOLD analysis project Ga0307478, IMG submission 203713) | Hardwood forest soil microbial communities from Morgan-Monroe State Forest, Indiana, United States - atmos_gasesECM4C_05 | ecosystem: Environmental > Terrestrial > Soil > Temperate...
CGTTCGCGATAGCAGAGACCATCGCGCCCAACTGCAACGGCGTCATCGAAACGCCTTCACCGAAAGAACACATCTTGCCGACGCCGCCCAGCTTCTCGGGAATCACTTCGTCGGGATATGTGCCTAACTGCTCGCCCGGAATATCGTAACCTGCGAGTTCGCCCAACCCGAATTGGTGGGCATAGTATGCAACCTTCTCGAATCCCAGTTTGCGCCCGAGTGCTTCAAAATAAGCGTTGTTCGAGTGCGCCAGAGCTTCAGTCAGGTTCATGCGGCTGCGGCCGCCGAGCGAAACCTCCGTTTCTTTCGAAACCACGCCCTCGCTCAGTGCAGCCAGAGCGACGGAGAGTTTAATGGTGGAGCAGGGCTGCGCGCCGCTCGAAAGCGCAAGCTTCTGGTTCACCATGGCCAGGACGCGGCCGCTGGTCGGCTCGATCGCGACGACTGTGCCATTCATGTTGCCTAGGGCGTCGATTGCCGCCTGGCGCACGACTAGATCTTCGCCTTCGGTGTTGTCGCCGCCGGTAATTCCGTCAGCGAATGAGCTCATGTAGAAACGTTCGTGATAGCGATGCCGAGAGGTGGTCGCGGACGCCCGGGTAACGTTGGCGCCGCCGTTTGTAGCGACCGCCGTATGGCGGACGGTCGTACTTCGGCTGCTCGCCAGGTGGCGCATGCGACGCTTGGTGCGCTGGCTCTCGCTCACTTTCTGCGACTTCGATTTAGTGGTTTTCGGTGGTTGCGTGCTGACGTGCGCGGCCCAGATCGCGGGGACGAGAAACAGTCCTCCCACGGTGACTGCCAGACGAAGATAGCGAGTTCCCAGATTGGACACTTTAGATGCGACCTCTGATCTCCGGCTCTCCTGTATTCGCGTGCACGAAGTCTGCCAGCCTGCCGGGCTTGACCTACAGCTTCGACTAACTGCGCTGATACTACGAGACTTAAAGTATTTCAGGCAACAACAAAGTTTTCATTAAAGGAATTGTAATTTCTAATTTAACCCTTTATGGGACAATTACTTAAACGGGAAGCACTTCGGTCCTGCTGCCTCAGTAACGCGTTACCTAGTTACTGCAAAGATACTGCACGCTCGCGCAACAGTTTGCAGCTTTTGGATCGATTTTCGGTCCTCAACCCTCAGACCTTAACCTTGCTACATAACCTCGCCACGTTTACGCAGAAATGCCGGAACGTCCAGGTCGTCCTGCTCGAAATTTGCCACCATTGCGCTGCGCATGGTATCGAGCGAAATCACTTCGGAGCCGGTATGAACCGCGCCTGAGGAAGATTCCCCCACGGCAGACCGGCTTCCCCCGGCGCTGTCGGCCGTCGCCATCGACTCCGGAAACGGCTCTGGAAAAGAAGCGGGCGTAGTTTCCCGGCCCACGGGATCGGGAAAATCCATGTTGTTGTAACTCGCATTGCTGAGACCCATAGCACTGTCATGCGACGCGGCGAACGAGTGACGCGATTCCGCCGTACGCTGGTGGCCGCGGCTCACTTCGCGGAAGCCGGTGGCGATCACGGTAATTTTCACGGCGTCCTTCATCTTCTCGTCCAGCACGGCGCCGAAAATAATGTTGGCGTCTTCATGCGCTGCGCTCTGGATGATGGTGCAGGCCTGTTGCACCTCCGCTAGCTTCAGCGAAGCTGATCCGGTGATATTGATCAGGATGCCGCGCGCACCGTCGATCGCGCCAGCCTCGAGCAGAGGCGAAGCGATCGCGCGCTGGGCCGCTTCGTTGGTGCGATTCGCACCGCTCGCCGTGGCCGTGCCCATCACCGCATAACCCATGCCGGCCATGATCGTCTTCACGTCGGCAAAGTCGCGGTTGATGATGCCGGGAATCGTAATGATGTCGGAGATTCCCTGCACACCCTGTCGCAGAATGTCATCGGCAACGCGGAACGACTCGAAGAATCCAGCATCCTGAGCGACCGCCAGAAGCTTTTCATTCGGGATCACAATGGTCGTATCCACCGACTCCATCAATTCAGCAATTCCCTTCTCGGCTTGCGTCATGCGCCGTTTGCCTTCGAAGGAAAACGGCTTGGTCACCACGGCCACGGTGAGCGCTCCCATCTCGCTGGCCAGCGACGCAATGATCGGAGCCGCGCCCGTGCCCGTGCCGCCGCCGAGGCCGGTGGTCACGAAAACCATGTCGGCGCCTTCGAGCGCCTCGATGATTTTGTCGGAATCTTCGAGCGCCGCTTTGCGCCCAACCTCCGGATTCGCGCCCGCGCCCAATCCATTCGTCAGCTTCACGCCCAGCTGCAACTTCACTGGAGCGCGCGACATGCGCAGCGCCTGCAAGTCCGTATTGGCGACGATGAACTCGATGCCCTCCACTCCGGCATCGATCATGCGGTTGACCGCGTTGCCGCCGCCACCGCCCACGCCGATCACCTTGATCTTGGCATCGTTGAGAGGCTCTTCATTAAAGCTGATGCGAATGCTCGAATCGTTTGTCATATTCTCCACCTGGACTGATTTTTCCTGCGTTCCGTGCCGCGTTCTCTGCCTTCCTAATTGTTAGAGTGTCATTAATCTGTCATTCCGAACCGGGCGATAGCCCGAGAGGAACCTGCTTTTCGCTTGCGCCGGCTAGATCCTTCCCTGGGCTCCTTCAGCCAACTAACAACGCCTTCAATCTCGATCCCCACCGATCCGCCTGAAACCCGCGCGCCGCCTGTGCGCGCTGTCCATAATTCACCATGCCAAGCACTGTCGCAAATTCCGGCTCAGCTAGCGTGGCTGGCATTCTCGCCAGCGGCGTCGGCCAGGATAGCCGCACCGCACGCCGCAGCACGGATTCCGCCACATCGAAAATTCCCGGCAGCCTTGATCCTCCTCCGCATAAAACGATTCCTGCCAGGCAAGCGTCGAACATCCCACTCTGCCGCAGGCTCTCGCGCATCATTTCAAACAGTTCACGCGCGCGCGGCTCAAGAATTTCCGCAACTAACCTCTGCGGCAGCAAACGAGACGGCCGGTCCCCGACTGACGGCACCTCCACTTCGTTCCCTTCGGGAATCAACGTGACAATCGCATTGCCGTAGACTTTCTTAATTTTTTCGGCTTCCGCCAGCGGCGTACACATGCCCATCGACAAATCGCTCGTGAAATGGTCGCCGCCAACAGGAATCACCCCCGTGAACGCGACCGCGCCTTGTATAAAAACAATCAGCTCAGTCGATCCCGCGCCGATGTCCGCGAGGCAGACTCCCAACTCGCGCTCGTCGGCCCGCAGCACGGAATCGGCCGCTGCCAACGGCTCGAACACGGTGTCATCCACGTGGACGCCGGCGCGATTCACCGCGGTAATCACGTTCTGCGCCGCGCTCGCCGCTGCCGTTACCAGATGGACTCGAACCTCGAGCCGGGCCGCCATCATGCCCAGCGGATCATGCACCCCGGCCTGATCGTCGAGAATGAATTCCTGCGGCAACAGATGCAAGACCTCGCGATCTGCGGGAAGGGGAATCGCACGCGCACGCGCCACTGCCTGCTTGATCTCGTCGCGCCCAATCTCCCGCGGGCGCGTCCCCAGGCTGATGCCGCCGTGGCTGTTCACGCCGCGCACATGCGCGCCGCCGATGCCCACGATGGCGTGCTCGACCGCCGCACCCGCCACATCCTCAGCCGATTCCGCTGCCTTCTGAATGGCCGCGACCGCCTTGTCGAGCTCCACGATCACGCCTTTGCGCGAGCCGCGCGACTCCGCCACACCATGCCCGCGATAGCGCACTCCGCTATCGGTTACCTCCACCATCAACGCGCACGTCTTCGCGCTGCCTACGTCGATGGCGGTTAGAAAGCTTCCTTGCTGATTCCCCATCTTTATGAATTCCTAGAAACTTAATTTCCAATAAAATCGCACCGCTACGACATCAACTTTTACTAATCCGAATCCTGATTCGTCTGAGTCTTGGCAATCGCTGGACTCGGCTTTTGACCACCGCCGGAAGACTTTGCCGCTGGTTTCGGCGAAGTCTTTTTCGCATCTACGGCCGGACGCACTGCAAGCTCATGACCGGCCGGCGAACTCGACTTCCGCACTGCCACGCTCTTCGCTACAGCAGCGTCAGCCTTTCCCGTTGACACTGCTTTCTTTGTGCCTGCGGTAGCTTTACTGGCTTTCGCAGTAGGCTTCTTCCATTTCGTCTTTGGAGTGGGTTTCGTCGCCCCGCTTGACGCGCTCTTGCTCGTGTCGAGTTTCTTCTGCGTCAGCTCAAACGCCGGCTTCGGGACCGCCCGGTCGTTGGGTCCGATGCGCGTCAGCAACGACACCGGCTTCACTCCGGCAGCGACTGCGGCTCTCGCCGCCGCGGGGCTCAACGGCACGGACTTCGCGATGCGCTCCATGTCCGGATTTACGATGATCTGGTTGTCGTAGCGCAGATCTACCGACTCCAGCTTTTGAAACTGCTGCCGCCAGCCCTGCGCGTGGGTTATATAAATCTTGTAGCGCCGCAAATAATCGGACGACCCTAGGTGCACCAGCACATCGCCCGCCGGATCATTCACTCGTACCTTCACGTCTTCCAGATCCGAAAGATCCACTTCGCTGAGGTCCTGCGAATAATGCGCGCCGCTGGAATCCAGCTCCCGCACCATCTCGCCATAAGTTTTCATGCGAGGCGCTCGCGTCGAGAGCGGCTCGCCTGGATTCATTCCCAGAATCACCGGGAAGGAATATTTGTGCTTGGGCGTCAACTCCATCAAAGTACCGCCCGCGTCGATCAGGGACATGCGCGGTCCCACCCGCGCGAAGGCGACAGGAGTGCGCTCGTGAATCTCAACCTTCAGCCGGTTCGGGACAAAGCGCATGACGCTGGCTGCTTCGACCCAAGGAATCTGCTCCAGTTGCGCCTTTTGCTGCGCCAGAGGAATGAAAAATATGTTGCGCCCAATGTCAGCGCCCATCACTTCCATGATCTGCACCTTGCTCACGTTCTGCATGCCGGTGATCTCGATGTTGTCGCTCGATTCCACGCGGAAGCGCCACGAGCGCTCACCGTAGCGATACAGCGCGGCAAGTCCCAGCGCCGCCACGCAACATACGGCAGCAGCTACGAGAGACCACAGCAACCGGTTTGCGGTTTTCTTGGGAAGAGAACTTCGCCGGGCTGAGACACGCTTTTGCCCGCGCAGGAAAGGCGATTCCTCGCTCGAATCCAAGTCGAGCAGGCGCGCGTCATCAATCTCCTCGCGCGCATTGTCGTCGCGCACATGCGAGGCGCTGGGTGGGTACAACTCCTCCTGCAAGATGGTGCTGCCGGACTTCCGCGCCATCAATTCAGGTCAGTTGTCGTAGAGGAATCGCTGAGCACTCAAACTATAACTTTATTTTCAAGTTTGAGGTAGACAAAATGTTGGAGTTTTTCACAGCGAGGAATCGCATTGGGCATCATCGGCATGAGGGCACGAATCATGTGGAGACAGCCGCCTCGGCTGTCCGGCCAGGGCGAAGCCCAGCCGCTCCATTCAACTCCAACGACGAAAAAGCGGATGCGGATATTTCCGCACCCGCCATCATTAGGAAAAAGCTCAAGGAAGTTCGTTTACAACGACCCCAGATCGACATGCACCACCGGAGCGGAAATCTGCACCCGCGGAACCCTTACCCGCACTCGTGGGCACACTACAGAATTAAACATAGCGGGTTCAAAGCGTGCGCGAGCGACTTGCGCCTCAATCCGCGCCCGATTCGCTTCGATTCGAGCAAAGGCGGCTTCTTCCCGCGCCGACATCGCCTCGATCCGGGCCGTGCTCGTCCGGCTTCGAGCCATCTTCGTCTGGAAGCGCGCCACAGCTGTGGCTGCGCGGCAGGACGCGGTTTCCTCCTGCGCGGCGGTGATTTTGGCTTGTGTTAAGAACCAATCCGCCCGTCCCGCAGCCAAAGCAAGCACCGGACCAGTGCGGCTCTCGATTCGTTCGACGACCAGACCAACATTCCGGCGAGCCCATTCCGCGCCGCCGTCGTGATAAATCCCATTCAATCCCAGCGCCAGAACCCCAGCCGCCAACCATCCCCATCCCTGCATCGATTTCATCGCCAATAACCCCTTATAGCAAATTGGACGGACCTCACGTCATTCCGTTAGCGAGGTAGAGATCAAAAAACAGGAAACAAATATTTTGGTTTCTCACTCGACCTGTTTCCCTTTCAGCTTCTCCAAAATCATTGGCCCCAACTGCGATACGTTGCCCGCACCGAGGGTAAGAATCATGTCCCCGTCCCGAGCCCTCGCCGCCACTGAGTTTCCCGCTTCCGCGAACGAACTCACGTAGTGCGCGTCCAGCCCACCCTTTTCGCCAATGGCTCTCGCCAACGCTTCCCCGCTCACTCCCTCGATCGGTTTTTCGTTCGCGGCATAGATATCGAGAACGGAAAGAGAATCCGCATCTCCAAAGGCCGTGGTGAAGTCCTCTAGCAAATCGCGGATCCGCGTATAGCGGTGCGGCTGGAAGACCACATGAACTTTGCGAAACCCGCACTGCCGCGCTGCTGCCAGGGTAGCCTTAATCTCGGTCGGGTGGTGTCCGTAATCGTCAATCACGCTCACACCCGCAACGCGCCCTCGCAACTGAAACCGCCGGTCAACTCCGCGGAACTGATCGAGCGCGGTGCGGATCGCCTCCACGCCAACCTCCAAACCCACGCCCACCACAATCGCCGCCGTCGCGTTCAAGATGTTATGCACTCCCGGCACATGCAGCGTGAACTCTCCCAGCTCTTTTTGGCGATAACTCACGCGAAACCGGCTCAGCGGCTGGCCATCGCCGGGCACCGCCGCGGTAGAATTCGTCTCCAATCTGATCAGAAAATCGGACCCGCGTTTGGTTCCATAGGTAACCGTCCGCCGCTGCGCCTCCGGCAGCAACCGCCGCAGCATCGGATCGTCATTGCACACCACGACCATGCCGTAGAACGGCACGTGGTCCATGAACTCCAGAAACGTCTTTTTCACATCCCGCATGTTGCGGTAACAATCCATGTGCTCGCGGTCGATGTTGGTCACCACGGAGAGAATTGGGGATAATTTCAAGAAAGACCGGTCGCTCTCATCCGCTTCGGCCACCAGATATTGCGATTTTCCGAGGCGCGCATTCGACCCCATCGCATCCACGCGCCCGCCGACCACTACGGTAGGATCGAGTCCGCCCGCAGCCAGCACTGCTGCGACCATGGAAGTTGTCGTGGTCTTGCCGTGCATGCCGGCGATGGCAATGCCATACTTCAACCGCATCAACTCTGCCAGCATCTCAGCGCGTTGAATCACCGGCACATGCAGTTTGCGAGCTTCAACGACCTCCGGATTTTCCGCCGCGATCGCAGAACTCGTCACCACCACTTCGGCTCCGGCAATATTTTCGGCGCGATGACCTTCAAATATCGCCGCGCCCAGGCCAGCGAGCCGCTGCGTAACAGTGGACGTCTTTAAGTCCGATCCCGAAACTCTGTAGCCGAGATTCAGCAGCACCTCGGCAATCCCGCTCATTCCGATCCCGCCAATGCCCACAAAATGTATCTGCTGAATTTTGGCAAACATATATTGGCGTCCCCGCGCGCCTGTCATCCTGAGCGAAGTAAGTGCTTCGCGAACGCGAAGCACTTACGCAGTCGAAGGACCCCTTTCACACCGGCGCGTCCGCAAGCTAGTCAAAGAGTTCTCTCCTCGCTCTCCAAGCCCGCCACCCTTACCGCCATCGCCGCAATATCCCGCGCCGCATTCGGATGCGCAAATCCCCGCGCCGCCTCGCTCATCTGCTGCAACCGTCGCGGATCACCCAGCAGCGCCGCGATCGTCTCCGCCAGCCACACTCCCTCCAGCTTCGACTCCTCGACAACCACCGCCGCTCCTTCGCGCGCCAGCGCCTCCGCATTAACCCGCTGGTGATCGTCCGCTGCGCGCGGAAATGGCACGAAGATCGCAGGCTTTCCCGCCGCCGTGATCTCCGCCACCGTACTCGCGCCCGCCCGGCATACCACCAGGTCAGCGCGCGCGAATGCGAACGGCATGTCTTCGATAAACTTCGAAACCTCGGCCGACTCACCTAGATTCTGATACGCAGCCAGCGCGTCATTATAGTCACGCTCGCCGGTCTGATGAATGATGTGAATGCCAGGCGCCTGCCGGCGCAGTTCCGGCAGACAGCGGATCATCGCGTCATTGATCGCGTGCGCCCCCTGGCTTCCACCGAAGACCAGCAGAGTCGGCGTCCCGCCGCGTTTCTTATTATCTAGAATCGCGATATCAAAAAATGCCTGTCGAACCGGTACGCCCGTCACTTCCGCGTGGCGAAAATATTTCGCCGTCTCCTCAAAGTGGACCGCTGCACCGGAGACAAATCGCGCCACCACCCGATTCGCAAATCCCGGAACCACGTTCGGCTCAAAGGCCAGCGTCGGAATATGCTTCACCACCGCCGCCAGCATCGCCGGCCCCGACGCATATCCGCCCACGCCAATCACCACATCGGGAGCGAATTCGTTCAACATGCGGCCCGCATCCCAGACCGCGCGCGGCAAGTCGAAGGCCGTCTTTGCCCGCGTCATCAGGCTCACATTTTTCAGCGCTCCGACGCGCACCAATCGCAATGGATATCCCGCTGCTGGAACCAGACGGTTCTCAATCCCGCGCGCCGTCCCGATGAACAGCACCTCAGCCGCATAACTTTTCTTGAGCTCGTTGGCGATGGCCAGCGCCGGGATCACATGCCCTCCCGTCCCGCCGCCCGCCAGAATGGCCCGCATGAAGTGACTATAAACGATTGAGCGATTGAGTCATTGAGTCATTGAATCATCGGATTGCTCCGTTCAATCACTCAATCGCCCGATCACTCAATGACTCGATGGCTTCATTCCGTCTGCTTCGTAATATTCAACAGCACACCTACGCATGCCAGCGTCACGAACAGAGACGAACCGCCGTACGAAACCAGCGGCAGCGGAATGCCTTTGGTCGGCATCATGCCCAGCACCACGCTGATATTAATGAACGCCTGGAGAACCACCATGCTGGTGATTCCCACCGCGAGATATCTTCCGAATGAGTCTTCCGTTCGCCACGATGTCCGCATGCCCCGCCATAGAAAGATGGCAAACAGGATCACGACAAACATCGCGCCCACGAGCCCCAGTTCTTCCGCGGTCACAGCAAAGATAAAGTCAGTATGCGGCTCCGGCAAGTAAAACAGTTTCTGCTTGCCCTCCATCAGACCGGTGCCGGTAATCCCGCCCGTGCCAACGGCGATCAACGATTGAATCAGGTGGAATCCCGCCTTTTGCCGCTCGGCGTAAGGATTCATAAAAGCCAGAATGCGGTCGCGCCGAAAGCTCACATGAAAGATCAGGAAATACAGCGGCAGGAGTGATGCCCCAAACGCGTACCCGAAATATCGCAGCCGCAGGCCCGCCACATAAAATATGCACGCCGCCACACCCACACAGGCAATGCCAGTACCCAAGTCGGGTTGCAGCACGATCAGCCCCAGCAAGGCGGCGACCGGCGTAGCGGCGGGCAACAGTGTGTTGCGCCAGTCGTCCAGGAAGTTCGGCGTCGAACCCAGAGTGGAACTCGACCCTGAAGCTGGCGCGGTCTTCGATCGGCCTTCGAGGAAATAAGCAAGAAACAAAATCAGCGCCGGCTTCGCCAGTTCGGAAGGTTGGAACGAAAATCCTCCCGCGTGAATCCAGCGGTGAGTATTGTGGGAGCGGTCCAGAAAGAAAACCGAGATGAGCAGCAGCGTGGTCAGCCCCAAGAACGAAAATACCAGTGCTGGATGCCGGTAGCGGCGGTAATCCAGCCGCATGGTGATGACCATCGCGACCAGCCCCGCCGAGGCCCAGATTAACTGTTTCAGCAAGAATGCGTACGGCGATCCAAAGCGTTCCCGCGCCATCACCGCCGAGGCCGAGAAAACCATGACTAGCCCCACAAACACCAGCAGCATGGTCACGGTAAACAACCAGCGATCGACGCTCACGCGCTTTGCCATGGGAAATTCATTTCACCACGGAGTCGCATTAGTCGCAGAGCAGGAATTGCTGATTGTTGATTTTTGTTTGTTAATTGTTTTGGTTCGGGTAGCCCGCGAACCCAATGAAAAGGAAACGCGGCCTACTTCAAGTTTGCCCGATACGAGTTACAAGCCTACTGACTCTTCACTCTCGCCGCCTCAAACTCATCGCCCTTCTGCCATCCAATCAGGCGGGTAAGGCTAGCCGCCTCCCACCCGAGAGCGAATCCGAACCGTGCCATGGCTGCATCCCCGACAAAATCCATCTCCGGATGGTACTCATCGCTCGGCCGGTGATAGCGATTTTCGACGAACTCTTTCTCCTGGGCCCGCCCCCATGCCTCGTCGTGACCTTTGAACTTCACGCCTTGGTCAATCGAGAACGAAGGAATGCCCACACGCGCCAGACTAATATGATCGGAGCGGTAGTAAGTTCCCTGCTCCGGAAACGCTTCCGGACGAATCGCTAAACGGAAGTCCTTCGCGGTCGCCTGTACCCACGGATAGAAAGTTGTTCGCTCCGCGCCCGAGACTTCGACTTCCTGCGGCGCTCCGAGAGGCAGTACGTTGTCATAATTCAAATCGAGCGCAATCTTCCCTGCCGGAATCGGCGGATGCTTGCCCAAATATTCCGACCCCAGCATTCCCTGCTCTTCGGCCGTGACTGCCGCGAAAATTATCGAACGTCCTGGCCGGTCTTTGGCGACGCTGAACGCCCGCGCCACCTCCAGCAAAATGCCGCAGCCCGTGGCGTTGTCAGCAGCGCCGTGGAAGATGTTGTTGCCCGCCGGCATTTCAGGGCGGATGCCAAAGTGATCGTAATGCGCGGTGTACATCACCGCCTCACCCTTAAAGTTGCGGTCGGCCCCGGGCAGCATGGCCAGCACGTTGTTCGACTCAAAATTCCGCACCTTGCTCACCATATGCGCCTTCAACTTCACTCCCAGGCTCACGGGATGAAACTCGCGCGAGCGGGCGTCCATCATCATCTTGTCCAGATCCATGCCCGCCGTTGCTACCAGCTTCTTCGCCACATCCAGATGCACCCAGGACGCTACCTGCAGTGCGGGCCCTTCGAGCTTCACATAAGAATGCTCCCCTGAATTCGAGTTTCGCACCACTTCCCAGCCATAACTCGCCATGTCGTCTTTATGAACCAGAATCACGCCCACCGCGCCCTTGCGCGCTGCCTCTTCGTATTTGTAGGTCCAGCGCCCATAGTAGGTAAGCGCCTTACCCTTGAAAAACTTTGGATCGTCTGATGGCGGCTCGTTCACCAGCATAAGCAGCACCTTGCCCCGTACGTCCAGGCCCTTGTAATCGTCCCATTTGTATTCCGGAGCTTCGATGCCGTAACCCACGTAGATTATGTCGGCATCGACATCCGACTCCGGCTGTTGCGTGCGGTCGTAGGCAACATATTCTTCGAGCGGCTTCAAGTTCATCGCCGCGCCTTGCTTGGGAACCAGCGAAAACCGTGTCTCCGGCAGCGTCGTGATTCCGACGAGCGGCACTTTTTGTAAATACGATCCGTTCTCCCCTGCGGGCTTCAATCCATACTCGGCAAATTGTGTTGCGATGTATTCGGCCGCAATATCGCCGCCACGCTGTCCTGTTCCACGCCCTTCCAGCAAGTCGTGCGAGAGATAACGAACATGCCAGCGAATGTGTTCTGGATTGATGGTTTCCATTGCGGCAAAAGCAGCGCCGGGCAGACGCGCCGACACAACTTCACGTTTCGCAGCCGGTGCCGGCGCAGCAGAAGTCGCGGCCGGCTCGGCAAAGAATCCCTCCGCCGCCCAGCCCGATAGGCTCAGAGTCGCGATGACACACGTCAGGGCAGCCTTGGTAAGGATTGAACGCATAGATTTGTATCTTCGCCTCAAAACGCGTTTGGGATAGTTGAGCCTACAAAATCGCCAATATTTGACTTGGGGGAATTGTAATGGACACTACGAGTTTAGTCGTAACGTAGAGGGGATTAAGGGCACGGTAGGCCAGCTTTTCCCTAGGGCCTTCAGACGATTGTCCGAGTGTACCGTAGGCGAGTGGCCTTTCGGTCGGCTGGACACAATCACCCCTCTTAGTTTGATACCCAGTTATAAATCCCCGGTATGAGCCCCGCGAACCGCGGGATCAATTCTTCGAGCCTCAACCGGCGCGGAAATCACGAACGTCTTCGCCAGGCTTGAAAACCGTGACCGGAGCAATCTTTCCCGAGTCGGCCATCTTGCGATTGATCTCCGCGAAATCGGCCTTCAGCCAGCCGACGCTGGAAACTTCGATCTCGCCATCCTGGGCAATCCAAAATACGGTCGGCACATTGGTCAGGCCATAGGCATTCGAGACGTCATACATTTCCCGATCGTCGAGCAGCACGGGAAACGTCACCCCAAATTCTTTGGTAAAAGCAGCGGTCTGCTTGGGATCGTTCTGTGAAACCCCAACCAGAGTCGCACTCTGGTTTCCAGAGGCACGGTGTCCATATGCTCGGTGCAGACGCTCGAGAAACGGGAACGCATACTGGCAGGTTGGGCAGGATACTTTGAAAAACACCAGCACCACCGGCCCGCGCGCCAGTTCGTCTCGGAGTGAGAATGTCCTGCCATCCATCGCCTTTAATTCAAATTCCGGCGCTTTGGTGCCTACGGTCAAGGCCGACATAGTTTTTCCCTCCCGAAAAGATTTTGTGGCCGGCGCATGGAGCCAACCCGACTTTACCCTAGTTCTTAAGATTACCCCGGGATGCCTTACTGTGAAAGGCTTCAATCCAACGGATCAGAACGGGAATGAGACCGCAGTTTGCAGCAACATGGTGAGATTGCCTAGGTAAGCCGGTCTATGATTGAGGTCACAACTTGTGACCTCAAATGAAAAAGCCAAAAAGTGCAACGTTGCTTCGAATGCCGAAGCGCCGAGGGACGATAA
>Ga0307478_10002956_pt1 | contig 12952 bp, 5 predicted proteins | sample atmos_gasesECM4C_2_FD_203713 | JGI IMG/M metagenome (GOLD analysis project Ga0307478, IMG submission 203713) | Hardwood forest soil microbial communities from Morgan-Monroe State Forest, Indiana, United States - atmos_gasesECM4C_05 | ecosystem: Environmental > Terrestrial > Soil > Temperate...
AATTGACCCCGTGGGCGGCGGTATGGGGGTTGTCACCGAACAGGACGATAAAGAAACGGCCCAGGAGGATGAACAAGGGGGCTCCCGGGGGGTGGGGGATCTGCAGCTTATAGCAGCTGGAGATGAACTCACCGCAGTCCCAGAAGCTGCCGGTGGCTTCCATCGTCATGACATAAACGGTGCAGGCAAACAGACCCACGATCCAACCCACGACATTGTTCACTCTTTTGAAATTCATTGGTATAACTATTTTTTTGGGGCCCGGCCCGGCGGAGCCGGGTGGAGGGGCATTTGGGTCCCTTCCGGCGGGGCCGGGGGAGGGGAGGGCAAATATAAGGAGCTTCCGGAGATGCGGGCACCCTATTTAACAAAAACCTTTTGTACCTGCCGCCCCGTATCGGTATCTATGACAACGAGATAGATAGCCTGGGCGAGGTTTCGGACGGAGAGGGTTTGCAGATAGCCCTGAACCTCCTGGTCGAGGATGAGGCGGCCGAGCACATCCATGAGCCGGACCCGTCTGCAATTGACCGTGCTGCTGATATAAAGCGTTCCGTCCGTGACAGGGTTGGGAAAGATGGTAATGACGCCGCCCGCTGCGGAATCGACGACCGGGCGGATGGGAGAGTAACTGGCATTGCCGTTGAGGTCGATGAGGCGCAGGCGATACCAGGTGGTGCCCGAGGTCAGGCCGGGGTCGGTATATTGGTAGGAATGGACGGAATTGGTATCGGATAAGGGCGGCAGTGAGTCGATGTCGTTGAAGTCGACGCTGTCGGTGCTTTTCCCGATGACATACTGCCGGAGGGTCCGGTCATGGCTGGCGGTCCAATTGAGCAGGGCGTTTCTCCCTGACTTCACGGCGGTGAAGGACAGCAGGGAAGGAATGGAGTTCGCGGGTTGTACGGGTGCCTGGTTGCAGATCCAGAATTCGGAGAAGCCGCCCACCGAGTATTCGGCATAATACCCGTTGTCATTGGGGATGATACTGACTTGCTGGTGGGGCGCATGGAACTGCCAGAGACCGCTTGTGTCGTTGGCCAGGGTGCTGTCTTCCTGAGCTGCAATCGGACTGCTGTATTGGCCTACGCCTGACTGATAGGCGTCGGTGATCGTAGTGCAGGACGGGCACCCGGTGGCATCGATCAGGGTGTCGGCTTCGCTGTCGAGGAAATAGAAGCGGACGGAAACGCTGTCGGATGGGGGGTTGGAGGGCTGGATCACGATATTGCGGTCGAGGTAATATTGCATGGTATCGTGTCGGACGGCGCCGGTGTTGTTGAAGAAGACTTTCACATTCGTCATGCCGAGATCCTGACCATTGGGATTGATCGCTGCGATCTGGCCCCCGCCAACGCTGAAGTTGATCCAGTTGTTGCCGCTGACCGGTTGTGCAAGACCGCTGCCGATATCGGGACCGGTATAGACGGGAGCGGCGTCAAAGATGTGTACGTCATCGATGGCCACGCCTTCATAGGTCGTCGCGGGATCGCTGCTCATGACGATGCGGAACCGGACGCGGGAGGAATTGACCGGGATATAATAGCTCGAGACATGCCATTTGGGATAGGATTTTTGCCAGGCCTGGCGGATCGCGTTATCATACCAGTTGGTGCCGCTCCCAACCGTTCCGAGCTTGAACCAGTTGACTCCGTCCGTGCTGTATTCGGCCCAATGGTAATCGCAGTCGCAGTCGTCTTCGGTCTGGAAGATATGGCTGAAGGACAGCTCCGGCTGGTGGAGGCTGCTGAGATCAAAGCACGGTGAGTACAAGTAGGACAATTCGTTATTGTTATAGTCTCCGGTCAGGCTGGTCACCCAGCAATTGCTGCCGTTGGCGGCCTTATCGATAATGGTCTTATGCGGGGCGCCCCATTGCCAGCTGCTGTTGATGCCGCCGGTATACCAGTAGCCGTTGTTGGTCTCGAAGCCTTCGAGGTAAGGGAAGGTGGAGATGAGCGGGGTGGTCTGGAAGTTGACGGGGGAGAGGGTATCGTTAGCCGCATAGGTATCGCCGGGATAATGGACCCAGGCGGTGATGCTGTACGCCTGCCAGGCCGAGAGGTCGGCCGTTTGGGTGAACGTATAGATGATCGAGTCGCCGGCACTGATGGCGGGGATCGTCTCGGTAACGGTAGCCCCGTTGATGGAATAGGTGACCGGGATATTGCTGGCCGTGGCGTTGCTGTAATTCCGGACTTTTACGCTGATGGTCTCGGCTGTTGAAAGCGAGCAAAGGTTCGAGGTGTCAGGTGTCACCAGGGCTATCATGCCGATATCATTGGTGGCGCGGGTGATCGTAATATCATCAAAGGAATAGCCATTGTTCAGGTTGCCGTCGGGGATGACATCGGTGGTGGACGTATAGCCTTCTTCGCCGAACTTGATCTGAAAGCTACTGCTGACGGACTGGGATGCGGATTGGAGGAAACCGGTGATGTTGATATGTGAGGAGGGTTGATAGATGCCGATATTGGCCGCGTTGGAATCCAGCGGGCAGACCGGGATCCATGCGGACTGGTCATTGCCTCTGATCCAGACCTGATTGCCGGGGAGACTAAAGGTGATCCCCTGGTTTTGATAATAGAAATCGAGCCAGAGCTGGTCGGCGGCAGAATAGTTCGAAAGATTGAAGGTGGTGATCAGGCTGTCGGATGTAGGACCCGTGCTGTAGTGCACCGCGTCGAGCGTGGCACAGCGGTTCCCTGTCCGGGCAAAGCCGGTATTGATAAAGGTGCTGGCCCTTCCATCGAGCGTATCCGCATGAAAATCGCAGCGGTCGAGGCCGATGAATCCCAGGGTAGGGGAGGTATAGGAAGCGGCGGCGGCGGTCTCGAACCCCTCGGTATACGCGGGGTTCAGGGTCAGCGGGGCGTTGCTGAGGTTTCGGATGGTGGTATACAACGTATCGTTGCCGGGTTGCGGGTCGCCGGGATAGGAGACCCAGATCACGAGGTTGTAGGCGCCGGGAACAGAAAAGTCATAGGGAGTGGTGAAGGTATAATCATATACTCCGTTGGGTGTGACGGTCGCGTTGCTGGTCTCGGTGACGATGGCGCCGCCGTTGACCTGGTAGGACATCGTAAAGGCGGTACCGGATGGAATGGTTCCCAGGTTCTTTCCTTCGACGCTGATGTTGCCGGCGCTTCCCAGTTGGGTCGAAGTATACTGACGGCCGGTAAGCGGTCCGATCAGGGAGTCGATGGTATAGTCATTGTTGAGGGCGCCGAGTGCGCAGGAGCCACCGGCGGGAATGACATTGCCGGCTACCGCCCTTCTGCCGGGGCTTGAGCCATTCACGGCGCGGACGGAAAACCAATAGCTGCTGTCGCGGTTAAGGTTGCCTTGAAGCCAGGTGGTGCTTGTCGTTCCGGCGATCTTAACCATGCTGTCCCCTTGCAGCTGCATGATATCGTAGCCGGTGGCGGAGGGAACGGCGGTCCAGGTCAATTGCGCGTAGCCCTGACAGGGATTGGTGACGGTCAACGTGGGTTGGCCGAGGATGGTGATCGGGTAATGCGATTGGTCGGTGTAAGCGGTGCTGTTGGAGGTGACCCGGATGAGGGCGCCGTTGGAAGCGGTGGCGGGTACCGTCCAGGGGTAGACGCCGCTCTGGGTTGCGGGGACGGCATTGCTGATCGTCGTCCAGGTGCTGCCGTTATCGGTAGAATAATCAATGGTAAAGGTATTGGAGCCCGTTCCGTAGGCATTCCAGCGGATATTCTCGGTGTTTCCGGGAACCCAGGTCTCGTTTCCATAGGGATACAGCAGTTGGATGGAGGGCTGGATGACCTGCCAGGTGAGGGCATAGTTCTGAGGCCCTTGCGGCACATCGGTACCATTCACGACGATGGTGAAGTTCCCGCCGGCAGGGTTATTGATGACCACCTGTTCGATGTTGTTGAGCGTGTCGACCCCCTCGACGGCTATATCACCGACATGGGCCGGATCGGGGTTGAGGATGAGCGGATGGTGAACGACCGAGCCGGGGTCCGTGACGGTCAGGTCGAGGTTATTGACAAGGGCGGTGGCGGCATAGGGCGCTGCGGGATAGTCGGTCCAGCACAACAGGATGCGCACTTGTTGAGCGCCGGCCGGTACGTTGATCGTGGAAGTGCTGTTGTTGCCGTTGGCGAGCTGGCCGGTCGCGAACTGATTGTTCTCCATCGTCCTATCGGCGGCGAGGGCGTTGAGGGAACCGAAACCGAAGGTATAGTCGGGCCCCGGGTTGCCCAGGTCTGTTGCGGTGTTGCAGATCAGCGCTTTCAGCAATGCCGAAGAAGGGTCCGTTCCGGCATGCAACTGGCGGTATCGCTCGACCAGCAGGGCGAGGGTCCCGGCTACCGCCGGCGATGACATGCTGGTACCGGTTGCGGAGATATAGTTGTTGTAGGGCCAGGTGGAATAGATATTGGTACCCCCGGCAACGATCTCCGGTTTGATCCGGCCGTCGCCATCGGGGCCGCAGCTGGAAGCGTTGTTGATCGTATAGTTGCCGTTATAGATATCGCCCACGGTCAGGATATTCTTTGCGGACTGGAAACCTGATTTGATCGTGGAGTATTGGATGGGAAAGGGCGAGCAGGTGAAATCGCCGTCGTTGCCGGCGGCAAAGCTATGCAGCAGGGTCGGGTAGGTCCAGGCCTGGGCGTCGGTATAATTGGCGAGGTAGTCGTACGCGCCGTCATAGATACAACCGTAATCATAGTCGGTATAGGAATTCGAGGTAAGCGTCATGTCGTAGTCGTTGAGATAGACCGGCGCTTCGAGGAGGATATCGCTGAAATACTGGCTGATGAGTGTGGCATGCGGGGCCATTCCCTGGTAATAAGGGTTGAGGATCCCACCTCCTGCGGCGATCCCCGAGGTATGGACGCCGTGACCGGTGCCGGGGGGAGCGGAGAACCGGTCGATCTCGCGGCCGCTGAAATCGATATGGGTATAGGGATCGGTATCATCTCCGATCCCGATGACAACTCCGTCCCCTCGCAAATTCCCGCCCGAGGGTGCAGCAAGGGCGTCAGCGCCGTGGGTCGCCCGGTTGTTGTAGTTAAGCGCTTTGGGTGTCATCGGCTGCGGCGCCACGTAGCTGACAAAGGGCAGGGCGCCGATCTTTTGCAGGGTGGCGGGAGCGGCCGCCCGGATAAAGACGGTATGTGCGGGTCGGATGCGTGTCGGAACGATGGCGGCGCCGGTGGCGGCGATCTCGCGGCGAACTTCCGCGGAGTCCAGGGTACCAAACCAGCTGACGGCGATGAGGACATCGGGTGGCAGGGTCACCGGCTCTCCCGTCCCCGTCAGGCTCGCTGCCATTTTGTATCTTGAAGGGAGAGCGTATGCTCCGCTGATTCCATATCTTCTCATATCCTCCAGCGAAAAGTCCTGCGGGATCTCCGCCAGCCAGGCGTTTTTCGGGAGATAATCAAATAGCCGGTATCCTAGCGTCTCCAAATCCTTCTTTTCTCCGATGCCAGGAAGGGTATTGAATTGCAGGATCGTGTAAAACTTATTTTTATAGCGGACAGACTGAAGTGTATCTGCGGTAAGCGTCGAAGCGTCGACATTGCCGGACCCTTTGAAAATACCTTCGCGGAAACGGATCGTTCGCGGAGGGGGGGGCTTCAGGCGCTGCTGGGCAGAGGCCGGAGAAAAAAAGAGCAAGCCCGAAAGTGCAATAAGGGAAACCACCTTTCTGAAGGCATATTCTTCCTTACGGGTCAGCAGTAAGCGGTGGTGGGAGTTGCTTTTCAATCGCTATCCAATGGATTTCAATGAGTAATTAGAACGTTAATTTGTGGCTGGAATTGCAGGATATTTCCTAAATTTCTTTTTCGTATGCCTCAGGGTTCATACCAATCGCATGAAGAAAAACAACTGCTGTCGCTGCTGAGTGGGGGTGATAGGCAAGCGTTCGGTGAGATTTACCGACGTCATGCCCGCGAATTGCTGACGAGGGCGTATCAAAAAACAGGCATTCGGGAAGTCAGTGAGGATATGGTACAGGATGTTTTTGCCGCTTTATGGATGCAACGGGCGCGGGTAGAGATCAGGCAATCCCCCGGAGCCTATTTGCAGGGGGTGCTGGACAATAAGATCGTCGATTATTACCGGAAAATTTGCACGCAGCTTCGGCATCTTGACCAATTGAACGCGGCATTCGACCAGCCCGACATCTCTCCCGCTGATCAACTAGCCTATAAAGAGCAGGACTCCGCTTTGCAGGGCTATATTGCCGGTCTTTCTGAAAAAATGCGGAACATATTCCTGCTGAGCCGCAACGAGCAACTCTCTTCCCAGGAGATTTCGAGGCGGCTGAACTTATCCAACCAGACGGTGCGCAACCAGATCAGCAAGGCGTTAAAAATTTTGCGCGAAAAGATGCGGTCGGCATAGTACATTTCTCGCTGCTATCCGACGATTTACACAGATGAAAATTGAAGACATTCGGTTTTTACTGGAAAAATACCAGCAAGGCATTTGCACGGACGAAGAAAGGAAGGCCATTGAAGCGTGGTATGATTCGCTGCATCCGGGCGAGGAAGGCTTGCGGGAGCAAGAGGTGGAGGACAGCCTGGCGAGGATCGGGGCGAATTTGCGGTTGGAGGAGGGGAGTGAGCGGCGGATCAGGGGGGAGGGGAGTGAGGAGCGTTTCCAGGGGGAGGGGAGTGAGCGGCTGCCTGGAGAAGCGCGTGAGCGGCGGATCCGGCGATGGGACTGGCGGCCGGGAGTTGCGGCCGCGGTATTGTTATTGATAGCCGGGACGTTATGGTTATTACGGCCTTTTGGCGGGGGTGGCAGAGGGGTGCCGGCAGACAGCAGTATTACGGTTGCCACCGGCCGGGGGGAGACGCGGCAGGTTATCCTGCCGGATGGCTCGACGTTGCTATTGAATGCGGGCACGGTGTTCCGGTATCCGAAACAGTTTGGGCGGGCTTCCCGTACGGTAAACCTGTTGAAGGGGGAAGCATTTTTGCAGGTGGTGGCGCAGCCGGGTCGTCCGTTTGTGGTGATGGCGGGGAAGTGCCGGACAACAGTGTTGGGGACGTCTTTTGATATCAGGAATTATGAGGAAGAGGGGGAGACCAGAATAGCGGTATTGACGGGATGTGTAGAAGTGAAAACGGCAGGAAAGCCAGCTGTGGTTTTGAATAAGGGGATGTTAATGCGGGGGGATGAAGGGAAAGACCATTTCGAAAATGATTATGAAGTGGCAGCTTGGAAAGAGGGGGCGCTTTTTTTTAGCGATGCTTCGTTTAGCGAGATTGCTTTTGAGATCGGCAATAAATACAATGTCGGGCTGATCAATAAAAGTAAAAAGCAATTGTGGAGCTATACGGGGTTGTTCCGGAGAGAGAGTTTGGAGGAAGTGATCGAGACGATCTGCCAAACAGAAAACCTCGCCTATACCTTCAGCAACAATGAGATACTAATCATCGATCAATAAACCGGACGGTTCCTATTCATTAACCAAAATTGCAACTCCTTATGCGTAAACTACTACCTGCGCGGACCGGGCGAGGTATGGGCATCATTGGCTGTCTCCTTTTCCTGCTGGCGTTTTCGGCAACGGGGCAGGAGAAAAAAGCCGGCGATGGCTCACTGCGCCTGGTTCTGCACAATCAGCCGGTAAAAGAGGCCCTGCATCAGATCGAAAAGCAAACCGGGGTCACCTTCCATTTTGATAAGACAAGGATCGACATGACCAGGACGGTCAGCCTGGACCTCGAAAAGGCCACGCTGGACGAGGCGCTCAGCGCTCTTGGCAAACAGACGGGTTATCAGTTCCGGCAAAGAGGTGATAAGATCCTGATCGTCGGGGCGGGTGAAGTCTTTCCGCCGCTTGAGGATGAGCCTGCCGTCTTGCTAAAAGGCAAAGTGACGGATGACCAGGATCAGCCGATCCAGGGAGTGAGCATTGTCGTTAAAGGGACCGCCATCGGAACGCAAACGGATGTGAATGGAGCGTTTTCGATCAAAGCATCGAAGGGCAATGTGCTGGTCGCTTCTTTCGTAGGTTATACGACGAAGGAGACGATGCTGGGATCGGGAGCCCCGGTCAATATCGTCCTGGTTCAGGATAAAAAGACGATGGGCGAAGTGGTGGTGACTGCCCTCGGGATCCAGCGTCAATCCAGGGAGTTGGGCTATTCCACCGCCAAGGTCAGTTCTGCGGTCATTAACGAGGCCAAGCCGGTCAACCTGGTTACCGGTCTTTCCGGTAAGGTGTCCGGGCTCCAGATCAATGTGGATGACAACAGCATGGACCCGACCACCCGGATCGTGCTTAGGGGCAATCGTTCATTCCTTGGGAATAACCAGGCCTTGCTGATCGTAGACGGGGTCGAGGTCGACCTAAGCTATATCAACTATATCAACCCCAACGATGTGGACAATGTGACGGTTCTCAAAGGGGCGAATGCCGCGGCGCTGTACGGTTCGGATGCTTCCAACGGCGTGTTGATCATCACGACGAAAAAGGGTATCAAGGGGAAGCCTACGATCACGGTCAGCAGCACGTTTACGCAGGACAAGGTGGCGTATCTGCCCGAGTTGCAAAACTCTTACGGGCCGCATGCGGGGGAATATACGCAGGGTTATGCGCTGTTCACCAACTATCTGGGGCAGCGATCCTATATTCCGTTCGAGCAACAGGCGCAGGGGCCGCCTTTCAACGGGGATTCGGTGCTGGTGGGTTTCCCGCAGGCTGACGGGGAGGTGCTGAGAGGCATCTATCAGGCGTATCCGAATGCCAAATACGATTTCTTTAATAAAGGCAACACCTGGCAGAACGATGTTTCCTATTCCGGGGCCGACGATAAGGGCAGTTATTTTATTTCTTTCCAGGATGTGAAGACCAACGGCACGGTGCCAAACGATATGTCCCGCCGGACCGGGATGCGGTTCAACGGCAGCCGTGCTTACGGCGCCTTCAGCTCTTCGGTCGGGCTGGCGTATAGTCAGTTCAACGTTGACGAAGACGGGGACTTCAACGACACCTATACGTCACTGCTGGGTTTCCCGCCGAATGTCAATGTACCGGCGTATAAGAATACGGCAACGGATCCCAATGCGTCCATCAATGGGTTCCCGATCCCTTATTCGCTGAACCCTTACTGGTACGTCAATAATGTTCGCGAGAAATACCGGGACGACAATCTTACCGGCAATATCGATTTTAACCTGAAGATCAGACCCTGGCTGAATGCCTTGTACAGGGTGGGGGCTTCCCTGTTCATTCAGAATGGTTCCACCACGACGGCGGACAAGACGTATTCCAACGATGCGATCCTGTTTAGCAACAGCAGCTTCAGCTCCAATAACTATATTGCCTATCCGCCGGCGCCGGGCAGCGTGTCCAATAATTTTGACGAGCGGTCCCGCCTGTACACTACGGCGTTGCTGACGGCAGATAATAAGGTTAGTGACTTTACGAGTAAGGCGATACTGGGGTTTACGACGAACGACAGCTATGAACGCAATTCGACCCAATACAGCGGCAGTCTGGCCTTTTCTGGCTTTTTCAATATCAGCAGCGGGACGCAGTCGCCTTCGATAGGTGATAACGTCACGGATATCCGCACGGCCGGGGTGTTTGCTGACTGGACGGTCGGCTTTAAGGACTGGCTGTTCCTTCATGGGTCGGTGCGCCGGGATGAAAGTTCCTTGCTGGCGCAGCAGTTCCGGATCTATTATTATCCGGGCGTCGATGTCTCGTTCGTGGCGACGGATGCGATCAAGGCGTTGCAGAATAGCAGGGTTTTGTCCTATGCCAAGTTGCGGGCCAGCGTGACCAAGGTAGGGAATATCAATATTCCGCCGTATTCGCTGCAAAATACCTTTGTACCGGCGAGCGCCGACGGGTACAATACGTTCCCTTTTACTACTTCGGGGGTCACCAGCTATTCGATCAACACGACGATCTACAACCCCTTGTTGAAGCCGGAGTTCACGCTGTCCAAAGAAGTGGGCGCAGAATTGGGTTTTCTGAATGGGAGGATCAATTTGCAGCTGGCTTACTTTGACGAGCATACGTCCAACCAGACGGTCCCCATCCAGGTCACCCCGGTTACCGGTTATCAAACGCAGTACATCAATGTCGGCGAGATGCTCAACCAGGGGGTCGAGGCGGATCTGAACCTGACGCCGCTGTTCAAGCTCGCGAACGGCTTGAGAGTGAACTTCGGTGTCAATTTCAGCGACCTGAACAATAAGGTGCTGAGTTTGCTGCCCGGGACCACGCAGTTGAACATTGGCGGCGCAGCGGGCTCCAAGGGATTGGTTGGAAATGATTATGCGATCGTAGGGTTGCCTTTCCCTTATTTGCAGGTGCAGGATTGGGTGCGGGACCCGCAGGGGCAGGTCGTTGTGGATGCCGTCACGGGTCTGCCGTCGCAGGATCCTACTCCCCGGGCGGTGGGGCAGCTGAATCCCAAATACCGGCTGGGGCTCAACAGCTCGGTGGTATACAAAGGGTTCACCTTGTCTGCCGTGGCCGAGTTCAGGGCCGGAAATGTCATTTTCAACAACCTGCCTTATCTGGATGAGTTCGGATTGTCACCGAGGTCGGTAGCCGGCGGCAACCAGCGGTTCGTTTATCCCAATTCGGTGATCCAGGTGGCGCCGGGCAAGTATGTGCCCAATACAAATGTCACGATCGATGATTATTTCCAGTTCTGGGGCCAGAACGGGTATGCCTATCTGCCGCCGGCGATGTTCGTGTGCAGCGGGGATTTCTGGAAGGTCCGGGAGCTGGCGCTGAGCTATGACCTGCCGCAGTCGGTGGTGCAGAAAGCGAAGGTATTGAAGAAGGCCACGATCGGGATAGTGGGTCGTAATCTTTTCATCTGGCGCCCGAAGGATAATCAGTGGACCGATCCGGAGTTCAGCGAAGACAATTCCAATGCCGTCGGGCAGACTTCTACCTATCAGGCTCCGCCGGTAAAAAGTTATGGGGCGAACCTTACGCTGACATTTTAAGTAACCTGAAAATGTGCCATGCTATGACAAAACAAATTAAACTGATCATCGTTGTTCTGGCCGTTTTGCTGGGTGCGTGCGGCAAGAACTATTTCAATATCAACAACACGAACCCCAACCAGGTCACCAATCTGCCGCCAATGACATTGATGGCGGGGGTGTTGAACCAGACGGCTTCGATCGTCACCACTGATTTTCCGTTCCTCGGCTGTTACCAGGGGTATTGGACGATCGCGCAGGGGTTCAGCGATATTACGGATTATGCCAATTACAACTACAGTACCAATTTTGGCCAGAATATCTGGACCGATCTGTATCTGAACCTGGGCAATATCAAGTATATAGAGACGGCGGCCAGCGCCGACAGTACGCTGGTGTTATTCGGAGCGATGGCCAGGATGCTGGAGGCGTTGCATTACCAGATGCTGGTGGACATTTACAATGATGTGCCTTACAAGCAGGCTGCCAATCCGCTGATCTTGTATCCGAAATATGACTCCGCGCAGGCAATCTATGCCGACATCGTCCTGAAGATCGATACGGCGATCAACATGATCAATACGGCTTCCGCCACGACCGCGGTCCAGCCGGATGTGACGAATGACATTATGTTTGGCGGCAATATGCTCTTGTGGAAGCAGTTTGGCAACACGCTCAAGCTGCGCATATTGCTTCATCAGTCGCCATTGACTTCGCAGCAGTCGTATATTCAAACGGCGATCGGGAACATTGTCGCCGAGGGGGATGGGTTCCTGCCCCAGGGACAGAATGCGTGGGTCAATCCGGGGTATTCGCAGAACAACAATCAGCAGGATCCCTGGTATGCGGCTTTTGGGTTTACGACCACGGGAGGGACGTCGGGTAATTATACCAGCTTCAAGGCGCAGAATTATGCGATCAATTTCTATACGAACACCAATGATGTGCGGCTTGGGTATGATTATTCGCCGCTGGCCGGTTATGGGGTAACGCCGTATCAGTATGTGGGGGGACCTTTTGGCACGATTGGTTTGCCTTCGCCGTCGTCGGCTTCATCGATCGGGGCGTATATCCCGGCAAGCGGGAATGTGCCCGCGGGCCCGCAGGTGGGGCTTATTCAGGGGGATGCGCAGTCTTGTCCGATCCTGACGGCTACGGAAAGCCTGTTTTTGCAGGCGGAGGCAGCTCAGCGCGGCTGGATCGCGGCTGATCCGCAGACGTTGTATCAGCAGGCCATTGCCGCGTCCTATGAGTATTTGCTGGTCACGAGTGCGGATTCCGCGGCGGCCGCGTATTATTCACAACCGATCCCCAATGTCGGCTGGGCGGCATCGACGAATAAGCTGCAGGCCATCATCGTACAGAAATGGGCCGCGTTGAACGGCCTTGATCTGTTAGAGGTTTGGTGTGATTACCGGCGGCTGCATTATCCTTCGGATATCCCGTTGAGCAATTCGCCGTATGTGGTCGCGCAGACGCCGCCGGTCCGGTTGTTGTATCCGACGATCGAGTATCAGACCAACCAGGCGAATGTACAGGCGCTTGGGACGATCAATCAATTTACTTCCAAGATATTTTGGATGCCTTGACCGGACGGATTCCGGTCTTTTCAAATTACCGCTATGCGAAAATATATTTTGTTATGGGTCTTTGCGGCTGTGGTCCTGATTGGCGGATCCTGTGTCAAGACCGCGCCGGATTATACCGATTTTTTCGATATCCATCCTATTATGGAGTTTTTTACCGGGGGGCCGACGGTCAATCTCGCGTATATTGCTACGCAGGCTGCGCCGACGGACTATACGATCGAGGTCAACCTGGCTTCGCCTGATTCGGCTTCCAGGCCGATCCCGGTCACTCTCGCTATCGATACGGCTGATTTCAACGAGATGAATGACAGCCTGGGGGATATTTATACGTTATTGCCCAGCAGTTTTTATACGGTCGGGAGTTGGACAGTGACGATCGCCAAGGGGCAGCATCTGGGGTCGTTGCA
>Ga0307478_10002959_pt1 | contig 12943 bp, 12 predicted proteins | sample atmos_gasesECM4C_2_FD_203713 | JGI IMG/M metagenome (GOLD analysis project Ga0307478, IMG submission 203713) | Hardwood forest soil microbial communities from Morgan-Monroe State Forest, Indiana, United States - atmos_gasesECM4C_05 | ecosystem: Environmental > Terrestrial > Soil > Temperate...
TAGATCAGCTGCACCGTCATGTGCACGCGGTTTGCGGAACGCTCGATGGAGCCTTCGAGGATGCCGTCGACGCCGAGCTCGCGGGCGATGTCACGCACAGGACGATTGACACCTTTGTATTGCATGGCCGAGGTGCGGGAGACGACGCGGAGGGTGCGATTCTTGGCGAGTGCGGTGATGAGGTCGTCGGTCATGCCGTCGGCGAAATAGTCTTGCGACGGGTCGCCGGAAAGATTACTCAGCGGGATCACGGCGAGGGATCGGATGCGCGCGGCGGGCGGCAGAGTGCGGTTGCCCTGGACGATTCTTAGGATGGCTGCGGCCGCGAGCAACAGGACCACAACCGCTGCGAGCCAGCGCCATCCGAAGAAGCGTGAGCGTGGGACGGATGGCGCTGGAAGCTCAGCCAGCGGAGGCTCAACCGGCTCGTCGGTGCTGAGGATCGTGGGAACTTTGGCGGGGGCGGAGCCGTTCGGACTCGACCACTCGACGGCGCTGACGAAGCGATAGCCGCGCCGCGGGACCGTTTCGATCCAACGCGCCTTGTCGGCGGTATCCGAAAGAGTTTCGCGCAGACGTTGTACTGCGGAATTGAGGCTATGGTTGAAGTCGACAAAAGTGTCGTGCGACCAGAGGCGGAGGCGTAGTTCCTCGCGAGTCACCAGTTCGCCGGGACGTTCCGTCAACAGTATCAAGATGCGCAGCGGTTGTTCGCCAAGCTTTACGCGAATGCCGAGCTTCCGCACTTCGCCGAGGCGGACGTCGAGCTCATAGGGGCCGAATCGGCCGATTGTCTGAGCTGAGGTCGGTGGCGTCATGTTCGCGAATCCTTGGAGCGACTGGGGTCGTGGCCCCGGGGGGAGTAGGCGAGACTCTGAACCTTCGGAGCAAGGCTGTCAAGCTTAACCTGCCGCAGCTTCAATGTCTTGCGCCGTGATGTCGAAATAATCGGACGGTGATGCGCTATGTATTGACCGGAAATTACGGCAATGCGATAACCCTCCATCTGGATCAATGATCAACGATGAAAATTCGATTCGATCAATTAAAGGAGACAAGTCCTATGAGAAGCACGTATCAGACCGCAAGGCGTTCATTCTGGATTGGCCTGACCTCGCTAGCTCTGGCCTCGCTGCCTCTGGCCTCGGGGGCATTTGCGCAAGCGAATTTTTCTGTGTATGCCTCAGGCCTGGAGGGCCCTCGAGGTCTGAAGTTTGGCCCCGATGGTGCCCTTTACGTCGCTGAAGCAGGGAGAGGTGGACCCACCTCCTCTGCGACCCTTGACTGCGAGCAGGTTCCCGGACCCGTCGGGCCGTACCACGGAGGTCTATCCGCGAGAATTTCAAAGATCACCGGCCCAGGACAGGTAACCACGGTGGTCGATGGCCTACCTTCTGCAATGAGTAGCCTGCCAACAGGAGACACCCTCGGCGCAGCCGACGTATCCTTTGTCGGCAACACCCTTTATGCACTGGTTGCTGGTGGCGGCTGTTCTCACGGAAATCCTGACACTCCGAATGGGATAATCAAAGTGGACGTTGCCCTCCACACCTGGAGCTATGTTGCGGACTTATCCGCATTCGAGATGGCAAACCCACCCGTAAATCCGACGCCAGAGCTGGTCGACTGGGAACCCGACGGAAGCTGGTACGGCTTGGTCGCGGTGCGCGGCGACCTCTACGCCACCGAGCCAAATCACCAGCAGATTGATCGCATCTCTCCAGACACGGGCAAGGTTAGTCTCGTGGCGGACATATCCGGCAGCAGTTCCCTGTGGGTAGGTCCTACGGCGATCACCTACCATGGCGACTTCTTCTTCGGGAACTTGGCGCCGTTTCCTATCAGTCTCGGTGACGCCAACGTTTTCAAGCTCACCCCCAGCGGCAATTTCAAAGTCTGGGAAACAAGCTTCACCACCGTCGTAGGAGTAGTCTTTGACCAGCACGACAACCTCTACGTGCTCGAATTGTCCGCCGCACCAGGTTTTCCGAGCCTGGCCGCCGGCAAGATCGTTCGCCTCAGCCCCTCCGGCCAAACCGAGGACATCCTTACTGGCCTCAGTGTGCCGACAGCGATCACCATAGGCCCAGACGGCGCACTCTACGTTTCGAACTTTGGCGCCGCCCCGCCCGGATTGGGCCAGATTCTGCGAGTGGAACCTTAAGCTGCAAGGCAGCGAGGTCCACGTGACCGAGCTGTCGAAGGGGGATATCACGACTTCGGGGATGGCATGTCCCTTTCCCCTGGCGGGCGATACATGTTTTACTCGAATAAGGCTGCCAAGTGAACCATCTGGTAAACGCCGCTAGCTCAACCGGAAACTGACCCAGTACCCCCTGTCAACACACCTTTGCCATGCACTCAATAAAACAGCAGGGGCGGGGCTTGTTTACTCTGTAAGGGTCCCGCCCGCCTTGCCTGCGGCAGTCGCCCACCATTTCAGGGACACGCCTCAAGGCTAATCCACATCCGGCCGTAGCGTCGAAGATAGTAGAATGGCGCGACTCTATTTCCTCGAGGAGGTGTCCGCATTGCGAAACCGCAGGCGAGATAGAAGATGACCGGCGAGGCAATGCAAGTTGCGCCAGGATGGCTATTCGTTCGCCAAAAAAAATGGATCATTCTCGCCCTATCGATCGCGATGATCGTGCCGTGCCTGTGGCATCGCCGTATTGAGGCTGGCGATCTCGCAAGCCATGTCTATAACGCTTGGCTGGCCCAATTAATCGAGAAGGGCCAGGCGCCGGGTCTCTATCTCGTCCGCCAGTGGAACAACGTGCTGTTCGACTGGACATTACTGCACGCTGCAAATGTCGTGGGTTTTGCGGCTGCCGAAAAAATTGTGGTTTCCGCTTCCGTGCTGATTTTCTTTTGGGGAGTTTTTGCTTTCGTTGCGGCGCTCAGCGGCCGGCCGCCTTGGTTTCTCACTCCATGCATCGCCATGCTGGCTTACGGCTACACCTTCAACATGGGGTTCCTCAACTATTATTTGTCCCTCGGACTCGCCTCCTTTAGTTTGGCTCTCCTGTGGCGGGGAAGGGGATTGGAGCGGCTCCTCGGCTTACTCGTTCTGCCACTCGTTTTGCTCGCGCATCCTGTGGGACTCCTCTGGCTCGCCGGGACAGGGTTGTACGTCATTCTTTGGACGAAACTCCCAAATTGGTGGAAGTTGGCTGTGCCAGCAGCGGCCCTGGTCTTTCTGTTTGGGATTCGATCGTATCTGATGCATCAGACTCGTTTCCCAGTCGATTGGGTGCACGACCCTTTTTATCTTATGAATGGCGCCGACCAATTGACGCTCTACGGCCAACGCTATGCCCTTCTCGGATGGGCCTCGCTCATCTACGGAGTGCTCTGTGTCCTGGTGGATGCGATTTCCCGCAGGCGTGACGTCTCCTTCTGCCAGTCGCTTCGCCTTCCAGCCGAGTTTTATTTTGTCGCGATTGTTGCCGTTGCGTTGTTGCCGGAAAATTTACGCCCGTCTATCACCGGCGGCTGGATCGGCCTGCTCGCCTCCCGCCTCACGGCAATTACGGCCATTTTCGGTCTTTGTCTGCTGGGCTGCCTGAGGCCGAGAAAGTGGCATCTGGCGGGCTTTGGTGTCTGCGCGATCGTTTTCTTCGCCTTCTTGTATCAGGACACGCTCGTCCTAAATCGCATGGAATCCAGCGCCGAACGCCTCGTCAACGGCCTTCCCTTTGGCACAAGAGTGATCGCGACCATTTGGGCGCCGCCAGACTCGCGCGTTTCCTTCGTTGGGCACATCGCCGATCGCGCGTGCATCGGGCACTGCTTCAGCTATGCCAACTACGAGCCCTCGTCCGGACAATTTCGCGTTCGCGCGCAGCCCGGAAGCCCGGTCGTCAGCGCCTCGGACGACGACGCCGAAGACATGCAAGCGGGGGAGTACGAGGTCCAGGACGAGGACTTGCCCGTGATGGAAATCTTTCAATGCGACGAAAAAGACCTGACCAAACTCTGCATCCGCGACCTGGCCTCCGGCGAAAAAAATGGCCGCCTCGGCTACAAGCCACCCGCCAACTAAGCTGGATCCCTGCTCTTCATCGGTCCAGAACCGCTAAAAACCGGCCAAAATGGCGGTAGACAAATTGGCTCTTGCAGCAGGCCAATATCGTGTAGAATTGGCTCAGGGTGAGAGACAATGTTGCCACTTCATCTCCAGCCTGAGAGTCACGTCCCGCTGTATATCCAGCTTCGCGATCAACTGCGTTCGCTCGTGCACGCGGGCGATTTGCGCCCCGGCGACCGCATCCCGGCTAGCCGCGAGCTCGCCACCATGCTGGGAGTTCATCGCACCACAGTGGCGAATGCGTACGCCGAGCTTGAGTCCGAAGGCCTTATCCAGGGCCACGTCGGCCGCGGCACGTACATCAAGGGCAACGGAAATGGCCTGAAACTTACGCCCCCTCCTCCTCCCGTCCTCAACGGAAGCGAGGGCCTGCGCTGGGAATTGCTCTTTGCCGACGAACGTGGCGAAGAAGCGCTCAGCCGGTTGACGGCCAGCGCGCCGGAAAATGCCTTGTCGTTTGTAATGGCCCGTCCTGCGGAGGAATTTTTCCCCGTCGAGGAATTGCAAATTTGCGTGAATGCCGTGCTGCGCCGTGAAGCCACCGACGTGCTCAAGCTCGGCCCTTCGGACGGCTACGGACCACTGAAGGAAGCGCTGCTCGACCATCTCCGCAGCGACGGAATTCCAGCCAAGGACGAAAATCTTCTCATCACCGACGGCTGCCAGCAGTCGCTGGACATCATCAGCAAAGCTTTTGTGCGGCCGGGCGATTCCGTGATTCTCGAGAATCCCACGTATCCCGGCGCGATGGCAATCTTCCACGGCGCACGCGCACGTTGTCTTGGTGTGCCCGTCCAAACGCGTCCAGAACCGGGAAACACACTCGGCCTTGATCTGGAAGCCCTGGAAGCTACGGTCGCCGCGAACCGCGTAAAACTGATCGTGCTCACGCCTGATTTTCAGAACCCGACCGGGACGTCGATGCCGCTGGCCTCACGGCGCAGGGTTTTGGAACTCGCCGGACGTCATCAGGTGCCCGTCGTCGAAGATCATATTTACGCCCGGCTGCACGCCCGCGACGAACGCGTGCCTTCTCTGAAACAGCTCGACCGCGCGAATATCGTCATTCACATCGATAGTTTTGCAAAGGTTGCCTTTCCCGGACTGCGCGTGGGCTGGATTGTTGCTCCTCCGACAGCCATCGAGCGCCTTCGGATCGTGAAGCAGACCACCGATCTGCACACCGACCAGCTCGCGCAGGCAACTCTCGCGGAATTTTTGCGGCGTGGATTATTTACGAAGCACATTGCAAAAATGCGGAAGGTGTACGCTTCACGCCTAGCAGCTTTGGATGAAGCGCTGCGCAAGCATATGCCCGAAGGTACGCGCTGGACCTGTCCCGACGGCGGAATGTGTTTGTGGCTGGAGCTTCCGCCGGGCTTTGATGCCAGCGAGCTTTTGATTCACGCGAAAGAACGCGGCGTCTTGTTTGCGCCCGGCCGATATTTCTACGTGCAAAATCCGCTGCCCAACACGCTGCGTCTCGGTTATGCCGGCTTGGATGAAAAGCAGATCGCCCGCGGTGTCGCCACGCTCGCAGATATCCTTCGTGTCGAGATGCGCAAGCGGCAGCGCGGTGTGCGGCGCGCCGAACGCAGCCGCGTCGCGCTGGTGTGAAACGCAGAAAGAAATGAAGTAACGCAGCAGCAGAGCAGTGAAGCAACGAAGTTAGAAAAGACGAAAACGGAGAGGTCGAATTTGACGGACACGATTACATTAGCTCCGAATCCAACAAACAAATGTTTTGGCTGCGGCGGAGCGAACGACCTCGGCATGAAGCTGACGTTTGTGCAGGACAACGCAAACCGCCGCATCGTTGGAAAATTTATTCTGGGTGAGGCGTATCAAGGCGGCGGTGGGATGGGGCATGGCGGGATTATTGCCACGCTCTTGGACGAAGCCATGGGGAAAGTCTGCCGGTTTCGCGAAGTTCGCGCGGTGACCGCGGAACTGACCGTCCAATATCTGAAGCCGGTAAAGGTGGATGAAGAGATCGTCGTCGAGGGCTACGAAACGGAGCAGAAAGGCCGCAACTTGTTCCTCGCGGGTGAGATTCGCAATGGCGCGGGCGAAGTGCTGGCCAAAGGCACAGGAAGATTTGTCGTGATCGGCCAGAAAGAAAAGGGCGCGAGCGAACTGCGCGGGGCGTAGAGGAAATAGAATTGTGGTGGTGAAAAATACATCGAGAAATTCAGGACAAGAGGAGAAATGATATGGACGCGAAGAAGGTGAACGGCAGCGGTGGTGCAGACGGTAACGCGAACGAATGGCGAGTGAAAGTCGGATTGGCGGAGATGCTCAAAGGCGGCGTCATCATGGACGTGACCAACGCCGAGCAAGCCAAGATCGCGGAAAAGGCCGGCGCTTGCGCCGTGATGGCGCTCGAGCGCGTGCCTTCCGACATCCGCAAGGAAGGGGGCGTGGCGCGGATGGCCTCGATCAAGATCATTCGCGAAATCATGCAGACCGTCACGATTCCGGTGATGGCCAAAGTGCGCATCGGCCATTTTGCCGAAGCGGAAGTGCTTCAGGCGCTCGAAGTGGACTTCATCGATGAGAGCGAAGTGTTGACTCCTGCCGACGAAGAGAACCACGTGTGGAAGCACGATTTTCGCGTGCCATTCGTATGCGGCGCGCGCAATCTCGGCGAAGCGCTGCGGCGCATCGCGGAAGGCGCAGCGATGATTCGTACGAAGGGCGAAGCGGGTTCCGGCAACGTGGTCGAAGCCGTCCGCCACATGCGCACCATCGTTAGCCAGATGAAAAAGCTGACGACTCTGCGCGAGGATGAGTTGATGCACGAAGCAAAAGAACTCGGCGCGCCGCTCGAGCTCATCCGGCAGATCGCGAAGACCGGGAAGCTGCCTGTGCCGAATTTTTCCGCGGGAGGCATCGCTACGCCGGCGGATGCGGCGCTGGTTCGACGTCTCGGCGCGGAGGCGGTGTTTGTCGGCTCGGGCATTTTCAAGTCGAGCGATCCGGAAGCGCGGGCTAAGGCTGTGGTGAAAGCGACGACGCATTTCGATGATCCGAAGGCAGTGCTGGAAGCCTGCGAGGACCTGGGCGAAGCGATGCCGGGGATCGATGTGCGGCAGCTGGAAGAGAAGGACATGTTGTCGACGCGCGGGTGGTAAAGACCGCGCCATACTTTTTCATTTTTCTTTGTACTGGCGCGGCATGCTGCGGCCCTGCGTCAACGGGCGGGGCAATCCCCGCCCCTACAAATTGGGGTGCGGCGAAGCCGCACCGGAGCAACAAAACGCGGAGTGCGAAGTGAAGATTGGAATATTGGCGGTGCAGGGGGATTTTGCGGCGCACGCGGCGATGCTCGCCGAGCTGGGGGCGGAGACTGTGGAAGTGCGCACGCTCGAGAACCTTGATGGGTGCGACGGATTGATTCTTCCTGGTGGGGAGAGCACTACCCAGCTACAGTTTTTGCAAGAAGAAGGCCTGTTTGACGCGGTAAAGAAATTCGCGGCGGATGGCGGCGTTATCTTTGGAACTTGCGCCGGAGCGATTTTGCTGGCGACGGAAGTGAAGAATCCGGGGCAGGCTTCTTTGGGTTTGCTGGACATGACCGTTCTGCGCAACGCCTACGGGCGCCAACTCGCCAGCGATGTTTTTTTCGGTTCTAGCAAGTTGACAGACTCGCCCATGGAAATGGTCTTTATCCGTGCTCCGGTGATTGACCGCGTTGGAGCGGCGGTTGAAGTTCTGGCTGAGTATGGGGGCAAGCCCGTCCTGGTGCGGAAGGCAAACGTCATGGCCGCGACGTTCCATCCGGAGCTAACCGCAGACAGCACTGTGCATAAGCACTTCCTGGAACTCGTTCGGGCCGGCGCCCGGCGGGCAACTTCGGTTGCGCGATAGGCAATTGGGAGTTGTCGCCTACAATCCGGCAGAAGCGACTGATCAACCTAATTCAGGTTAACCATAACCACCCTCCCCCTGGGGTTTTTCATAAGTGTTGATTCTAAAGATAGTTAAAATCATTTGTTTTGTTACACTTTTGCAAGTGCTGATTCTAAAGGGGGTTGCCGGAAGCGCAGTTTTGGGGAGTGTCCAGACTTCAGATGTGTCCTTTAGAAACAACAAAGCGGCAGAGCTTCTGCCGCAGGCCAGACGGAGTGTTAACTGATGTATAGAATACCCGAATTCTTATAAAAGTCAAGAAAAATCGGTCAGTCTTTGCAAGTTGTTGAAAATAAAAAGAGTGAAGGGATGCAGGTGGCGTCCTGGGCGTTTTGGACGTTTGCTCGAGATAACGCTGAGACTTGGGGAATCGGAAACGATGAATAGGGCTCACCGAAGGAAAGTAATGTTCATATGTCTCGGAAATGCGTGCCGGAGCCCGATGGCGGAGGCGATTGCGCACCGTATCGGTGGGGACGTGATCGAAGCATCCAGCGCAGGACTGACTCCCCTGGGGCGCGTCGAAGCAATGACGCAGCGGACTCTCCTGAAGAACGGCTATTCCACGGACGGACTGACTTCCAAGCCTGTTTTGAGCGCGGAATTGGAGGCCGCGGACCTGGTGGTTAATATGAGCGGGCGATCGGGGGATGTGGCTTTCGATAAGGCGGCCGAAGTGGAACACTGGAACGTGGAAGATCCTTATGGCGCGGATACTGAGATTTATCAGAGAATCTTCGAGGATATTGAAAAGCGGGTTGCGGGACTGGCAGATAGACTGAGGAAGAAGCGGCCCAACTGGCCCATGAGCCGAAACATCAAAGGGAAGGGCGCCGGCGGACAACGCCGTCAGTAGAAGGCGATTAGGAGAATCGGATTTGCGGAGAGAGAAAACCAGCGTTTCGCAGGAGGATTACCTCAAGGCGATTTGGGAGATGCTTGAGGAGGATCAGACGCCGATCAGCGCGCGGCTTGCGGAAGAATTGAAGGTGACGCCTCCGGCGGTGACCGCCGCGTTGAAGCGCATGACGCGCGACGGGCATGTGCGCGTGGAACGCACGGGACGCATCGATCTAACGCGCAAAGGGCGGATGGTTGCCGAACGATTAGCTTTGCGGCATCAGCTTGCGGAAATGTTGCTTACAGAAGTGATTGGACTCTCCTGGGCCAAGGCGCATGACGAAGCCGAACGGCTTGAACATGGGATTTCGCCGGAGGTTGAGGCGCTCTTGCAGAAGCGTTTTGGAGATAAGAAGTCGTGTCCGCATGGCGTTCCTATGCGCGGCGGAGTGGCGAAGTTGAGGAGCCAGGGTGCGGTATTGCTCTCGGATTTGCGTGCGAACGAGAACGCGGAGATTCTTTGTGTTTACGAGAAGGATGGGCAGTTTCTGGAGTTTTTGGAAGGATTGCGTTTGCGGCCTTCGACTAAAGTCGAAGTGCTGAAGCGCGAGTATGACGAAACGATGACGCTGCGCTCGGACGGGCGCACTATGCATTTGGGAAAGCCGGCGACGTCGCGAATTTGGGTGCGGCGGTTGGATTAGAAGAAGTGGGTAGTGAGTAGTGAGTAGTGAGTAGTGAGTAGAACTCCTCTCATAAATGCTTTGGAGGCGGAAGATCTGTGCCGCACCTACGGTGCTCGTGCCTGGAAGGCTTCCCAGCCCTTACGGGCTCCGGAGCACATTAATCGTGAGGCGCGGGCGAGTTGGGGCGCAGAGGGAGGGGCAAGCCCCTCCCCTACAAGCGTTGGTCCATGAGCGTTTTCAGGCGGGCGTAGCCTGCTTTGCTGACTGGCAAGCGCGTGCCATCCGCCAGGATCGCCAGGCGGCTGTCTTTTCCGTAGGGCTCGATCCGCGCTACTCGCTCGAAATTCACGACGTAAGAGCGATGGACTCGGACGAATTGGTCTGGGTCGAGACAGGCTTCCAGGCTTGCGATGGTTTGCTGTTTCAGGTGTTTTTTGCCTTCGCTGGCGAGAGCGACGTAGTCATCTTGGGCTTCGGCGTAGTCGAGTTTTCTTACGGGGATGAGCGTGACGCGGGTGCCGTCGCGCACGACGATGCGTTCGAGAAACTGTTTTGGCGGGCGGGTGGCGGCGGCGAGGTCTGGAGCGGGCGGCAATTTTTGGCCGAGGCGGGATTTCGCGCGCTCGAGAGCGGCTTCGAAGCGGTCGCGGCCGATCGGCTTCAGGAGATAGTCGACGGCGTGAACTTCGAACGCGCGCATGGCGTACTGGTCATAGGCGGTGACAAAAATGACGGCGGTTTCCGCGCCAATCAACTCGAGGACATCGAAACCGGAGAGTTTGGGCATCTGCACATCGAGAAAAATTAAGTCCGGCTTGTGCTCGGCGACTGCTTTTACGGCCTCGAAACCATTGGCGCACTCCGCAACGACTTCGATCTCCGGACGCGTTTGAATCAGTTCGCGCAGGACGAGGCGCGCCAATTCTTCATCGTCAACGATGAGCGCAGTAATCTTCTTGTCGTTCTTCTTCTCGTCGTCCTTCTTGCTCAACTCTTCACCTCCTCGACGTGCGAGGGGAACGACAATTCCACGCGGAATTTTCCGTTTTCGGCGCTGACGCGCATGTTGGCTTCTTTGCCGTAGCGGGCTTCTAACCTGTTGCGAACATTTTTCAGTCCCATGCCGCCATTCCGCATCGGCGTCGACTCTGGATCGAAAGTGTTCTCAACGGCAAGCGAAACGCGGCCACTGTGGCTTTGGCCGCAAAGACGCACGATCCCTCCATCCGGTAGATTGGCGATGCCATGAGTGACGGCATTCTCAACGAGCGGCTGCAGAAGCAGGGGCGGCAACTGGATGGACCTGGACTCTTCCTGAATTTCCTCCTGCATCTGCAAGCGCGCGCCGAAGCGCACTTTTTCGATGGCGAGATAGCGATGGAGCAGTGACAGCTCTTCCGAGAGCGGGACACTCGATTTCTCGCCAAGTCCCAGAGTCATGCGGAGAAATTCGGCCAGCAGAATGCACATTTCGCGAGCCTTGGCAGGGTCCACACTCGTGAGGGCGCTGACCGAGTTAAGACTGTTGAACAAAAAGTGCGGGTTAACTTGCGCCTTCAGCGCCTTTAACTCCGCCTCGCGCGCAAGGATGCTCGTTTCGAGCGCCCGGGATTCTGCCTTGCTGGAATCTTCCATCGCGAGAACCACGTAGTGAGCCGCTACGGAAAGCAGGTAAACCAAAAAGCCGAGGCCGTATAAGACTGTGGTCTGGGGAGCAAACCGCTCGTCCAGGCCTCGAAACGTTGGAAATTGCGCCAAGCCATAGGCCAGCAATCTGGCGAGCTCGACCCACAGGTAGCTAATGATTGCGGCCGCGACGAGGTGCATAAACCTCGTGCGCAGGATGGGAGTCCTTTGCAGTGGCGCCGCTTTGCACATGTACCAGGCAGAAAGACAGACGAATTGATAGACCAAGCACAGCGGCACAATGAGAACGGTGGCATCCCGCCAACCAAGTTTTCCAGGGACGGCCATCAAATAGATAAGGATTCCCGCAAGCGGCGACCACGCGGATAGGTAAATTCCGTAGCGTTTAATTGGTGTAAGGAGAGGGTGCATAGAGAACGCTCAGTTGAGGATCTCCACGCCTCCGAAGATAACCGTGCCTGTGACAATTAATGTTTTTCTTTTGGCGCCGGACGGGTCAGGGGCGGCCGAAATGTGTGTTTTGTCGGAATAGCCGCCAAGGACCGGGGTGCTCATGGAATGAACATTCCACGCTTCAGGCACGCGAATCTCAACGCCGCCGAAGATGCAGTTGACTTCGATGGTGGCCTCGTCGCCATCGATAACCGCGTCGCGCAGATCGAGCTCGGCGCCTCCAAAGATACAGGTGGCGCGGCCCCCCCTGAAGGCCTGACTTTTAATGCGGCGTTCGATCCCTCCGAAGATCGCGGTGGCGTTGAACATGTCGTGGCTGTAATTGTCGCTTGCGCCCTGGCTGCCGCCTTTCGCTACGATGGGCGGTCTCATGGCGCCCCACATGAGAACGAGGCCAACCGCAATGATGGCGAGCGGCCACATGTCCGAGAAATGGAGATGGGTGAGGCCCAGATTGTTGAGTTGGAAGACGGCGCCGACGACGACTAAGATCGCTCCCCAAGCGCGATTCGAGCGGGTGAAGAGGTGTCCCACTCCAAAGAAGATCAAGATCATGGGCCAGAAGCGGGACAAGGAGCCAATGACCAGGAAACCCATGTGATCGAGAAGGAGCGCGACGCCAGCCACAACAATCAATGCGCCCCACACGAAGCCGACGCGGGAAGCCTCCGGCTGTCCCTTGCCGCGGATCATGATGCCGGCTAGCAACTGATGTTTTCGGGCATCGCCTTTCTGGCCGTCGCCCGGCTGGGGTTGTGTATCGCGATCATCCATTATTGATCTCCCGTTCGCGGAATGTGGATGCACTCATGCGATTTGCACCCGCCGGATATTCGGATTGCGATCGCAGCAAGGCGAGCCCCACGACGATGGCCACCGCCGCCGTGAATAGTACCAAGATACGGGAGATGAGTGAGAAGTAGTCTACCTGATGGAAGGCGATGGCCCCGGCGGCGTTCAAGAAAGACAGCCCGAGCGAGGGAATGAGGCCGAAAACCCCTTCGTGGAGTCTTTCAGCGAGCCGCACGAGGGGTTGCGCCAGGACTTCGAGGTCGGCCACGAGGGCTACAAAACCAAGGGTCACTAAGATTATGCCCAAGTAGCCCCTGCGTTCGTTTGCAGCATGTATCGGCTTTGCCATGTTCGCCTCCAAATCGGGCGGTTTGTCTGCCCAAGTGCGAGACTATGCGGCGCCCGGGAGGCGTGCATTGGGTTTTCGGCGGGCGGGGCGAATTTACCGGCCAGTGGCGGCTGCTATCGGCGAAAAACAGGGGCGGGGACCCAGCCTGGGTGGATACTAGATCCCTCTTGTAAA
>Ga0307478_10002960_pt1 | contig 12939 bp, 14 predicted proteins | sample atmos_gasesECM4C_2_FD_203713 | JGI IMG/M metagenome (GOLD analysis project Ga0307478, IMG submission 203713) | Hardwood forest soil microbial communities from Morgan-Monroe State Forest, Indiana, United States - atmos_gasesECM4C_05 | ecosystem: Environmental > Terrestrial > Soil > Temperate...
GCACTTCCCACAGCTCCTTGATGCCCAGGCCGTAAATTTGTGGGTTGATGTTGTCGAGCTTCTTTTTGGCAACCAGTTGCTTGGTCAGAGAGCCGCGGGGGCCTTCCGCAAGAACGGTCACTTTCGCGCGCAGTTCATATCCCGGCGTAAAATTCGCCTTTGGCTTTCCGTTTTTATCCAGGCCTTTGTCTTCTGTGATTGCGCCCGCGATTCCGTCGCGTTCATAGATCAGGTCCGCGCCGCCAAATTCCTTGAAGATGTTTACGCCGGTGGATTCGACGAGGCCGCCCAGCCACTTCACCAGCTTGTTGAGGGAAATGACGTAGTTCCCTGTGTTGTTAAACGGCGGCGGCGTGATCGGGATGCGAAAGGAAGATTTTTGCGTAAAAATCAGCGCCGCGGAATCGGTCACCGGCGTATCGAGAGGCGCGCTCTTTTCGAATCCGGGTACCAGCTCGGCGAGAGCCTTGGGATTCATGATGGCGCCGGAAAGTTGGTGCGCGCCCAGCTCGCGCCCCTTTTCGAGCACATAAATGTTTTCCGCGGAGAGTTCTCGCTTTGCGCCGCTGGCATTGTGCTTCTTGATGAGGTTGGCTAGATGCAGCGCGCAGCTCAGCCCAGCCGGGCCTGCGCCGACGATCAATACGTCCGCTTCCAGTTGTTCCCGTTGCACGCTCATGATCGCCTCAGAACATAGAACCTAAGAAGAAGTGCCCTCATTGACGCAGTCTCTCAAACTCTGCCACGGAAAGACCAAGCTGACGCACGATTTTGAAGAAAAGGGAGGGCCAATCTCTCTGCCGCAATGGATCGGGATGGTCACACCTCGCCCCTCCGGATTAGTCCATCGCTCACTTCCTGTTGTCCGGCTAAGAACGAATCCGAGTGGGGCAACACGCTGAAAATCTCGCGCCGCAGCGCTAGGCATTGATGATCTCGGTAGTGTCCACCGGCAGCGACTGCCCCCTGGAGCGGTACTCCTCCGCGATTAAGGCAAACACCTTTGCCAATTCGGACAAGGCTGCCTCGCGCGACGTCATGAGCGCATAACATCCCGGGATTGCGGGGATTTCCGGGACCCAAGAGCCATCGTCCTGGCGATCGAGAGCGGTCTTGTAATCCTCGTGCGTCATATAACTCGCCCGATTATACGACAGTCTCTCGTGTTGGGAGGAGCGAAATGGCCGTCGGTGGCACAACTGGAACTATGCGCTCGCGGAGCTTCTCAATTACCTAGCCTTTTGCAGTTCTTCCGTGAGGGCAGGCATGATCTCGAAGATGTCGGCGACCACGCCATAGTCGGCGACTTCGAAGATGGGCGCGTTCTGGTCCTTGTTCACAGCCACAACGGTGCGCGAGCCTTTCATGCCGACAACGTGCTGAATCGCGCCACTGATCCCCAACGCCAGATAGAGTTTTGGCGCGACCGTTTGGCCGGAGCTCCCGATCTGGCGTTCCATCGGCAGCCAGCCTTCATCGCAAATCGGACGCGACGCCGCTAGTTCTCCTCCGATAGCCTTTGCCAGCGCTTCCGCTTGCGCAATATTTTCCGGTGCTTTGATCCCGCGGCCGATAGCAACGATCAGGGGCGCCTGCGTCAGGTCCACCGCCGATTTCGCTTCCTTGAAGAGCTCGAGCGGTTTTGTGCGGATATCTTGCGCCTTCAATTCCACTTTGGCCGCCTTCACAGGCGCCTTGCCGCTCGGGTGCGGAGCCAGCAGATCCGCGCGAAACGCGCCGGACTGAAACGAAGCGAACCACGGTGCCGTTCCCGTGAACGTCACATCCGCCGCGGTTTTCCCCTGAAACATTTGCCGCACAAACACCACTCTCCCACCTTCGTTTCGAAATCCAATGCAATCGCCGACCATGCCCTTGCCGAGCATCGCCGCAAGTTTCGGGGCGAAGTCGCGTACTTGATAGGTGTGCGGGAACAGCACGAGGTCAGGCTTCGCCGCTTCAACGACCTGCTTCAGCGCAAAGGCATAGCCATCCGGCGTGTAGGTGTCCAGCAAGTCGTGCTCGACAAGAAGAATCTCAGCCGCATCCCTCGCGGCTAATTCGTCGGCCAGCGACGCCACGCCCTTGCCAATCACGACTGCGCTGACGGTTCCCGATGTCGCCGCGGCGATCTGCTGGGCCGCCACAAGAGTCTCGAAACTCGTATTGTTCCACTTCCCCTGCCTGTGTTCGGTTACCACAAGGATTTTCATTGCCGCATCTCCCAAAAACCCGCCACTATCTCAGAATGACAATTCCAAACTGTCTGCCTCTAAATCACTCGCGCCTCAAATTTCAACTTTTCCACGAGCTTGGCGGCTACTTCCTTCGGCGTTCCGGTGAGGAATTCGGTTTTCTTGGTTTTCATCGGTACGTAGATCTTTTCGATCTTCTGCGTGGGCTCGATGATCACGCCAAGCGAATCCTTTGTGACCGTGGCGATCTCTTTTTTCTTGGCGGCCATGATGCCCTTGAGCGTGGCGTAGCGCACCTTGTTGATGCCAGACTGGATCGAGAGCACGGCCGGAAGAGGACATTCAATCCACTGGAACCAGCCCGCTTCCAACTCGCGTTTGAGTTTCATTTTTCCGTCTTGCACGTCGATCTGCATGATGATGGTGGCATGCGGCAAGTTCAGCAGGCCAGCCAGAAGCACACCGGTCTGGCCGAAGCCGTGGTCGTCGCTCTGCAAGCCCGTCAGCACGAGGTCGCACTTTTCCCTCGAAATCGCCGCGGCAAGCACCTTGGCCGAGCCGAGCGGGTCGAGTTGCGCGAAATTGCCGTCGGAGACGTGAATGCCGCGGTCCGCGCCCTTCGCGAGCGCCTCCTTGATGGTTTGTTTCACGCGTTCCGGGCCAAGGGAAAGGGCGATAACTTCTCCACCATGCTTTTCCTTCAGCCGTAGGGCTTCTTCGAGCGCGTAACTATCGGGCTCGTTCATTTCGAAGCCTATGTCCGATTCCTTGATCCAGTTTCCGGCAATGACCAGAGGCGCGTCTTTTGCCGGCACCTGCTTGATGCACACGATGATGTTCACGGGAGTGTCCTTCCATCAGGGCCTGCAGAATGGGATGTGTTCATCCAGAGTGGAGCGAAGGACCTCTGCTTCAAACAAGCCCGGGCCGTTCTACACCAGAATATAACTCCAAACCGCTACCGATGCCGGGCGCAGCGGGTTTATTTGCCCGTCCAGCGCTTGAAGATCAGAGCGGCGTTGGTGCCGCCAAAGCCAAAGGAATTCGAAAGCGCGTAATCGACCGGAGCCTTCCTGGCCACGTTGGGCACATAGTCCAGATCGCACTGAGGGTCAGGACATTCCTGGTTGATGGTCGGTGGCAATATCTGATCGCGCAGAGCAAGTACGCTGATGCCGGCTTCCAATCCGCCCGCGCCACCGAGCAGATGTCCGGTCATGGATTTCGTGGAGCTGACAGCCAGTTTTCTGCTGGTCGCGCGTTCACCAAAGAGCCGTTTCATCGCCGTGGTTTCGATCACGTCGCCAATCGGTGTGGAAGTGCCATGAGCATTGACGTAGCCGATGTCATCCGGTGAAAGTTTCGCGTCTTTCAATGCGGCCTTCATGACGCGGTAGGCGCCGTCGCCATTTTCCGCGGGCTGCGTGATGTGGTACGCGTCGCCGCTCATGCCATAGCCCACAATCTCGGCAAAGATCGGCGCATTGCGCTTCTGGGCATGCTCGAGCGATTCCAGGATTATGATTCCCGCGCCTTCACCAACGACGAAGCCGTCGCGGTCGGCGTCAAACGGCCTGCTGGCCTTTTCGGGGGCGTCATTGCGCGTCGAGAGCGCACGCATCGAGGCGAAACCACCGATGCCCATCGGGGTGATTGTGGCTTCGGTTCCGCCACAAATCATCATTTCGGCCGCGCCGCGCTCGATGATTTTGAAGGAGTCACCAACCGAATGTGCAGAAGCGGAGCAGGCAGTGGCGGTCGCTGAATTTGGCCCACGCGCGCCGTAGCGAATGGAAATGTGGCCCGAAGCGAGATTCACAATGGCCGAAGGAATGAAAAAGGGCGAGATCTTTCCCGGGCCGCCCTGCATCAGCTTGATGTGCTCGCGCTCGATGATGTCGAACCCGCCGATGCCCGAGGCCACGTACACGCCGATTTCATCGAGATCCGACTGTTCCGGCTTCCACTCCGCCATTTTCACGGCGAAATCGGCGCCAGCCAGGGCGATCTGGATGAACCGCCCCATTTTTTTCAATTCTTTTTTCTCGATCCACTGAAACGGGTCGAAGTTCTTCACTTCGCCCGCGATCTGGCAATCGAAGTCGGCGGTATCAAAATGCGTAATCCGGGTAATGCCGCTTTTGCCGGCAACGAGGTTTTTCCAGCTTTCCTCAGTGCCGACGCCGAGTGCGCAGACCAATCCAACGCCCGTTACGACGACTCGCCGAGTCAACTTTCTTGCTCCTTAAAACGGGGATTTGCCTGCAGGCTACTTGGCCTTGCTGTGCTTATCAATGTAATCGATTGCGTCCTTCACGGTGGTCATCTTTTCGGCGTCTTCGTCGGGCACTTCGATGCCGAAGGCCTCTTCAAAGGCCATCACCAATTCCACCTGGTCGAGCGAATCCGCGCCCAGATCGTCCACGAACGACGCGGTTGGCGTCACCTCCGCCTCATCTACACCGAGCTGCTCGACGATAATCTGCTTTACGCGTTCTTCCACGCTAGCCATTCCGGTTCCTCCGCGACCAGTCGTCGCCTTTCCCTTCGTACTCCTCTACACCGTAATCCGGCATTCCAGCCGGCCTACAATCCCTTTTCGCCTTGCATGGGTAACCAGCCAAGTCTACTTACCCCGCACAACAAGGTCAACTTTACGTCCATATACCCATATACCCTAAGCCAGATACATTCCGCCGTTGACGTCGAGGACGTGGCCGGTGATATAGCCGGCCTCGTCACTCGCCAGAAATACGATTGCTGCGGCGACGTCGCGGCCGGTGCCCAAACGGCCGAGCGGAATGCGCGTCTTCAGTTCTTCCTTGACCTTGTCCGACAGAACATCGGTCATCGGCGTTTCGATAAACCCTGGCGCCACGGCATTCACCGTGACGCTGCGCGAGGCAATCTCCATCGCAATCGCTTTCGTCAGGCCGATCAAGCCCGCCTTTGCCGCAACGTAGTTCGCCTGCCCGGCGTTACCGGTCCGCGCAACCACGGACGCAATGTTGATAATGCGCCCCGCACGCGCGCGTATCATCGTCGCCAGCGCCTGTTGCGTGCAGAAATGCGCGCCGGTCAGGTTCGTTCGAACCACGGCGTCCCAATCATCCTGCTTCATACGTATGGCCAAACCGTCGCGGGTGATCGCAGCGTTGTTCACCAGGATGTCCAACCTGCCGAATTTTTCGAGCACGCTCTTGAAGCCCGCCTTCACTTGTTCCGCGTCGGCCACATCCATCTTGACCGCAAAGGCTGTGCCACCCTTAGCGGCAATCTCCTGAACCAACGCCACGAGTTTTTCTTCGTTGCGCGCGGCCACAGCTACTTTTGCGCCGGCGTCGGAAAGCGCGAGCGCGGTTTCGCGCCCAATGCCTTGCGAAGCGCCCGTCACCAACGCCACTTTGTCCTTCAGGCTGAACATTCTTTTCCGCGACCTCTGTGCCGGCCTCAAAAGGCGACCGCTACGAAACCTTGGCCCATACAACGACCACGCCAGTTCGCCAGAAAAGCCTCAGGCCTGAAGGCCTGAGGCACAAAACCGGCCTCACGCCGCGTCGGTTTTTGCGCCGGCGATTTTTTCCACCGTGGCCTGCAAACTCTTTTCATCTTCGACGTTAAGAGTAGCCACGGAGCGCTCGATCTGGCGCATCAAGCCGGTGAGTACCCGGCCCGGGCCCACTTCCACAAAGGTGTTCACGCCCTCGTCGAGCAGCATGCGCATGGATTCTTCCCAGCGAACGGCCATGGTTACCTGGCGGATAAGGGCGCTGCGAGCCTCCTCGCCCTGCCGGATCGAATCCGCATCCACATTCGTGACGAGGGGCACCTGCAGATCCGCGAAGGCGATTGCGTTCAGGTCCCTCTCCAGTTTTTCCTGCGCCGGCATCATCAATGCCGAATGGAAGGGCGCGGAAACCGCCAGCACCATCGAACGCTTTGCCCCAAGCTGGGAAGCGATCTCTACCGCGCGTTTTACTGCGCCCGCATGGCCGGAAATCACCGTCTGTTCGGGCGAATTCAGGTTCGCCGGAGCGCAGATTTCAACTTCGGCGGCGCGCTTGCACGCGTCCTGAACCACCGCGGGAGACAGACCCATAATCGCGGCCATTGCGCCTTGCCCCGCAGGCACGGCTTCCTGCATGTAGGTGCCGCGCTTCCGTACGAGTTTCACGGCATCGGCGAATTTCAACGATCCTGCCGCGACCAACGCCGAATACTCACCCAGGCTGTGCCCGGCAACAAAATCCGGCGTGATGCCCTTCTCCGCCAAGACCCGGCTGGCAGCCACGGACACCGTCAGAATCGCCGGCTGCGTGTTGGCGGTAAGCTTTAAATCGTCTTCGCTGCCTTCGAAGCACAACTTGGAGACAGAGATTCCCAGAGCCTTGTCGGCCTCATCAAAGACGGCGCGCGCCACAGGATATTTTTCGGCCAGCTCTTTTCCCATGCCCGGGTACTGCGAAGCCTGCCCGGGAAACACAAACGCTACTTTACCCATACTCCACTCCTCTCTCCAGACGTTACGCCTTGGCGGTCGTCAGGGAGAGCTCCTGCTCAATCTTCTCGTTCACCCGCGCGCGCGCCAGCCCGGCTGCAACGCGGATGGCGTTCTTGAAGGCGATGGCGTTTGACCTGCCATGCCCGATTACGCAAACCCCGCGGACCCCCAGAAGTGGCGCCCCGCCGTACTCCGAGTAGTCCAGCTTTTGCTTGATACCCTTCATAGCTCCCCTGGACAGCAGGTAGCCGACCTGGGAAGCCAGCGAGCCCCTGTACGTCTTCTTCATGAACTTCACGATCTCCATCGCCAGTCCTTCGCAAATCTTCAGCGCGATGTTTCCGACAAAGCCATCGCATACAATCACGTCCACCTTGCCGGAGAAGAGGTCGCCACCTTCCACATTACCAACGAAATGCACCGGCAGATGCTTGAACCGGTCGTAAACGGCGCGGGTAAGCTCGTTCCCCTTGATCTCTTCTTCGCCCACCGAGAGCAGGCCGACACGCGGCTTGCGGCTCCCGAACGTCAGGCGGTAGTAGATTTCGCCCATCACCCCGAACTGCAGCAGGTGCTCCGGTTTCGAGTCCACGTTCGCACCTACGTCCAGCAAAACGGACACGCCACCCCTGGCGTTGGGAAAAGGCGCGGCCAGGGCCACGCGATCCACCGACTCCAGGGTCCCCAAAATGAATCGCGCCGTGGTCATCACGGCACCGGTATTACCGGCGCTGACAAACCCGTCGGCCTCTTTATTCTTCACCAGCCGGGCGCCCACGTGCACCGAGCTGTCCTTCTTCCGGCGGAAAGCCTGAGCGGGATGATCCTGCATGGTGATCACTTCGCTCGCCGGAACAATCTCGATCCGCGCGGTTGGAGGCGAATGCTTCGCCAGCTCCGCCCGAATTACGTTCGGCTGGCCCACCAGAAGCAAGCGAACACCAAGCTCGCGTGCCGCCAGTACACTCCCCTCCACCTCCGGACGGGGTGCGTGGTCTCCCCCCATGGTATCGACAGCAATCGTGATCATGGGATTATGCTTTCAGCGGCTCTGGCATGTTCGGGAAAGCGCGAACTGAGCTGCGCTTTTCCACCCTTCGAGAGGCAGTGCTCCCCGTGAAGCGCCTACTTGACGTCGTGTGCCGGCCGGCCTTTGTAATAACCACAATGGGAGCACACCCGGTGGGGCTGCTTCATTTCGTGGCAGTTCGGACACTTGGCCAAAGCGGGTTTGAACAGGTGATCGTGCGCGCGCCGCTGGCTCGTGCGCCTCTTCGAGTGTCGACGTTTTGGATTTGGCATTACACAACTCCTCGTTCTCGCCTCGCTCTGAGCGGCACACAACGCCTTTCCGATCGAGGTCGGATTCTATGGGCTTTCGCCCGGAAATCTATTGTTTCTTGAGCCAGTCCTGCTTCAGCCGCGCAAGGGGAGCCAGACGCGGATCGCTCTTGTGCGTTTCACACCGGCATTCTTCGTGATTCAAGTTGGCCCCGCAACTTGGGCACAATCCCCGGCAATCGCTCTGGCAGATTACTTTCATCGGCAACGACAGCAGCACCTGTTCCTTCAGCACATCCGCCAGGAACAAGCCTTCTCCTTGAAAAAATCCGATCTCCGTCTCGTCGTCCTTCAACCGCTCTTCCTCGGGCTTGGTACCCTTCGGCAGCGGCTGATAGAACAAATCGAAATCCCGGTGTACTTCCTCGACCACTGGCTCGAGGCAGCGAGCACAGACCATTTCAATGCGCGCTTCCAGCTCTCCGGCAATGCGGATCTGCCCATCCAGCAACTCCGCCGTCGCCGTTACTTCCAGCGGTCCCAACTGCTTCACTTCACTGATGCCGTAATCGATACTTCCTGCGGCGTAACTCTTCCGGATGCGTACTTTGCGGACGGCGAGGTCTTTGACGTCGAGGAACATATCAGCTGCGCCTCCGGCGCGTACGCTCATGCCTTTCCATTATTTCGGCACTTCCCCTCGAAGTCAAGAAACGCAAGCCTTTGGTTTGGGGCAGATTTCGTGCTTGTCAACCACATCTCCTAGTACCCGGCGATTCGGCTCCGCCGACTTCCCGTCACGGTTGCTGACCGTTGATTACCATTGACCATGGAAGCTCTGGGCTACCGCTCGCTTGACATCACCGAACTGAACCGCGGCCCCAAAACACAATGTCCTCGGGCCGACTGAGCCGGCTTTCCTTCGAAGCGCCAGCCCACCCCTTGCTCGTGTCACTTCCTACGAATAGATTTCTTTGGCTTCCTACCTGCCGCTACGAATTCGTCAACGGCTCCTTCAAATATCCGGTCATCACGCGCACATAATCCGGAAACGCCACCTCGGGCTCCAACAGGTCGGGGTGCCACACCTTCTCCCACTCGAAACAGTAGTAGCCCTTGTAGCCAATCTTTCGCAGCGCAAGCACTTGCCCTTCCACGGGGACATCCCCTTTACCCGTCAGCACATACTGGCGGTTTTTCCCAACCGGCGCCGAGTCCTTCAGGTGTGAATGGCGGATCCACGAGCCCAGCGCTGCCACGGTCTGTTCCGGTGATTCGTGGCCGTCCACGAAGGTATGGTGCGCGTCCCACAATAGACCGACGTGCGAGGAGTCCGCACGCTTCAAGACTTCCTTCAGCGTAGGTGAGTCCACGAAGTCGCCGTGCGATTCGATGATGACGGCAACGCCGCGCGGTCCGGCATATTCGCCCAGTTCGTGCATGCCTGCCGCAACGCGCGCGATTACCTCATCTCGTGGCCCCTCCAGTTTGTTTCCGAAAACGCGAACGTTCGGCGCACCCAGCGCCGAGGCCAGGTCAATGAAGCGCTTCGCGTCGGCAATTCCCTTTTCGTGCTTGGCAACGTCCGGCTCGTGCAATTCGGTTGAGCTGCTGACGCAGGCAATCTTGATTCCATGTTCGGCGATTTGTTTTTTGGTCTGCGTGATTCGATCGGCGGCAAACTCCGGCCGCGACGGCAAGTCCAAAGTGCCCATGAGCCCTCTCAGTTCGACAGCGGCAAAGCCGTTGGCCTGCGCAAAGTCCAAGACCTTCAGCAATTCCCACGCCGGACAACCCAGCGTCGAAAACGCCAGTGGCAGGCGCTCGTCCGCGCCAATCACAAACCGGCTCATCGCCAGGCTCGCGATACCCACGGCCAAAAACTCTCGTCGATTGGTTTTCATTGGTTCCTTCCCGCTGTTGCAGGCGGTCAGTAGGTGGCAGCAAGAAAGTGATAACTTGGAACTGGCCAGCCGTTCGCCCGTATAATACCCTCGAATTCCCTGGAGGCCCACCGTGGATCGGCGTGAAGTTCTGAAGCTCCTCGGCCTGAGCTCGGCTCTTCTCGCTATGCCCGCTGAATGGGTCAGTGCGTTGCGTGCGATTCATGCGAGCCTTGGTTCCACCCCGGCGCTGAAGATCCTCAATCCGCATCAGGATGCCACTGTCATGGCCATGGCCGAGCTGATCCTTCCGCAAACGGACACTCCCGGCGCGAAAGCAGTGCGGGTCAACGAGTTCATCGACCGGATCGTCGCTGACTGGTATTCGGACGAGGACCGCGTGCGGTTTCTGGCTGGCCTCGCCACCGTGGATGCGCGAACGCGGAGTCTTTTCCAAAAAGATTTTGTTGACGCATCGCCGTCGCAACAATCGGAAATTCTGCGCGCGCTCGGCGAGGAAATGGCGCAGGCCACGGAGACGCTGGCCAACGCGCCCCGAGGCTATCGTGGCGCTGACCCCGAACCTGAGGACAATTTCTACTTCATGTTCCGCCAACTCACTCTCACCGGCTATTTCACCTCGGAAGCGGGATTCACGGAGCAACTTCACGAAGAGATCATTCCTGGGCGCTTCGATGGCTGCATCCCGTTCGGGCCTCCGGTGGCGTCCAAGGGTTCGTGACCATGGCGCAAACCGAATTTGACGCGATTGTGATCGGTTCGGGCATGACCGGAGGCTGGGCCGCGAAGGAGTTGACCGAGAAAGGGGTGCGCACACTGGTTCTCGAAGCGGGCCGGCCGATTGTGCCGGAGAAAGATTACGTTGAACACGTTCCCCCGTGGGAGATGTCATTCCGAGGGATGCGCGATCGCAAAAAGATACTGCGTGAGCAGCCAATTCAGGGCCTCTGCTATGCGTGTGAAGAAACGAACGCGCAATTTTTCGTGAAGGACACGGAGCACCCTTATACGACGGAGCCCGGCAAGCCCTTCCGGTGGATTCGCGGCCGCCAGGTTGGTGGACGGTCCATTGTCTGGGGCCGCCAATGTTATCGCTGGAGCGATCTCGATTTCACGGCCAATGTTCGCGAGGGCATCGCGGTGGATTGGCCGATTCGCTACGCCGACCTCGCTCCGTGGTACGACTACGTCGAGGACTTCATTGGAATTTCGGGCGAGCCGCTGGGCCTGGGGCAGTTGCCGGACGGCAAGTTCCTTCCTCCGATGCAAATGAATTGCGCCGAACTCGCCGTGAGGCAAGCCATGGCCAGGCATTTCGGTGGTGAGCGAGTTCTCACCATCGGCCGCGTCGCTGTGCTCACCGAAACGCATCGAGGCCGCGCGGCTTGTCACTATTGCGGGCCTTGTCATCGCGGCTGTATCACGCTTTCTTATTTCAGCAGCGTCAACGCCACGCTTCCCGCGGCGAAAAAAACCGGCCTACTGACTCTCCGGCCGTTCAGCACGGTTCACAGCCTGATCTTCGATTCGAATACGCGCCGCATTGCCGGCGTGCGTGTGATCGATTCGCAAACGCGCGCGACGCTTGAATTTCACGCGCCGCTGCTTTTTCTGTGCGCCTCAACGCTTGAATCTGCTCGCATTCTGCTCAATTCCGCAACGACGGAATTCCCCGGTGGCCTCGCCAATTCTTCCGGCGAGCTTGGCCACAATCTGATGGACCACATCAAGGGGGGAGGCGCCAAAGGCATCATTCCCGGCTATGAAAATCGCCGCTCGTTCGGCAATCGCCCGAATATCGCGTACATGCCGCGCTTTCGCAACGTGAACGAAAAGCACCGCGCCTTCCTTCGCGGTTATGGATTTCAAGGCGAGGCCGATCAAGACGGTTGGCCACGCGGCGCCATCAGTCCGGCGTTTGGCGCCGGTTTCAAGAACGCAATCAGCCGCCCCGGCCCGTGGCAATTCACCTTCTCCGGCTACGGCGAATGCCTGCCGAATCGCAACAATTTCGTCGAGATCGACAAGAACACCGTGGACGCCTGGGGAATTCCCAGCCTCAAGATTCACTGCGCGTTCGGAGAAAACGAATTTTCCATCCGCAAGGATATGTCGATCGCTGCGGCGGAAATGCTCTCAGCCGCGGGCGCCATTTCCATTCAGCCCTTCCAGGATGATGACCCGCCTGGTTTTTCGGTCCATGAAATGGGCACCGCCCGGATGGGGCGCGACCCGAAGACTTCCGTTCTGAATGCCTGGAACCAGTCGCACGACATCAAGAATCTTTTCATCACCGACGGCTCCTGCATGGCCTCGTCCGGCTGTGTAAATCCCTCGCTTACGTACATGGCGCTTACCGCTCGCGCGTGCGATTATGCGGTCAGCCTGTTGAAGCGCGGCGAGCTTTAGTTTCTTGGAGTGCGGTGGGCTACCTGTGGCGTCGAGGCTTGCCGCCGCCATTGAGGTGCACGCATGACCAACGAGCCGATGAAGCGAAGAGACTTCCTCAAGGTTGCCGCTCAAGGAATTGCCGCTTTGCCCATCGCGCGAGCATCTAGCTTCCGACGCGCAATCGGCGCGAACGACCGCGTCCGCGTCGGCGTGGTCGGCTTTTCGGATCGCTTCCGCTCCAGCCTGCTGCCGGCGTTTCTGCCGGCTTCGAAAGAGCTGAATTTCGAGATTGTCGCCGTCTCTGACATCTGGGATACGCGCCGCGAAGCCGGCAAGTCGCACATCGAAAAGCTTTCGGGCAAGCCTGTCGATGCCGTGCGCAACAATGATGAGCTTTACGAGCGCAAGGATGTCGACGCGGTCATAATCGCGACCGCCGATTTTTCAGCACGCTCCGCACGGCGTGGAGGCGGTGAAGTCTGGCCGCGACGCCTATGTTGAGAAACCGCTGGCTCACAACGTGCAGGACGCGCGCGCGATCCGCCAGGCCGTGCACGATTCCGGGCGCATCGTGCAGATCGGCACGCAGCGGCGTAGTTCACCCGTGTATCGAGCCGCATACGACTACATTCGCAGCGGAAAGTTCGGCGACATCGTGAGCGTGCTA